>NPIE01000003.1_pt1 | contig 343209 bp, 301 predicted proteins | sample 8637661 | NCBI WGS metagenome assembly NPIE01 (sample SAMN07420842, study PRJNA396082) | bioreactor metagenome | isolation source: sample BA12 brine-fed electro-methanogenic bioreactor BA | place: Japan: Kochi | collected 2016-12-09
AAGAAGGTTTTGTGTTACAGAACCGGATTGTAGTCTAGGAGGATAAATGAGAACTCTTTGTTTATTGGTTTTTCTATTAATTGGACAACTGTATTGTACAGTCTCTTTTCAATATCAATATAACCTTCCCAAATACGATTTAGGAGATGAACTCAAACAGATTTTATTGTTTGATATAAATGAAGACGGCACAGACGAAATCGTTATAACATATACAAATAATAATATTTATAGAATTGTGGTTTATGACCAGCTTGGTACAATTTTGGAAATATCTGAATATATAATATCGGACAATTATCAATATCATAAAATTACATTTTTATGGCATTCTGGCAATTTGTATCTGGTTGCAAATATCAATCAGAAGGAAGTCAATGCAAATCAGACAACAAGAAATTGCCTGTTCCAAATTATGGATTGGCAAACAGGTACAGTTATCGACGAAATTTCAATTTTTATCGGTCAATATTCTAATTCCGGTTTTGCTTATTACGATTTTGCTACCAGTTTCATAAAACATAGAACTTTGAATGCTGATACTCACCTGTTTCTTGGAATAACATCTATACATCATTGGGGGGATATGTTCGATGATGGTACAAGTTATTCAAGTGTTCTCTATCAATCAATTTTTAACGGAACCTCATTAAATCTCATGAATAATTTCTCAGACTGTGGAACCAGTATCAAATTTCTGGATAATTCAACATATTATTCCGTCGGTTATCATTCATCCTCATCTTCTTATGGCGTTGGACAAGCTTGGGGCGGCTCAAAGGCTTATTTTGTGAAACAATTAAGTTATCTTCAAGGTTCACAGGTAGATACTGTTTTTACAGTTTCAGGGCACTACAGCGGAGATTATATGTCTGGAACTACATATCACCATTATCCTACAAGTTTTAGAGTCTTGAAGAAAGATACTGACCCATGGGAATTCGGTTATCCTTTCTATTGCTACCTCAAAGATACTGATGGTGATAGTGATTTTTTTAGAAATTATGAGCCGAATACCAATTCACTGCTTTGGGAAACTGATTTCAGTGAATTGATAAACCTCGGTTACAATATACAAAGATCTACAACGATAGAAACTTCTCAAGGAAATCAATTCGTGCTTTATTTTGGCAAACAGAATTATAATGACATCTATTACCTGGAAATACGTGATCTTATAAGCGGACAATATGTTATTGCAGAAGATGCTCCCTTCATGCCTTATGCGATCCAAAAAAACCAGAATTATGAAACTCTTTTTTTTGTATCAACTGATTTTGGAATAGACGTATATGTACCTAATCCCATCCTTTTTTCTTCTCTAATACCGCGTTTCTCTTGCTCAGATACGCTTTCTTATTCGCCTCTTAATGCCTCTTTCACCGATCTTTCTTATGGCAATCTTACCAATTGGGCGTGGGATTTCAACAATGACGGAATTATAGATTCAAACGAACAAAATCCCGAGTGGACATATCACGAAGCAGGAGATTATTCAGTTTCTCTATCTGTTTCTGTAGGTAATAAAGCAGAGAAGCTTTTAAAGGAAGATTATATTCATATTTTGCTTCCTGAGCCATCTTTTACATGGGATCAATCCTCCGGAGTTGTTCCATTGACTATTAACTTCACAGATAACAGCATTCAAAATATTGTCAGCTGGCAATGGGATTTTGATAATGACGGCAGCATCGATTCCAATGAGCAGAATCCTAGCTGGACATATGATGATATCGGTAATTACAGTGTTAGCTTAACTGTATCTGATGGAACAAATTACGCTTCCTTACTAATTGAGGACTGCGTTGAAGTTGTACCATTTATAATCGATTTTGGTGCAAGTATAAATATTGGCTGGACACCATTAACTGTAACATTTTTCGATTTATCGGAAGGACAGATCGATAGCTGGGAATGGGATTTTGATAGCGACGGCATAATTGACTCGAATGAACAAAATCCGCAATGGACTTATGAAGAACCAGGATGGTTCGATGTTTCTCTAACTTTATCAAATTCTTTTGGAGCAGAAACATTAACGAAATCAAATTTCATTAGTGCTTTCTTTCGTCATTTCGGCAATGTTTCCGAAGAAACATTCTGGTCGGCAGACAGTGTGCATATTATGAGTTTTTTTGATGTTATCATTGAAGAAGATGTAACTTTGACCATTTTGCCTGGTGTAACTGTTTTGATTCCCATGAATGTTACTTTTGATGTTCGAGGAAACATAATTGCAGAAGGAACTGAGAATGATTCCATATTTTTTGTTCCTTATGGGAATTCATATTGGAATTCTATTATATTTGAGCAAACACCTGCAGATGCAGATAGCTCTTATTTCTCATTTTGTCATTTCGAAAATTCAAAGGCAATTACACATATCGATCCTAACCTTACAAGGGGTGGTGTTTTCTATCTGGAAGATTTTTCAAATGTAAGCATCTCAAATTCTACATTTTACGATAATTTTGCCCATGAAGGAGGTTCGATTTACTTAAAGTCATCCTCTCCCATAATAGAAAATTGTATTTTCTACAATAACGAGGCATTAAGAGGAGCTGCTATTTTTTCTAATGTAAGTGTGTCGACGATAAATAACTGTAAATTCTTAAGTAATTATTCTCATTATTCAGGAACGCTTTATTTTTATGGAAGCCAGAATGTGGTAATAAATTCCATCATTGCAAATAATTATAGTTTATATGATGGTGGAGGAGTGTATTGTAAATATTTATCCCCAAGCTTTATAAACTGTGTGTTCTGGAGTAACAAAGCTCGACAGAATTTTGGTTATGGAAATGCGATCTATATGGAGAATGCTTCACCGTTCATAAAGAACTCGATTTTCTATTATCCTGCCTATTATCCGTCCTACTATCAAAATCAAATATACCTTGCAGATGATAATTGTTTACCGGAATTCGAGTACTGTAATATTCTGCTTGAGCAGGCTTCATTGGGCGGTCCTGGTGTTCCATTCTATCCGGATTCACTTTTTCAAAATATTATTGATGTTGAACCATTATTTACAGATCCCACAAATGTTGTTGGATTAGATGATAATGTCTTAGTAGCAGATTGGATGCTGACCACTTCCTCAGCCTGCATCGATGCCGGGAATCCTGATCCGATATATCATGATCCGGAAGATCCGAATAATCCGGGAATGGCTTTATATCCATCTTTTGGAACTATCATAAATGATATGGGCGCTTATGGTGGACCGGAGGCTTCAGACTGGTATTTTACAAAAATTGAAAACCATGAAATCCAAATTCCATTTAACACAAATATCATGACGAATTATCCAAATCCCTTCAATCCTAGCACAAAAATAGTTTTTTCATCTGAATTCATCAATAAAGATATTTTGATCGAAATCTTTAATTCCAAAGGACAACTGGTAAGAACAATCAAACCCGATTTTAATTCCAATTTCGTTTTCTGGGATGGTAAAGATCTATATAAAAAACATGTATCTTCAGGAATATATTTTTACAAGCTTATGGTTAACGGAGAGAGTATTGCAACTCGCAAATGTCTTTTGATAAAATAATTTTTTCATTGCCCTAATCACCCTTTTTCGATTTTTTAGTGTTAAAAGAAAATTGATATGAAGGAGAAGCAATGCTGGATATATTTTCCAAAGAAACTCTGGTCTATCTTCTGCCGATCCTGATCTTTCTCTCACGGATTTTTGATGTTACGCTGGGCACGTTGCGCATCATTTTCGTCAATCGCGGTATGCGTCATCTGGCACCGCTGATCGGCTTTTTCGAGGTACTTATCTGGCTCATCGTGATCAGTCAGATCATGCAGAACCTGAACTCGCCCATAAATTATATTGCCTACGCTGCCGGTTTTGCCACGGGAAATTATGTGGGAATTCTGATCGAGCAGAAACTGGCCATGGGAATTACTCTGATTAGAATTATTACTTCCAGAAAAGCGACAGAATTGCTCAAGGATTTCCGCTCAAAGGGTTATTCTGTTACAAATGTTCCGGCTGTAGCCAACAGCGGCAAAGTAGAGATCATTTTCCTGCCGGTACGGCGTCGTGATATCGATAATATCGTCGATACTGTGAAGATCTACAATCCCAATGCTTTTTACACGATCGAAGACGTGCGGCATCTCAGTTATGGTGCTATTCCCGGCGGAAGTTATCAGTCGTCCACCTGGAACAAACCCTGGAATCGACTGTTCCGGTATAAAAGGAAAGGGAAATAGAAGTTTTCGAAATTTTTTCTAGAATTGGTGTTTATCGGCAAAAAAAATCTATTGATACTGCAAGCGATACAGATCGTAGTAAAGACCTTCTTTGGCAAGCAGTTCCTGATGATTTCCTTCTTCCACGATCTCGCCTTTGTGCAGCACGATAATGCGATCCACATGTTGAATGGTGGACAGCCGATGGGCAATGATGATGGAAGTTCTGTTTTCCATTAATTTTTTTAAAGCATCCTGAATCAGAATTTCCGTTTCCGTATCGATATTGGAAGTAGCTTCATCCAGCACAAAAATCACCGGATCGTAAGCCAGTACACGGGCAAAAGCAATGAGCTGCCGCTGTCCCACGCTGAAGGTGGAACCGCGTTCCATCACCGGCTCCATGTATTTTCCCGGTTGACTGGTGATAAAATCATGCACATTCACATAACGGGCTACTGTTACCATTTCGGCATCGGAAATATTCTTATTCTGCAGCACAATATTTTCCTTGATCGTGCCGGAAAAGAGGAAAACATCTTGCTGCACGATGCCGATATTACGCCGTAAATCCTGCAGACTGTATTGATGAATATCTTTGCCGTCGATCAGGATCTGTCCTTTCTGGAAAGGATACAATCCTGCCAGAATACTGATGATGGAAGTTTTGCCTGATCCTGTATGCCCCACCAGAGCTACCTTTTCACCGGCTTTTACTTTGAAGGAAATATTCTTTAAAACATCGCCGTTATCATTGTAACGCAGCCAGACATTTTTAAATTCAATTTCGCCTTTCAGATCCTTGCCGGTTTTACCGCTGCCATTCTGCAGTCTGTAATCTTCGATCTTCTTGTCCATCAAATCAAAAATCCGCTCTGCTCCGCTCATAGCTGCCTGCAGAATATTGAATTTTTCACTCAGATGATTGATCGGTTCAAAGAAGCGATCCAGATACCACAGAAATGCCATGAACACGCCAAGTGAAATGCGATCCTGAATGATCTGACCGCCGCCATACCACAAGAGAATTGCCACTGCCAGCCGCCGTGTGGAATTGATCAGCGGTCGAAAGAAGGCAAATAATTTCATCATGGAGCGGGAAGCCAGATAATATTCTCGATTGATCTCAGAAAATTCTTTCACCTTTCGATTATACTGATTGAAAAGCTGAATTATCTTGAAGCCGGAAATGTCTTCGGAAAGAGTGGCGTTTATATTAGCCAGCTTCTGGCGAACCAGCCGGTAAATTCTGCGGCTGCGATTGATGAAAATCGTGAATAATATAAAAGTTACCGGCAAAATGGAAAAGGTGACTAAAGCCAGTTTATAATCGTAGATTAACATTGCCGCCATGATTCCCACCAGCACGAATAACTCCTGAATCAACTGTATGAGACCGTTTCCCAGCATTTCATTCAAGGTGCCGATGTCATTTGTAACCCGCGTAACCAGGCGTCCGATCGGGTTTTTATCGAAAAAGGAAAGCGGCATGCGCGCCAGACGGAAAAAGAGATCGCGGCGCAAGTCGTACATGGCATGCTGAGCGGCAAAATTCACCAGATAAACCTGGAAATAGGTGAAAACAAGTTGCAGAGTTATAACCAGCAGAAAAATCCCGCCATAAACTTTCAGATCATTGATATCTTTTCCTCTCAGAATTTTCAATTCATCTCGGGAAATGACATTCTTCAAATCATCGATATCAGAATTGCGCACAACCAGCTCAGCATCGCTGATCTCAAAATATTCTTTATCTGCCAGAACACGGCGCACTTCTGCGCTATTTTCAAGAACAGCGATTTTCATAAGCAGGATATTTTCTTCCTGCATTCTTTCAATTTCCGGTTTGGGAATGAAGTTGATCTTCTTATGCGGAAAGATCAGAAAATGATGATCGTCGGTTTCATATTCGGTAAGTGGAATTTTGGGATATTTTTCCTGAAATTCCAATTTGCTCTGCAGATCGGAAAAGATCGCTACATCATTATTGGAAAGGATTACTTCATCCACCGCTTTCTGAGTGATGACCGGTGCCAGCAGATTTGTACCGGTGATCAGCAGCAACAGAAAAAAGGAAATGATCACAAAGGTTTTGTATGGTTTCAGATAACGGATCAAGCGCTTGAAAAGATCTTTATCGTAGATCTTTCCGGTGATGACGTCTTCGCTTAAACCTTTATTGATCCTGCTCATAATAGTTTTTCTTCGATCTGTTGTTTTTCGTAAATATCACAATAGATGCCGCAGTCTTTCAGCAGCTTTTCATGGCTGCCTTCTTCTTCGATACGGGCATCGTTCAGCACGATGATCTTATCGGCATGCTGGATAGAAGATATGCGGTGGGAAATGATGATCGTAGTTTTATGCTGCCGCAATTCGATCAGATCTTCCAGAATATTTTTTTCGGTCTTTGTATCCACTGCGCTGAGCGCATCATCCAAAATGAGTATTCTGGGATCGGTTAAAAGAGCTCGAGCTATGGCAATACGCTGTTTCTGCCCGCCGGAAAGCGTAACTCCTCTCTCTCCGACCATGGTTTCAAAACCTTTATCAAACTCCAGAATGGATTCATAGATCTGAGCTTTCTTGCAAACTTCGATCACTTCTTCCAGACTGGCAGTGCTTTTGCCTAATCGAATGTTGTTGGCTACAGTATCCGAGAAAAGAAAAATTTCCTGCGGCACCATCACCACATTCCGATGCAGAGTATCTAAAGGAATTCTGAACAATTCATGCCCATCGATGAAGATAGTATCGCGGGGCGCATTGTAAACGCGAGTCAGCAGCTCGATTATCGTGCTTTTCCCGCTGCCGGTTCTGCCCACGATTGCCAGAGTTTTACCCACATCTATTTGGAAAGAGACATCTTCCAAAACATTTACACTTTCAGTTTTATAATTGAAAGTAAGATTTTTAAATTCAATTGTTCCCTTCAATTCAGTTATATTGGGATCGGCATCTTCATCGATGATTTCCGGTTCCTGTTCAAAGATGGAATTCAACCTTTTCAGAGATGCTGTTCCCCGCTGGAAGAGATTCACAATCCAGCCGATGGCGATCATCGGCCAGACCAGCATTCCCAGATACTGAAAGAAAGCAACGAATTCTCCCATCGAAATATCATTCAAAATGGCTGCTTCACCACCGAAAACCAGAATAATTCCCATGCAGATATTGATGATGAGGAACATCACCGGATGGAACATGGCAAAGATCTTCACCAGACTGATGTTTTCGTTGACGTAATCCATGGCAGATTCCGACATTTTTTCCAATTCTGCTTCTTCCTGAACGAAAGCTTTTACTACGCGAATGCCGGAAATAGATTCCTGCACCTTACCGGAAAGATCGGCAAAAGTTTTTTGCACCCGCCTGAAACGATGGTGAATCTGCCGACCAAAATACATGATGATTATACTCAGGATCGGTGTGGGTAGCACTGCCAGAAGAGTTAAGCGCAGGCTGATATTGACCATAAAGAAAAGTGAAGCTACGGCAATGACGATGATATCTGCTCCGATCACAAAGCCGAAGGCAAACAGCATTCGCACAGCGTTCATATCGTTGGTGGCATAAGCCATCAAATCGCCTGTTTTGGTTTTATGAAAGAAATTTGCTGAAAGTTTGAGAAGGTGATCATAATACATCTGGCGCAGATCTCGGTCCATTTTCCAGGCAGTTCCCACAAAAGCAAGCCGCCAGAAATAGCGCAAAACTGTGATGATGACGGTAATGGCTGCAATCAGCAGTGCTGCGTTCGCCAGAGTTTGACGCGTGAACCCCTCTTTGTTCATGCTGTCGATGGCACGCTGCATGATGTTGATCGTGAAAAGTTGTCCGGCATCAATGATGATGATGAGAATAATGCCGATAAAAAGTACCGGCAGATTTTTTTTTACAAAGGGAATTATTTTTTCGAAGGTTTTCATTAATTATTTTTAGAGTTCATATTTTCATATTTTTCGATATAAAGAACCGCACATCTTTTTGCCATCGTACGGATTTTGCCGATATAGGCTGCTCGTTCCGTCACACTGATCACACCGCGGGCATCCAGCAGATTGAAAGTATGCGAGCATTTGAGTAGATGATCATAAGCCGGAAAAACGAGATTCTGTCCGATCAGCAGTTCCACTTGTTTCTCAAAATCTTTGAAGGCGGCAAACAGCGATTTCACATCGGCAGATTTGAAATTAAATTCGGAATATTCCACTTCTTTAGCGAAAAATAATTCTCCGTATTTGGTGGTTTCATTCCATTGCAGTTCTTTGAAATCATCAACGTTTTGAATATACATCGCCAGTCTTTCCAGTCCGTAGGTAAGTTCCACGCTGATGGGAAAAACTTCGATACCGCCCACTTGCTGAAAATAGGTGAATTGGGAAATTTCCATGCCGTCTAACCAGACTTCCCAACCCAGACCCCAGGCGCCCAGAGTCGGAGATTCCCAGTCGTCTTCCACAAAGCGGATATCGTGCTTTTCGGTTTGGATGCCGATAGCCTGCAAACTCTGCAGGTACAAAGTCTGAATATCGTCCGGTGATGGCTTGATAATTACTTGAAACTGATAGTAATGCTGTAAACGATTGGGATTTTCGCCGTAACGCCCGTCTTTGGGGCGGCGACAGGGTTGAACATAAGCAATGTTAGACGGCTTTTCTCCCAAAGCACCGAAAAAGGTGGCAGGATGAAAAGTTCCCGCTCCCATATTTTCGTCGTAGGGTTGCAGCACATTGCAGCCGTTTGCCACCCAAAAATGCTGTAACGTCAGAATAATATCCTGAAAATTCACAATATCTCCCAAAACAAAAACTAAAAATTTATTGAATCTTTTGTTTTTTATCTCAGTTGTCACGTCAAGCTGAATTTACAAATCCTGATTGTTTGCCTAAGCTTAAAGCTTTGACATTGGGTCAACTCCGGCAAGCTGAAATTGACTCACGACAATGGGTGCATTAAGGATGGCAGAATAATTTTTTAAACGGTTTACACCGCTTAATATTTCTCTATATAATTATCAATCTCCCATTTAGAAACCTGAATGCTGTATTCATCCCATTCCAGAGTTTTGGCGGCAATGTATTTTTGGAAAGTATGTTCTCCCAGAGTTTCCTTGATAACAGCATCTTTCTTAAGTGCACTGATAGCACCCCAGAGATTATGCGGAATAGTTTCGATCTTCATTTCCTGCAATTTTTCATCGCTGAAAAGGTAAAGGTCTTCTTCCAATGGTTTGGGTGGTTCGATTTTGTTCCTGATGCCTTCCAAACCGGCTTTCAGCATGGCGGCAAAAGCAAGATAAATATTACAACTGGGATCGGAACTGCGGATTTCCACGCGTGTGGAACTGGGATTTCCTTTGAAAGAGCTGGGAATGCGTATGAGCGCTGACCTATTGGTTCTTCCCCAGCAGATATAAACCGGAGCTTCGTAGCCGGGAACCAGCCTTTTGTAGGAATTCACGGTCGGCGAAAGCAGAGCACTCATGGCTTTGATATGTTTTAGCTGTCCTGCCACAAAATGATAAGCGAGCGCTGAAAGCTTATATTTATCAGCAGCATCATAGAAAACATTTTTGCCTGTTTTGATGTCGTACAAACTCTGGTGAACATGCATTCCCGAACCGTTTTCACCTGGAAGCGGTTTCGGCATGAAAGTAGCATGAAGTCCATGCTTTTGAGCCATTGCTTTCACTACAAAACGCAGTGTCATTGCCAAATCTGCCTGGCGTAAAGCATCTCCATATTTAAAGGAAATCTCATGCTGTCCGATGGCAACCTCATGATGAGTTGTCTCGATTTCTATGCCGAATTTCTCCAATGTCACAGTCATTTCCCGGCGCACATCATAAGCTTCGTCGGTAGTCAGATCGAAATAGCCGGCTTTATCATTGGGCAAGGGTTTCAAACCGTTTTCCATCCTGAAAAGGAAGAATTCCATTTCCGGTCCGGTGTTAAATCCGTAACCCATTTCCTCTGCTTCCGCCAATATTTTTTTTAGAATAAAACGAGGATCCCCTTCGAAAGCTTCTCCGTTCGGCATAAACACGTCACAGATAAAACGGGCTGTATTGCCATCTTCGGAATGCAGCCAGGGAATCACAGCATAGGTATCCGGATCGGGCTTCAGATACATGTCGCTCTCGCATATTCGAGAAAATCCCAAAATCGACGACCCATCGAACCATACGCCCTGATTTAGAGCATCAGCCAACTGTTTTGCCGGAATCGTTAAACTTTTTACGATACCAAATAGATCGGAAAACTGCAACTGTATGAACTTGACATTGTCTTCATTCAATCGTTCTATCATTTCGTTCTTCTTCATAATTCATCCCCTTCCTCAAATTCAAGATTCTGATCTCTTACTTTTTCTGTGTGAATAAATTCTGTTTGCAGCTTTTTGAGTCAAGTTCAATCTAAATCGAACCCTCATCTTAAACTCTTGTCATTAACAAAAAAAAAGTCCAATCTTGCCGGCTGCTGTACTTTTCAGACAATTCAGATGATCTTCAAAATCTTCAAACGTAAAAATCCTTGTCAGAAAAATCTTCCTCAAAAACATCGGCAACATTGAAAAAAAATTACAAAGGAGCAATAGTATGGTTTATACTGACGAAAAAATCCGCAAACGACCAAGATCATATTTTCCACAAGACTTGGATGTGACTAAATGGGAAAACGTGGAAGCAGAACTGAAAAAGCTGGAAACCGAAGAGATCAATTCTGCAGCTGAACTGATAAAATTCATGGAAAAACTGGGTGAGCTTTCCAACATACTTGCCGAGGAGATGGCCTGGCGCTACATCACCATGACCCGCTTTGCCGATAAACCGGAAAATCAGCAGAAATTCAACGAATTTTACAGCGGTATCATTTCCAAAGCCAAACCCTATGATTTTAAATTCAACAAAAAATTCTACGACAGCCCCTACCGACAGGAACTGGATGAAGAAAAATACGGTCATTTGAACCAGATCATTTCCAATGAGATCGAATTGTTCCGCCAGGAAAATATTCCGCTGCAGATCAAGGAAAAGGAACTTGCCAATAAATATGGAGAAGCTTTTTCCAAGCTTACAGTAGTCTATAAAGGCGAAGAAAAAACGCTTTCTCAACTAGGTCCCTATCTGAAGGATCCAGATCGTCAAGTGCGGCAGGAAGTCTGGCATCTGCGGATGAACAAAATGATGGAAATGCGGGATGAATTCAATCGGCTTTTCGATCAGATGAAAGAGCTGCGCATTCAGCAGGCAAAAAATGCCGGCTTCGATAACTACCGCGATTTCATGCATCAGGCAAAAGGACGCTTTTCCTACACACCGGACGACATTATAAAATTTCATAAAGCTGTAGAGGAAGAAGTGATGCCTTTCCTGCGGGAGCAGACCGAAGAACGCCGAAAAACGCTCGGCATCGAAAGTGTTCGTCCCTGGGATACCTCAGTAGATCTGGACGGAAAAGTTTTGAAGCCATTTCAGACGATCGATGAATTTGTGGATAAAGGCATCAGGATTTTAGATAAGATCAAACCGGAATTCGGTAAGCGCCTGAACATGATGAAGAATTCCGAATTTCTGGATCTGGAAAACCGTAAAGGTAAAGCACCCGGCGGCTATAATTATCCTCTGGCAGAAACCGGTGCTCCCTTTATTTTCATGAATGCCGTCGGCTTGCATCAGAACGTGGTGACGCTGCTGCACGAATCTGGTCATGCCATGCACACTTTTGCCACAGGCGACATCAAGCTGGATGCCTACAAGGGAACACCCAGTGAAGTGGCAGAACTGGCTTCCATGAGTATGGAATTCCTTTCGATGGAATATTGGGATGAATATTATCAGGATGAATATGATTTTAATAAAGCCAAACGCGATCAATTGAAAGGCGCATTATCTTTTCTGCCCTGGTGCATGATCGTCGATGCATTCCAGCACTGGATCTACTTGAATCCCGATCACACGGTTCAGGAACGTGACGATTATTTCATCTCGCTTATGAACCGCTATGATTCCGGCGTGGATTATACCGATCTGGAAGAATTTCGCAAAATTTTATGGCTGTTCCAATTGCATATCTTTGAAGTTCCTTTCTATTACATCGAATACGGCATGAGCCAGTTGGGAGCGCTTTCCATTTTCAAAAATTACAAGAATATCGGTAAAGAAGAAGCATTGAAAAAATACGAAAAATTTCTCGCGCTGGGTTACACTGTTCCTGTGGATAAGCTCTATGAAGCTGCCGGAATCAAATTTAATTTCAGTGCGCCGTATGTAAGAGAACTTGTAAAATTCGTGAAAGAAGAATTAACAGAGATTAAGTAAAAAGAGATGTGAATCGGGGAAGCAGCTACGGCGGTTTCCCCTTTTTTATGAAAGTTTCAATCAATACTTTCCTGGAAAAAGCTAAAAAGCTTCCTGTTATCGACGTTCGAACATCTTCCGAATACCAAAAAGGACACCTTCCAGATGCTGTAAATATTCCTCTTTTTTCCGATCAGGAAAGAGTGGTCGTCGGTACAAAATTCAAACAGAAAAATCGTGAATCTGCTTTTCGGGAAGGTATTCATATCATCTCGTCCAAAGTCGAGTTTTATTTATCCGAATTGGAAAAACTACATTATTCATCCCGGGAAATTCTGCTCCATTGCTGGCGGGGAGGCATGCGCAGCGAGGGAATGGCAACTCTCTTCCGATCAGTCGGTTACACAGTTCATGTTTTGGACGGTGGATATAAATCTTTCCGTAAAACTGTTTTAAACTGCTTTGAAAAAAAATATAAATTTGTAATTATAGGTGGCATGACCGGCAGCGGGAAAAGTGATGTCCTTAGAGAGATTGGAAAAACAGGAGAACAGATCATCGACCTGGAAAAAATTGCTCATCACAAAGGTTCTGCTTTCGGTGCTTTGGGTCAACCGGAACAACCAACTGTCGAACAATTTGAAAATGAATTATTTAATCAACTTAACAAACTTGATCCTGCCGGAAGGATATGGCTGGAAGATGAAAGCCAGTTGATAGGAAAAGTGCGGATTCCCAAACCACTTTTTACTCAGATGCGCACTGCTGTAGTTTATAAATTGGACTTGAACAAAAAACTTCGTTGCCAGCGATTATTGCAAGAATACACCGGATTTGATAAATATCTGATTATTGCTTCCATCCTGAATATTTCTCGCCGTCTGGGCGGACTGGCAGCCAACCAAGCTATTGAATCTGTTCGGCGAAATGACTTTGCCGCCGCAATTGATATTGTCTTGAATTATTACGATAAAACCTATTCCTATGGACTTTCAAAGCGGAATGATCAAACGATTATTCCGATAAAGTTGGAAAGTGATGATGCGAGAAAGACAGCCAAAAAAATCCTCTCAAAATATTCTTCTTTTCATCAAGATGATTAATTTGAAAAAACTTGGTTAGAAAACACTTTGACATTAATAACTATCTATTTAGTTTTGAGTTAGGAGGTTTGTTTCATGAAAATATTAGTGATCTTCGGCAGTCCCCGCCAGAAGAGCAGCTACCTTGTTACACAGCAATTTGAAGCTGCTTTGCGCAAATTAGCAGATTATGAATTCGAATATATTTTTTTGAATAAGATCGATTTGAAGATGTGCAAAGGCTGTCACGTCTGCCTGTTTCATGGAGAAGAAAAATGCCCCCTTCAAGATGATACTGCAGCAATTTTTGCCAGGATGCTGCAAGCCAACGGAATTATTTATGTGTCTCCAGTTTATGTTTCGCAAGTTACCGGGTTGATGAAAAATTTTATCGACCGTTTTTCGTTCCTTTGTCATCGTCCCCAACTCTACCATCAGCACAGCATGGTAATTTCCACCACGGGCATGATGGATTTGAAATCAGTTCTTAATTATCTGGAAAGAGTTTCGTTGATGTGGGCAATGCGTTCTGTGACCAAACTCGGGATCATTACTCCACCAGACAAAAGGAAAATCGAAATAACCGAAGATAAGAAAATTGCCAAAGTTGCGCAGCAATTTCATCAGAAACTGAAAGCAGAAAACTGGTCGCCAAAACTAAGCCAGCTCATTCAATTTCGAGCTCAAAAGACATTTCTCACCAGTAAAAAAATAAAAGAATTCTCACCAAAGGATTATCAGTATTACAGCCGACTCAAAAATCAGTCATATCACATTCCGGTAAAGATGAATCTGATCAAAAGATTACTCTCCTGGCTGGTGGAGAAAATGGTTAAATTCAAAGTGAAAAATGGTTGAAAAAAAAATTCAAAAAAATTTATAAAAGAAGGTTTTTTGATCTGGACATTAACAATCGAATGCATTGGTGGTAGATTTTGGGAAGAAGAGTGCATCAGAAAAGTGGAACTCGAATCAAATACATCATTATATGATTTGCATTTATTCATTCAGCAGATGATGGACTTTGATAATGATCATCTCTTCGAGTTTTTTGTGGGCAGAAATGCACGCAACAGGCAATATCTGTTTGTTGAAGATTATTATCCGGAGATACTTGAAACCGCCTTTTCCGAAATAAGCCTGGAACAGGTTTATCCTCTGCCAGCAGGAATGAAACTCCATTACCTGTTTGATTTCGGGGATAGCTGGTATTTCGAGATCAAGAAAAGCAGGAAAAAACCTCGTGAACCGGAAAAAGGCGTGAAATATCCCAGAATAATTGAAGCTGTCGGACCCAAGCCGGAACAGTATGGAGATTGGGATGATGAAGATGAATATTAATCGATCATATCAAGAGAAGGAGCAATGCAGATAATTCGCTGTACGCAGAAATTACTCAAATCATTGAAACCGCAACTCGTGGAAGTTAATGATCAGGATCAGATCTTCAGCGGCTGGCATGCAAATCTATTCCATGTTCAAAGACGAAGATGTGTGCTGATCACACACGACAGAACGCTTTTCACAATGTTCATTCCAGTCGTCACGAAATTTGAATTTCAGCATTTTGACAAGATATTCAGAGATTCTTTATTTGATACTCTGAATTCGGAAGGCTTCAGTCAAAAGCAGATCGAAGCCGCCTTGATCGAGCATGATCAGATCGTTTTTGGGAAATCCAATAACAGAAGCGTTTTAGGTTCAATGAACGACCAGAAATATGTTTTGGAGTATTATCTGGCAATGCATGGCGGTTTGTATAATATTTCGCTTTTGGAACTGAACAAACATCTGAATCGCAATATTCTTCGTGCGATAGATATGAATCATCCCATAGAAATGCTGAGAAAAGCTCTGGCGGGATTTTGAAAATCATTTGGAATAAGAAATAGAGATCAGGATAGAGATTTTTATTTGGCAGATAGCCTCTTCCGCTTTTCAAACACGCTATAGATCACCGGCACCAGTACCAGCGTGATAAAGGTGGAACTAAGCAGTCCACCGATCACTACCCGCGCCAGCGGCGCTTGTGCTTCACCGCCTTCTCCCAATCCGAATGAGAGAGGTAACAGCCCCAGCACAGTGGTAAAAGTCGTCATCAGGATCGGACGCAGACGGCGTGAACCGGCAGTAACTACAGCTTCTGTCAGGTTCATACCCTCCCGGCGGCGCAGACGGTTTGTATAATCTACCAGCAGGATGGCGTTATTCACCACGATGCCGGCCAGCATGATACAGCCGATCAGAGCTTGAATGCTGAAAACGGTTTTGGTCAGCAGCATCGTGATCACAATTCCCACCAGCGCCATGGGAATGGAAAAAAGAATGACGAACGGATCGCGGAAAGATTCAAATTGTCCTGCCATGACCAGATAAACTAAAACCACTGCCAGAATGAAGCCGAAGATCAATTCCCGAAAAGATTTCTGCTGCTCTTCGTAATCTCCACCGAAAAGAATGGAAAAATCTTTGGGAACTGGTAATTCCCTCAATCTGGTGCGAATATCGGAAATGACCGAGCTCATATCACGATCTACAAAATTTGCTGTTACATAGATCACTCTCTGCTGGTCTTTGCGTTCCAGCAGCATCGGTCCTTCCTGCGGCTGGGTATCCACAACATTACGCAGGATCACAGCTTCGTTGCGATTGTTTAAAATCGTCAGATCCAGAAGATCTTCCAGATCGCTGCGATCAGCTTCCGGCAGACGAATCAGAATGCGGTATTGCTTGCCGCCCTGCCGAAAATAGGAAATATTTGAACCGCTGACTGCTGCTTGTAAAACGTCGCCGATAGCAGAAATGGATAAACCCAGATCGGCTGCTTTAGCGCGATCCACGTGCATGATCATTTCCGGCATGCCTTCTTCCCGGCTGATCCTGGTATCGGTAATTCCATCAACCGGCTGCACCAGTTTTTCCAATTTCCCCGCCAGTTCATTGGCTGTTTCCAGATCATGACCACGTACTTCCAGGCTGATGTTATCATCGGACGACGTTCCCATTCTCAATATCCACAAACCGCCGGCTGCACGGGTGGTTATTCTGGCTCCGGGCAGTTTCTGCAAGGCAGATCGCAGTTCATTGGCAATCTGCAGGTTGCTGCGTTTTCGCTTGCTTCGCTCAGTGAGCATGATGCGCACCTGGGCAGTGTGACCGCCCGTGGCTCGCCAGCCACCGCCTCCGATGCGGGACAGCATCGAGACCATTTCCGGAATATTTTCTTCTGCAATTTTTTCAACTTTTGCAGTCATTGCATCGATCGCATCCAGCTTCGTTCCCAGAGCCATCTCGATGCTGACGCGCACTTCACCTTCATCGGTCTGCGGCATCAATTCCACTCCAATGAATCGCACCATCAGAACAGAGAACATAAATAAAACAATAGAGACCAGAATGACGGTTTTACGATGTGCCAGAGCCCATTGCAGAATCTTTCCGTACCGGCTTTCTATTTCTCTCAATTTACTTTCACTTTTATCAAAAATCCTGCGCAGCCAGCCGTTTGAACCGGAATTCTGCAGCGGTCTGGTTTTCAAGAAGCGGGAAGACAGCATGGGAATGAGAGTGAGGGAAACGATCAGAGAGCAGAGCAGTGAAAAACTCACGACGATCGCCATCTGCTGAAACATGATGCCGGACATGCCGCGTACAAAGATCACCGGCAGGAAAACAACGATCGTCGTCAGCACACTGGCCAGAATAGCCGACCAGACCTCATCAGTTCCCAATAGAGCGCTTTCCGTATCGGAAAAACCCCGTTCTTTGTGACGAAAAATATTTTCCAAGACAACGATGGAGCTGTCCACCAGCATGCCGATTCCCAGAGCCAGCCCGCCAAAAGTCATGATGTTCAAGGTTAAGCCATTGAAATAGAGCAGACCGAAAGTGGCAACGATGGAAACGGGAATGGCGGTGGTAATGATAGCAGTGCTGGTGATATTGCGCAGGAAAAGAAAGAGAATGACGACTGCCAGAAGACCGCCGATCAGCACGGCAAAACCAGTATTGCTGATGGATTGTTTGATATATTTGGATGAATCGATGAGAGGAAGCAGTTGAATATGAGGATAATCTGTGCGTAATCTGGCAAGTTCGGTTTTGACTTCATCAGCGATCCGCACTGTGTTTGCACCGGACTGCTTATTGATGGAAACGCGTAATCCCGGCTCTCCGTTGATGCGGGTAAGTTCGGTGATTTCTTGATGCGAATCCGTTACTTCCGCCACATCACCAAGCAGGATCGGCTGGTTATTGCGGAGCGCTACCACTGTATTTCTGATCTCAGACAAAGAAGCATATTCTCCCTGAACGCGCAGCAGAATATCGTGTTCTCCCTGCGGATAAACTCCGGCGGGAATATTGCGGTTCTCATTGCGCAAAGCTGCTATCAGATTGTTTATGGAAAGTCCGAAAGCTGCCAGTCGGTCTGCAGAAGGAAAGATATGGATCTCACGATTCAAACCGCCCTGAATATCGACAGATGCCACCCCGGGAATTCGCTCCAGCCGGTATTTCATCTGATCTTCCACCAGTTCACGCAGATCGATGGGACGCAGATTTCCGGCTACGCCGATGATCAACACCGGAAAAGCAGAAAGATCAAATTTGCGGATTGCCGGACGTTCCACGCCCTCCGGCAGGCGTCCCAAAATGCGGTCGATGCGGTCACGCAGATCGTTAGCTGCCACATCCAGATCAGTTCCCCATTCAAACGACAGCCGCACCGTGCTGCGTCCTTCCGAAGATGTGGAAGTGATCTCTTCCACTCCCTGCACAGCGGCGATCGCTTCTTCGATGGGGCGCGTGATCTGTTCTTCGATTTCCTGCGGTCCCACGTTCGAATAGCTGGTAACAATGGAAAGAGTAGGATAGGTGATCTCCGGCATCAGATCGATCGGCAGTCTGGTAAGGGCAACAATTCCCAAGATCACGACGATGAGAAAAATGACGAAAGTTAAGACAGGTCTGGCTACTGGTCCTCTGGCAATGCTCATGGATTTTTACCTATTTCCCGCTGTTTCGGTTTGATTGGAAATGATCACTTTGCTGCCGTCTTTTACCTGATATTGCCCTAATGTGATCACCGGTTGAGTAATTTCCGGCGAAATGATCTCGGTTCTGGTTTGATTGGAAATACCGATTCGAACGAGTAAATAATGCGCTGTTTTTTCGCCCTTATCAACTACAAATATACCATACTCGCCGTTTTCCCGTAAAATCGCAGAAGTGGGAACTGTCTGCACGTTATCTTTTTCTGCCAGAACCAGCTCTACACTGCAGAACATTCCCGGCTTTAAAAAATGTGATTTGTTGTTGAGCTTGATCTCCATTTCCGCCATGCGGGATTGTTCGTTCAAAACCGGAGCTATCCTGATAACTTCACCCGCAAAAATCTTATCGGGAAAAGCCGCTGTGCTGACTGCTGCCTGCATTCCTTTTTCGATGCGTCCATAGAGCTTATCCACTAGGTTGGAGCGAATGACCACCTTATCGATGCCCACGACCGAAACAACCGGTGAATTCACTGACAACAGACTGCCTTCATCAATGAAACGCTGCCCGATAAAACCTGCTTTGGAAGCTCGCAGAACCGTGTATTCCAATCTGATCTCAGCCAGCCGCAAAGAGGTCTCCCGCTGTTGCAGTTGCGCTATTGCCAATTCCAGTTTCGTTTGAGCAGAGATAAAAGCAGCTTTTTCTTTTTCCAGTTCCAGCTCTGAAATAAACTCCTGCTTATGCAATGATTCTGCCTGCTTCAGGTTGCGTTCCGCTATCGCCAACTGGCTTTCGGCATCTTTCAAGTTTGCCTGAGCGCTGATCAGATTTGACTTTGCTTCCAGCAGTGCCTGCTGATATTCGGCATCATCCAGACGAGCTATTATCTCATTTTCCTGAACATAATCGCCGATATTCCGAAGCAATGAAACTAATCTGCCGGAAATTTTTGCGGCAATATTATAGTGATATTCGGCTTTCACACTGCCACTCAAACTTCTGATCTCACGAATCGATGCTCGTTTGACCGGTTCGATTTCTACAGCTACAGAGCCGCCGAAACCACGAGCACCACCACTTGCGGCAGGGCGGATAGCTTCCCAGATGCGCCAGCTCAGAAAAATTACAAATACTGCCAGAACCAGCCACACCAACCATTTCCTCATTTTTTTCTTCATTCTCTTATCCTTATCTACACCATAATTACTATACTTTTAATAATGACAATTCAATCAGCAGTTTCCTGCGATCTTTATACTACTATTATTTTGCGTTTACATCTATGCAATGGACATTCCAGAAAATAGTGCTGGTTGTCAAATTTATTGAAGAGCTTTGCACCCTGATTTACCATCTTGAAAGCCTTATCTGTCAGTTAATTTTAGTATAAAAATTTTGGAGTTTTTAGAATGTCAAAAAATCGATCTGTTTTCAGATTTTATCTGCAGACTATTCTCATTTCCTGGCTGCCTTGGTTGATTGCCATCTTTTTTTTTGAAGGGATCAAGCAGCTTCCGGGCAAAATCATGTTAGCACTCGGTGGTATCGGCCCGGCTGTTTCAGCAAAAAAAATCTGATTGAAAGTCGATTTAATCAAAATTGAGAGAAGTTTAAAAATTTAAAGCTTAATAAAAATCCTTCTGAACAGTTGGAACAAAATTTATTTAAATAAAACGGAACAAATTGACAATAATCTGCTCTTTTTTCAGTTGGATTAGCATGGATGTTCTAAAGAAAAATGAAGCAAAGATGAGGCGAATAGCCGTTGTCGGCGCAAGCTGTTCCGGCAAGACGACTTTTGCCGACAGGCTTTCCCAAATTCTGCAGATCCCACATATTGAACTAGATGTATTGCATTGGGGACCAAACTGGACGATTCGAGATGATTTTGAAATAAATGTTTTGCAGATGATTGAACAGGAATGCTGGATCGTGGACGGCAACTACAAAAATGTGCGGGAAGCTATTTTTTCTAAAGCAGATTCCATCTTATGGCTCAATTATTCTTTTCACAAAGTTTTTGCCCGAGCCCTCAAACGCACGGTACCAAGAGTATTTTCGGGTGAGACAATCTATGCTGATAATAGAGAAACTTTTTTTACAACTTTTTTTTCGTCAGATTCCATTTTGTGGTGGGTTATAAAAACTCATAAACAGCGTAAAGTGGAATATTCCTCACTTTTTTCATCTCAGAAATTCTCTCATCTCAATGTTTTCGATTTTAAACATCCTAAACAATGCAGCAATTATCTGAAAACAATCAAGGAGCTTCATGAAATTTAGAAACTTAAATCCAAACGTGCAGTTTGCTTTCATCTTTGAAGCTTTGCAATCACTTGGACGCGGCATCTGGATGGGAAATATTTTCAGCCTTTATGTAGTGATTTTTGTGGAAAATTCCGGTGGAATGTTAGGCTTTAGTGCCAATGAGGTATTAGGAATAACTGCTGGAGCTTCTGGTATTGCCATGACAGCGATCGTTTTGCCAGCCGGTTTTCTGGCAGATAAACATTTGCGTCAGTTAATGTTGCGCATCTCGGCGATCGTCGGCATCATCGCCATGCTGTGCCTGGCTTTGGCAGGAAATATATTCATGATTCTGTTGGCAATGCTACTCTGGGGTGCTTTTCAAGGTCTCACAAGGCCGGCTTTCGAATCGATTCTGGCAGATTCACTTGCCAGTGGAAACCGCTCCGGAGTTTATGCCAAACTTCATCTGGTGCAGCAGTTTTTTATGGCTTCCGGTCCTTTTCTGAATGTTTTACTATTTTTTATCCTGGGCGATAAATGGGATATAAGCATTCTCAAATCTGTGATGCTGGTCGGCATTGTCATATCACTTTTTTCAACCTTTATTCTCTTCCTTTTTCGTGACGACAGATCGATGGGAGAAGAGAGTGAATCGCTATTTCACAGCGTTATCCAGGATGAAACTGAAGCAGCGAAAAATTTATCGAAACTGGCAAAACGCATTCCAGTTCTGCTGGTTACTTCCAACGTGATTATTGGTATGGGAGCGGGAATGACTATCAAATTCTTTCCGGTTTTCTTTCGATCTATTTATGGCATGCAGCCCATTTCGGTGCAGCTTATAATGGGTATAACAGCAATTTTCACGGGCATTTTTGCCATTATGGCACAAAAGTTTTCCGTCAAACGGGGACGTGCTCAGATGATATTTGCTGTTCAGATAACTGCCACGATGTGTCTTGTCGCAATTGGATTTTATCCTGCCCTTTTTCTGCTTATTCCGCTTTTTATTTTGCGGGGCTCTCTAATGAACTCTGCTCAGCCGCTCAGCCGCTCCATCCTGATGGATGTCGTTCCCAAGCGCAATCGCGGCAAATGGAATTCCATCACAACTATTGCCTGGGGACTTTTCTGGAATGCTTCGGCTGTTTTGGGCGGATTTTTGATCGGCGATAACAATTTCCAACGCTGTTTTTTCATCACGGCAGTAATCTATTTTCTGGGCTCTATTCCCATTTTAATGCTTATCCCGCTGGTCCAAAAAGAATCATTATAAGAAAGAAATAGGATTGTAATCCATCGAAAACAAAGGAGGTTAAACATGGAACAGTTTAAGATTTGTCCAAATTGTGGAAAAGAATGGAAGTTTCGCAGTGACTTTATTTACGATCCACAGATCGAGATTATCGGCTATCAAGCTCATTTCAAGAATTTGGAAAAAGGATTTTTTCTATTTAATCATTCCTGTCACGGCACCATGTCCATTCCTGTGGAAACTTTCAGCGATATGTATCATGGCAGGATTTATGAACAGAGACTCACCGGCAGCAATCAATGCCACGGTTATTGTCTGCATCAAAGCAATCTAAAACCCTGCCCCGAAGAATGTGAATGCGCTTATGTGAGAGATGTGATTCAAATTCTGAAACAAAAATGAAATTATTTGACATAATTTGCATAACTACAATTTTTCATAAGTGAATGAAAAGAGAAAAAAATGATAAAGGGAGTAATCATGAAAAAGACATTTTTAGTGATTTTTTTACTAATTCTGGGAAGCTTATTTGCCAAGCAATTTGAACTGATTGAATTCCGACCTCTGCCAGCCGATTTTCACGCTGAAAGAAATTCGGTAATGGATATGGATATGGAATATTGTGCTGCAATCAAAGTGGAAAGCGATGTGCCATCCAATCTTAACCTTAAACAAAAAGTTTACAAACGGGAAAACGTGCAGCCGGGAATGTACTATTTTTTCGTTTCCCACAAAGAAAAACAGATAACTTTCGAAGCGCCCGACTACGAACCTTTGACCGTTAATGTGCCGGATGGCGGCTTGAAAAAAGGTGTAACTTTTTACGCCAATCTGGACACTATCGATGATGTCATCGTTACTTTCAATATTTATCCGCAACCCGATCGTGTAATCATCAACGATAAGGTCATCAGCAAAAGCAAAGTGCAGATACCACCCGGACAATATCGACTGCAAATCGAAAAATCCGGCTTCGAACCAGTGGATGATCAGATAAACATCAGCCTGAATAATGCTTATTTCAATTACACCTTGGCAAAAATCGGACAGGAAAAAATAGTGGAAAAGATCGTGGAAGTTCCAGTCGAAAAACCAGCTGAGGAACAAACAAGCGAACCTGCTGAATTCAAACTGGAAAGATTCGATGTAGTTTATGAGATCACTTCCTGTGAAATGTATGAAGATCAGATAGTGATCGACCTGAACATTGAAAATATTGGCGATGATCGTGAAGTAACCATTCTGGGGTGGAGAGGATTCAGAACTAGAATGTTCGATGATGCTGGAAATGAATTCTTCCCAACCAAATTCAATTTTGCCAATAAAACAAATAACGGCGATATCACAATTATGCTGGTGAATGGCGTTCCCACAAAAGCCAGTCTCATTTTCAGAGACATCAGAAAGCAGGCGGAAAAAATCACGAAACTTGATCTGGGTATCTGGATGCAGGAATCGGATAGCTTCCACATGACTTTCCGTGATATTCCCATTAAGAAGAAATAAATTTTTGCAACTAACCAAACGAACAATTGCGAACAATTAAATGTTTGTGGTTGTTCGTTTTTTTACATAAGTTGTTTAAAAGGGGATATTCCATATCGTTGCTTTAGTTCATTTGTTCTGAAATAAAAATGATAGAAAAACTTCCTGTTTGAGTTATCGAGTTGATGTTTTTCCATTTTTATGAAGTTTAAAAAATCAAAAGCATAACTATCCGGTGTCCTTTTTCTTTGTATCGTTTCTTGTTGGACAAGCAAAAAGAAATGAGAATACATTTGCATTCAAACATTGCGAGGTAAGAAAATTTTAGTAAGTCCTAAAACCTTCGCAAGGTTTCCAATTATTAATTTACAAAAATCCAACTTCATTATTTCTCGTCAGTGGTTGAGGTGAAGATGAAAAAAGGAATGATTTTTGATATAGAACGCTTTGCTGTACACGATGGAGCAGGCATCCGCACCACCGTTTTTTTCAAAGGTTGTCCGCTGCGATGTGCGTGGTGTCATAATCCAGAAGGTATCGATCCAAATCATCAGACTATCACAAAAGAGATAACTCTGGATGACAGAACATTCGAAAAGCAGGAAATCATCGGGCGGGAAATGACGGCTCAGGAAGTAATGATCGAAATTCTGAAAGATAAGATTTTCTTCGAGCATTCCGCTGGCGGCGTCACTTTTTCCGGCGGTGAGCCGCTACTGCAGATCGACTTTCTGAAAGAGCTGCTGATCGAATGCAGAAAAGAAAATCTGTCTATTACTTTGGATACCTGCGGATTAGCTTCACGAAAAGATTTGGAAATGATTATAGACTTGGTTGATCTGTTTCTTTTCGATCTGAAGATCATGGCAGAAGAACTGCACAAAAAATATCTGGGAACTTCCAACAAAATCATCTTGGAAAATCTAAAATTTTTAGCACAAAAAAAGAAAAATATCATCATTCGATTTCCGCTGATTGCTGAGGTTACAGATAATGAAAAGAATCTGAATGAAATGCTGCGATTTTTACGGAACTTTCCCGAAATAAAAGAGATCAATCTGCTACCCTATCACAAAATTGCAGCCGAAAAATATAAAAGACTAAATCTGGAGTATAATGAATTTACCGAACCGGATCAAGACAAACTTGACAGCATCAAACAGTTTTGGAATGAAGCAGAATATAAAGTTAAAATTGGTGGATGAATGACCGAAAGAATAAAAAAACTTCGTCAAGCCAGCCTGGAAACTGTGCATAAAATCTCAGCCGAAAGAGCGCTGCTGTTAACTGAATTCTATAAAACAATTCTGGCGGAAGATCTGCCGATACCAGTTCAGAGAGCCCGCTGTCTGCAATACATTTTTAAACACAAACAGATCTGCATAAATGAAGGTGAATTGATCGTGGGCGAACGCGGACCGGCACCGAAAGCCACTCCCACCTATCCTGAAATCTGTTTACATTCCATTAAAGATTTGCAGATTCTGGATTCACGAGCGAAGGTTTCTTTCCAAGTTGATGAAGAAGTTTTTCAAGCTTATGAAAAGATCGTGATTCCGTTCTGGAAGGGCAAAACTCAGCGTGAAAAACTGTTTGCCGCGATGGACGAAAACTGGCTGAAAAGCTATCAAGCCGGAATTTTCACCGAATTTCAGGAACAGCGTGCTCCCGGTCATACCGTGCTGGGGAATAAAATTTACAAATTGGGAATGCTGGATATCATCGAGCACATCAATGAAGTAAAAAAACAGACTTTCGATCCTGCTAAACTGGCTGAACTGGATGCAATGAAAATCGCTGCTGAAGCGATCATCATGTATGCCAGCCGTCATGCCAAAGAACTGGAAAAACTGACAGAAACAGAAACTGATGAAAATCGAAAACGGGAACTGCAGAAGATTGCAGAAATCTGTCGAAAAGTTCCTGCCCAAAAGCCAGACACCTTTCACGAAGCTCTGCAATATTACTGGTTCGTACATCTGGGCGTGATCACCGAACTCAATCCCTGGGATTCCTTCAATCCCGGCAGGCTGGATCAGCATCTTTATCCGTTTTACAAAAATGAGATCGAAGCAGGAACCTTAACCAGAGAAGAAGCTGTCGAACTTCTGCAATCATTCTGGATAAAATTCAATAATCATCCTTCCCCGCCCAAAATGGGAGTGACTGCCCAGGAAAGCAACACCTACACTGATTTTGCTTTGATCAATCTGGGTGGTCTGAAAGCCGACGGCAGCAATGCGGTAAATGAACTCAGCTATCTCATTCTAAATGTGATCGAAGAAATGCGCCTGCTGCAACCCAGCTCCATGGTGCAGATCAGCAGCAAAACTCCTGACGAATTTATCGAAAGAGCTTTAAAGATCGTTAAAACCGGTTTTGGTCAACCGTCCATTTTTAATACGGATTGCATCATCAAAGAACTGAACCGGCAGGGAAAATCTCTGCAAGATGCCCGCAACGGCGGCGCCAGTGGCTGCGTGGAAGCCGGAGCCTTCGGCACGGAAAGCTATATCCTCACCGGTTATTTCAATCTCACTAAAATCCTGGAGATCACTCTGAATAACGGCATTGATCCCCGCACCGGCAAAAAGATCGGCATTGAAACCGGCGATCCAACTGAATTCAAGACTTTTAATGAACTGCTCTCCGCTTTTCGAAAACAGGAAAATTATTTTGCCGAGATCAAATTAAAAGGCAATGACAAGATCGAAAAATTGTATGCCGAAAACCTGCCGGTTCCTTTCCTATCGCTACTGATCGATGACTGCGTTGCCAATGCCGCCGATTATAATGCGCGCGGTGCAAGATATAATACAAGTTATGCTCAGGGAGTTGGAATGGGCAGCATCACGGATATTCTCACTTCCATCAAATACAATGTTTTCGACCAGAAAAAAGTTTCCATGAAAAAATTGCTGATAGCTTTGAAAGCGAATTTTACAGGTTACGAAAAAATGCGTTTCGACCTGATCTATAACACTCCCAAATACGGTAATGATGATGATTATGCCGACGAAAATGCCGTGACGGTTTTCGAGATATTCTTCGATTCCATCGATGGCAAACCTACAGCTCTGGGAGCAACTTATCGCATCAATCTGCTGCCCACCACCAGTCATGTGTATTTCGGCAGTGTGATCGGTGCTACTGCCGATGGCAGAAAAGCAGGAGTTCCGCTTTCGGAAGGCATTTCACCCGTACAGGGAGCAGATCGTAAAGGTCCTACCGCCGTGATGAAATCCGCTGCCAAATTTGATCACACCAGAACCGGCGGCACGCTCTTGAATCAGAAATTCACTCCCGCTTTTTTTGAAAATGAAGAGAGCATTTCCAAACTGGCTAAACTGATTCGCGGTTTTTTTGCTATGAATACACATCATGTGCAGTTCAACGTGGTGACTGTCAAAACGCTGAAAAAGGCGCAAAAACATCCCGAGCAATACCGTGATCTGATCGTGCGGGTGGCGGGATACAGCGATTACTTCAACGATCTGGGTGAAGACTTGCAGAATGAGATAATTAAGCGGACGGAGCAGGGAATGAATTCCTGAAGATTCCCCTCTGAAGAGGGGTGCGACCAACCAAAGGCTGGTAAACTTTAGCCGCGGGGTGTGTTGACCTTCAAAGCGGTTAGCAATTGATATATCACCGAATTTTTTCGTCTTTGCGAACTTAGCAGTTAAGCTCATCTCTGAAAGTCTCAATTGAATGAAAATACGGAAGAGAGCCAGCATTTGGCTGGTAAACTTTTCAGAGTTTTTTTTCATTGCCAGATAACTCAACCCAAATTTCTTAAAAACCAAATATTTTTCAGGAGATTGATAATGACAGTTAATGATAAAATTTCTGCTCTTCGAGAGTTGATGAACGAATATGGTTTCTCGGCTTATATCATTCCAAGCTCCGATGCCCACCTTGGTGAATACGTGGCAGAACACTGGCAGGCACGCAGGTGGATTTCCGGTTTCACCGGATCGGCTGGAACGGTTGTAATAACTCTGAAAAAAGCCGGACTCTGGGCGGATGGGCGCTATTTCATTCAGGCGGAGAAACAGGTAAAAAATACTGCTATCAAGCTTTTCAAGATCGGTATTCCCAACTATACCACATATCCGGAATGGCTTTGCGAAGAGCTGGAAGAAGGTGATGAAATCGGCATCGACGGTTCGGTTTTCAGTGTAAATGATATCAAAAACATGCAGCAGAAATTTACAGCCAAAAATCTCTCAATCGTTTCAGATTACGATCTGATCAATCAGATCTGGCAGGATCGCCCTCCCCTTCCCACCTCAAAAGTTTTTCTGCATGATATCAAATTTGCCGGCAAATCACGGAAAGAAAAAATCGAAATGATTCGAGCTGAAATGAAAAAACAAAATGTCGATTATCATCTTTTAACTTCGCTGGATGACATCGCCTGGACTTTCAACATTCGCGCTAATGATATCAAATACAGTCCTGTTTCTATTTCTTTTGCAGTGATTGAATTAGATTCGGCACATCTTTTTATAGATCCCATCAAATTAAATTCCGACCTTTACTCGGATTTGGAATTTGCTCTCATATCTTTCCATCCCTACGAAAAAATCACAGAGTTTCTTTCCACTCTTGAACCTGAAAAATCCATTTTAATCGATCCTGACAGGACTAATATAAAACTGAAAAAAGCCATTCCAGATGAATGTAAGATTATAGAAAAACCTCATATTTCAACTCTACTCAAATCCATCAAAAATGAAACCGAAATTACCAATCTGAAAAAATGCCAGATTCGCGACGGCGTGGCGATGGTGAAATTCTTATACTGGCTGGATTCCAACCTCGGAAAAATAAAAATCACCGAAATGAGTACTGCTGAAAAGCTGGCTGAGATCAGATCGCAGGGCAAGAATTTCGTCGATCTCAGCTTCAATTCCATCTCGGCTTACATGGCAAATGCCGCCCTGATGCATTATGCGCCGTCCCACGAAAATGAAACCGAATTGAAACCGGAAGGTTTTTATCTCATCGACAGCGGCGGTAATTATCCGGATGGCACCACCGACATCACCCGCACGGTTTGTCTGGGAAATCTCACGCCCGAAATGAAACGTGATTTCACTTTAGTTTTGAAATCTCATATAGACTTGTGTCTGGCTCATTTTCTGGAAGGAACTACCGGCGCTAATCTGGATATTCTGGCGCGTCATCCCCTCTGGCAGCAGGGTTTGGATTACAAATGCGGTACCGGACACGGAGTGGGATTTTTCCTGAACGTGCATGAAGGACCGCAGAATTTCAGCCAGAAATTGATCGATGTTCCTCTCAAACCGGGCATGGTTACCACCAACGAGCCGGGAATTTATAAGGAAAACCAGTATGGTATCCGCACCGAAAACACAATGCTCTGCGTGGAAGATCGCAAAACTGATTCCGGACAATTCTTCAAGTTTGAAATTATTTCCTTTTGCCCAATTGATTTTCGGGCAGTCTTGCCGGAAATGCTGAGCGAAACGCAGAAAAACTGGCTGAACAATTATCATGCTGATGTTTATGAAAAGTTATCTTCCCACCTGAATGAAGCAGAAAGGACATGGCTGCAAAGGCAGACAGAAGCGATCTAAATTAGTTCTAAACAATTTTCTCTCACCTGAAATTTCAAAGCTGTCAATTACCGACAGCTTTTTTTTTATTGCTAAAATCTATAACTATTTAGAATAGTGCATTGATTGATTAAGGAGGTTTTTAAGATGAATAAATTGTTTATTATTTTTCTGCTGCTTTTTATATTTGGAACAACTCTTTTGGCAGATTATCCCGACTTTGAAGAGATAGTCAAACGTCAGCATGAAGTTCGTGTTCAGGAAATTGAGTTCTATCGCAGCTTATATGAAACGCCTTCCCCGCAAACCCGCGAAATGGATAACTATGATGTGCGTTATTATCGTATCGATATCGAATTGGATTTTGATGATGAATATATCGATGCATCTGTATTGATGGGAATCGAAATTATGGAAAATAATACCGATCTCATTCAAATTCATTTTGCCGATATTCTGATTGTAGATGAGATCATCATGAATTGGCAGAATCTTACCTTTTCTCATCAGGATGGTATTATCGAGATCTATCTGGCAGGAAATTATAATATCGGTGATTATCTGGAAATTGAAACTTTTTACTACGGAAATCCCGATGTGCGGCTGGAAGACGGCATCAAATTTGAAGAACATGCCGGCGTGCCGGTTGCTTTTTCGATGGTTTCGCCGCGCGGTGCCCGCAAGTGGTGGCCATGTAAAGACACTCCTGCCGATAAACCGGATTCACTGGATATCTGGCTTACTTATCCGCAGCAATATGTCTGTGCTTCCAACGGTAATTTAAATGAAGAAGTAAACAACGGCAACGGCACTAAAACCAGCAAATGGCACGAATCATATCCGGTCGCCACTTACCTCACTTCCTTTGCCATCACCAATTACCAGATGCATTCCTTTTTATGGGAATACCAGGGAAATCAGATGATGGTAGATAACTACGTTTATCCGGAACAGGCGACTGCCAGTATAAATTTGTATAGCTTAAGCGAAGAGATGCTCACTTTTCTTTCTGATACTTATGGCATTTTCCCATTTTTGACCGAGAAATACGGACACGCCACCTGCACAAATCTGGGCGCTCTGGCTATGGAACATCAAACCTGCACTTCTTTCGATGCCAGCTACATCAGCGATCCGGCGGCTGAATACACCGTTATCCATGAACTTGGTCATTCCTGGGCGGGAAACAGCCTTTCCATCGGTAGTTGGAGTCATGTGTGGCTAAAGGAAGGATTCGCCTCCTACAGCGAAGCTTTGTGGGCAGAATATCTTTATGGACCAACAGGATTGCAGGATTATATGCAGGCGGAAGATACCGGTTCTTTCATGAATGAATGCCTTTATCGCGATGAAACTCTGGGGGCGAATCATATCTTCAATTCGGTGGTTTACAACAAAGGTTCCTGGACGATTCACATGCTGCGCGGCGTGCTGGGAGATGATGATTTCTTTGCTCTGATGCAATATTACTTCCAGCATCCGGATTATATTTATGGCAACGTTCTAACCGATGACTTGAAAAACTGTGCGGAAGATATTGCCGGCTACGACATGGAATGGTTTTTCGATCAATGGTTCTATAACTACGGACGACCCGGCTATCATTATGCATATTATACTTCTGCCTCGGAAGATTCGATCAAGATCACTTTGCGATCCGGCGGCAGTCAGGGCGATCCATTTTCCATGTTTGTTCCTTTCAGGATTGATGGAACAGATTACCGTTTCTGGGCGGAAGACGGCTTTAATTACGGAACTTTTGCTTTTTCGGGTGATACGATAGATCTGGAATGGGACACTGACCACTGGGTTCTGGATAACGGTTATTTGGAAAAAATTCCGGTTCTGGATGAAGTTGCACAAAGTCGGGACGGTTCGGCTGTCATCACCTGGGCAAGTTTTTTCGATCCGGCTATTCTGGGGTACAACGTCTATCGTAAACTGGCAGGAGAGGAATATCAGCAGATAAACAGCGAACCGATTAGCACAACCTATTATTACGATGTGGATGTACTCGCCGGAACTCAATATTTCTATAAAATTGCTGCAGTTTTCCAATCTTCAGGAAATTACATCAGCAGTTTTTCCAATGAAATTTCACTGATTCCGGTAGATTTCACTTTTGATCAAGGTATTCTGCTGGTGGATGGTACGACCGATTTCCCTGCCGGTTCCACTTTCCCGACCGATGAAGAAGTGGATCTGTTTTACGATGCGATTTTGAATAATTACGCTTACACAAGCTGGGATATTGCTGACGAGGGATTACCACCGCTGACGGAACTGGCAAAATACTCCACGATAATCTGGCACACAGATGACCTGGTAAATTTCCCCTTCGATAACGACCTTTATAATTCCAAATCCTATTTGCTGGCAGGCGGTAATATGCTGATCTCTGCCTGGAAATTACTCTACAATCTTCAGCAGAATTTTCAGCAGTATTACCTGAATTTTATCAATCCGGTTACAAACGAAAACCCTGATTTCATCGGAGCCTGGGGACAAAACGACTTCCCCGATTTTGAGATTGATCTTGCTAAAATTCCCTTTCCTGTCTGGAATGATGCACTTAAATATGTAAATAAATTTGATCCTGTAAATGGGGCTGAAGCAATTTATTTGTATGATTCATCTACAAATGACCCTGATTGGGAGAATGCTGTCTGCGCTCAAAGATTCTACGGAGATTTTAAAGTTTATATCCTGGGATTTCCGCTCTATTATATTCAGCAGCCTGCTGCTGCTCAAATTGTAGATTTGATTTTGCAGGATTTCGGAGAAGAAACATCTGTTAAAGAACACGAAATTCCTCCCAATTCATCTCTCATCGCTCACCTCTCGAATTATCCCAATCCCTTCAATCCCAGCACAACTATCTCATTCAACGTAACGCAAAGCTCTGACTTTGCGACAATAGAAATCTACAATCTGAAAGGTCAAAAAGTGAAAACTCTCCCTGTCCCAGAGTCACAAAGTCACACATTCTCCGTCATCTGGAATGGTGATGATGAAAATGGCAAACCCGTTTCCAGCGGAATTTATTTTGCAAATCTGAAATTTGGTAAAACCGAAGCAAGCTGCAAGATGCTGCTTTTGAAGTAAAGAGGTAAAGATGAAGAGAAATAAAGAGGCAAAGAGGCAAAGAGGCAAAGAGGCAAAGAAGCAAAGATCTGAGGAAGTTTTTAGCAGAGATTCTTCGTCAATAACAGCAAGTATCCCGAAATCTTTCGGGACTCAGAATGACGATTTTACACTTTCATACTCAAAGTCCGCCACGGTGGATAAATCTCAAAGTCACAAAGTCTCAAAGTCTCCATCTCCCATTCTACTTTCTGCTTTCTGCTTTCTGCTTTTTTTCTTCACTTCATCACTTTGTGCTCAGTCTCTTTTTATCAATGAAATCGTAGCTTCCAACAGCAACACAATCCTGGATGAGGACGGCGAAGCACCCGATTGGATAGAACTTTACAACGCCGAATCTGTTGCTGTCGATTTGCAGAGCTTTGGGCTTTCCGATGATCCTGCCGATCCCTATAAATGGGAATTTCCCGATATTTCCATAGCTCCGCAGGACTTCCTGCTGGTTTTTGCTTCCGGCAAAAACCGCACTGCCGGCTATTGGCAAAATATCATCGACTGGGGTGATATCTGGAAATATTTTGTGGGAACAGAAGAACCACCTGCAGACTGGCGTCAGATCGATTTTGACGATTCGGACTGGGAGGAAGGTCCCAGCGGCTTCGGTTATGGCGATGGCGATGATGCCACCATTATTCCACCTACCTTATCCTGTTATATTCGTAAAGTTTTCACGCTGGATGATCTGGAGGATATCGTCAGTGCTGTACTGCACGTGGATTATGATGACGGCTTTGTGGCCTATTTGAATGATGTTGAAATTGCCAGTATGAACATTCTGAGCCCGGGAGTTATTCCGGCTTATAATGATTCTACTTATGCTTCGCATGAAGCACAAATCTATCAGGGCGGTTTTCCGGAAACTTTTTATTGCGACAATGTTGAAGACATTTTGCAGCCGGGTGATAATGTGCTGGCGATTCAGGTGCACAATATCAGCATCAATTCCAGTGATATGTCCATGATACCCTTTTTCACGCTGGGCTACGATGCAGAACCGGCAAATCTGACCGGAGTGCCGACCATTCTGGAAACACTGCTGCCGCACTTGCATACAAATTTCAAGATCAGTGCCGACGGCGAACCTGTTCTGCTTTCGGATTCCGGTGGATTATTGCTGGATGACATCGATCTGCCTGCGCTGCCTACAAATATTTCCTTTGGCCGTCAACCGGATGGAACTGAAAATTGGTTTTATTTCAACGAAACTACTCCTGATTCTTCCAATACAACAACCGGTTATCTGGAATTTGCGCCCGATCCGATTCTCGATCCGCATGGCGGATTATATAATGATCCGGTCACGATCACTTTTCTGGACATTCCAGCCGATATTTCAATTTTCTATACTTTGAACGGCAGCGAACCGAATACAACTCATTATCAATACACCTCTCCCATATTGCTGGATTCGACAGCAGTGGTGCGGGCAAGAGCCTTTGGAACAGGAAAAATCCCCAGCCGTATCATTACAAATTCCTATTTCATAGATATCAATCCCACTTTGCCTATCATCTCGCTTAGCTCCGAACCGGACAACTTCTGGGATGATGAGATTGGCATCTATGCTATGGGCAATAATGCTTCATCGGTTTTTCCTTACTACGGTGCGAATTTCTGGGAAGACTGGGAAAGACCTGTGCACATAGAAATGTATGAAGCGGACGGCTCTGCAGCTTTTGCGCTTGATGCTGGAGTAAGGATTTTTGGAAATTGGACAAGAGGTCACCCCCAGAAATCTCTGGCGATCATGGCTAGAAATACTTACAGCACAAATTCCATCGATTATCAGATCTTTGATGATAAACCAATCTCTTCCTTCAAAAACATTGTTTTACGAAATTCCGGTAATGACTGGGAATACTCGATGTTCCGCGATATGCTGATGACAGGATTGGTGAGCGATCTGGATATCGACCGTCAGGCTCACAGGTCATCAATTGTATTTATAAATGGTGAATACTGGGGAATTCATAATATCCGTGAAAAAATGAATGAACATTATCTGGCAGCAAATCACGGTATTGATCCTGATAATATCGATCTACTGGAAAACAATGTAATCGCCATTCATGGAGACGGTATTCATTATCAGGCGATGCTCGATTTTATCGAAAATAACGACATGACACTTCCTCAAAATTATGATTATGTAGCTACCAAAATGGATATTGATAATTTCATTAATTACTGGCTGACTGAAGTTTACTTACTGAATGGCGACTGGCCTAGTCGCAATATAAAATTTTGGCGGGACCGCACTACCGATGGTAAATGGCGCTGGCTGCTGTTTGACACGGATTTTGGATTTGCACTTTGGCATAGTGCTTATTACAATTTTTTAGCTGATCTTTTAGATCCTGATGGACCTGCCGGACCAGGCTCGGAATGGTCAACCTTTCTCTTTCGCAGCCTAATTGAAAACGAGCAGTTCCGCCGGAAATTTATCAATTACACTGCAGATCGGCTTAACACTTGTTTCAGTACAGATTTTGTGCTGGCTCGAATTGCACAATTTCAGTCTCTCCTGCAAACTGAGATGGAATCTCATAAAATCCGCTGGGAGCAATCCTACGATCTCTGGTTCAACGAAATCCTGCTGATGCAGTGGTTTGCCGATGACAGACCGGAATACATGCGGGATCACATTATCAGCGAATTAAATTTACCGGGAACTGCCAATATTTATCTGGATATTTCGCCGCCCGGCAGCGGAGCCGTGCAGGTGAGCAGTTTGGAAATCGATGAATTTCCCTGGGTGGGTGAGTATTTTCTGCAAAATCCGGTAACCTTGACTGGCTTGAATACTCCCGGTTGGGAATTTGCCGGCTGGTCGGGAGATATTATTTCGAATGAGACCAGCATCGAGCTGGACATGAATCAGGAGTTTTCGCTGATCGCCTGGTTTGAACCGGCAGTTAATCTGCAGGACTTGATCGTTTTCAACGAGATCAATTATAATTCTGCCGGCAATTTCAACGTGGGAGACTGGGTGGAGATCTACAATAACAGTGGACTGGATGTCGATCTTTCTGGTTGGAAATTCCTGGATTCCGACGATACCCACATTTTTGAATTTCCCGAAAATTTCTTCCTGCCGGATGCCGGATATTACGTGCTTTGTCAGGATACCTTGGCATTTCAAACTTTTTTCCCGGAAGTGAACAATTATGTGGGAAATTTTGATTTCGGACTGAGCAGCAGCGGAGAGTTGATCAGATTATTCGACCATACAGGCGTTCTTATCGATTCTGTTTATTATGGTTCCAGTGCTCCCTGGCCGCCGGAGCCGAACGGTAACGGACCTACTCTGGCACTTCTCAATCCGGGTTTAGATAATTCTATGCCGGAAAACTGGGCAGCTTCTGCTGCCTACGGCACTCCCGGTGAGATCAATGATGTTTACGTTCCCGCCAATGAAAATATCGTTTCTGCTCCCCAAATGCAATTGGCTCAAAATTTTCCGAATCCCTTCAATCCTGAAACAAATATAAGTTTTTCCTTGCCCAAATCCGGCAATATAAATCTATCTGTTTACAATATAAGGGGGCAGCTGGTGGCAAGATTGATCGATGACTTCCTGGAAAAAGGAACTCATACAATAAGCTGGGAAAGCAAAGACAACTCCGGTAAGAACGTAGCCAGCGGAATTTATTATTATCGTCTTTCGGACGGCAACAGCAGCCGCACCAGAAAGATGCTGCTGCTCAAATAGAGGAAGTATGTTTAAATATTTTTTAAAAGTAATTGTTATACTTATCCCGCTTTTTCTGACGGCGCAAACTATCGTCATCAATGAAGTGATGAGCAGTAATGCCATCACCTTTTATGATGAAGAAGGGGATGCACCGGACTGGATCGAACTATTCAATGCCGGAAGTTCAACAGTAAATCTATTTAACTATGGAATTTCGGATAACGAAAATAACCTTTCCAAATGGATTTTTCCGGATGTGAATATTGATCCAGAGGAATATCTGGTTCTCTTTGCTTCCGGTAAAGATCGCAGCTTTTCTCATCTGGAAACCGTGATAGACTGGGGAGATGAATGGAAATATTATCTGGGTTACAGCGCTCCGCCAGAGGATTGGCGTCAGATAGATTTCGATGATTCCATCTGGCTTTCAGGTCCCAGTGGCATCGGCTGCGGCGATGGCGATGATGCCACTATTATTCCCACCGTTATCTCATATTTTCTTCGCCACAAATTCACTGTAACAGATACCACCAATCTTGTTTACGGCATTCTGCATGTGGATTATGATGACGCCTTTGTTGCTTATCTGAATGGAACTGAAATTGCCCGGGCAAATATCGGTAGTCCGGGAATTCCGCCGGCCTGGACAGATACGGCAGATTCGTCCCGCGAAGCTTTGATCTACCAGGGCGGGCTACCGGAACAGTTTTTGATCTTTAATTTAAATTCACTTTTACAGATCGGTGATAATGTGCTGGCTATTCAGACGCATAATGTGAACCCGTATTCCACCGATCTTACGATGATCCCGTTTCTGACCTTTGCCATGCATCAAGCTCCTCCCGATCCACAGGGCATGGCAGCCATTCTGGAACCCATGCAGCCGCTGCTGCACACAAATTTCAAGATCAGTGCCGAGGGTGAACCTTTGTTTTTGACCGATGAAAACGAATTTATCATCGATTCTGTACCAGCAGTGGAATTATCCTCGGATATTAGTTACGGCTTGCAGCCAGACGGCAGCGAAGATTTCTTCTTTTTCGATCAGCCTACTCCGGGCGAACCCAATACAACTTATGGCTATCAAACCATCGCTCCTCTTCCTGAATATGATCTCGATGGCGGATTTTACACCGGCTCCGTGCAGATCTCGCTTTCCGGCAATCTAACCGGAGACACGATCTATTACACTCTGGATGGAACTGAACCTGGCGATACTTCCTATGTTTTTATCGATCCGATAATTATCGATACGACCACTGTGGTGAGAGCGCGCATTTTGGGACAGAACTCTTTGCCCAGCCGCATCATTACCAATACTTATTTTATCGATCGGGAAATAACTCTGCCGGTGATTTCACTTTCCACAACTCCTGCCAATTTCTTCGACTGGGAAACAGGAATTTATGTGATGGGACCCAATGCCAATCCCCATCTTCCTTATCATAATGCTAATTTCTGGCAGGACTGGGAAAAACCGATCCACATTGAAATGTTCAATCCGGATGGCAGTCCGAAATTCAAGGCGGATGCCGGAACCAAGATCCACGGCAGATGGAGTCGAGCCAAACCGCAAAAATCGCTGGCTGTCTTTTTCCGGGGTCAATACGGAGTAAGTACGCTTTATAGTCAGGTCTTTGATGATAAACCGATCGATGCATTTGAATCACTGCTGTTGCGCAATTCGGGAAATGAATGGATGGTTACAAACTTCAGAGACGGCTTTGTAACAAATTTAATGGAAGAGCAAAACATAGATTATCAGGAGTTTCAGCCGGTGATCACCTACCTGAATGGACAATATTGGGGAATATACAATCTGCGCGAAAAAGTGAGTGAGCATTTTGTCGCCTCCAATAATCCGGGCGTCGATCCCGATAACATCGACCGGTTGGAATACCGCAATAAAGTTATGAATGGAGATTCCACAGCCTATCATTATCTGAAAGTATTCATGGCAAATAACGATTTATCCGATCCGGATAATTATGAATTTGTGAAAACCCAATTGGATGCTGAAAACCTGACCAAATATCTGGCGCACAATATCTATTGCGCCAACCGCGACTGGCCGCGCAACAACGTCGCCTTCTGGCGGGAACGAACGCCCTGGGGAAAATTCCGCTGGGCACTGGATGACATGGACTGGGCTTTTGCCTATCCTTATTCGGGTTACGAACACAATACTCTACAAAGCGTTCTTTCCACCCATCCTTCCAATCTCAATCTGCCTGAATTTACTTTTCTATTCCGCATGATGTTCACCAATCAGGTGTTTTATGAGGGCTATATCAACTGCACTCTCGACTACATGAACACCATCTATCAGCCTTCCGCTCTGCTGGCAAAAATCGCAGAAACAAAATCGCTTTATGAAACAGAAATGCCGGCTCATATTGCCAGGTGGGATCCATCTTTTACTATGGACGACTGGTATTATCAAATCAGCAAAATGGAAACCTTTGCCCAGCTTCGCCCAGAGAATATGCTGCTTCATCTGATGGAGGAATTTGCTACCGGCGACACTGTATCGATAACCCTCAACAATGCCAATCCGGATATGGGTTGTCTCAAATTGAATTTTATCGAACTGGAAGATTTTCCTTTTAACGGCTTTTATTTTGAGAATATTCCTGTTCATATCACTGCCGTTGCCCAGCCCGGTTACGAATTCGTTCAGTGGAACGGCAGCACTGTTTCCACAGAACCTGCACTGCAGCTTCTGCCGGCAGAAGGCATCAATCTGGCCGCACATTTTCAGGTAGATACAACGGCTGGCAGCGATATCGTGATAAACGAGATAAATTATAATTCGTCACCGAACTTCAATCCGGGCGACTGGCTGGAAATCTACAACAACAGCGGCACTCTGCTCGATCTTTCCGGCTGGCAGTTTCGCGATGAAGATGATTCTCATATTTTTGTCTTTCCCGCCGGATTTCAAATGCAGCCGCAGGAATATTACGTCCTCTGCCAGGATACCACAGCTTTCACATTCCTCTTTCCGGATGTGGATAACTATCTTGGAAACTTTGATTTTGGTTTGAGCAACGGCGGCGAAGAGCTGCGGATTTTCAATGTTGATCTCAATCTGATCGACAATGTGATTTATGATGATGAAGAGCCATGGCCTCCAGAACCGGACGGCAATGGACCCACTCTGGAGCTGAAGAATCCGAATCTGGATAATTTGCTGCCCCAGAACTGGGCTGCCTCCAGCGGTTTCGGAACTCCCGGTCAGCAAAACAGCGCCTACGTTTCTGCAACTGAAATTCCGGAATTTCCCCGCAGGCTGACGCTTTATCAAAACTTTCCCAATCCCTTCAATCCGCAGACGACAATTCAATTTTATCTGCCGGATGACGGCAGGGTCGATTTGAAAATTTTCAATATCAAAGGGCAACTGGTCAGGACATTTCGCCGGGAATTTCAGGAAAGAGGCTTGCATTCCATCATCTGGGACAGCCGTGATGATAACAACAAAAAAGTGGCGAGCGGAATTTATCTATATCAGATCAAAACCGGCAATTCCAGTTTATCGAAGAAAATGCTGCTGTTAAAATAATCGGGAGTGTTAATGAAAATAACATTTATAATTTTTTTTTGTTTCGTCTTTTTGTTTGGTAATATCTTATCCGCTCAGACCGTTCGCATCAATGAAGTGGTGAGTGCCAATCTCAATTCTCTTCAGGACGAAGATGATGAGAATCCTGACTGGATCGAGCTTTATAATTTTGGTTCGAATCCGCTGAATTTACAGGGCTTTTCTCTTTCGGATAATGAGAATAATCCTACCCGCTGGACTTTTCCGTCCATAGAAATGGAACCTTTCAGCCATCTGCTGGTTTTTGCTTCCGGCAAGGACAGACCCTATAATGCCTATTGGGAAACCATCATAGACTGGGGCGATGAGTGGCGCTATTTCGTGGGTACTGTTCCGCCGCCTGCCAACTGGTGGAAGTTGGATTTCAATGATAATAATTGGGAAGTGGGACCCAGCGGTTTTGGCTATGGAGACGGAGATGATGCAACGATTATTCCCGAAGTTGGTCAAAATTTAGCACTTTCGGTTTTTATTCGAAACACCTTCACGATCGATGATGTTAATGACGTTTTGGTGGGACTTCTGCATATCGATTATGATGATGCTTTTGTCGTCTGGCTGAATGAAGTGGAGATCGCTCGAGAAAACATCGGTTATATCGGCAATTTTCCTGCTTTTGATGAATTGGATGATATTCGTACACACGAAGCAGAACTGTATCGCGGCGGCAGACCGAATCATTATGTGATAGACGACATCCAGTCTCTTTTGCAGAATGGAAATAATGTTATGGCTATTCAGGTGAATACATTGGATACTGATATGACCATGATTCCATTCTTTACGCTGGGTTATGCTACACAACCTATGGATTCTCTTTATGTAAGTGCTATCGTGGAACCAAATCTTCTCAATCTTCACACAAATTTCAGCCTGAGTGAAGATGAGCCGGTAATACTGGCAGATGCCACGGGCAACATTATCGATCTGATTCAGCCTGGTTATATTCCGCTTGATACATCTTTCGGCTGCAAACCGGATGGCACATTGAATTATTATTTTTTTAATGATCCGACTCCGGACAGTACAAACAATAATGCAGTTGCTGCCCTGGAATTTGCCGATCCGCCTCAAGTTTCGCCGCAAGGTGGTGTCTTCCCCGGCTCGGTTAGCGTTTCATTTCAAAACATCTTAGCTGGTGAAACTGTTTATTACACTTTAGACGGCTCAGAACCTCATCCCGATTCCAGCGATACATTTGTCTTTTCACAACCGATCATCATCGATACGACAACTGTGGTGCGAGCTCAAATTCGCAAAAATGGTTTTTTACCCAGTAATATTATCACCAATACTTTTATCATTGCAGAAGATCATCATCTGCCGGTTGTAAGCTTAACCACCGATCCCTACAACCTCTGGGACTATTATGAAGGCATTTATGTAAAAGGACCCAATGCGGGTTCATCCTTCCCGTTCTTAAGAGCAAACTTCTGGCAGGATTGGGAAAAACCAGTACATATCGAGCTTTATGAACCGGACGGCAATCTCGGATTCAAAATGGATGGCGGTTTGAAGATCTTCGGCTATTTCAGCCGTGCTCACGATCAGAAATCTCTCGCAGTTTTTGCTCGTGGTAAATACGGCACCGGTATGATGCCCTATAAGTTCTTTGAAGATAAACCTTTCAGCGAATATAAAAACATCGTTTTTCGTAATTCCGGCGGAGACTGGATGAAATCGATGATGCGGGATGGACTCATGCAGGATATGCTGCAGCATACCAATCTTTCCTATCAGGCATATCGTCCCTGCGTTATTTATCTCAACGGTGTTTATTGGGGAATTTATAATATCAGGGAAAAAATCAACGAGCATTTTTTTGCCAATAACTTCGGCGCTGATTCTGATAATATCGACATGCTTGAAGAAAACCGCCAGGTGCTCTACGGTAAGATCGATGCCTATACACAATTTATGGATTTCATCGAAGCAAACGACCTTTCCGACCCGCCGGTTTATGAGCAGCTTCTTTCTATGATGGATGTGGAAAACTATCTGACCTATCAGGCTGCGGAAATCCTCTATTGCAATACCGACTGGCCCGGCAGGAACATCAAATACTGGCGGGAACGCACTCCCGATGCCAAATGGCGCTGGCAGATATTCGACCTCGATCTGGGAATCGGTCTCACCGAAGGTTTCGATCATAATACGCTGGCTTTTGCTCTAGAAGAAAACGGACCCTATTATCCCAATCCAGCCTGGTCAACCTATCTCTTCCGCCGGATGGTGGAAAACCAGGATTTTAAAACCGCTCTGATCAACCGCTTCGCCGATCTGATGAATACGATCATCGAACCGGTATGGTTAGAAAATAGAATCAATGTTCAATATGATTATCTGGAACCGGAAATGCCGCGTCATTTTGAACGCTGGAACAGAGATATCTACGGCTGGGAGAATGAACATCTGGTGATGAAGTATTTTGCCCGTGAAAGAAAAGGTTATATGACGCAATACATCATGGAAGAATTCGATATTCCGGGCACTTTCAAATTAACTACTCAGATCATGCCGGGTGAAGGAGGCTGCATTTCCGTAAATTCTCTTGAAATAACTGATATGTACTGGCATGGTGATTATTTCGATAATATCCCCATCTCACTCACTGCTCACCCCAATCCCGGTTATTCTTTTTTAGGCTGGACAGGCGATACGGTCTCCAATGAAAAGACAATAACCATCAACACAGCTTTCAATCATGAGATTACAGCAAATTTTGAAGCGGGCGGAATTGAATTGACCAAGCCAGTTTTCAATGAGATCAATTACAATGCCAGTGATGATTTTGATACGGCAGACTGGGTAGAGATCCATAATCCGACCAATGACGATCTTGATCTGAGTGGCTGGATTTTCCAGGATGATGACGATTCCCATGTTTTCATCTTTCCGGATGATTATATTCTACCTTCTCAGGGCTATGTGGTACTTTGCAGAAATTTTTCAGATTTTTCTTATTTTTTCCCTGATGTCATAAACTTTTTGGGTGATTTCGATTTTGGACTCAGCAGCAATGGAGAGTTCATTCGCCTTTATGATGCTGAAATGACTTTGATAGATTCGGTTTACTATGGAGTTACTGCTCCTTGGCCATCCGAGCCAAACGGCAATGGTCCCACCCTGGCTCTCAAAAATCCGCTGCTGGATAATTCTTTGGCGGAAAGCTGGGCTGCCTCAGAAGGTCACGGCACACCGGGAAGCAAGAACATCGACGTTTATGAATCATTGAATCCACCACTTTCAGATGAACTTGTTTTACTGCAGAATTATCCTAATCCCTTCCGCGAAAACACCATCATCACTTATTCCATACCGACCGATGGCAAAGTAAAACTGAATATCTACAATTTGAAGGGACAGCTTATCGAAACTTTGGTAAACGTGAAAAAATCGGAAGGAACTTATCAGGTTATCTGGCTGGGTAAAAGCAAGTTTGAACGCAAAGTCGCCAGCGGAGTTTATTTCTATCAGTTAACTTTTGATGGCAAAACCAGAAGCAGAAAAATGCTGGTGGTAAGATAATGAAACAGCCATGTTCAAGTAAAATGCCAAAGAGTATGATTAAATTTAAAAATGTCATCCTGAGTTCGACTTTAGTCGTAAGTACGTGTCCGGCAAAACCTCGAATTTATTCGGAGCGAAGACGGATCGAAGGATGAGAAGAGGATAATAAGATGACACTTGGATACTTCTCCGGCAGTTGCCGGATCCTACTCAGTTTGACAGGATGTAAAATCATATGAAAAATGTCGAAATACTTGACATTATAACATATCTGCCGATTTTATTTTTCTGTAAGAAAATGAGATAGGAAGGGAGGAAGAAATTTTCTTTAAAAGATCAAAACCCAGATTTGATGATACTTTCAAATCACGGATCTATCATCATCGCTCCTACCGCAAACTGCCCAATGCCAAAACCGGGCAAACCATTTTAGATTTCCTGATTTGTGCTATACTTCTGAATATCATCATTTTGATAATTTATCCTTCGTTAACCTACGGTATAAGCTATGTGGGAAAGTTAATATTTTCCAATAATTATACCCAATACGAGATAATTAATATGCCGTTCATACTGGGCGATGTCTTCCTGCTGGATATTTTTGGCAGATATCCCACCCAGACATTTTCGGTTTATGCTGCCCTTATCTCGCTTTTGATAATTGTGATCACACCGCTTATCAGTTTTCTGACCAAACCCTTTGCCATCTGGCTGGTGCTGGTTTCATTTATCAATTTCATTTCTGGTGTGTTCTTTGTTTTCTTCGCAGATTATTTTCCCTATTCCATGGTTATTTATCTCGATCTCTACATGAAAACCGTTATCTGCATCTGGCTGATCATTCCCTACATTTTGCTGTTGGGATTCATTCCGCTTCCCACAAATTTAATCCAAAAATTGGGCATTATATTATTAACCGTGTTATATTCCATTGTCTTTGGATTGCTGCGTTATCTTGTATATATTTATATTCTGCGTGAATTCAGTTATCTCTTCATGGCGATCATCTTTTTCATGTTCGGACCGTTTTTCGATTTCGTTTATATCGTGGGATTTTATTCCGTTTTTGTGAGTAATCTTGCCATCAAAATAAGAGGAGACGAAACAAAATGGGGCTGGCTGTATTAGTCATTATTCTTAAAGCTTACATTATTATCATCGCTATTATCATGCTGACGTATACAATTCGCCACTTTATATTCTCTATCAATCGTTCCATTGGTGAACAAAAGCTTTATTATCAGGATATACTGGATTCCGATCTGCCGACCGTAACTGTTATCGTGCCGATGCATAATGAGGAACTGGTGGCAGAACTCTCTCTGGAAAATATTGCTAACACAATCTATCCGAAAGATAAGCTGGAAATCATTCCTATCGAGGATCACTCGGAGGATGCGACCCTCAGCATTTTACAGAAATTCAGCCAGAAGTATGACAACATCCATCCCTATGTGCGGGACACCGGAACCCGCGGTAAACCTGCTGCCATGAATGAAGTGATGGAATTTGCCAGAGGAGAAATCATCATCGTCTTCGATGCCGATTATCTTCCACCCAAAGGTATTATCCGCGATATTGCCATTTCCTTCCTCGATCCTGAAGTGGGAGCTGTGATGGGACGCGTGATTCCGAGTAATGTGTCATCCAGTTTACTGACACGGCTTTTGGACATGGAACGTACAGGTGGATATCAAATAGACCAGCAGGCACGCTACAATCTGAATCTTGTACCGCAGTACGGTGGTACGGTGGGTGGTTTCAGGCGAGAAGTTGCTTTGGATTTAGGTGGTTTTAATCCTGCCATCATCACCGAGGATACCGAGTTGACATTCAAGCTTTATGAACAGGGCTGGAAAGTGGTTTATGCCAATCGTGCCGAATGTTATGAAGAAGCCCCTGAAACATGGATAGTACGCTCCCGTCAGGTTACACGCTGGGCTCGAGGGCACTGTCAGGTCTTTTTTAAATCCTTCTTTAAAATGATGAAATCAAAATATTTGAAGCCGGTGGAAAAGCTGGATGGCATACTTCTGCTTACGATTTATTTTATTCCGCTGCTGCTCCTGATTGGTATTTTTGATTCACTTGCTCTCTTTTTCCTGGGAGAAATGAATCTCTTTACCAGTGTTTTTATTTTTGTTCTTGTTTCTTCCTACAGCTCATTTGGCAATGCTGCGCCTTTTTTCCAGATCGGTTCCGGAATTTTATTGGACGGCGGAAACATGCGGGTTCGGCTGCTGCCAATGCTCATGTTCAATTTTACATTTTATTTGTGGTTTATCTCGAAAGGTTCCTTTTTGGCAATCATCGATACAATTTTTCAAAGAGTTCCAGAATGGCAAAAAACGCAAAGATTCAGAAAATAATCTGTCTGTTGATCCTGATGTTGCTATTTATCAGCATCAGTGTGCATGCCCAGAAAAGAGAAGAAGCAAGCACTCTTTACGAATTGCAGGATGAAACACTTTACCAGGGTCCGGTTCATAGATTTTTTTCCAAATTCAATGAGAAGGATGACTATAGCTATCTGCTTTTCTTTATCATTCCACTTTTTGCTGTCATGGTGGTCCTGCCGTTTGTCCCAGCTCTCAAAGAATACATCCAGAAGAAAGATGCTGAACCGCTTTTTGTGAATATGAACTATTATAAAGACCCTCGCTTTTTTGATCGATCCTTCCGGCATAAACTGCTTTCCAAAGTAAAAGAAGTGGGAACTGATCGCGCCTTCAGAGTTTCACTTTCCAAAAATGAAGAAATCGTGGAAGTATGCCAGGCAGAAAATGTTAACGATTATAATTTCGGCAATAACCTTCTCTATCTGGAAGGCAATGCCGATATCACTAAAACTATGAAATTCAAAAAAGAAGTTTATGTGACAGGCACCACCAAATTGAATGAAAATACGATTATCAGGAGTATTTTGAGCGAAAAGGATTTGAAAATTGCTCCCAATTCCCGGATTGTCCGCTGGGCGGGATCGGAAGCCAATATTTTTGTGGGACACGACTGCGACCTGGGTGTTCGCTGTTCCTGCGAAAAAGAATTGTGGCTGGATATCGATTGCAAATTCAAGAGTTTATACGGACATCCCATATACACGAAATATGATGAAGAAATTGTTCGCCTGAAAATGGAGGAAGCCCAAAAAACAACCGAAGTAGAAGAGAAAAAAAAGAAACATAAAGTCGTAAAAGAAAATATTGTAGAATTCGATAAGAAGAACTACTTTATAAAATCTGCTGAGGAAAAAGGATCAGGTGATGATCTCCCGGAAGAATCTCCCTTCAAAGATTCGGAAGAAATTTCCAGACAGAGAGAAAAAGATATAGAAACTGAAGAAGAACTTATTACAATAGCAGATTCTTGCATCGTGGTAAATGAAAAAGGCTTGGTAACCATCGATAAAGATTCCGATATCGATAACGATATTATCATCAAAACAAAAGCACTTTTTAAAACAGGAAATGAAGTTCATGGCACCATAAAATGTTACAAAGATCTGGAATTGGAAGATAACGTAACCGTATATGGTAATGTGATTTCAGAGAAGAACATCAAGATAGGCAGCAATTGTAAAATTTTCGGCAGTGTTTTTTCACAAGGTGCTGTCGAAATTGGAGAAAATACTGTGATAGGATCGGAGGGCAAAGATAAATCAATCATTGGAAAACATGGTATTGAACTGCACAGAAATGTAAAAATTCACGGTTATCTGCTGACTGAAGGCGAAGGAAAAACTGTCTGATGAACATTGATTTGATTACAGAAACAAACTTTTTTCACATTCTTCGAGGTGAATATCTATGAGAAGAGAAATCCTGTATGTCTTGATAATAGTGCTTGTTTTCCTGATTATCGCATTTTGGTACTATCGTTATCAGGAAGCAAACAAGCTGGAAAAAAAATACGAAATTCTTCTGGCAACTCAAAGTCCTTTGGATACGCTGGGAGTTGCTATCGAATTTGCTTTCAGCAGCCTTCTGGAAGAAGAAGGAATACCATTTCGCATTGTCAATAGAAGAGATATTTTTCGATTTAAACCGCAAGAAATAGTTAATCATAATCCTGTAATAATTTTCCCCGATCATATTTCGCAAAAGATTCCCCTGGAATATGAAGGCTGGATAACAGAATATATAGAACTCGGCGGGAATGTTTTCATAACCTACGACAGCGGCATTCGAATGAGAAATGACCGCTATCGCGAAAAAGCTATCTATTCGTCTCTGCTGGGCATTAATTATATTACTTACGATAAATATAAGCAGGAATCATATCAGCTTGCCAATATCCAGTTCAAAGATCAGGAATCAGCCGAATTCTTTCAAATTCCTTACGGCAAGCTGGATCAAAACCAGAATCTTACAGGTTATGCGTATGGAATATTAAAGTATCCGGTAGCCCGCATCGATGTGAAAGAAGTTGCAGCCGACGAGATTTATGCTTACTCTGTTTTTGAGGATGGCTCCCGCAGTCCCAACATCATTGTTCGCAAATTTGAAAAAGGCAGCCTTATATATACTAATCTTCCGCTTGGATATTTGAAAGCTTATGCTTCCGATGAACTATTACTGCGCATGATCTTGCGAACCTATTTATTTAAGATTTTAAAAATTCCTCATCTCAGCAATATGCCTTCCAACCGGGGTGGACTGGTAATGAACTGGCACGTAGATAATAACAGAGATTGGAGCAGTATCCGCTGGGTGGAAAACAGAGGATTTTTACGCCAGGATTTTCCCTTTTCCTGTCATATCAGTGCCGGTCCTTATCTGAATAAGCCGGATGACAATCTTGGCTTCGATGCCTTCAATCATAAAGATCTTGTTATAAAACTAGCTCAGTTCGGCGAGATCGGTTCGCTGGGCGGCTGGGCACATAACTGGTTTGCCAATAAACTGGCTCAAAATGAATTTACCGCAGAAGAAATTGAACAGTATATTATCTGGAATATGGAAGTGCTTTCCGGCATCACCGGCAAACCTGTTAAAGAATTTTCTGCCCCCAGAGGATTACATCTGCCGCTAATGACTCGAATCCTGGAGAAGCATCAAATCAATAGCTACTATTATGCGGGCGATTCAGGTTCACAGCCCAATCGCAGTTTTATTAACGGCAAAAGGTTTTCTGATAGAATCTTTGCCTTTCCCTTCATGCCGATACATTCAAGAGCTTCTGTGCAGGAACTGGGCCGCGATCGGATTCCCCTAGAGGAATATGAAACCTGGCTGGATAAAACTCTGGAACATCTGGAAAAAAACAGACTGGTTACACTCATCTACTCGCATTTTTATGACTTTCAGGATTTCCCGCAATATGTGTCAGTATTTCAAAGATTCATGGATAAAGCAGTTCAACTGCAAAAATCCGGCAAACTGAACATACAGCCGATGAGTTATTTCAGCGAATTCTGGCAACGATTTTTGAAAACCAAAGCAGAATATTTTGCCAAAGATGATCATTTGCTCATAGAAATTTCAAATCCGGAATCTTTGAAAGATATAGTTTTGTGCCTTCCTGCAGATAAATATCGAAAAATCGCCGGATTTGATTTGGAAGTTCACGAGGCAGATGGTTATTACTTTATCAGTTTTAAGCAAGATATAAAACAGACGGTCCTCAAAATTATGAAGAGATAATTTAAAGAATGTTCAGAATCATTTTGTCTATTCTTATTTTTATCAGTATTCTGCTTTTTACATATTATACCTTCTGGGTAATAGAGATTCCGGAAAGAGAACTTGAGGTGTATCTGATCTCACACAGTAATCTCAACGAACTTGATATCAGCATTAAAGCAGCCTATGAAAGCGTTCTGGAGGAAGAAGGAGTTAATTTTCGCTGGATTACTCATGGCGAATTATGGCCTTCCACTCCAGCTAAGGTTCTGCGTAAGACAAACATTCTGATCTTTCCGGATTATATCACAAGTCGAATTCCTTATGAATTCTCCGTTTGGATAGAAGATTTCATCGATCTGGGCGGAAATGTATTTATCGTATATAATTGCGGCACCATGTCCGAACAGGGCGGTTATCGCGAAAAAGCCGTTTTTACGCGTCTTTTGGGAATGAATTATGTAACCTACAACAAATATCAGTCTCTCGCCTTTCAGATGGCAAATTTGCGCTTTAAAGACCAGGAGACTATTGATCTTTTCGAGATTCCCTGCGGCAAATATGATGATCTTCTCACCATTACGGGATATCAGTATGGACGTTTGAAATATCCTGTCGCCAAAGTGGATGTCGAATTTGTAGATGAAAAAAATATTATGGCATATTCGGTTTATGAAGATGGCAGGATTGCTCCTAATCTATTTCATAAGAAGGTCGGTAAGGGCAACGTTTTTTTTGCTAATCTGCCTTTGGGTTATTTGAAGGCTTACGGCTCGGATGATCTTTTACTGAGAGTTATTTTACGAACTTTTTTATTTGATATTTCACATTTTCCGCATATTTGCAATACGCCTTCCAACAAAGGCGGCATTGTTTTGAACTGGCATGTTGATGATAATCGGGAATGGAAAAATATAGTTGAATACGACAAAAAGGGATTTTTGCGTGCTTCTCTACCTGCTTCTTTTCACATCACGGCAGGCGATTATGTAGATACAAAAGAAGATCAAACCGGATTTGATGCTTCCAAGAATCCGGATCTGGTTCGCAGAATGATGGAGTATGGCAAGATCGGTTCTCACGGCGGCTGGGCTCACAACTGGTTTGCCAAAAAACTGATGAACAATGAATTTTCTGATGACGAAATCGAATACTATATAGATATTAATAATCGTGTTCTTTCTCTTATCACCAAATACGACATCGTTGAATATGCCGCTCCCAACGGGGTTCATCCCCAACCAAAGTTGACGAATATTCTTGAGAAACTGGGGTTTACCTGCTACTATTACCCCGGGGATCTGGGTTCACGTCCCAATAGAACTTTTTCACAAGGTAAAATGGTTTCCGAAAAGGTGATCGCTTTTCCCGTGATGCCATTTCAGAATAAAGTTTCCGTAATGGAAATAGGCTGGGATAATGTTCCGGCAGAAGATTATGAAAGATGGCTCTTGGAATCTTTAGAACACGTCATCCGAGATAGAACAATTTTCCTGTTCTATTCTCATCTTTACGATTTTGAAGTTCATCCACAGTATATCAAGCCATTTATCAAATTCCTGAATAAGATGGAAAAACTGCAGAAGGAAAATCTGCTTATCGTTAAACCGATGTCCGATTTTGCAGAATTCATCCAGAGATTCTTGCATACTAAATTCCGTTTTGTATTGAAAGAAAACATTCTGGTGGCGGAATTAAAAAATCCGCTTGGCTTGGACGGAATCAGCGTTGCTATTCCCAAAAACCTCAGCCGCAGACCGGGAGGAACTGGTTTCTACATTGAAGAAGATGAGAATTATTTTTATCTGAATATCACAGAGAAAGTTTATGAAAAAAGTATTGTTTGTAATCTGCGTTAGCCTGCTGTTTTCTTTTTGCAAGCCGCATCCGGCTTTAAAGATCTTCAGCTGGTACAGCGAAGTTACGGAAAATAATTATGTGATACCTTACACATTGAATCTATTTGCCATCGATAAATTGGAAAATCGCAGAAACATAAAACATATTAAAAACTACATTGAATGGATTTTTACAAAATTGAATTATCCGGATAAACACGGACTCACCGGCAGTATTTACGATTTTCATATTTCGCAGGACGGAGAAGAGATATCTTCCGAAACCTATGATTCGGTGGACTCCTATTCTGCTACTTTTCTCATCCTGCTGAACGAATATGTCAAAATAACCGGCGATCGAAATTTTATTTCCGGATTCAGAACTCAGATCGAGGATATAGCCTACACGATAGCGCACCTTATGGATAAAGACGGCTTAACAAGTGCAATTCCGCAATCCGATGTAAAATATTTGATGGATAATTGCGAAGTGTTTGGAGGTTTGATCGCCTTTTCTGAACTTTCAAAACTGATGGGCTGGAAACTGGAAGATTATTACGAGGATATTGCTATTGCCGTCAGACACGGAATTTTTAATTATTTCTATAATCAACAAAATCAAAATTTTAATTGGGCAGTGGATGATAAAATTGTTCATACATCTGATTGGAATGTTTTTTATCCCGATGCTTATGCGCAACTTTTTCCCATTGTATATAAATTAGTTGACGAGCAGCCGCTGATTAAAAAAACTATCTGGAATAAATTTAGTGAATTTTATAAAGATAAAAAGGATGTTCCGCTGGAACAGCAGTTGGTGATAAGACTGGCGGAAAAAAGGATGGGTAGATGAAAGCTTTAATCATTTTCGGAACCAGACCGGAAATTATCAAACTGGCTCCGGTTATTTTTAAACTTAATGAGAAAATGGAAGTGAGGGTCTTCCATACCAGACAGCATGATGAATTGGCAGATGATGTGATCAAATTCTTCAAGATCACTCCAGATTTCAATGAGCGAACCATGCTGCACATGACAGAAGAACGACGTTCCGGAAGGATTGGACAGATCATTCGCGCTGTAAATCCTGATATTATCATTGTTCAGGGTGACACATTTACTACATATGCCGCTGCTTTTACAGCTTTTTTATTGAAAAAACCTGTTCTGCATCTGGAAGCTGGATTGCGTACTTATCGCAAATATTCTCCTTTCCCGGAAGAAATGTTCAGAAGGCTTGTTTCCAACCTGGCAGATTTCCATTTCGTTCCCACCACTACCAGCCGCAATAATCTTCTGAAAGAAGGCATTCCTGAAGATCGGATTTTTGTTGCGGGTAATACGATCGTCGATGCAGCTAATATGGCAATGGCTCGCATAGATGAAGAATCTGCCATCAATGAAATCCATAAATATAATCATGATATAGATTTGGATGACATGCTTTCACAAAGGAAACTTGTCGTTATCACTTCTCACAGGAGAGAAAGTATCGGACCTCCGCTTAAGCGTATCTGCAAAGCAGCCAATGAACTCGCCAAACAATATGACAATCTTCTTTTTGTCTGGATCCTTCATAAAAATCCCAATGTGCGGGAAATCGTTTTCAATGAATTGAAAGAAAGACCGAATAATTTAAAATTTGTGGAAGCACTCACATATCCCACCATGCTCTACTTCTTAAATAGAGCACATCTTATTTTAACTGATTCCGGAGGTATTCAGGAAGAAGTTGTCAGCCTGCACAAACCTGTCATTATATTGCGTGAAGATACCGAAAGACCAGAAGTTATAGATTACGGATTGGGATTTATGGCAGGAACAGATATTACCCAGATCAAATCCATCTTTTCTAAACTGAACGATGATACAAGCTTCTATGAAAAACTCACGAAAATTGCCAACCCCTTTGGTGATGGAAAAACTTCCGATCGAGTTTTGGAATTTCTGACCACGAAAGAAGTGGAAGATTTTCTGATGGATTATCCAAATTCGATAACACATGAATTTAAGACCAAAATTGAATGGTAATGAAAAATCCATGTTTGAGACAAACACAGAGGTGGATGATTAAAATTAATAAATGTCATCCTGAGCCCTTCGGCACAGCTCAGGACAGGCTTAGTCGAAGGATGAAACGACAAATAACAATTCAACACTTCGATACGTCTCCGGCAGTTGCCGGATCCTACTCAGTGTGACAGAGATATAATCATATGAAATTATCTAAATTTTATCTTACATTTTTTTTATTAGTAGTCTCGCTGTCTTTAAGCGGTAAAGTGTTCCTTAATCGGATCGAAGCCAGCTATATGTATGAATATCTCGATCCCTACGATGATTACGGCGACTGGCATTCATTTAATGTTACCTATTACCGGCAGGAAACACCCGCATTCAATTTTCATCTTGGTGCCACATTTCACAATCGGCTTATAGTAGGACCCGATTACGGCAATTCCGGTATTCTGGTATTCGGCGGAATTGCCAAAGATTGGACAGCCCGTCTGTACAGCAATTTTGCTGCTTCTTTTGGAACCAGATGTGATTATCTACAGGAATATCGCTTCGATGCAGATATTAATCTCAAACTTCTGAAAAATAAAAATCTAATTGCAACCATGGGTTATGCTTATGTAAATTATCACACTCCCTACGAAGATGTAATCTGGCGTTACGGATTATCTCTTTATGTAAAACGCTTTATATTTGAATTGATGTTTTTCAATAATCGCAGCATTCCCGGAGATATAAAATCTGAAAGTATGCAGTTCAGCATCGGCTATGGAGAAGAACATTGGCAATGGACTTATCTCATATTTAATTTCGGCTCGCAGGCTTATCTTAATATTATATCAACAAATCTCGACAGAATAGAGCTCGATTCCAATGAGATTACTCTTAAGCATCGCCGCTGGATCAAAAGAGATTTCGGCTGGTTTGCTGCTCTCGGTTTCCTGCAGCTTGATACTTACTATCACAAATATCTATTTCAGTTCGGTCTCTTCTGGCAATATTGAACAATATAGACAAATTATATAAAATCTTCTTTTAATTTGATACCACCTTTTTTTCGATAAATCTTGAATTCATCAGTCTGGCAACCGCCATGTAATTCGGTTTGAATCTGATGATAGAACCGACTTCATATTTTTTGGAAATGGTGGTGCCGACATCATAAACCGTCATATCAGAAGTTGTGCCGAAGAATTTCACATTTTTATTTTTGGATGTGATATCCTCCGGATCCACATCAATAATCCCAAAATCCAAAATTGCTTTGAAGCTTCTTTCCATTTCTTCGATTTCGGCGGTATGTCCCACACTGCCTTCACTGATCTTGCCATCCGGTCTATTTTCTTTTTCTTCCATTTCGATGATGTTGGCATCAAACTGGAATGCTTCGGTCGATAGATTCCTGAATTTCTTGCCGGTAAGCGGCGTTACACCCAGAAAGGCAGCTTCACCGATTCTGAAATGATTGACCATTTTGGGAATTTTTTTGCGGGAAACCAGCGGTAAAGTAATAGAACTTCCACCGGAAATGAGATCGATATTGCGAGAAAATTTGGCTTCGATAAGTTGTTTGTACAAAGATAACTGCACCAGTTTATCGAACGTTGGTTCCACACCGTACATACAACCCAGATTGGTTCCGATGCCGGCAACTTTGATATTGGAAAGCTCAAAAGTCTTAGAATAAAAATCAATAAATTCTTCCCGCATGACACCTTCCCGCAATTCACCCATTTCGATCATGATGACGACATTATGAATTTTTTTCTGCTTTTTGGCTTCCACATTAAGTGCCTCCAGAGTTTCGAAAGTGGTATTGAAAGAATAATCGGCATATTCGATCACACTTCTGATCGCCTGCAGCGCCGGTGGTTTGATGTACATTGTTTTTATGTCCGGTGCCAGCGATTTGATATTTTTCAGATTGGATAGACGGGAATCTGCTACGGAATGTGTTTTCTTTACAGCTTCAGAATTTAAAATCGGTTTCAAAATTCCTTTGTGTCCAGAAAGAACTTTGGCGGTAAGACTCCATGTTATGTTATTCTTTTCCAGATGATCGGAAATTTTTTCTATATTACCGATAATTTTTTGAGTGCGAACTAAAAGCTGGGCCATAAAGCCCTCCTATTTTTTGTAACGCATTTCTGCGTATTTTGTTGTGAAGCCGAGCCTTTCATAAAGCCGTTTTGCAGGATTATCATACTCCACATGCAGAGCCACATCACCCTCTGCCATTTCCAAAGCTTTTTGGATCAGTTTGCCGCCGATTCCCTGTCCCCTCCGGCTGGCATCTACTGCTACATAAACCAGAAAATTCTCGGGAATATATCCGCTCATTCCGGTTCTGATCATAACTACAACTCCGACCAATTCAGATTCATCCAGACCGTAAAGCACAAATCCGCCTTCACTTTTCTCCTGTGAAAAAGCATAATCCAGACATTTATTAATGTCTTTTTTAGAATCGCGAAAACGATCCAAATGTTTATATAAAAAATCAACTATCATTTCACGAGTTACATTAACATTATCTTGCGAATACATTTTAATATCCATTTTTCCTTCCTTTTTCTTGTGATTAAAAGACTTCTGCATAATTGATGAAATTTCAAAAAACCATTGAAATGGTTAAAATTTCAACATTTATCCTCTTCTATTTCCCCCGACTAAAGTCAGGGGTTAATGTTATTTTATTCACATTAACCCACAGTTTTAACTGTGGGAAACTATGAGCAAAAAGAATTTAAGCAACCGCTTCAGCGGTTTACACTTCTATTATACAGAACCCATTTGTGATTAAATGAAATTCAAAAAAACCAGCTAAACTAAATTACCAAAAGAATTTATTACCAAACTACTCATACATTCAAAAATTATGAATAGAGCCTTTGTGTCAAGCAGAGATTTTATTTGATCAATATCAAATTCTTATCATAATGATGATTATGAACTATATCCAACAAAAGAAATTACGTAATTTATACAGCTATAACAAATCAATAAATCAAAAATACTGCTCTTGTATTGAAGAAGATCAAAACAGTATAAAAAAATTAACTGGTTAAGAAAACAAATTCCCATCCAAAAACTTCTCTCTTGACCGAATGAATATTCATTCACAGTCTGTTCACAATGGCGTGAGAGGGATGAAAATGAGTATTGGAAGAAATAGAATAATGGCAAAAGCATTCAGACATTTTTTTGTGGCAGAAGAAAAGTTTTCTGCTACATTTAACGATCTGCATTCACCAGAACTTACTCATTATTACGTAATCCCCTGCCGTCAGTTTTTACTGGCTGATATAAAAAGAAATTATAATTTTGATGAAGATGGTATTCCTGTCTCTTTCTTCCCCGGCACTTCCGGTCAGCAATACAATCCGGTGACTATTGCCCAATATGCTCTTGCTTTGTGGGAATTGTATTTTCTGGAAAAGGCCGAGCATCATTTAAACAAATTTTTACAGATTGCAGACTGGTTTGCTGCTCATCATCACAAGGGAAAATGGCGCTATTTTTATTATGATAAACTATCTAATCTGCCAGCCGGTTGGATTTCGGCAATGGCACAGGGTTTGGCAATATCTGTTTTATCAAGAGCATATCAAATCTCTCAAAACAAGAATTATCTTGTTTGTTCTGATCTGGCTATAAACTATTTTGAAAACTCAGTTCCGGATGGCGGAGTTACCCACAAATTTGATGATCAAAACTGGTGGTATGAGGAATATCCCAATCTGGAAAATCCTGCCCACGTATTCAACGGTCATATCTACGCTCTGTTCGGCATTTGGGATCATTATCGCATAACAGCAAGCCAAAAATCTCAACTTCTTTTTCAGAAAGGTTTGAATGCTCTCATCTTTCAGATTGCAAATTATGATAATGGTTATTGGGTTTTATATGATCAGCGTTTCCAGAATCTGATCAATGCTTCTTATCTGAATTTACAGATCTGCCAGCTGGAAGCCTTAAATGCCATCCAACCGGATCCGGTCTTGCAGAAATATATTCAAAAATGGCAATCATATCAAGTTAATCATAAAATCCTGCCGAAACTTATCTGGAATAGATTCTGGCAGAAATTCATCCAAAAAATAAAATATTGATTGAAGGATCATAAATGAGTAAAATCAAAGAATTGAAAAATCAGCTTATCGATGCTGATCTCGAAGAACGTGTAAAACTATTCATTCAAATAAGCGATTTATACACTAAGGATAACGATTTGGACAAAGCCTTCGCTTACCTGCAGGAAGCAGCAAACGCTGCTCAAAAGTGCGGGCAGGATGAATGCCTGGCAATTAGTTATCATAAAATCGGCTTGAACTACTGGCAGAAGAACAATTTTTCTCAAGCACTTAGATACTTCAAAAAAACCCTTCCCTTATATGAAAAAATAGAAGACAAACTGCAAGAAGCCAGAATAATAATGTCCATCGGCGTGACGCATTGGAATCTGGGAGAAAATCCGCTTGCTGTGGAAGAGCTCAGAAGTGCCGCTTATAAAACCATCCGCCTTCGTAATAAAACTCTTCTGGGCATGGTTTATAACTGGCTTGGAATTGTTCATGCCGATTTAATGGAAGATCAGAAAGCCATGAAGTATTACTTAAAAGGTTTACATATTCAGCAGGAATTGGGAAATGAAGTGGGAATTGGTGTTGCCAAAAACAGTATTGGATTACTGCACTTGAAATTAAAACATCTTGAGCAGGCAGAAAAATACTTGAAGGAATCACTGGAAGTCCGCCAGAAAATCGATGATAAATTGGGAGTGGCAGATTGCTTTAATAATCTGGGAATGCTGTTCAATGAAAATAATGATCTGGAGATGGCGTTGGAATATTATCAGAATTCGCTGAAGATCAGACAGCAGATCGGCGGTAAAGCAAAGATGGCTAATACCTATAATAACATTGGAAATATTTATGCTCGAATGGGAAACATCGAAAAATCACTGGAAAACCATCAGGCTGGCTTGAAGAATATGGAAGAGATCGGAAATAAATTTTATATTCTGCGCTCATTACACAATATTTGTGATTGTTATTTTGATGATAACAACCTGGAAGCTGGCAAGATATTCCTGGATCGCAGCCAGCAGTTAATTTCCCAAATCGATGACTATCCGGACAAACACGTCCATTATCAACTTCTCTCGACTTACTTTGAAAAGAAACAAGATTATCAAAAAGCATTTGAAAATTTTGTGAAAGCAACCAAAATGAAAGAAGCCATCTCTAATCAGGAAAACTCAGCTAAAATAATGGAAATCCAGGCAAAATATGAAATGGAAAAACAGATCCAGCAAAATCGTTATCTGCACCTGAAAAACGTGGAGTTACAAAAGGCGAACAGTACAATCAAATATCAGAATGAACAGTTGAAAACTCGCAATGAGCATATCGAGCTGACCGGCAAGATTCTGCGGCACGATATCACAAATAATCTGGCCGTGATGAAAAGTGCTTTACGTTTGTATAATGGAACACAGGAAAGCAGATACCTGGATGAAATTTCCAAACAGATAGAAAAAAGTATTAATTTAATCAAAAAATTGCGTAATCTCTCAAATTTGATCAGCGAGAAAAAGGATTTGAGATCAATTGATCTTCGGGAAGATGTTTTGCAGAATATCGTAGCTCATTATCCCGATGTAAATATTGTAATTAACGGCAAAGCTCAAGTTCTGGCCGATCAAATGATGGAATCGATCTTTGCTAATCTTATTTCAAATGCGATCAATCACGGAAAGACAGAAAAGATTTATATCAATATTATGCCCGAAAAGAAATATGTACAGATCAATGTAATTGATTTCGGCTCTGGAATTCCACATGAAATCAAGGATAAAATTTTTGAGGAATCTTTTGCTTATGGCGCCAGCGGTAATACGGGTTTGGGGTTATTTATTGTAAAAAAAGCGGTGGAAAATTATGGCGGCTCGGTGAGCCTGCGGGATAATCATCCACAGGGAGCGATCTTTACATTAAAATTGAAAAGAGTGAAGTAACTCTACTTTTTTTTCAGCTGTACGAATGGGAGTAAAAAAACTTGCTCAACAATTAATCCTTTACAACACACCAATCCTAAAATCTTTAATCTACCTGCGGAGGATAGAATGAAAAAGTCAGTTATAATGATTTTTATTTTATTGCCGATGATCTTGCATTCCATCGAGCAAACCTGGGATTTTAACCAGCCGGACAGCAGCATAGCGCTCTATCAATACGGCAACCGCTACGAACCGAAAATCGAGAACGGAATGCTCTACCTGGTGAATGGCGGCAGAATGAACAATCACAAAAATGCGGCACTCTTTCCCGCTTTGAGCGAAAGAAAATATCAAACCAGCGAACTAAGCTGGAAGACGTATATCACGCCCGGCGCAGAAGGCTGTGGCATCGCCTTATTGAACACGGAAATTTTCGGTACAGATACCCTCAACCTTAAACTCAACCTTGACCTTGTAAAGTGGCAGGAACCAAATATCGAAGGCAGTTTTGCTCTCGGCTTCGATGTCTGCAATCCTCCCACCAGCACCTGGTTCGGTCCGGATGGCAACTTTTACAGTCGTCCGCAGCGGGAAATTTCATTGCATTGGGATGGAAAGGAGATAAAAAAAATTCTCTCTCCCGTCGAATTTCGCGCCGATCCTGAATCTGATGACTGGTTTAAAGAATTTCATTTGAAAATTCAGCAGGTGATCGGAGGTTCGGAGATAACGTTAAAGATAGAAGATGAAGCTGTTTTCGACAAATTTTTTATTGCTGAAATGCAGCCCTATCCGATTCGGCTGGCAGTCGGCGGGCAGACTTCCGAACAAACCACAACGATAATTCTGGATGATGTGAATCTGAAACTGGAAAATAAAGCCCGGGAAATGAAAGAACCGATCAGTTTGAAAGCGCTCTATAAACAGCCGATTTACATCGATTACCGCGAGACGGAGCATCAGGTTATTTTTCCGGATTTCAAGGAGCAGATCGGGCGTGTTATTCTTACTTTGGAAATGACCGACATGCCGGGCGGTTTCGATCCCTGGGATCGCGGTGCCGCGATCTATATCTGGCAGGATTCCGTGCGATACGAAATCTGTCGATTCATCACTCCTTATAATCGAGGTTACATCTGGAAGGTTGATGTCAGCGACTTTCTGCCGCTTTTCACAGGTGAGAAACAGATGGATCTGCGGGTGGATACATGGCAGAAAAAGGAAGATAATCCCGCAGATCAGATCGGCTGGTACGTTTCTGTCAATCTGGATTTTTATCCCGGAGTTCCGCAGCGCTCTCCCATGAAAGTTGTGAATTTATGGACCGGCAGTTTTTTCTACGGCGATCCGCTCGATCCGATGAGCAATCACCTTCCGCAATTGAAATTGCAAATGCCGGAAAATGCCACAGATGCCAAATTAAAACTGATGGTAACCGGACACGGCATGCATCCCAATACGAACAATGCAGCTGAATTCATGCCGGCAGACCGCACGGTTTTTGTGAACGGACATAAGCATGAAAACAAACTCTGGAAAACAGATTGCTACTTGAATCCCTGCCGTCCGCAGGATGGCACCTGGAAATTTGACCGCGCCGGCTGGGCGCCGGGCAGCATCGTAGAAGCCTGGGAAATAGAGCTGGGTGAATTTGCTGTTCCAGGCGAAATGCTGACATTTGATTACATTCCGATGGCTTATCGCAATTTGAGTGAAGGCGATCACTGGAAAGCCAATCACTGGTTCGAATGCCAGGTGATATTTTATGAATAATGTAACTCGACTCTACTTCGATAATGGCTCGACATGAAACATCAAAATACAGAAAAAATTAAAAATTTTAAGATGTTCTTGACATAATTATTTCCTGAAACGGATTATTGCACCGATAAAATATAAGTGAAAGTTTAATTTCGAAATCTGGTGTTGTATTAATGATGTGTTAACCAAAATTCAGAGGAGAAGAAAAATGAAGAGAACATTTGTACTACTATTTTGTTTAGTATTTGCAGTTTCTGCTTTTGCTTTTGAGCAGGGAACGAAAACTGCAGGCGGTTGGATTGGCTTTGAAAGCTACAAAATGAGTTCCGATGCAGATGCTGTTACTGCAATCGAGATCATGCCGAAAGTCGGCTATTTTGTTATCGATAATGTCTGCGTTGATGTGCTTTTTAGTTACGTCAATGTAAATTCCAAAAATTGGAATGATCCGATTACCGAGTTTGGTCTGGGTCTTGGCGGTCGTTATTTTTATGACAAGATCTACGGTGGCGCAGGTTTTATGATGGAATCTTCAGATGACGGCGTCACTAAAATGTCGGCAAATTATTTAGCTCTTTTTGTTGGATATCTCTATCCTATTGCTACCAATGTTTATCTGGATGCAGGCTTTAAGTATGAAATGGGAATTGGTAAATACGGCGGTGATATGGACGATTTCGATAATGAAGAGTCAGGATTTTCTCTTGGCGTCGGCTTGGATGTATTTTTCAAATAATCTCAATTCAATCAATTTTTTCAACCCCGGTTTGAGCCGGGGTTTTATTTCTCAATAAATTCGCAAATGTTATTTCAAGTTTCATTCCAGATAAGAAAATGATACTTATCTTCAACACGATCATCGAACGCAAAGCGCGCGATAATTTCACGAACATGATCGCACCCCGAATTACCTTCGGCAGAAATTATTTTGTTATTATGCTGGAAGATCGATTTACCGAATTATCACAATTCACTCACCTGCTGATCACCGGTTCGGAACTTTCGGCGGCAGACGGCAGTGAGTGGGATGAAAAAATAATCTCTGTCATCAAGACTTTTCTGAAAGCGGGAAAACCCATCCTGGGCATTTGCCACGGACATCAGATGCTGGCACGGGCAATTACAGGAGATCAGGTCTGCCGGAGAAGTTCAATTCCGGAATTCGGCTGGAAGAAAATGAAACTCACCAAAAATCGCATTTTTGAGAATATTACGCAGCCGATTTTCCTGGAATCACGCTACGATGAAGTATTCGATCTGGATGACAGATTCGAGATTATAGCCGCAAATGAGCAATTACCTGTTCAGGCTTTTCAACTGAAAAACAGACCGGTCTGGGGAGTTCAATTCCATCCCGAAATGCTGTGGAACGACGGTAATGAAATGCTGGAAAGACATTTACAAAAACATCCTGATCAACGAAAATTCTGGAAGAACGAAATGCAAAATCCGGTGTTAATCAAAGACAACCTACAAATTTTTCATAATTTTCTAACACTCTGATCCATCATTTTGCTTGTCATTTTTTGATTCAGAAAAAAAATAAAATCATTCGGAGGTGATCATGAAAAGAATTTTGGTTTTTATTCTGTTAGTTATCAGTTTCATTTTATCGGCAATTCCAGTGGATCGGACGCAGGTAGAAAACAAAGCCCGGGAATTTATCATTGCAAAACAGATTGCCAGACAGATAGGAGAGATCGAAACGATCAAAGATCAGCATTCAAAAACTATTGCCTATCTGGCAGTTCTTCAGCCGCAAGGCTTTGTTCTGCTTTCTGCCGATGATGAGATCCATCCTATTCTGGCTTATTCTTTTCAGAGCAATTTCACTTCCCAAACTGATGAACTGGAGATCATGCAATTCTGGCTGGAGAAAGTGTACTCTTCCTATCTGCACAATCTACTGATCGATCAGAAAATGATCAATCAGGAAAAATGGCGGGAGCCGATTTCTGCTTCCACCAGATTTCAGCAATGGCCGGAGCCGGGAACCACATCAACCGGCGGCTGGCTGGAAACAAACTGGTCGCAGAGCTATCCTTTCAACCAATATTGTCCCACCGATCCCACCACAGGCACTATCTGCGTTGCCGGCTGCCCTTCCATCGTCATGGCTCAGATCATCAATTATCACCGCCGCATCAATAACGTCAGATTCGATGATGAAGATGATTATCATATGTACTATAATGGCAGCAATAATTACATCATCGACGATGATGCAGCGCTTCACGGCTTCCCATCTTTTATGGAATTAAATGACTATCTCTCTGAGATCGAAACTGTTTATAATGGTCTGGATGAACTTCCCGACCCTTTGAAAGCCGCCCTGGTTTTCGCTGGCGGCGTTGCCATCAAACAAGTCTATTCAGCCGGCAGTTCCGGTAATTATTATGATCAGCAGATCATTAACGGCTTTCGCAAATTCGGTTTTGATATGACCGAACTGCTCTGGGAATACGAGCCGCTTGTTTTTAACAGGCTGGCGGAAAATATGAAAGCAGCTCTGCCAGCCCGGCTGGGTATTCTGGCTCCTTCCGCTGGTCATCAGATCGTGGTGGACGGCTATAACACCGATGAAGAATATCATTTCAACTTCGGCTGGGGCGGCAGTTCCAACGGCTGGTACAGTTTTCCGCTGACCGGCATGCCGTACCAGCTCAATATCTTTGGTTCGGTGGATATCGATATCAATCAAACCTGGGCTGGTTGTCCCGATTTTGAAATCATATATCCTCCTGCTGGAAGCGTTTTGACTCATGAAGCCTTCATTCCTGTTCATATCGAATCGACCGGATATACTCTTCTGGATTCGGTTAATATTTTCTTGGACAACGATCTGATCCAAACAGGATATCATCCTGTCAGTTGCGATATCGATATGAGTTTGCTGGGCAACGGCGTTCACAAGATCAGTGTGATCGGTTTTGCTGCAGATAAAAAAATACGATCCAAAACCGTAGATTTTGAAATCTTGCGGGGAAATGTAATCTTTGCCGAAAATTTCGACGGCAGTTGGGAAAATGATTGGGAGATAATTTCCAGCAACACTGATCACACCTGGCAGATCCTGGAAAATTCCCTGGAAAGTTTCAGTGAGACCAACAGCAACAGCACCGCTTCCGCCACCTGTCCGCTGGCTTATGCCAATCTGAATGAAGTGATGATCTCTCCGGAAATTCAGCTTCCGCTGGTGGATGAACTGCAATGGCATTTCTATGCCGGATTCTGCGACCGCTACCCGAATTATCCGGCTATTTCGGGAGCCGTTTCCAACGATCACGGTCAATCCTGGAACATTCTGTGGCAGACTTCTCCCACTATCGAAGAATGGACATGGAAACACGTTCTGATCGATCTCAGCAGTTTTGCCGGAGAATCCGTTCAACTCAAATATACTTGCTCCGGCTTCAGCTACGCCGATGTTTCTGTCGATGGAATCCGCATCATCGAACCGCAGGAAGTTCCGGCGCAAAATGATCTCGTATCTCCTGATATTACTTTAACCAATTTTCCCAATCCCTTCAATCCTTCCACAGAGATCAGGTTTCAGATGTCTCAGGTCAGCGAATCTGCCGAAATTGTCATCTACAACATCAGAGGACAGAAAATTAAGACTCTCCCCGTCTCTCCATCGCCAAGTCACACCGTCACCCTCAACTGGAATGGCGATGACCAGTACAACCAGCTGGTCAGCACCGGAGTTTATTTCTATCAGCTTCAAGTGGATGGCAAGCCGCTGGCAAGCAGGAAGATGCTGATGCTGAAATAGAAATAGAAACCTCATGATCTCAGTGATTGAAAAAATGCCTGATTCTTAATTTTGAGATCGAGTTTAAAAGGATGATCCTTTAAAATGGTTCGAAACGATTTTCCTGCCAGAATGTTTCTTTAGCTTCTTCAGCAATTTGCAAAAGAACATCGTAATGATGTTTTTCCCAATGAGCCATTTTTTCAAAGAAGGATTTTAGAATTTCATTTTCTGTTTCTTCGCCCGCTTTCCGATAGAAATCGAAAGCATTCTTTTCCAGCAGAGTAGCCACGGAAATAGCTGAGAATAACAGATTATTTTTACCAATCTCTTTCTTAAATTTTTCAGAGAAGATCAGATTTTCGGCCTTATCCATTTTCACCGGTTCTAATTCCTCGTAATTTTTGATCGCCTGATACAGAGCTAAAAGGTAATTGTAATGTTTCTTCTCTTCGTCTGCTCGATTTTCAAAGAACTCTTTTACTTCTTCATTTTGTGAATTGTTCTCTGCATTCTGATAAACAGCAATGCTGTCCAATTCTCCTTTCATCGCATCTTTCAAGGCAATCAGCAACTTTTCATGATTCATCTTTCCTCCCACAGAATTTTTAAAACAAGCTAAATGCATTATCTTATTTTTTTCTTCATGACTTTTTGTAAAAGTAGTCGAATATTTCGTCAAACCATTTTTCGGAATAATCATTAACTTCCCAAAAATTTCTTTACGATATAAAATATCTTTTAAGACTTGTTCGGAAGTTTTAGGAGATGAAAATGGAAAAGAAAATTGAAGGCAAAGTTGTCATAATCGGTTCCGGCAATTGGGGAACGACACTGGCATTGGTTTTTGCGCAGAAGCGCAAAGTATATCTGTGGACTATCAATCAAACCGAAGCAGATTTGATAAACCAAAACCGTGAGTCACAATTTCTACCCGGCATCAAATTACCACAAAATATCATTGTGGAAGAAAAATTTTCCCGTTCAATTGAATCCAATGATATTGTAATCACAGCCATTCCTTCCAATAGAATCGATGAATTGATGAATGAATTCGATGAGCAGAAGATAAAAGAATGCATCATTCTGAATGCTTCCAAGGGCGTGGAACACTCCACTTTGATGACAGTTGGACAGATCATAAATTTGCGGCTTCCTCTGGCAAAATATGCCAATCTTTCAGGTCCCACAATTGCTCGTGAATTAGCAGAAGGCATTCCAGCCAAAGCCGTTCTGGCTTCGCGTGATATTGCCGTACTTTTTCTTCTGCAGAACGCCTTGGAAAACGATCTGCTCAAATTTGAATTCAGCCGCGACGTGAAAGGAGTGGAACTGGCAGCCGCCATGAAAGGTTTGATTGCCATGGCCGTGGGAATGGCAGACGGATTGGGCTTTAAAACCAATGTTTACGGTCTCATCATGACCTATGGTGTACATGAGTTTGTGAATGTAATGAAATTTCTGGGAGTTTATCATAAGACGGCTTACAGCATCGCCGGCATGGGCGATCTGATCACAACCTGTATTTCGGAGAACAGTCGTAACCGCAAATTCGGCAGACTTTTGGCTCAAGGCTACAGCCGCGATGAAGCACTACAGGAAGTCGGGATGGTTGTGGAAGGGGTTTCCATGGCAAAGACAATTATCAAACTAGCGAAATTCAACCTTTCCATTCCTCTCATTTCCTGCGTTACGCGCATCATTTTCGATGATGTGAAAGATGTGAGAAAGGAGCTTCTTGATACGTTAAATTCGATAGCAGGATAAAAAAATTACGGGAGAAAACTCAATGTTTGCAAAATATCTGGCAGTGATAGCCTATGGAATAATGGTGATCATCGTGGGCATAATGGGCGGAAGACGCACAAAATCTTTCAATGATTACGCACTTGGCGGCGGCAGGGTAGGAGCCTGGATGTCTGCTTTCAGTTATGGAACTGCCTATTTTTCGGCAGTAATATTCATCGGTTTTGCCGGCAAGATCGGGTGGGGATTTGGACTTTCCGGTTTGTGGATAGCTCTGGGAAATGCTCTGATCGGAACTCTGGCAGTTTGGCTGCTGCTGGGTAGAAAGATCAAACAGGAAGTTATCCGCTACGAAGTACACACAATGCCGGAATATCTGGAAGCCCGCTACAAAAGTCCGTTCATTAAGCTTTTCACTTCTCTGGCAATTTTTATTTTTCTTATTCCCTACACGGCTGCTGTGTTTATGGGGCTCAGTTATCTTTTCGAGATAACTTTTAATATGCCGTATTCTTATGTCTTGATTTTCATGGGTTTGTTTACAGGTTTTTATCTGGTAATGGGCGGCTACAAATCCATGGCAATGATCGATGTGATCTTTGGCATGATCATGACGATTGGCGTTTTGATCTTGCTGTTCAGCACGATTCACAAAGGCGGAGGTATGCCTAATATCATCCATTCCCTGCAGCAGATCGATCCCAAACTGGCAGCGCCGGTTGGCCCGCCCGGCTTCATTCCGCTCGCATCTCTGGTTATCCTCACCAGTCTAGCGCCTTTTGCCATGCCGCAGCTGCTGCAGAAATTTTATGCTATCAAGAATGAAAGATCGGTCAGGATAGGCACGATCGCTTCCACTTTCTTCGCAATTCTGGTGGCAGGAACTGCTTATTTCACGGGTTCACTAACTCGCATATTTCTTCATCCTGCTACTAATCCGAATGCTTTTAATGATGGCAAACCCGCCTTCGATGCTTTGATGCCTGAGCTTTTGGCAACGGTCATTCCAGCTGCCTTGTCTGTGGTTATTCTATTACTTATACTGGCAGCTTCCATGTCAACTTTAGCGTCGCTGGTTCTCATTTCCAGCACTTCCATCACCAAAGACCTTTACAAAGGTTTTATCAATCGCCAGGCATCCGATAAAGCTCTCACAAATCTGGTTCGCATGGGAAGTGCATTTTTCATCATTTTGTCCGTGATACTTGCTTTTTTCAAACCGGCTGTCATCGTCACGATCCTGTCTGTATCCTGGGGTGCGATTGCAGCAGTTTTTTTAGGACCATTTCTGTGGGGAATGTTCAATAAAAAAGTTACCAAAATTGGCGCAATTTTAGGTTCGGTTGGTGGTTTAGCGATTTGTTTGGTTCTCTTCTTCGTGTGGGGAGCAAAGATGGTGCCGCAGGCTGCCAGCGTGGGAATGATCGCATCGTTGCTATTGGTGCCGATCTTTGGCTTTTGGGGTAAGAAGGATTAGCAGCGAACAAGACGAACAAAAGCTAACAAAATAAAAAATTGCAGGTTGGACTTATCGTTTCGTGGAATCCACACAGTTTCCGGTTTTCGTCCCGAAAGCCACTCATTTAAAATTTCAAAATCTGAAAGTCTCAAGTGCAAGAATTTTAGGAAGAGAACCAGCATTCGGCTGGTAAACTTTTCAGAGTTTTTTGCGTCTTAGCGAACTTGGCGGTCAAATGTTTAATATTTCTTTATTCTCCAGCACATATTCCACTTCCACGATTGCCAGCGGCAGATCATGCTCGATGAACTGCAATTTGGCAAAATCCTTTTCGGTGGTCAGCAGATGATCGATCTTCTCCAATTTTACATCGGCTGAGATTTGTTTCAGGATTTTTTGACTTTTAAAATCGTAATGATCGGGAAAACGGAAATGTTTCTCAAAATTGATACCAGCTTGTTGAATAGTGTTTTCAAATGATTTTGGTAAACCAATTCCCGAAAGCAGAGCACATCTTCCGGTAGTATCCAATTCTTTTCCATCAAGGTCGGAAATTCTTTTGATTTGATAATATCCTTTTAAAACAGGTTTATTGAATTTTTGGATTTTAGCTGGAATTTCTCCTTTTCCATTCCAAACAAGGTAATCGGCAAATTTTAGTGCAGCCAGCGGTTCCCGTAAAATTCCTGCCGGTAAAACAAAACCATTTCCAATTCCTCCGATGGCATTGAAAACCACGAAATCCGAATCGTGCTGAACCTTGAGATGCTGAAAAGAATCATCTAAAATTATGTATTCCAGATCAGAGTATTTTTCTTCCAGAATCCGGATCGATTTTCGGCGATTTCGACCGGTAATCACGGGAATTCCGGAAAGTTTGGAAGCCAATAGAAATGCTTCATCACCGGCGTCTCTGGCAAAATCGAAAATCTGCTTTTCATCGGAGATCAGTATGTTTTCATTTTCGAATTCCCCCTTATAGCCACGATGCGAAACTGCCACTTTCTTTCCTTGTTTCTGCAGATGCTTTGCGAGGAAAATTGTAACAGGAGTTTTACCGCTGCCCCCACTGACGATATTGCCCACACTGATGATCTGGCAGCGGGAACGGTAGCCGTCGGAATGCAGCTTTCTGCGTAGAATGAGAATGACAGAATAAATCAGCGAAAGTGGCAGAAGCAGCCAGGAAAGCAGGGATTTTTTATAGAGGTTTTTTTCGGTCAGTTTTTGCATTTGGTCACCAGACGAAAGATAAATATAGATTGCTGACAAACCATTTGATGCCAAAATCTCCTTCCAGCCTGAAATAAGTATCATTTTTCATCCTGAAACTATAGCCGCAACCAAACGCCGCATTGGGAAACAATCTGCGGGTTGTGCCGGAATCTGAAGCACTTCCTTCACCAAAAGAAAAGAAAGGTTCATATTGAAGGTAGTCAATTCCGACATTAGCAATCAGATAGAATCCCGATCTTGTATTTTCTGAGATAAAGGCATTACCCCGAAAAGCCAGTCCGTAAAATCTGGCCTCACGAAATGAGTCGAAAGCATGTACATACCAGATCGTTTCTAAATACCGTTCATCATCCTGCCTGTCTGTTTTTACCAAGCCAAAGCATATTCTGGGAGACAACACGGGACTGATCGAAAAAAAGAGCTGTTCATTTTTCATTTTCAGGAATTCTTTTTTTTCTGAGTTTAATTCTTCAGCTTCTAGATCATCTGCGAATAAGAAAAACGTAGAGATTAATATGGCGATTATGGCTATTCTTCTATTCAACATACTACCTCCTTTCGATTGTCTATCTCATTTGAACCCAATCTCTTTCTTCTCTGCTTTAATTAAAACTCTATCCCTTTTCTGGCTTCCACGCCTTTTTGATAATAGTGTTTCACCTCTTTCATCTCCGTCACCAGATCAGCTTTTTTAATAATTTTTTCATCCGCATACCTACCTGTCATCACGATCTCTGCTTCGATTGGTATTTCCAGCAGTTGGAGTTGCTTTTCCAGAGGCAGCAGTTTCCAGCTTACAGCAACGTTTATTTCATCGATCACGATGAGATCATATTTCCCGGAAGCGATCACTTCTTTGCATTTCTGATACGCTTTTTCTGCTTCGTCGAAGTCGATCTGATCCGGTTTTTCCGGATTGATCAGTTGTGCTGTACCAAACTTGAATATATCCAAATCATCTTGATCGGAAAGAAATTTTATTTCTCCGTATTCAAAGTTTTTCTTCATGAACTGGATGAGACAGACTTTTTTCCGATGCCCCAAAGCTCGGATTATCAAGCCCAGTGCCGCTGTGGTTTTGCCTTTGCCGTTGCCGGTATAGATTTGGATCATATCATCTCCGTCAACTTTCTATATCATATTTATCAACAGGCTGATAGATAAATTTGGAAAGCAAATGTCAAGTACAAAAATGGAAACACAATTTTTTATATTTATCTTCCGGATTCATTTTTATCTGCCGCTGCCGATTACTTTTTTGATGATGGTATATACATCTTCTGTTACTCGGTCTACTTTCAATTTCGGATCGAGCTCGCAGACATAGGCAGTTCCTTCGATAATCGTGTGGATCATTATTGCCAGCCGGGAGGGCTGCAGATCTGTGCGGATAAGATTGGCATTTTGAGCTTCGCTTATTTGCTGTTTGATTATCTGCCGCAGCTTCATCTTATCTTGTGCTATTTTTTCCTGAAATTCCGGTTTGTATTTGCTTAATGTCATCAAAAGATCATTGTAGGAATAGGGATAACTTTCTGCTGATTCTTCCAGTAAGATAGTTTCAATATCCTTAAAAACCGGTATGGCATAGAAGAGACGTTCGATGAAATCTTGACCGGATTCCAGATCGGCAAAATACTTTTTATTCCAATCATCCAACACTTCACTGAAGTATGCCAGCACACCTTCTACCATATCATCCTTGTTTTTAAAATGATAATAAATAGCGGGTTTGGAAATGCCGATTTCTGCTGCTATCTGATTCATTGAAACATTATGAAAACCTTTCTGTAAGAAAAGTTTCAGAGCTGTTTTCACTATTTTTTTCTTTGTTGTATTCATGTATTCTCCAAAATATTGCATTTTACAATCTGTTGATTTCCCAGATGGAAGGGAAAGATCGCGTTACAGAGTCGATCTCGATTATCGAAACATCCGTTAATAAGCTCCACCTTCAATTTTTGATTACACATATTTATTTCAATTATCCTCCTGCAGGCAGAAACTAAAACTGCTGACAGCAAGTCAATGAAATATGTTATCTGCAGGAAAAGTAAATTGAGTTCAATTGTAAGCAATATTTTGTCAGGATAAGTTCTGGAAAGAAATAGATAAACCAATTCTGCAAACAGGTAATTATTCATTTGACATCTCATCTTGGATTTTAATTCTTTGTTAAGATTGAAATAAGGATTTGATATGAAAAAGAAGAAATTTGAATTCGGACCGTATATTTATCTTTTACCGGCTTTTATCATAATTCTTGTCTTTCGCCTGATTCCTATCGTGCTTTCCTTCATCGTCAGTTTTTTTGAATGGACAGTGACAGGAGCGGGTGAATTCATTGGATTTGAAAATTATGTTTATATGATGCACGATAAAGAATTCTGGCAATCGCTGGTAAACACATTTTATCTTGTCATTTTCGTAGTTCCCATCAGTCTTGTTCTTTCTCTCTTTTTCGCCGTTCTTCTGAACAGCATTGATAAATTGAAGAGTTTTTTCCGATCGGTTTATTTTATTCCCACCGTAACATCCATGGTGGCTATTTCTATTGTCTGGAAGATCATCTTTAATCAGCAATCCGGTTTGGCTAATTATTTTCTGGAAAAGATCGGGCTTGATCCAATGGGTTGGCTGGCGGAAAGCCGCGGCATATTTCAATTGCTCTTTGCCAATTTTGGAATCGAAATTCCTTCCTGGGCAGGCGGACCTTCACTGGCACTTTTTTCCATCATCATCGTAACTATCTGGAAAGGATTGGGCTACAATACGATCATTTATCTGGCAGGTCTGCAGAACATTCCAAATGTTTATTATGAAGCTGCGGACATTGACGGTGCCGGAAAAATCAAACAGTTTTTCAAGATAACCTGGCCGCTCATTTCGCCCACAACCTATTATGTTCTGATGATGACAACCATTGTCACATTCCAGGTTTTTTCTCAGATTTATCTGATGACAGGACCACCTGTTGGCGGACCGCTGGGCACAACTAAAGTCATTGTTTACTTCCTCTTCGATAAAGGTTTTGGTGAGAGCAATAATCTCAGTTATGCCAGTGCCATTGCACTCGTATTATTTGCTATTATTCTCAGTTTGACGCTGCTGCAGAAAAAGCTGGAAAAAAAGGTTCACTATTAGGAGAGCGGCATGAATATCAAAAAATTGATCAAATATTTTATACTTTCCCTGTGCGGTTTAGCCATGATAATTCCTTTTTTGTGGATGTTGACAACTTCTGTAAAATCGCAATTGGAAGTAAACAAAGGTAATGTGGGATTTTCATTTTTTGAAGAATCCGACATTTACACGGAAAACGGAAAAGAATATTATATAACGATTGTGAAAGAAGAAGCAGACAGCTCTTATGTACATCTTTTTGATGTAACAATGAACCGCATACGTTCCTATGCCAAAGTGCCAAACACTGCCATCCGGCATGAGAAAAAGATAAAACTGCATTGGGAGAATTTTGCTTTGGCGTTCAATAAAGTTCCTTTCGGTCGCTATTTTTTGAACACGATCATTGTTTCTTCCTGTGTTGTTTTGGGTGTTATCATCACAGGCTCGCTGGCAGCTTATGCTTTTGCCACGATGAAATTTAAAGGACAGGATTTTATCTTTTATCTTTTCATCAGCATGATGATGGTGCCACAGCCGGTTTATTTGATCCCGTCTTACGTGCTACTCAATCATCTGGGCTGGATCGATACTTATCAGGCTCTTATCGTGCCCTGGATTGCCAATATTTTCACGATTTTCCTGCTGCGTCAGCAATTCAAAACTATTCCGCGTGATCTGTTCGATGCCGCTGAAATCGATGGCTGCAGCCGTTTTAAAATTTTGTGGAAGATCGTGCTGCCGCTATCCAAATCCGTAATTGCAACTGCGGCGATTTTTGGATTCATCGGCAGCTGGAACAGCTTCATGTGGCCCCTGATCATGACCGACAGCCCGCAATTGCGCGTGCTGCAGGTGGGACTCAGTTATTTCTCGCAGGAAGCTTCCACGCAGACTTCGCTATTGATGGCAGCTTCCACCTTCAGCATCCTGCCGCTCATCTTACTCTTCCTGATCGCTCAAAAACAGATCATTGCCAGCTTTGCTTCCAGCGGTTTGAAAGGGTAGTTTTAGCAAATGTTCTACAAATTAAAAATAAATTTAAAAGGAAGTTAAAAATGAAAAATTTGATTTTGATCCTAGCTATTTGTTTTATATTATCCGGCTGTTTTCAATCGCATCGAGTGATATCCGTGAACAAAGACGGCACCGGTACAATCGTGGAGACTTTTATGCTCTCAGCTGATTTGGGCAAAATGCCTGGTGGAGAAAGCACTTATCACGATGTGGACCAGTTGAAATCTGATGCTTCCAAATACGGCGAAGGCGTTAAGTATGTGAGTAGTAGAGCGGTTCAAAAAAACAGTTTGAGGGGTTATGAAGTAACTTATTCATTTCCAGACATCGAAAAACTGACAATTGCCGAAGATGCCACTGCTGAAATGATGGATATGGGTATGGGAAGTTCAGTTCAGGATATTCTCAGTTTCAAATTTCATAAAGGCAAGAAGGCGAAATTAGAGATCCTCTTCCCAAAAGAAGAACTGGATGAAATGCCGGAAGATATGGAATGGGAAGATGAAGAGATGGAAGAATTCAGTGAGGAAGAACAACAGCAGGCGATGCAGATGGCAAAGGCTTTATATGCCGATATGGAAATTTCCACCAAAATAGTTGTGAATGGTTCTATTACAGATTCCGATGCCAATAACATTGATGGAAATGAAATTACTCTGCAGGAAATAATTTTTGCTGAAATGATGAAAGATGAAAAATCTGTCTTATTGATGAAGAAAATGGAAGAAATGCAACCAACACAAATGGAAAATATAATGATGGATTTTCCTGGAGTGAAAGCAGAAACAAAAGATAAGATTTTTATAGAATTTAAATAAAATTTTGGTTTCATATCTTTTTTCTGTGTAGAATCGTGTTTTAAAATACTTCTCTACACAGAAATTTATATGAAAAATATAACGATCATAGCATAACCTATAATTCGCAGCGAATAAACGATCACCGAAAATTTCAGGAAATTCACCCGGAAAATTCCGGCAGCAATAGTCAGCGGATCTCCCAGAAACGGCGTCCAGGAAAGCAGCAGACTCCAAGTTCCGTATTTGGTGGAATATTCCAATGCTTTGCGCCCGCTTCTGCTTCTTTCCAGTTTGGGAATGAGCGGCTTACCGATCAGAAAGCCCAACCAGTAGTTAGCAGCGCAACCTAAACTGTTTCCTAACGAACAGGCTATAAACGCCGGAACTGCCGGAGCGCCCACCGCCAAAGCCGCCAATAATATCGCTGCTGAACTGGCAGGAACGATCGTGGCAGCAATAAATGATGTAACAAACAGCGCAATCGTTCCGTAGTTTTGAATGAATTCGAGCATCCAGAGGGGAAGTGACATAACTTTCTACACTATCATCAACCTGCGTATATCATGCTCGTTTGCTTTCAATTCAATTATTTCCAGTTCAAATTCCTGCAGCATATCTCTCAGGTTTTCCAATACTGGATTTTCGGTGTAGAAATGCCCAGCATCAATGAGTGGGACTTTGCTGTCCAAAATAGTGTGATAGTTAAAATCTGCAGACACAAACACCTCGGCTTTGCCATAAACCTGCGGAATAAGCGAACTGCCGCTGCCGCCGCAAACAGCTACTTTTTTTATCAACAACGATTTATTTTTATTAGCTGGCCAAAGTTTTACGAACGGTGCTTTCAACTGCTTTTTTACAAATCTGGCAAAATCTTCCAGACTCATTTCCTGCGCTAATTCTCCCAGCATTCCCAATCCGAAATTTTCGTTTGGTTTCTCCTGCGGATAAACGGCATAAGACGGCGTCTCGTAAGGGTGAGTTTCTTTCATCGCTTCCAGAACTTTGCGCAGATGAATGGAATCCACGAAAAATTCAAGTTTACGTTCCACCACTTTTTCCAGCTTGTCGTGTGTTCCCAAAACCGGATTGCTGCCTTCTTTCGGCATGAACTGCCCGCTGACATCATAATCGTTCATACAAGAACAGTAATTACAGATAACGCCGGCGCCGGCGGCAAAAACAGCATCTGCCACTTTCACCATATTTCCGGCAGGAACGTAAACCGCCACGTGATAAACCGAAGCTCCCGATTCGAATGTGAGAAATTGCACGTTCTGCAGTTTCAGCTTTTCTGCCAGAGCAGAATTTACACCTTTTTTGATCACATCCAGATTGGTGTGCACGCAGAAAACTGCGATATCGTTTTTGATCAATTTCAGATAGAGCGGATTGGTGATCTTTTTGATCGCTTTGAAGATGAACGGATGATGGGAAATGATGAGATCGACATTTTCGTTGATCGCTTTATCGATGGCACTTTCCGTCACATCCAGGGTTAGAAGAATTTTCTTCACTTGTTGATTTCCATTTCCAATTTGGAAGCCTACATTATCCCAATCAAAAGCCAGAGCGGGATCGGCGATTTGGTGAAGATGATTAACTATTTGTGAAGCAGTGATAATTTTTTCTTTTTTCATAATTTCCTTCTGTCTTCCGAATTTTACCGATCTATAGGAATCTTCGGAATGTTTGAATTTGTTATTAAAAACAATCGCATGATCTGCGTACAATCCGATGTTATCATGTTGCATCCCAGGGATAGACGATCCAGTTGTTGCCGGCAAATTCACCCACAAAATCTGGTTGAAAAGAGCTTTGATCCTTCAGATGCAAAACAGCTGTGTGGAGTTTCGCCGGAGATTTTGATTTGATGTATTCCACTGCTTTGATGAATGTTCCACCCGAATCAGCAACTTCATCCACCAATAACACATTCTTTCCCTGCAAATCTAATTTTGTTGGCAGTTCCTGCACGATGATCGCTTCACTGAGAAGTTTATCACGGCTGTCATAATTGATGATTCCGATCGAATACAAAGGCAGTGGAAGTTCCTCTGAATGAGGAAGAAATGTTCGCAAGATTCTGGCTGGAATCCAGCCGCCAGTAGCAATACTGATGATGATATCGATTTTACCAGCTTTCACCGAGATCTTTTCTGTCATCTGTTTTACAAGTTCGTGAATCTGTAGATACGAATATCTTATTTTGTCAGGTTCACTCATCAATAACCTTCCTCTTCCATTTCCTGTTTAATTTCCCAATAAGAAAAGCCCTTTCTGGTCAAGTAGTTCAGAATTTTTTCTTTTCTTTTTTCTTCTGGAAGGCAACTGAATCTGCTGACAGCTTTTTTATAATTCGCATCAAGAATATCAGATTTTTGTTCACTTGTAATTTGTTCTGATATGACTGTTTCAAGCAAATTTTGTGGAATATGTTTTTCCATAAGTTTTGATCGAATCTGCTTCTCATTTCTATCTTTAGAAATCAGATCCTGCACATACATTTCGGCAAAACGTTTATCGTTCACAAAGTTTTTTTCCATCGCTTTTTTTAATAATTTTTCGATACTTGGAGAAGACAGTTGCTGCTGCTGCAGATAATTTCTGCATTCCCAGACGGAGCGTTCGCGATAGGTTAAAAAATTTAACAATTTATTCCAATGATATTTTTCAATCTCTTGGATTAACTCGTTTTTTTTTTCATCAGGAAGGATATTTTCTCTATCCGGAAAAATGGAAAAAAACCGGAGAACCCTGCCTGGCAAGGTTCCCCAAATTTCATTTTCTATGTAAACGGTAAAGACAGTTTTGGTCTTATTTTTCAGCTTTATCTTCATCGTCCTCTTCTTTGCTTAGTCCGAGGATATCTTTAACTTCTTTTTCAATTTCATCACGAATGTCCGTGTTTTCATTCAGAAAATCTTTCACGCGGTCGGCACCCTGACCGATCTTTGTTTCACCGTATGAGAACCAGGAGCCGCTTTTTTTGATGATATCGTGCTTCACAGCAATATCGATGAGAATATCCAGATGTGAAATTCCAACACCGAAAACGATGGGAAATTCCACTTTTTTGAAGGGAGGAGCGAATTTATTTTTAACGATTTTGACGCGGGTCGTATTGCCTACGATGTCCGCATCTGCGCCAACTTTTTTGATCGAACCCACTTTCCGCACTTCCAGCCGCACCGAAGAATAAAATTTAAGCGCTACTCCGCCGGTCGTGGTTTCGGGATTCACATACGCAGGAACACCAATCTTCATTCTGGTTTGATTGATAAAAATAACTGCTGTTTTGGATTTGCTGATAATTCCTGTCAGTTTTCGTAAAGCCTGCGACATCAAGCGCGCCTGCAATCCAACATGAGAATCGCCCATGTTGCCTTCGATTTCTGCTTTCGGAACCAATGCCGCCACAGAATCTACCACAATCAAATCTACCGCACTGCTGCGAACCAGTGTTTCCACAATTTCCAGAGCCTGCTCGCCTCCATCCGGTTGTGATAATAATAATTCATTTGTGTCCACTCCGATTTTGGCAGCGTAAATCGGATCGAGAGCATGTTCCACATCGATGAAAGCAACGATGCCTTCCTGTTTTTGTGCTTCTGCCACACAATGCAGGGCAATGGTGGTTTTACCGCTTGCTTCCGGACCGTAGATTTCGGTAACTCTGCCGCGTGGAATACCGCCAATTCCCAAAGCTGCATCAAGATTAATTGCACCAGTAGGAATAGCCGGAACATCTTCGTTTGGCTTATCGCCCATTCTCATCACAGTACCCACACCAAATTGCTTGTCCAATTGATTCAAAGCTGTTTTCAAAGCTGATGTCTTATCTTTTGCGCTCATGTTAACTCCTTTTTTTAAAATTCATACTTCTCAATACTTTCATACACCGGTCCCTCCGGACGCAAAAAACTCTGATAAAGAGCAGCTTCCGAAACTTCAAAACCGGACATTTTTAACTCTGTAGTTAATATTTTCTGGATGAAGAATTCTGGCAATCTTTTTTTTAATCTGGCCAAAGTTATGTGAAATCTGAGAGGTTTCTTATCCAGCTTATATCCCATTTGATTAAGTTTCTGCTTAATTTTTTTGTAAGCCGAAAAGATCTGCTTGTGATTTGTTTGCAGACTTATCCAGATCAGGCGCGGCTCACGGGCAGGAATGATCTGCAGATTCGGTTTGGAAAAATGTATTGGTTGCATAATTCCAAAAATTTCTGTCAGAAAATCTATAATTTCTGAGATGTCGTGCTGATGGGTGTCTCCCATAAATTGAAAGGTAATATGAAGATTTTCAGTTTCCACCCATTTCACACCGGAGACATTATGAGATTTCAGATCAGAAATCAATCCGGCAATTTCTTTTCTGACTGGATCAGGAAGATCCAGTGCTAAAAATGTTCTCATGAGATATTGGGGATTATCTCTTGTAACCGATATCCAACAGAAATTTTTTTCGGTTGGAAATGTCGGTATCCAGCTCGATTCCTTTGGGAGAAAATCCGTCCACAACTCCCAAAACACCTCTGCCCTGATCGGTTTCTGCCAAAACAACCTGAACCGGATTGGCCGTGGCGCACCAGACATTCACAATCTCACGACAGTCCTTTACTGCCGGCAGCACATTGATCGGAAAAACGTTTCGCATCACAATTAGAAAAGTATGCCCTGCTCCGATGCGTCTTTGATTTTCCACTGCAATTCCCATCAGTTCATTATCGGTGCCTTCCTTGCGCACCAGACAAGGTCCCGATGCTTCGTTGAACGCCATTCCAAACTTGATGCCGGGAACGGAATTCACCATTGCTTCGTACAGGTCTTCTACAGTTTTTATGAAATGTGACATGCCAAAGATCACATTGCAATCTTCCGGGAAATCGATTTTTTCTAATCTTAGTTCCATTTCACAACTCCGACGTTTATTTGATTCAAATTTCTATTTTACTTAAGATCTCGTAAAGTAATTTTTTTTTAGTAAAAAAAAAGACCGCTTCCGGGTCTTTTATCAAAAAAGTTCCGCAAAGGGTCTTTCTTTATTTGTACTTAACTTTTAAACAACTTTTTTTACTTTATTGGCTTTTAGACAAGAAGTGCAAACTTTCACGCTTCTCACTTTGCCATCTATCTCTGCCTTCATCTTTTTCAGGTTTGGATAGAATTTTCTTTTCGTCGCATTCAAGGCATGACTTCGGTTATTTCCAGTCTGTGCACCTTTGCCGCAAATATCGCAAACTTTCGACATAATTCACCTTCCTAATCACTTAATTTTCATCAGGTTGAACAAAAAAAAATGCGGGCTTTCATCTGGCAAGGATTTTTATTTGTGTAAAAAATATTAAACTTTTTGAGCAGGAAAAAAATTAATCATTGTCTAAACATTAGATAATTGATAAATGTAGATTAATTGATTTAAAAGCATAGAAGTAGTTTTGAGGAAAATGGATAGAATAAATTTTGAGGAGATTTTAAGGCAGCAAAATGTGAAGATATTTAATTATCTTCTCAAGCTGGTGCGCCAGCGCGAAGATGCCGAAGATATTTTGCAGGAGACTTTCATTTCTTTCTACCAGAAAATGGAATCTGTCAGTGAAGAAGCACATCTTGCCTATTTGTATCGAACGGCTCACAATAAAGCTTTAAATCATATCAAGAAGCAGAAAAAACAGAAAAACAGCATTACTGTTCAAGCCGAAATGGAATACTTTCCCGATCAGAAGAAGAGCGAAGAAAATGATGATAAGAATTTGCATACTCTCCAAAAAGCTTTTTTCAGTCTTTCTGAAAAAGATGCAACTCTACTGGAAATGCAGTTCTATCAGAAAATGAGTTATAAAGATATTGCTCGAATTCTGGAAATTACCGAAAAGGCTGTGGACAGCAGGTTGGTGCGAGCAAAACGAAAATTAAAGAAAATAATTTCGCAGGAAATAAAGCGGAATGATGTCTTGAAAAACAGAGGTAAGTAAAATGAAAAAGCAGGAATGCAGATTTTCGCATAAATTGAATGCTTATGCCGATGGAGAGCTTGCTGGAAGTGATTTTGACAAGGTTCAGGCTCACTTGATGCAATGCCCGCCCTGTCAGATAGAATTGCGGGAATTGAGCAGATTGAATTCTTTTTTGAATACATTTGAAGAAGAAAAAGTGCCGGAACATCTGAACCAGAGAATTATGGCTACGGTCAATGACCTGGAAATTTCCTCAAAACGTTCATGGCTGAGTCAAAAAGTTATCGGTTTTTCGGTGGCAGCGTCCATCGCTGTTTCCTTCTTTATCGGCATTATGCTGGCTGATGCTACCTTCCAGAAAACCTATTCCGATAACTCCGGTTCTGTTTTCAGTTTTGGTCAGGAAAGTCTCTACAGTTTCTATGAAGGAGGAGAATAATGCAGAAACGCAGCGTGAAATATTTACTGTTCATATCTCTGGCTTTCAATCTTGCCTTTCTGGGCGGTTTTGCCTATAGATTTTTCTTTGCTCCCTTTCCTCGTGCGGCTATCCATCCTCACGAAATGAGACAGCCTGCCAGGGATTTTTTCTATGAAAAAAGAGATGAGATTATGGTCTGCGGAAGAGAATTTGCCGAGAGCAAAAAAGATTTTTTTGAAACTCTTATCGCTCCTGATTTTCAAGAAGAAAGGGCTTTGAAGCTAATGCAGGAAAGCCTGGATAAACACATGGAGATGGAAACAGAGATCGGCAAATCCATGATCGAATTGAGAAAGAAATTATCGGCTGAAGAAGCGAGACGGATTTTCGGAAATATGGCAGAGCAAAATCGCCGATTTAAAAAGCCATTTCCCATTAGAAGAATGCATTGATATAGTTTAAATATTTACCCAAAAAACTAGTAGAAAACAAGGAGGAAAAATGAAGAAGATACTAGTAACACTGCTGCTTGTGATGGGACTCATCACAATCCTTTCTGCCAAAGAAGGCATGAAATTCGACCATAATGATTGTGGGCAGCATCAGAGTCGCATGCCAAGAAACATGGATCATCCCCGCCTGGGTGATGATTTTGGATTGATGCTTGATGAGCTGGAATTAAGCGAAGCTCAACTGACAAAACTTGCAAAGATCAAAGCCGATCATCGTAAGAAGATCATTCAGTTGGATGCCGATATCGAAATTTTGAAAGTTGATAAAATGGCAGCTTTGAAAGATCAGGATTTTTCCAAAGTGAAAAAGATCATCAGTAATATCTATGATCAGAGAGAAAAGCTGGCTCTGGAAAAGATCAACCACATGGAATCTGTGTGGAAAGAACTGACTCCCGAACAGCAGACAAAACTTCAGGAATTAAGACAAAAGCGACCCATGAAAAAAATGATGATGCAGCAAAAGAACATGGAGCATTGTAAATAAAGCCGTAAACATCTAACAAACGGCTGAATATGAAGCTAAACCCTCCCCTAAACAACAGGCTGCAAAATTTGCAGCCTGTTTTCTATGATATTATACCAACTCTCTTTTCTCAGCTCCCGCTGTAAGAAGGATTAATAACTGGTAGCTGGAGCAACAGAACTCTTTATCACACAGCAGGAACTGTGTAATGAGTATTTTTTTAAATCTCCAATCCGTACATATCTTCTACTCGTTCCTGCATGAATCGAACAGCATCTTTGATGCCTTCATTGTAGAAGATGGGAGCTAGAGTTTCCGAGATAAAACCCAGCAATATGGTTGCCGCCAATTCGCCGATCTTTTCATTTCGTTCATTGTAGAAAAAACTGATTATTGCTTCGATAGCTTTTTCTTTCTGCTCTTTGAAAAGTTCGATTTTCCTTTTTTTCATTTTTTCCTTTTTTTTTAACGCTGATGGACGTGGATTACCCTTTTATCGGTCAATCTGCCACCACTTCCACCTTCATCCTGTCCGGATCTTCAAAGAATACGGCATAATAATCTGCTCCTCCGGCAAAAGGATGACGATCTTCATACAAAATCTTGATTTCTTTTGCTTTTAGCTTTTCAGTCAATTCATCTACAAATTTTCTACTTTTTCCCTGAAACGCCAGATGATTCAAGCCGGAACGGCAGCGATGATATTTAACGTCTCGATATTTCTCTTCGGTCTGCACAAAAACGATATAGGTTTCTGCCAGCTTGAAGCTGATTCCGCTTTCCCAAATCTGAAATTTTCTGTAACCTAATTCTGATAAAAACCAGCTCCAGAATTCTTTTGTCTTTTGTAGATCATCCACGTAGATCTCGATGTGATGCAGTTTGCCGAAGTTCACTTCATTCTCCATTCTGTTTCTCCATATTTCTAATTCCCATTGCGGTAAATTTCTGCAAGCCAAATTTATTGTAAAAACCTGTCATTTTTTCATCACAAACCAGATCGATCATATAAAATTCCTTCAATTCAGAGAGCATCAATTCCACCAATTTCCGGCCAATTCCCTTTCCTTGATATTCCGGCAAAACTTCTAACAGCGGAATATAAGCAGCATGAATTCCATCGGAAATGGCATTGATGAAACCGACAACTTTATCTACCTCCTGAGCCAGAAAGCATTTGTAGCTGTTCTGCAGGATTTCCAGATGTTTCTGCGGAGACGGCGGATTTGGCCAGCCCACGAAGAAGCCGGTCAGCATTTCAGGCTTTATCTCTTTTGCATCAGAAAAAAATATCATTCACACACTCCCTTGTTTCATAGCTCCCGCTACACGAATTATTGATAACTGGCAGCAGGAGCTACGGAACTCCTCATCACACAGCCGGAGCTATGTGACGAGATTTAATTTTATTGATTTAATTCATTACTTTTCCAATCTTTTTATCAGGATATTCAATTTCTAATTTTACTGATATTTTCTTTGAAATCTCATCAAATATTTCAATCATAAAAAACAGACTTTCCCAGCAATCATTTAAATCATATTTTGAGAAAGTTTTGTGCAATTTTTGAATAATATCTGCAGATATTTTCTCTTCCAGATTTTTGCCGAGACTGTTCATTCCCTGCAGATTCCAATTCGCTTTTTCTGCTGCCTGCCAGATGATCATCTGCTGCAGGAAATCCTTGATCGGACCATTTGAAAGTTTGCAGGCAAACCAGAGATTTCCTCGAGACAGATACTTGGCGATGATGGCTGCTTCGAAATAGAAATTGTAGATCGTTTGCAGGAAAACATCTCGAGCCGGCTTTGTCTGCACATATCCGTCAAAAGCAGGGGGGATCAATCTATTGGTGAATCCAAATTTATCCATCAGAACTTCATAACCGTTTTTGTAGAATTCGGGAAGTTCTTTGCCGGTAATCCAATCAACTAAAATCCAGATGGGCCACAGCGAAAAATCTACTCTGCGGGAATTTTGATAGATCACGAGCCTGGTAGGAATATAGGTGTCCTTGTCTTTGTAATAGGAACCTTCTTTCTGGAAAACAACAACATCATCGAATTGTGTGAACCACTCATCATTTTGCAGGAATTGCTCAGTGTCTTCCACAAAAAGATTGATATCGAAATCCGATAACTCATCCTTTTCTTCACCGGCAGCCAGTGAGCCTTCCAGAATGATCACTTTGATCTGGTCGATCGTCTCTGCCCAATCGATGATGTTTGTTAAAATTTTTTCTTTATTCTTCATACGTGGACAAATAAATTCTCTACTCGTTCTGGCAAATAATTTCTGAAACAATTGACACAAAAACGATCATTATTTCATTCATCAAAAATATGAATTTGATAATGATTGAAAAAAGCTGGAAGCTTATAGCTCTGACTTTGATCATTCTGGTTTGTTCGCCTTTGACAGGTCAAATGCCGGAAATGATCGAAGTTCCAGCAGGAAGCTTCATTATGGGAGCGGACAGCCTGGGTTTTGCCGAACATCAGGTTGCATTGACGCGAGATTTTGAAATTGGCAGATACGAAATCACCGTTCTGGAATTCTGTGATGTCTTGAACTATGCCCTATCCGAAGAAGAACTACTGGTCATCCCAAACGAAAGCGTCCAAAATCTCAATGGAGATCAGCAGGAGCTGCTGGATCTGGACTCGAGTTCATGTCAGATAAATTTTATTGAAAATGAATTTGTCGTACTGCAAGGAATGGAACAACTTCCGGTAGTTGAAGTTACCTGGTATGGCGCTGCATTTTACTGTAATTTGCTCAGCAGAATTCATGGTTTTTCGGAATTATATGATCTAAATTCCTGGCAATGTCAGGTTTATCCTGAAAGCGGTTTTCGTCTGCCCACCGAAGCAGAATGGGAATATACGGCAAGATTCAACGATCAGCGCTTTTATCCCTGGGGAAATGAACCCCCTGATTCGACCAGAGTAAATTGTTTTGGTTTGGGTAGCGGAGGTTTGGCGGAAGTGGGAAGTTATTCTCCCTGGGGCGACAGCCAATTGGGATGTTCGGACCTGAGCGGCAACGTTTGGGAATGGTGCAACGACTGGTTTGATGATTATTCCAGCTCTGCCCAAATCGATCCGACCGGTCCGCTTGCCGGAGAAAGAAAAGTGATTCGCGGCGCCGGCTGGTTCAGCCCTGTATCGCAGGTTTCGACGGTTTATCGATCCAGAAATTATCAAGATCACAGCTATTATGACTTCGGTTTTAGAATTGTTTATATTCCGAAAGAAGTTTCAATTCAAGGTAAATTGGAAAATTCAAAATTGAAGTGTCGTGTTTACCCCAACCCATTTAATCCCTCGACAACGATATCATTTGAAATAACCGCAAGAGACACAAAAAGTGTTAAGATAGAGATCTACAATCTAAAAGGGCAGAAAGTCAAGACTCTCCCCGTCACCCCATCGCCAAGTCACACATTCTCCATTACCTGGAATGGAATTGATGATAACGGTAGCCCGGTTTCCAGCGGGATATATTGTTATGGAATCATAACAGGCAACAAACAGATCTACACTGGAAAAATGCTTTTGCTGAAATGACAGCATTAAGATTGTAGTATTTTGTTTTGTAAAGTTTTCCGTCAGTGGCAGTATGTTCCAAAATGGAACTAACTGAATCTTCTTCTAATTCACCTTCATTAAAAATATTTATCAGATGTTTTGTAATTGCTGGCCGCTGAACATTAAATAGTTATGCCATTCATTTTTGAGTAAGCCAGATGTTTTCGTTATGGAAGATGATCTCAACTTTTACTTTTCCGTCTGGTGTGGTATATAATAAAAAATCTGTTAACTCATCTTTTAAGGACAGCATTTTGTTTTTTATATTTTTTTCAAAAAACTAATTATTTTTCTTCGTTGCTTTTTAGCAATTTCTTTACATCCTGCAATTCTTTGAAGATCTTTTTCTTCACTTCGTTCTTATCGACAGTAAAATCAAGTTCTATCTGGTTTGGTTGTTTATTTGCTACCTTCAGTTTTTTCTTTGCACCTTCGATGGTAAGACGCTGTTCATAAAGCATGTGTTTAATTTTTTTTAGCAGTTCAATGTCATCCGGAGAGTAGCGGCGATTGCGACCAAACTGCTTTTTGGGTTTGACCTGCGGAAATTCTTTTTCCCAATAGCGCAGCACGTGGGCTTTCAGATCCAGCAGGTTACAAACTTCTCCGATCGTATAATAAAATTTTCCCATATCAATCTCTTCCCGACGGGACCGCAGGGTTTATCTTCCTTTTCTTTTTGATAGATCCTGATAACATCCAAATCATCATCATTCCTGCCCCTATCACAAAAACAAAGGGATAAGAGGAAAGATAATTTGTAAAGAAAGAATTTTTATCATACAGGATTAGATTGTCAGAAATCACTGTTTGTTCAAAAAGTTTGGATTGCTTTAGAACTTCACCGGTTGGTGAAACGATCATGGAATATCCCGTATTGGCGCAGCGGAAGATAGAGCGCCGCGTTTCCACAGCCCGGAATTTGGTCATCACAGCATGCTGATAAGTTCCTGCCGAACGATAGAACCAGGCATCATTGGTGATGTTCACAATAAAATCAACATTATGTTTAGCCATTTTGGTGGTCAGTTGTTCAAAAGCAATTTCAAAACAGATCAGCGGAGAATATTTATAGCCGTTCAGTTCATAAAATTCCTGTTTTGTGCCGTATTCCCAATTTGCCTGTCCCAGATGCACATTCCACAAAAACGGCAGATACTTCAGGAAGGGCATTCTTTCGCCAAAGGGAACCAGAATATTTTTCACATAATAGGGATCGACTGTTCCATCCTTGCCGAACCGAGTGGCAGAATTATAGAATTCATATCTATTGGGATGGGCATCCCCCACGAACTGATAATGCGGCATTCCCATAAATATATCGGCAGAGTTTTCCCGGGCTAAGTTTTTCACCAAATCCCGATACTTTTTGTTTCTGAGTGTATAAACCGGCAGCGCCGATTCGGGCCAGATGATCAGATCTGGATTTTGCACAGATGCGATCTCGGTGTATTTCCGATAACGACTAATGGTTGAATCGCGATAATTATCTTCCCATTTAAGACTTTGCGGAATGCTGACCTGTACCAATGAAATTTTCGTGCCGGTTTCCTGCAATTTCAGGTTATTCAGTCGAGCATAACCAAAAACTGACCAGATAACAACAACAAGAACCAAAAGCATAAAGCTTTTCCGAAAATCATCTTGCAATTTCCAGAGCAGAAAGCTGACAAGAATTATCAGAATAGATATCAGATAGATGCCGCCGATCTCGGCAGGCTGGATGAAGGGCAGAAATTCTGCCAGAGAATAACCGACATTGAACCAGGGAAAGCTGAACTCGCCGAAATTCTGCAGATACTCAAACGCCATCCAGAAACAGAGAAAAGCAAGTAGCCGCATTTTGGGAAATCTTTTCCAGGCGGAATTGATCAGAATAAAAAGCAGGAAAAAATACAAGCTGAAAATGATGAAAAGACCGATGAATCCGCCGATGGTGACCAGGCTGATCCAATGCAACGAAACCAGCGTGTAAACCACAGCGAAGACAATTCCAGCCTTGATCTGAGCTTTGACATTTCTGCCTTCCCCAAAAAATGAAAACAGCGGGATAAAACCGAAAAAAACCAGCCAGCCGAAAGGAAAAGGAAGTCGGCTGAAAGCCATTAATAAGGCAGCAAGAGCCGGTTTGTAGAAGACTGTTTCTTTTACAGAATCAATTAACTTCATATTGTATCTTACCGATCAGGATCTTTGATTTTCCTGTTAGAATTGTAAAGCCGCCTTTCTGCACAAAAAACTGCCATTTTTGGGGAGAAATGCACAATCTGGTCTGGGTTTTTGAGTGTTCAATAAAATAATCTTTCAATTCAAACTGCTGATTGTTTTGAATTTGAAAGTAGCCTTCCCAACTGGTTATCAATTGCCCGAATTTATCAAAGATGAGAGTTTTATTCTTTCGGATATCGTTAATTACTAATTTGTTTCCGGACAAAGTTAAATGAACAGGCGTATTTAACTGGAACATGCCGAATCTGTAATCTTCATCTGAGCCGGAAAGATTGGTGACAACGATTTCGCCTTTATTGCTGTCGAAAATGTAGAATGTTTCATCCATGGCGATATCCAGAAGAGCTGGTTCAGTTAGATTTGGCAGAGCAAATTCTGTGATGAATTTTCCATCCGTATCGAATTTTTTGATATTTCCGGCAAAGCTGTCCAAAGCCAGTAAACTGCCATCAGGAGCCAAAGCGATGTCACTCAATCTGTCGAAATTTGTTTGTTCAAATCCCATGCCGCCGATCGTGTTAATGCGTTTTCCATCCTTGAAGATATGGATGAAGTTGGAATCCTTTTGCCGGGCAAAGAGAGTTTTGCGTGAAGAAGAATAAAGGCATTTAGCAGGTTCAAAATCTGCTTGGATTTCCCAGATGATCTGGCAGCTGACAGGCAGATAATCTACTTGTTGATCAACTTCGGCACAAGCTGTCAGAATCACGAGAAGAAGAATGATTAAGGCTTTTATTGTTTTCATTTTTTGATTATTCTACAAATTTGATGTCTTTCAATTTTCCCTGAATGGTGGTTCTACCCTGCCAGGTGTTGAATTCCAGTGTGTAGGCAATATTGATGAGTGAACCTTTTTTCAGAAAGGGGAGAAAATCTCCCAGATTGAATCCGATCAAATCCAGTGTACAACCATCTTTCATCACTTTTAATTTCAGATGATTATTTCCGACATTATAGGGAAATCCTATGATCATGACCCGTTCGGTATAAAAATTCGGACGCATATTGCCCGGACCGAAAGGGGCGAATTTATTCATCCATTCCAAGAGGTTTTCATTGATTTCATACAATTCCAGATGAGATTCGATGTGTAGCGGCGGAATAAGCTGTTCGGGAGCGATATTATCTTTCACATATTTAGCCAGTTTGTTTTCCAGAACATCCACATATTCCATCAAAATAGAAAGACCGGCAGCATATTTGTGCCCGCCAAACGTTTCCAGATAACCTTCCACTGATTTCAGCGCTTCAAAAAGATCGAAACCGGAAATGCTGCGGCCACTACCGCTGCCGCTGCCGTCTTTAAAGGAAATCATGATAGTTGGTTTATAGTATTTTTCTACCAGTTTGGAAGCCACAATACCAATCACGCCGGGATGCCAGCCATCCGATGAAACAACAATCAATGAAGCTTCATCCAGATTTTTATATTTTTTTTCGATGATCTCGCAAGCTTCCTGGAAAGTGCGTTGATCGATCTGCTGTCGCAGTGAATTTTCTCTCTCGATAATCTGAGCAAGTTCTTCACTTTCAACTTCATCAACCGAGACCATCAATTCCACAGCTCGCATGGCACTGCCCATTCTGCCGGCAGCATTGATGCGCGGTGCGATTCCAAATACAATATCTCCCGAATTCAATTCCTTGTGAGAAAGACCTGCAATACTGATGAGTGCATTCAAACCGATATTGTGCTTTTCGATGAGACGCTTGAGCCCGATGCTGGCGAAAATGCGATTCTCTCCTGTCAGTGGAACAATGTCGGCAATCGTTCCCAAGGCAACCAGATCCACGTATTTATCGATCAAATCTGAAGTGTCCAGATTCATTTTTGTATAAACTGCGATCAAAAGCTTGTAGGCTACGCCTACACCTGCCAGATCCTGATAAGGATACTTGCTTCCTTCCAGTTTAGGATTGATGATGGCGCAGGCATTGGGTAAAGTTTCCTTGGGATTATGATGATCTGTGATGATGATGTCTATACCAAGTTCGTTTATCTGATTTACTTCTTCGATGGAATTGATACCGCAATCCACACTGATGATGAGCTTTGAACCGTTATCTTTGAGTTGATCGACGCCGCTGAGTGAAAGTCCATAACCGTCTATCATGCGATGTGGAATATAATAATCGACGATTCCTCCGATTTTTCTTAATCCCAGATAGAGCAGTGAAGTGGAAGTAGTTCCGTCAACGTCGTAATCACCGTAAATTGTAATCAATTCCTTATTCTGGATCGCGCGAATAACTCTATCGACAGCTTTTTCCATGTCACGGAACAGGAAGGGATCATTAGCGTGATCCAAGCTGGGATGGAAGAACGATTGAATTTCCTTAAGGTTGTTTAACCCTCTTCTCACAAGCATTTCAGCAATCAGTTCAGGACATTTAATCTCTTCAATAATATTTTGTTTTTGTTCTAAATCTTCATTTTTCAAAGGTTCAGAAATCTGCCACCTTTTCTGCATTCATCTATCCTTTTTTTCTTTTTATAAAATTATTTGTGTCAAAGAAGATAATAAGCCGAATTCTGTTGACCGCTTAAAAAGCAGACCAGCGTCTATTTATCTAAATCGGATATTGCTATACCCAACGGGGTTCACTAAGGACCGATTTTAGCTGCCTACCCGAAAGCGAACCGGGCCGATTCTTTGCTTTCCTATTTGGCATTGCACCGGATAAGGCTTTCCGAGCATTCCGATTCACACCGGAATCTGGTGGTCTCTTACACCGCCATTTCACCCTTTCCCCGAAAAATTCCGAGACGGTTTGTTTCTGTGGAGCTGGCTTCCCGTTACCGGGACTTCCCGTTAGGAAGTATCCTGCCCTCTGGTGTTCGGACTTTCCTCCCCGCACCTATTTTGAACTCTTCAATGCGAGAACATCAAAATAGGTGCGGGGCAGACGCTTTATCTTCTTTGACACTTATGCTTATTTAAAATGAATCAATTCTGCGGTTTGGCAACCAGCATTCTTCCGCAACTTTCACAACTGACAATTGTCTTCCCGTTGTTTATTTCAATTATCAGTTGAGGGCGAATCATATAATGACAACCACTGCAGCTGCCGTTTTCTTCAAAAACAACAGCTTTTCTATCTTTAGATTTGATAAGAGCTGCATATCTTTTGACCATTGTTTTAGGAAGACCTTGCGCTAATGTATTGCGTTTTTCCTTTATTTCTTTGATCTTTTTTTCCACTTCCTGAATTTCTTTTTCAATTTTCTGTTCATTGGCAGCAAGTTCAGCTTCAGCTTTTTCCTTAACTTTTTTTTCATCTTCCATCTGGCTGCGAAACACTGCTTCTTCTTCCATCAATTCTATGATATCATCATCAATCTTTGTGTTCTTGTTTTCCAGATGATTGACTTCACTGTTCAGAGCTTTATATTCCTTGTTCGTCTGGATAGTGAGAAGTTGATTTTTGTATTTATCGATTTTTTCGTTGTTTTCTTTTATTTCCAGTTCTTTTAGTTTCTGCCTTTTCAGGTTTTCATCCAGAAGTTTCTTTGTATCTTCTAACTGTGCATTGGCAACTGCCAGATTTTCTTTCATGCTGTGGAGTTTTTGCGGCAACTCCTGCATCAAGCTTTCCATTTTGCCAATGATATCATCACATTTCTGCATTTCGATCAAAATCTCAATTTTTGTACTCATCAGTTATCTCCTAAAATACACTTCTCTAATTCTTTAAAATAATAGCTTCTGCTGATAAACGAAAAAAAGCATTCACCGGGTAAGGTAAATGCTTTTTTCGTATAAGAAAAAATTTATAATCTACAATTTCATTTTTTTTCCGCACCACTATGAAAATACCTTCTTACTATTTTTGTATTCAAAAGATTTTTTTTAGATAAATTTGTCAACTTCATTAATTACGATCTCATTATCCACAAAAGTGAAGGTCATTTTACCTTTCTCATTTTTAACAGTATGTGAATGGTTTAGTATTCTGATAAGTACTTCCGGATAAACTTGCTTGACTACGCTGATCTTGAAGCGTTTTGGCGGTTCTTTGAGCGCTGCTTCCACTTCCTGAATATACTTTTCTTCCAACTCTATCAACTGCTTGGAATAATTTTCTTTTTCTTCATTATCTTTAGATTGTTTGGATGATGATTTTTCAAAAATATTGTTCAACTTTGCTTCTGTTCTCTTCAACAATTCTTTGGTATAAGTAGCCAGACAGATTTCGATTTCTGTGACCACAGGTTTCTCTGAGCCGACACTGTAGAGAACTATAGAATTTGCACTTTGGATTAGACCTCCGACCACATTACTTTTCTCGTCTCCCCAGATTCCTTCGCTGGCACTGAGCAGACAGTTTTCCACATCATTATGAAATTTGATCTGTCCGCCGCTGACAATTCTGGAATCGTAGGCATAATCCATCGTAATATCTCCTGTTGCAAAAATGCCATAATCCATGCAGTCTTCGATTTCTCCGTATATCATCAGATCGCCGCAAATATTCAGATTGGAATTGAAAACAAAACCATTGATAACCAAATCTCCGTGCAAATTCAGATCAACATTTTCCAGATCTTCATTAATATAAAAATCAGATTTGATCTGAATACGATTTGTATTATCAATATACGGATAGCCAGATTTCATTGCAATCAATTGATTAGTATCTTCATCGAATCTTATATCTTTGCCGATGTAATTATAAATTGTCGGCTCTTCTTTGCTGAATTTATTGATCTCATTGCCAAAGATGTCTTTTCCTGCCTGACTGGATAGAGCTACGGAAACTTCTGCCAGAGGTTGCCCTCGCTCAATTGTAACAAATTGGTCCATTTCAAAAACATTGAATGAAACATCCGGGTTGAATGTTCTTGTTCGATCAAAAAGAAGTGTGATCTCCGGTTTGGCATTGGGATTCGAACCCAAGGCAACCAAAAAAGGTTTACCTGGTTCTTTTTTTATTTTATTTCGCAAATTATATTTTAGAGCTTCGGAGTAACCATGTGAAACGTTGGCTTGTTTCAGCAGCTTTAAAATTTCATTTTCATCGATAAAACCCGGTGCATCTTTAAACGTAAGATAGGCAGCAATATTGTCATCAGAAACCGTCAGAACAACATTTTCCGCATTGTTTATATAAGTTTTTCCAGGTTTTATATCATTCATTTAAACTTTTACTTTTTTTATGAATTCCACAACTTCTTCTGCCGAAGTACCAGGTGTAAAAATAGCTTTGAATCCAATGGATTTAAGATTATCAACATCTTCCTGCGGGATCACACCGCCGCCAAATAGCACAATCTCATTTCCCACTTTCTCCTGGATCATTTTGGCTATTTTGGGAAATAAAAAATTATGCGCACCGGAAAGCAAACTCAGACCCAGAAAATCTACGTCCTCTTGAATTGCAGCATTAACGATCTGCTCGGGTGTTTGGCGAATACCAGTGTAGATTACCTCCATACCGGCGTCCCGCAGAGCACGAGCAATATATTTCGCTCCTCTATCATGACCGTCTAATCCCGGCTTGGCGATCATTACTCTGATTTTTTTAGGCTTATGCACAATTCCTCCATATTTGACTTAGCATAATTATGGAAAGGTGTTTGGCGTCAACATTTTTTTAAAACGAAAATATCATTCTTATCATGAGTTATTATTTACTATCACTAAACTTGCAAAAATAATAGCTTTTTCAACAGCTTGGACAGTAATTGTTTCATTGACAGAAAACCAGCCTTAGTAAGAACTGCTTCGCAATAGCAGCACGCTTTTGCGATGCTGCTTTTGTTTTGGTAAAAGAAATAAAAGAAGAGGTTTTGTATGAGCTCTACTGCTGTGTTAGGTTGTGCCTGGGGCGATGAAGCAAAAGCAAAAATTGTGGATGTTCTGGCAAAAGATGCCCATTTTATTGTTCGTTTTCAAGGCGGAAATAATGCTGGACACACGATAATGCTGGATGATGAAAAATATGTCTTTCACCTGGTTCCTTCCGGCATTTTATATCCGGAAAAGAAATGTGTACTAGGTCCTGGAGTTGTAATCGACCCATTTGAATTGATTTCGGAAATCGAAAGCTTGAAAAACAAAGGTATCGTTTTTGAAGAAAGATTCTTCATTGATCCGAGAGCACATCTGGTATTGCCTTTACATCGAGAAATGGACGGTAATCAGGAAGCAGATTCTACTCAAACCAAGATTGGCACTACCAAACGTGGTATCGGTCCTGCCTATTCTGATTCCACAGCAAGAGTTGGAATTCGTTTTGGTGACCTTTATGAAAAAGAATATCTGATCGAGCGGATCACCAATTTATTCCACTATCATGAAATCCACCAATCCAGTGTAGGTTCTACAGTAGAAAATTTACTGGAAGCAGGAAAAATACTACACCCATTCTTGAAGCAGATCCCTTATCTTTGGCAAGATATAAAGGACGAAAACATTCTGTTTGAAGGAGCTCAAGGTTCGCTTCTGGATGTAAATTTCGGCACTTATCCATTTGTTACTTCCTCACATACTATTGCTGGCGGAATTGCTATTGGCAGTGGATATGCCAAACCTGTGGATAGAATTGCAGGAATATTCAAAAGTTATTATACAAGAGTTGGAGAAGGTCCTTTTCCCACCGAACTATTTGATGAGATTGGCGAAAAAATTCGTGTTCAGGGAAATGAATACGGTTCCACCACAGGTCGTCCGCGCCGTTGTGGCTGGTTTGATGCTGTGGCAGCAAAATACACAACAATGATCAATGGTATTGATGAAGTAGCACTCACTTTGCTGGATGTGCTTTCAGGTTTCGAAACTTTAAAGATCTGCGTGGGTTATCGCATCAATGGTGAAAAACTGGCAGAATTTCCCTACAATGCCAAAAGATTGAATCAAGTTGAACCGGAATATATTTCACTACCCGGCTGGAAACAAGATATCACAAGCATAACAAAGTTCAAGGAATTACCGGAAAATGCACGCCAATATGTGTTCACGATCGAAGAACTTCTGGGTAAAAAAATTACAATTATCTCCGTTGGACCGAATCGCAAACAGACAATATTCCGAGATTAGAAGATTTGCTATGAATTATATGACCAATATTACTTGAACAAATAGTTCTTGACAGCTGAAACTGCTGATTAAGTTTGTTTCAGCTTTGTAAGAAGCTTTCTTATAAAGGTTTATGAAATTGAAATAGATTAATTTGTTAGTAAGGAGATTTAGATGAAAAGGACTTATCAACCTCATAATAGAAAGAGGAGAAATAAGCACGGTTTTCGATCTCGCATGGCAACCAAAGCCGGACGCAAAATTCTGGCTCGCCGCCGCGCGAAAGGGAGATCTCGTCTCACAGTTAGCGATTAATGCGGTTTATTACCTCTAAAAGAGAATACCAGGAAGTTTATTCTCATCATAAAAAAAAAATTGGTAATCTCTTTATTTTTCTGATTCGAGAAATACCTGAAGATACTTTTGCAGTTGGAATTATTGTTAGTAAACGAGTCGGAAATGCTGTCAGACGAAACAAAGTGAAAAGAAGAGTGAGAGCATACTTGAGAGAACTTGACGCTCACAATCCCAAGGGGAAAAAAATTATAATCATTGCAAAGCCGGAAGCCGGATTGGCAGCCGGACAGGCAATATTTGAAGACCTGAGGTTTAGTTTTAAAACGCTGATTTGTAATGAAAATTTTTAATAGAATAATGTTGCTGATTATTGGCTTTTATCGCCGTTTTATCTCACCTTTATTACCTTCAACCTGCCGTTTTTCTCCCACTTGCAGCGCCTACTCATATCAAGCCTTTAAAAAATATTCTTTCTTTAAAGCAATGCGTCTCTCTCTTTTCAGAATACTTAAATGCCATCCATTTCATGCAGGCGGTGATGATCCGCTTCCCTGATCATGTGTAGCAAACTGACTATAAATAGGAGACTTTATGGATAAAAAGACTTTACTTGCACTACTATTGATATTAGTAGTATTTTGGTTCAGTAGTGAATTCCTCTGGAAAAGAAACGCACCTCAACCACCTACCGTACAGCAAAACCTGGAACAAAAAGAATCACCTCCGCTAAAAGAAGAAATTACTCAGAAAAATGTGGAAATAGAAATCCCGGATGAAACACAAGATATAAATATTGATAGTGACATTATTTTGCAGAATGATCTGCTGAAATTGCGGTTTTCTAATCTGGGAGCAGTACTTCTTGCAGCTGAACTGGCAGATTTTAAACTGGCCGATAAAGTTACACCGGTGAATCTGATACAACACAACGAAAGCATTCTGGGAACCAAGCTGCAAATGGATTCCGGCAATATTATCAATTTGAAGAATATCCCTTTTCATTATCAGAAAACGGAGTCTGAGATAGTCTTTTCTGCTGAAACTCAATTTGGCAAAATCAGTAAAATATTTCGAATTTATCGAAACTATGAAATCGAAATGACTGTTCAATTCGATGTTGAAAATGTAATAGATGCTTATCAAATCACTTTCGACAGCGGCATAGCCGATACCGAGGAATATCTCAAAATGAAAAGCCGTGATTACAAAATCGTGGGACAGGTTGATAATACGATCAGTAAATTTACACTTTCCAAACTGAAGGAAAATAGAATTGTGAATGGTCATGTTAATTGGGCTGCCATCAAATCAAAGTATTTCACGATCGCTACGATTCCAGAAGATTTGATCGATATAAATAAAATGGAGGCTTTTCAAAGCAACGACAGTCCAGCCTTGAATCTAAATATCAATACCGACAGAGAAAAGATTTCCCACAAATATACTTTGTATATGGGCCCGCTGATTTATGAAAATTTGAATGCTTATGGTAACGGTATCGAAAATATTGTGGAGATGGGACCTAAATTTCTGCAGTGGATCAGCAAAATATTCAAACTTTTTCTGACTTTTTTATACAGTTTCATACCCAACTGGGGAATTTGTATTATCATATTTTCCATAGTTCTAAAAATACTGCTTTATCCCCTCACTCACAAAAGTTTTGAATCTACTTCCAAAATGCAGAAAGTTAATCCCATTATCAAAGAAATTCAAAAGAAATATAAAAAAGATCCTCAAACCATGAATGCCGAATTGCGAAAAGTTTACAAAGAACATGGGGTAAATCCTTTGGGCGGCTGCCTGCCGATGCTGCTGCAAATGCCCATTATATTTGCACTTTATCCCATTTTACGTTATTCCATAGATTTTCGTCAGGCGTCATTCCTGTGGCTGCCCGATCTTTCCGAACCGGATCCGATCTGGGCGCTTCCCATCCTGATGGCAGTTTTCATGTTCGTTCAGCAGAAATTAATGGCTCCTTCTCCTCAGAAATTGGAGGAAATGGACGACAAACAGAAAGCCGCCATGCAAAGTCAGAAAATGATGATGTACTTCATGCCGATCATGATGTTCTTCATTTTCAAAGGATTATCTTCAGGTCTTGTTTTGTACTGGACAGTATTCTCTATCATTGGCTCGATTCAGCAGTATTATATCAAGAAAAAATTCATTTAAGGAAAACATTATGCAAACCATCATTAAAGAAGGAAAATCAACTTCCGCCGTCATCTCAGAATTTATGAAAGAAAAAAACTTTAGTTTGGACGATTTTAGATTTGAAGTTTTAGAGGAAGGTTCCAAAGGACTGTTTGGATTGATTGGCGCAAAACCAACCAGAATCAAATTCATCCTGCCGGACGTTTCTGAACAAATCAAAGAATTTACAGAAGGTTTATTGAAACAGATCAAAGGTGATTATACATCTGTGGAAGTATCAGTTAAAGAAAAAAAATATTACGTTGATATCAAAAGCAACGATCCCGGTTTTTTGATCGGGAAAGAAGCCAAAATGCTGGACAGCATTCAGCATCTTTTAAATCAGATGATAAACAAGCTGGAAAAGAAAAAACTTAATTTGCGAGTAGATGTCGATGGCTATCGAGAGCGCCGCAGGCAAGCACTTCTGGATAAAGTCCAAGATATAGCCAAGAAGGTTAAGAATCACGGCAGAAGTATCACTTTGGAGCCCCTGCATGCCGGCAATAGAAAAGTTGTGCATCAATATGTAGAAAAAGATAAAGAGCTGCGAACAATGACCATTGGCGAAGGTGAATTTAAACGCGTTGTCATTCTGCCAACAGCCGCTGAAGATGAGCCAATAAAAAAACTTAATGCGCGCAGAAATAATCATCGTCAGTCAAAAAAGAAATCTAATTCAAAAAAGTAAAAAGTAAATCAATTAAGCAGCAAATTTAATATGCAGCTTGGAAAGCTGATTTGTTCTCTGGTATATGCCGGTTCATGGAAAGGAGATGGCGGTGCCGTGATGGGCGTGATGCCCAAAGCATTGTGGACGAAACTTCTACAGGCAGATGATAAAAACCGCGTTCAGCTGGCTCTGAATTCGCTATTGATCCAAACAGGGGATAAAAATATTCTCATCGATACCGGAATTGGGAATAAACTGAGTGAAAAGAAAAAGCAAATCTACTGTGCCTCCGCTTTTGAGCTTCCGGAAAATTTGCATAAACTGGGATTGAAAAGAGAAGACATCGATTATGTAATATTAACTCATCTTCATTTTGATCATGCTGGTGGAGTGGTTTCACTATGGAATGGAAAACGGCAATTGACTTTTCCCAATGCCTTACACATTTTTCAAAAAAGAGAATGGAAAATTGCCCGCCATCCGGATGAATTGAATCGAGCTTCCTACAATTTTGAAGAAGATCTGCAAATTTTACAGGAAAGCGGAAACTATCAGATCATTGACGGGGATTATGAACTTCTGCCTGGCATCACTTTGGAGCTAACGGGCGGCCACAGCGAAGGAATGCAGGTAGTACGCCTGGAAAGTCAGGGACAACTGGCATATTATGCCGGCGATATAATTCCGCTGGAGCCGCTTAAACATCTGGCTGTAAATTCTGCTTTCGACATTTGTCGTAAAGAATCATTCCATGCCAAAAAGAATATATTAAACGAATTGAAAGAACGCAATGGAATTTTGTTTTATGCACATGATGCTAATAAGCATCATGATAAATTTTAGAAAACCTTGAAGATAAGGAATAGACTGATGATAAGTGAAAGGAACTCCCGGTGCAGGAAAAACACAATTGCCAAAAAGATAGAACAATTTTTGCTGAGTGAAGATGAACTGATGAAATATCTGGAACATGATAAGAGATGTTTCAGCATCTTGGATAACTTCCTGACTTTATCAAAAAATCAAGCTCATTGATTTTTATGATTGTTAAAATCTTGATGATTTAGAGGTTGATTAGAAATCCTTAATTTATATTTACCCCAAAGAAATCCTGTTAATCTTCTACTCCTGCAACTACTTTGAAGAACAACTTATCACCAGTCATTTGAATGGAAATATTCAATTCAGTTTGAATACTTATCGGATCTCCCCAATCTTCAGCGTTGGGATCTGTTGAAACATATACTTTGTAATATGAAGCCCAAGGAACAGAATCCCAGCTCAACATAACATTACTTCCCTGAATTTCTATAAACAAAGGATCGGGAGGCAAAGCATAAGTTACTGAAATATAGTTTTCTTTTATCAATGAGTCAGCTCCTGTTTCACTCTCTACAATCAGTTTTACAGAATAATTACCTTCAGTTGTGTATGTCCAGCTTGGATTCTGCTCGTAAGAATCTATTGTCCCGTCATTCTCAAAATCCCATTGCCACATCATAATTGAATTTGCTGATGAAGACTGATCGGAAAAATTCACTGTCAGCGGTCCAAAACCTTCTGTTACATCCGCTGTAAAATCTGCAATTGTACCTGTAACAACCAATGTTACAGGCATATCAATAACACTATTTTCAGGATCATTGCTGATTATGGTTATATTTTCCGAATAATCTCCAAAATCTAAATGTTCAGCATCAACTGTAATACTAATTGTTGCACTTTGTCCGGATTCAAGTGAAAGAATAGCCGGTGAAAATGATATCCAACTGCTTATGAAATTATCTTCTCTCTGAGAAATTCCACTACTACTATCAAATTTTTCACTCTGCTGCAAATTCAAACCGGTAATACTTTTCACACAGCGAACAGAAAAACCATGTTTTTTATCTTTGCTATCCCGATTAACTTCTGTATCATTGTAACTCAACAATCGTCTCCAGGCATCGTTAGTACTTTCTACAGTAGATGACCACCATCCGCCATACAACTCCATGGGGAAAAAAGTTCCATTATTTAAACGGAATCCGCCAGGAAGAAAATCAAAATTGCTAAAACCAAATTCAATATCATCTTCAAGGGCTCCATTCTCCCATAGATCTGCCTTGCCGGCAAGTTTGCTGCCTTCGTTAGTACCTCGCCAGCCTGTGTTATTTGCCTGCTGTTGGCTCATTCCAAGATACATTTCTATTTCCATTATTTCTGTATCTGTTGGTAAATGCCAGCCTTCCGGTGCTAAACCCCTTAAGTCATTTACAGCATACCAATTGTACAGATTTCCGTATATTTCAGTATTATCAGGATTATTGTCATAAACACAATATGCTCCACTAGAAATATTTGACCATGTACTGTTGCTGGTTACAAGAGAAATTGGATCACCATTTCTGTAACGGGTTACCTTCAGATTTTCTGCCATCCAGAGTTGATCACCTATTTGAACAGTTTGATATACATTACCATCTATGTCGGTCACCGTTGTATTCGAATGTAATTCTACTTCTAGGAGAGAATTACCATTATTCGTTATTGTTAAAGTTTGATTTTGCTGGTAACCTTCATTTTTAATCACCGAAAAATATAATGAGTCGTTGTTTATCGATATCTGAGGTGAAGCAAGAAGTTCAGCTGTTCTCTCATTCAAATTGCTACTGTCATAAATCACTGTATCAAGACTACTCCAAGTAAGACTTGCTGTCGTGCTGGGATCAACTATGTCCAAAGTCAAAGTGAACAATAATTCAGGTGTTGTAGGAACAGGATTACCCGAAGAGACAAGATCAACATTTATTTTTCCGTTTGTAATGGTTACAATAGCATCAGATATGGGAGAGCCGAGATTGTTGGCTACCGGATTAGCAAATACATAATTGTGGTTAAATACACATGCACTATTAAATCCAAATAATGTACCAAGTGCTGTGTCGGCAGACCAGGGAGGATCATTTCTTGTGATGTAAACATCAAAGCTGTAAGATACCCCGGGCACAACATTTAAATTAGAAATTTCCATTGTGCAATCTTCTCCTTCTCTGTTACCTATATTCCTAGATCCTGATGCGACTAATTTTGCAGCCTGCTGTGGAGTTTTTTCCTCATTCTGCCAGTCTAAATTTCCCACATTATTATCTGTTTGGTTAGTAAACCTGTCATATTCAACCGATGTTTTTGTTAACTGAATATCAATACCATCAGAATTTTCTTTCCACGGTTGTTCGCTTATTTGGGAAAAGGCATAATTTGTAATAACAATACATATAACTATAGTTGCTAGTATATTTTTCATTTCAACTCCTTAAACAATCTTTGCAACTCTTTTTTATATCAATATTTTAAAGCCTTTTAACTGATTAAATCAGTTTTGCCTGATCATTTAAATATATTCACACTTTCATTAACTTCGAGGCAATAGCGATGTTTGTATCTGGTTGTCAATTAGATTATTTTATTCTTTTATATCCCCAGAATTTAAAAGCATAAATGATTGGTTATTTTTTGTAAAAGTGTGTAACAATTCAGTTGAATTTTTCTCAGCTCTAAGTTTTATAAATGGCGATGTAATTCTACTATTTTTTCAGAGAAAACAATGCACTTTTTTGGACACTTTTGGTTTTTAGAAATGCACTTAATTTATTATTCTATATAAAGTTATGGTGGGTGATACGGGATTCGAACCTGTGACCTCTACGATGTCAACGTAGCACTCTAACCAACTGAGCTAATCACCCACTCTGGATTTAGCAAATTTTATGACGTTTTTTCGTCAAGATAGAAAATTTTCTTATCAAGAATTAATTTTTATCCCAGCCGTTTGAAAGACAATTTGAAAACAGCACCTTGGGGAACATTATCACTCACTTCAATTTTTCCCCCATAACGATCCAAAGCTGTTTTAACGATATGCAATCCAATACCGGTATTTCCCTTATCACCATATTTGAAACCTTCTTCAAAGATTTTATCTTTAATTTCATCGGGTATGCCTCTACCGTTATCGGCAACTGTAATTATGCAGATCCCTTCTTTTTTTTCGATGTCCAGATCTATCTTATCAGCTTCTCCATGAGTTCTTGCATTATTGATCAAATTCTCAAAAATAGAATAGATCATCTCGTCGGCAAGAATGCGACTGCTACCGCAGATATTTATCTCAAATCCACTGAAATCCTGTCCAATTTTATCCAAGACCTCTCTAATTTCGAAAACTTTCATTTCCTTATTTTTGTTTAGAAGTATTTCCATTTCAGACATGTTTTTTATCAGTTTAAAACTGCGATCCAGATATTTTTTTATCTCTTCCATGATATTCAATTCATAACCTTTTTCGAAGAGCCTGATAGCACTTCTGATAACATTCAGATTGTTTGTCAGATCATGCCGCAGAATTTTATTGATCAGTTTAACGTGCTGCTGCTGTGTTTTCAGCTCATTCTCATTTTGAATTCTAAGGGTAATATCTCTATCTATACCGCGATATCCGGCAAGCTTGTTATGTTTGTTATAAACGGGTATGGCAGAGCTATCCAAAATCTTGACCGATCCATTTTTGTGCTTGAAATAAGCAGGAAAATTCTTCCAGCCTTTTCCTTCAGCCAGAGATTTTTTAAAATAATCCAGATTTCTTTGCAAGCTGGAATCCAGCCACAATTTAGTGGTGGAATAGCCAACGACTTCCTCTACTTTGTAACCCAGTATTTTCTCGACAGCACCATTAGAATAGGTATGAATACCATTTACATCCATTTCCCAGACCCATTCGTCCAGAGCTTCCAGAAAAGGATCATTCACAAAATCTTTGTGTTCAAATGATAAACTTTTTTGTGCGATCTCTTTTTCCATTTTATCTTCTGAATGATTCATCTAATCTCCAATAATCTATCTGAGTAGAAAAAAACATTCTTAAAATAATGGGCAAGTTATAAATATTTTTTTTGGTGTTTGGAATTTAAAATTTTTAATTTAATCAATTAGCATCTATGTGTTTAGGATAAAATAAAAAAGGTGGAGTTTGCCTGTAAATTGAATCGAAGAGCAAACTCCACCATCTCAATAATTCTTATTTCATTAAAATCATTTTCTGTGTTTGAATAAATTTTCCAATCTGCATTTTACACAGATAAACACCGCTGGCTACAGCTTTCCCGCTTTCGTCAGAGCCATTCCAAACAATCGAGTGGAAGCCGGAAGAAATTGTTTCATTCAATAAAGTTTTAATTCTCTGCCCTTTCAGATTATATACTGTGATCTCTGTTTTTGCCGAACTTTCTGTTACCGAAAATGAAATCATGGTTTCTGGGTTGAAGGGATTGGGATGATTACCCAGCAAAGCATTTTTAACCGGTGAAATGATTCCGCTGCTTTCTGTCATTTCGATTATTACTTCATTGGATGCATCCGATTCATAGCTGCCATACATAGCCGTAATATAATAGCTGTAAGTGCCGGCAGACAGTTCTTCATCCAAATATGAGGTTTCTATTACTTCTGCTATAATTTCTTCGTTTCGATAAATTTTATATCCGGTCAGGCTACGCTGCATTATTGGCGAATCCCACATCAAGGCAATATCATCACCAATAATTACAGCTTCCAGATTTTCAGGTGCTGCCAGGATGATTTCAACTTCCGCCAGATTTGATGGTTCTGATTGCATCGAATCATCATACAGCGCCCTCACAAAATAATCATATTCTCCAGGTGCCAGAAATTCATCCGGATATTCCATTATCGCAGGATCATTTATCACTTCAATAAGAGTATTATTGCGATAAATTTTGAATCCGATCAAATCTCTTGTTCTTTCATTTCTAACATCGTTTCTGCGGAACGATTGATTTCTCACATCATTTTTTTCTGTTTTTAATATGCTTCTACTACCCATTGTGCGGTTTTCATCCGCGGGCATTTCCCAGCTCAGATAGACGTCATTGGTCACCACATCTGCTGCCAGATTTATGGGAGCTTCCAGGTAGGAAAGTGTGAAATCTACATTTGTTACCGCGCCCACATTAACTATAACATTATTTTCTTCTTCAGGATAATATCCAGACAGTTGAGCCGTCATATCGTAAGTTCCGGGTGGAATTGGTATCGTATAACTGCCAGATCCATCTGGTGAAGATGAATAACTGCCGGCAGTAATGAAGGTTTCTTCGACGTTGCCGCTGCCGCCAGCCAAAGTAACCGTTCCCTGAATGAATCCCAATTGTGCACCCTGACCGCCTTCCAGTAAAATATCATCCACATACCAGTTATTGATATTCCAGGAATAACCGTCAAATACCCAGGCAATCTGGAAGTTGGCTGAACCGACATCGGGAGTTGTAACATCCATTGAGATCAGTTCCGGTCCTACATTCCCCGAAGGATTGACAATGCTCCAGGCATCGTTCCAGGTTGAGCCATCGGAAGTCGTTTGTACTTTCACACTGTAGGAACCGCTGAAATGATCCAGATAATGACGAAAACTGAGCTGCAGAGACTGGCTTCCCATTGTGTTCATCACCGGACTTATCAATCTTTGTGCAGCAGTTGTGGAAGGAGACCAGTAAAATCTGGCTTCTGGAGCTGAGCCACCGGCGTTATTGCCTGTTCCCTGCTGCCAGTTGTTGCCGCCGCTGGTTGTCCAGCCGGTTGGAGGAAATGCCCCGCTGAAATCTTCTTCCATCATCACAGGAACCTGCGATATGATAATTTGGAATGTTCCATTGACGTTATAATTAAGATCACCGCTCATTTCCCAGTTTACTGTAGCCGAATGTCCTACAGGTGTACTGCTGTCAGCCGTCACATTAAGCATCGCAGCACCGATTGTTCCTGAATTTAATATTCCAAATGTATGATTAGAAGTATTCAGAGTTATGTAAGGATCGCTTTCCGTGAACGTGGTAAGCACATTATAAGCAGCAGAACCGCCAGTATTTTCATAATATGCATAGATATTTGCAGTTTCTCCGGGATCCAGAATGTTATTATCACCATCGTCCACAAAGATAGAATTAAAAATCACAATAGGTGCATTTAATTCGACTGTGAAATATAGTTCCCAATCTGCCTGATCGGAAGTAACGTTTATTGTGAATGGAGCCACATGTCCATCCGGACAATCTTCGGCAACTTCAATTGTAAATGGAGAAATATTTACAGAAGAGCCGCTGCCCGGAACAATATCATAAGTTGAAAAATTCTGAGTAATTGTGATATTTGTATCGTTGGAAGAAATGATGCCGGAAACACCGGTGGCAGATTGATCACCGAGATTATTCAGCATAACATCCAGATTAACTGTCTCTCCGTAATCTGCCTGACCATTACCGTTTGCATCATCCAATTCCACGCCACCCAAAACCAGATACGGTTCATCAAATTGAATGGGAGGACCTGTAAAAAGCAGGGCAGATTCATTGGATAAAATTTTTGCCTGAGTAGGATAGACATTATTGAAAGTATATTGCAGTCCGCGCGTTCCGGTATGATCTTCCAGGCCTATTGTAGAATAAAGTCCATGATTGTAAGGATAGCCATAAGATCCTGCATTTGTATTATTAAAAACCTGATACTGCATTTTAATTTCACTGTCTCCGGTGGCGGTGGGATAGTAATTTGCATCATAAAGAATTGCCTGAAATATCTGGGGATCATTATTATAATCGCTAGTCATATTCCAGGTGATGACAAGATAATTCATAGACGCATCGTAGAGATATTTCACGTTCCCAGTTTTCAGATCATCCCAGAAAACAGCAATCATCGGATTTGGACCGCCAGGACCGGGAATCTGCCAGTTCATATAATCTTTGGCTTCGGTATCACCGGGAGCAATCCAGCCATTGGAACAAACAGTAAGGCTGTTGTATTCTATTCCATAATATCTGAAAGTAATGGGTAGATCAGTAATATCTGCTATTGCACCTTCATCTCCCGAATCATTCATTGTCAGTTGTGTTCCACTGTTAGTATCAATCCAGTCATAAGCCGGAACATTATAATAATCTACATCTCCATCGTCGTAGCAATAATAACCGTAGGCATCAGGTCCCAAAGGATCTGTTACGGAAGCTTCACCGACTGTCAGCATGAAATAAGCTATATTATCATATCCGTCCGCATTATAAAGTCGGACGGAAAGATTGAACTGACTGCCGGGGATGATCTGAGTATTTGCTGTGATCTCAAACAGATTAACGTTATTAGAAGCTTGCGCTCCGGCAGCAATATTACCGAAATAACCATCATCATCCTCGAGCGTAAACCAGCTTTCATCGATTATCAATTCTCCGTAAACTGCATTGGCAGTTGTCGTCCCTTGATTTTCTACCGTCAGCATCAACTCAGCTGTTTCTCCAGGCTGCAGAATGCCGTTCGGATCATTTGGGAATTCATAATCTGTAACAAAAAGATGAGCTCCGTAGATGGGAATTGCCAGATAATCCGTCCATTGATTTCCCATATTATCCTGAACATCTATCTGAAGATTAATATTCATACCGCCCAAAGCAGCCGGATCTACCGATAAAACAAAAGGATCAGTAGAATAAACCGTATTGCCGGCAGGAATATTGCCGTAGGAAGCATTTGAACCTGTAATCGTGATATAATCATCGTTGGAAGAAATAACCGCATTCACAGAATTTGCTGCAGATGAACCATGATTTTTCAAACCTAAAGTCAATTCGATGGTTTCGCCGGGGTTGATCAAATTATTGTTGTTTCCACTGGAAGCGCCATTATTATCATCATCAATCTGATAATTTTCCACATTAACGTATCTATCTGCCTGACCGACATCAAAATTGCCCAGATGTGGTATGTAGTTATGTTTCGTTACAGTTAGATTAGCCGTCCCGATTTCCTCTGCATTTATTTCCAGAATAACTTCACCATTGGCATCGGTGTAGCCAAATTCAAAAATGTCGTCATTGCCCATGAGAGCTGTGACCCAGGCATCTTCCACCGGTTGTCCACTGTTATCTGTAACGCTTACAAACAAGTTATTTGTACCAATTGCCAATTGATCTTCATAGTTTACAATGAGCTGTTGAGGCACGCCCGACCACAATTCCATACCCGGATCGCCCATCAGATTATTCCAATATGAGAAATTCTGTACGTAAGATGATTGTTGATAGAAGCTTGTATAAAGTTCCAGTTTACCTCGAGTGAGAGCACTGCCCATGTTGAAATTTTTCTCAGCGAACAGACCGTAAAAAATTCCTGAATCAACACAATTATTGAACATCGTATGAGTGGAAGAAGTAGCCGTACCAATTGCGGCAATAGCCCCTTTGGCGTTTCCGGGAGTACCTGCTCGAAGAAAAGCCTCACTTCTGGCAGTACCACTGGCAAAAGTTCCTGTACTGCAAGTTAAAAAGACAGCAACTGGCAACATTAAACCATTATTAAGTGCATTTATCTGCGTATTACTAAATCCGCTCATACCAAGATAACCGCGATAATTGAAATAAGTGACGCCGCTATTTATCGTATTGGACATGATCGAAGAATAATTACCGGAATAGGCTTCCGTGAATTGATAATCGGGATCGTGCTGCAGCATGATTTCCTTGATGAATTGATTAACATCGATGGTGGAAGGTCCGGAACTGGAAGGATCGCCCACCAGAAGAGCTTTTTGATACCAGTCTGTTTGAGCCAGAAAAGGCTCCTTTTCATAATATAAGATTTTGTAAATTATCGTTTGCAGTTCAAGAATTGTACTAAAAGAAAGTCTGCCGATATGGGCATCTGCCAGGATGTCGGTGCCGTCCAATCTAACATACCCATGATCGCCGTTTGATCCCGGTTCTACGGGAATATTGAAGCTGCCTTCGGCATCGCCTACCAGGCAAATATATTCCGGCGGATTTTCCCAGGTATCATAGGCATTTTGAATGTAAGCTTTGATCGTCGAAAAAGGGGTTCCATTATTTACTGCGTGAGTTGCCACCTGAAAACCTTTCTGGTGTTTCCAGTCTGTCAGATAGGTCAGAGCATCTTCCACCTGCGTATTGATCGTGTGAATAAAAAGATAGCTGGGATCCTGAAAATGATCGTCTCTCACATTCAGGTCATCATAATTCAGAACCGTCGAACGGTAGATTTTTTCAAAGGATCGAGAAAGCAATTGACCACTGCAATTGATCGTGTTTTCTCCGCCAGAACCTTCTGTATGGATTCTCAAATTAATATTAGTGAAAATTCTCAATTCTTCTGTTACCGGATCGTAGCGAAAAGGATTTATCGAGAAATTTACAACCCGCAATCCACGCATTATGGCAGGAGAGCCGAGCTGCGCGATTTGGTCAGGAAATTCATTGCCAATCCGATAAAATTCTTCATCGATGGTAAATTCAAATTGACGCGGCTGGCTTTCGATCTGTAATTCCTGCATGGGATAAATTACCACATCACTGATGATCTCTTCCTGATAATCCAGAATCTGCACAATGGGTATTCCCTGGTCTGGCAGTGCGATCAAACGTGAAAAAACTGGCAGATCCGGTTTGCCTATTTCTACAATCTTTCCTTCATTGGGAAAACTTATTTTCTGATATTCGGAACCATTTTCAATAACTGTTTCCAGTTCATATCCCGGCAAAGAAAAATTTATTTCTACCAGCTCCATTGCCAGCGAACGATTTTCAAATATCTCTTCTCCAGCATTTTTATCGATGCTTATCCACTCTGCCGATAATGATACAATCAGGATTAAAAATAATCCGACACTTAAAATTCTTTTCATCAAAAACCTACCTCTCATTAACTTTTATACTTATTCATTATGCAATTAATATTCCAACTAGAAAATCTCGAAATCAATTAACTTAAACCCAGATAATGCAGTAGAGCACCACGTATTGCATCGTACGGATTAAGAATGAAAAAAACCGGGAAAGCATTTCTGCGATCCCGGCTGTTGTATTTTCTTTTCTTCTTATTTAAGCAGAACAACCTTCTTGATGGAAGTGTATCTGCCTTCGTTAGAATCTGATTGGAAACGAGCCAGATAGACGCCGCTGCTCACAACATTGCCATTTTGATCTGTTCCGTTCCAGACTATGCTGTACTCTCCGCTCACCATTTCTTCGTTCAGTAAAGTAGTGATCTTTTGACCTTTCAGATTGTAGATGTCCAGACTGGCATGAGCAGTGTTTTGCAAGCTGAAGCGAAGTGTGGTTTCCGGATTGAAGGGATTCGGATGGATGCTTTTGAATTCTGTTTTCACAGGAATAATCATACCACTGGCATCGGTATGTTCAATAATTTCAGTATTGGAAGGCTGCGATTGATAATCGCCGGAATAAAGCGCTGTAATATAGTACTCATAAATTCCGCTGGGAACGTTCACGTCAATATAGAAAAGATTGCTGACATTGCCTATTTGTTCATCATTCCTATAGATATAATATTCCAGAAGTTCACGCGTTGTTTCCGGTTCTTCCCAAACCAGGAAGACATTATCTCCCTGAGAATTGGCAACAAGATTCTGCGGCACGGGCAGCGTGAGTTCGATCGTGATGCTTTCGGAAGGATCGGATTCGCCCTGATCGTAAACAGCGATTACATAATAAGTGTATTCACCTGCGTCCAAAGCTTCATCCAGATACGCTGTGGTGGGGAAGGGAACGTTGCTCACTTCGGCGATTATTTCGTCATTTCGGAAAATTTTATAACTCAGAAGCTGACGTTCTCTGCTTTCCCAGGTCAGGTAAATATCGTTATAATTTTGGATTTCACCCTGCAGGTTGGCGGGAGGATAGATGCCGCCGCTACCGTTGACGGAAAGTGCTTTGATGCAGAAATTTCCTGTATTCTGATAACCGGATGGATCATCATAGTAATAAAAATCCAGCCAGTCGTTGCCGCTCTTATAATAGCTTTCTTCGGGATTGGCAGAAGATTCCACCAGAGTTCGATAGTCCGCTCCCAGAAGTACCGGCACGACTGAGGTTCTATCGTAAGGATGTCCGCCATCGGAAAGATAGAGATAAACATAGAAATCATCACCTTCGCTTACCTGAACAACTGTATCCAAATCGACTGTGTGCAAACCGGCATTTTCATAATTTCCACTTTGGGCAGAAAGTTCATTGCTGAGAATGCCGCCGTTAAAATCATCAAAAATCTTAACGGTATAATCCACATCACTAACAGCAGTGAAGAAATTCACAGCATTGATAACCTGTGTTCCCGTCGCTTCGAAAGCATTGAACGCTTCTGTGGCAACGGAGAGAGTGTCTCTCCAGCCGTGATAATCATGATAATAGATATTTTCATAGCTCAGAGGTTCCACGTTTTGAAACGAGATAGCCCCCATCTCCAGATTACGGCAGGCATGTTTATCATAATAGGAAATCCAGAAATAGCCGCTCAGACCCCAATTGGCTCCCCAGCTGTTTTTCACGATCCAGGCTCCGGGCTGCGGCGCCTGCGTCACATGTGCATCATCCCAGCCGACGATGGAAACGGCATGATTGGGATCATCCGGATTGGAAGGCGGCTGATAGTGATTGTAGTTGCTGATGAATTGATTGCTGTATGCCATGCAGGTGCCCAATACTCCATAATCCATAATGGTTTGTTTGATCACATCGATATTGGAAAGATCGTCTTCCAGAACGAACCATTCCACATCGCGGGCATAATAATAATGATAACTGGGTGACCAGCGCAGCGGCGGATTTGCCACGTTGCTGTATGGAGCATCGATTTCACGAATCGCGCCTTCTAAACGTGATAGATAGGCAGTGGTAACCCGATAATCTCCACCCATGTGAACTTCCAGTCCGCCACCGGTAGGAGGATCGGTGTCGTCGTTGTTGTGTTGATTAAAACCGTTCCACCAGTCCAGATGAGCTTCGGAAAGATCTGGTTCGCCCGGTTCGCCGGCTGCTGTCCAGGCTCCGGTCATCAGCAGGTTGCTTTCCATTGACGACATAGCGCCAAAAGTCCAGCAGGTTCCGTAAGCACCCTGGTTTTTAACCGGAGTCACATAACTTACACCGCTCACATCACGCAGGTCGTATTGAGCAGGAGGATCGGCTAACAGAAAGACCGATATTGATAACAGAAAAATAACAAAAATAAACTTTTTCATAATTTCTTCCTTTCTAATTTTAATATTTGTATTTAAAATATGCATATTTCATTCCAGTCTGAATCTTTAGCACATTTTGAAAACAAAATGCTCTGTGCATTTTTCAATAAATAAAAGGGGAAAGCCAAAACTTTCCCCTGATTGATTCCTATCTGAAATTCAGATTAGAACGATAATGATAAGCCAGCGTTAAACGTTCTTGGTAATCCAAAAAATACTTCTGCTGAACTTCCACTATGCGGGTAGTGTGGAGGTGAACCCCAATCTGCCCAAGCATTGTAAGCACTATTATCAGTAGCGTCTTGAACATAAACTTCATCCAACAGGTTGAAGATATGAGCATACGCTTCTACATTAAATCCATTTACTATTGTAGGAAGTCGATAAGATACATGTAAATCCAGAACACCATAAGCCGGGATCTGCCAACTTTCTGTTCTGTCGTTTGGATCTTGACGGCTGAATGGATCCCAGGCAGCATAAAAATCCCAAAAATGTTTGTAATTAAATTTTACATCAAGTCCATCAACGGGATAAAAAGTTGTACCGAAAGAAAGCTGGGTTTGAGGAGCATCACCAACTTTCAGATCTTTAACGTAAATATTCAGTGTATCAGTTAAACCAGCATCATCTTCATAGATTATATTTTCCAGATCGTTCAAGTACGACCAATCACCTTTGGAAACTGAAAGATCAAATCTGGCAAAAGATACCGGTTGTGCAGATAATTCCACTTCAGCACCAAGGTGTCTGGAATCAATTCCGCTGACAAATATCTTGATTTCATCTCCTGAAGGAGTATCTACCGAGAAGGCTTTGGACTGATCAATCCTATTTGTGAAATATAATCCTGTTGTGAGTTTAACAATCCCTTCAAAACCAACATAATTAAATCCGGTTTCCAGAGAAGTGAACTTTTCATTTTCAGGATTTTCAATCAATTCTCCAGTCCAGTCATTAATAACTTCATCGAAGATGGGACATTTATTGACGTAACCGGCGTTGCCATAAACACTGAAATTATCCATTAATTTGTAACTGGCTCCCAATTTTGTCTGATAGCCCAGAATCCAATCTGTTTCTGTGAACAATTTATCTCCCGAATTATCCATCACAAAATGATCGGTATATTCATATTTTACTGAAGATAACCCAGCCATTAAGGTTGTATTAATCTTGTCGTTGCTATATTCACCTTGAGCATAACCGCCGATCCAGCCAACTTTGTTGGTGTTGTTATAGTCGATTTTGTCCCCAAGTCCTTTTTCGTAGTCATCAGCAGAATCAAAATCATTACCATCAAAGAAGAAATAATCTCCCCCCAGCAGATCGCGAACTTCTCTGAAGTGATCGATTTCCGCTGTTCGCAAATCAACTCCAATTGATGATTTAAGGTTTTCGTTAATTTGATAATAAGCTTTTGAAATTGCTCCAATAGTCCACTGCTGGTTCACGCTATTGCGAAGAATACCTTTAGAACCGGTGCTCAATGTATCATTTCTTGCGATAGTTGCATTCCAATCAACAATTCTCGATGGTCCCGAATAATCCCAGATCATACTACCGTAAGTACCAGTACCGCCGCCTTTACCGCCAGAATAATAAATGATGGAATAAAGATCCAGTTTCTCATTCAATTTCGAAAACCAGTTCAGATTTATCTGCGGTTTATGGTAATAATTTTCTCTTTCATTGATAAAGGTTGGAGAATAACGGTCATGCAAATTTCCATTCCACCATTGTTTGCCATAATATGTAGAATTTACTGTATTCCAGTTTTCATTGTAGAACATGCCAGCTTGAGATTCCGGAAAAGCCTCGAAGTAATCATCAAGTTCACTATCCGGAACGCCTGAATGTTCTTCCGCATATTCATGACTGTATGCTGCCATGTTCTGCTTGTAACTATTTTGTCCGTGTCTTTGGGGAGCTCCCGCAGCATAAAATTCAAGACGATTATTATCATTGATATTATAGCTTGTGGCAAGATAGTAAGACCAGGCATCGGTCCAGGTTGCATCGATTACGCCATCTCCTGTTTTTTGAGTAACATTGAAACTGAAAGCATATCTATTATCAACCAGTCCGGAATTTGCGGCTAATGTTTTCTTCTGGAAACCACCGGAGCCATATTCCTGTTTGAAAAGAACTCCTTTATCCATTTGAGATGGATCTGTTATCATGTTCATTGTGCCGCCAACCGAAGGAACTGCAAGGTTAACTGCACTCAAACCTCTTTGAACCTGAATTGAGGATGTAGCAGCACCCAGTCCATCCCAGTTTGACCAGTAGACCCAGCCATTTTCCATATCATTGACAGGAACACCATTAATCATTACTGCGACATTTCTCTGATCAAAACCACGAATGTTCAAACGTGCATCACCGGCACCGCCGCCTTGTCCTGTTGAGTAAACACTGGGTGTAGTAGTAAGAATCAAAGGAATATCACGTGAACCAAGCGAACCTGTTATTTCTTCCTTAGGAACGTCAGTATAAGCGATAGGAGTGTCAATTTGAGCTCGATCTGAAACAACGTTTATCCCTTCAATGCCGATTAATTCTACTTCCATTTCGAATCTAACGATTGCTGATTCATTTGCTTTAACTTCCACTTCTTGGGTCTGCTTGCCATAACCCATGAAGCTAACCGTAACTTCTTGCCTTCCCACAGGAACATTTCTCAGAGTGAATTGACCATTCTTCATGGTGTAGGTTCCGGTTTTAGCATCTCCCAGAAATACCGCCGCATTCGCCAGCGGATTACCTGTTTCGGCAATAACAACCTGACCTGCGATTGTGCCTGTTTGAGCAAAAATTGTTGCAGGAATCAAAAGCAAAGCCGTTAAAACTACTGCTACAAAAACTCTTTTCATAAACTTCCTCCCTTTTTTTTGTGTCTTATTATTAAGACATCGGAAAAATGATTTTTAGATTCAATATGTCAAGTCTAAAATTTCATTAAATTCTATTTACATATAAAGTAATATATTAGATGTTTTTTAAGTTTCATCCGGTGTATGTAAATAGAGATTTAAACTTTTGGTAAATAAAGACTTAAAAGCTGTCATTATTTACTTGTTGGATAGAATACTGCCAACCAGATTGTTTTTTGGCAAGGATCAGTCCAGCAAACACGATGTTTTATGTGTGCGGGGATTTCAAGATAATCGCCCATTTCCAATTCAATGATTTTGTTTGCAAATTCAATTTTTGCCCTTCCCCGCAAAATTATAATCCATTCATTTTCATTTTGGTCATACCAGAAATCAGCAGGTGAAATGTGCCCCTGCGAGACAATACGTTCTATTCTAATAGTTTGAGATCGGCATATAATCTCTATCATTTCCTCCGGTATTTTTTCGGGAAGGTCGGCAAAGAAAGATTTCTTCATCATAATCTCATCCTCTCAATTTTTCTGCTGAAATTCAGCCTTCTAAGAGAATTAAATACGTGGCAGTTAGTTATCTGTCAATGCTAAAGTTCTTTACAAGAAAATGGTGATTTCAAATTTGAAATCGATTTAGGTTTAATGTTTGGAGGTATTATGTTTAAGCTGAATGTGACGTCGCAATTTGCTTCGGCTCATCGATTGAACGGCTACGATGGAGCCTGTAAAAACCTACACGGACACAATTGGAAAGTGCGGGTGGGAATAGAGTGTGAGAAGACCGATGAAATCGGCATGACAATAGATTTTGGCGTTGTAAAAACCGAACTGAATAAACTGATGGATTCGCTCGATCACAGTTTTTTGAACGATCTTTCCTGTTTTAAAAATCATAATCCCACTTCCGAAAATATTGCAAAATACATTTATGATGAGATGAAGAAACGAATTTCGGTGGAAAGCTGCCGTGTAGCCGATGTGGAAGTGTGGGAATCAGATAAATCTTCGATGGTTTATTATGAGTAAAATGAGCATCCCGATAATATCAGCCGCCAGCGAGCACGGTTTAATAAAATGCGAATAGTGGAGTCCACATTTATCAAAAGTGCAGTAAAACCCAATCAATATCCAGCTTCGGGTTTTTTCGATTTTGCTTTTGTGGGCAAATCAAATGTCGGTAAATCATCCCTGATCAATACCATCCTGAACAGAAAAGCTATAGCCAAAGTCAGCAATACTCCCGGCAAGACCAGATTGATCAATTTTTTTGAGATTCGCTTTAAAAATGAAAATGATGAAGATGGATTTATGAACTTTGTAGATCTGCCCGGATACGGCTATGCCAAAGTAAGTAAAACCGAACGCGAATCCTGGCAGAAAATGATCCTGGATTATTTTGCCAACCGTATTCAATTGAAAGGTGTTATAATGCTTGCAGATATCCGTCATAAAGCCGATCCCAAAGACGTGATCATGCTAAACATGCTGCAGAACAACAAGATCCCGTTTATAATCGCAGCAACTAAATCTGATAAACTGGCAAAAAGTAAAATCACTAAAACTGTTAATGATTTAGCTGTCGGATTGCAGGCATCAAATACACAGATTTTCCCTGTTTCTTCTCTCAAAAAGACCGGTTTTGAGAAAGTACTAAACTGGATTTCCCAGCAAATCAGTTGATTTTATATTTGACACACAACCACGGTTTTATAATTAATTTCTCTTGAAGTTAGTTGTGTTGTTTAAGAAAAAGGAAGTTTAATGTTAGAAAAAATAAAAACACCGGGCGATGTGCAAAAAATGTCGCTGGCAGAACTGCAAAGCCTGGCCAAAGATATTCGTGAACGTATTATTACGGTAACTGCCAAAAACGGCGGACATGTAGCTCCCAGCCTGGGTGCCACCGATCTTACAGTGGCGCTTTTAAAAGTCTTTGATCCGCTCAAAGATAAGATGATCTGGGATGTGGGACATCAGTCTTATGCCTACAAAATATTAACTGAGAGAAACGACAGATTCCATACTTTACGCCAATTTAATGGAATCAGCGGCTTTAATAATATTTTCGAAAGTAAATACGATGCTTTTGGCGTTGGTCATGCCAGCACTTCTATCTCTGCTACACTGGGCATTACTGTAGCTCGGGAGAAGAAGAAGGAAAAAGGCTATAATATTGCTATTATCGGCGATGGTGCTCTCACAGGCGGTATGTCTTTCGAAGCCTTGAATCATGCCGGACATCTGCAAAAAGACATGATCGTTATCCTGAACGATAATAATATGTCCATTTCCAAAAATGTGGGAGCTTTGCAGGCATATCTTACCAATATGCTGGTCAGCCGCCCCTATAATGCTCTTAAAAATCTTATCTGGGATGTTGTGCAGCACATGCCAAATCGTTTGCGCCGACGCATGATCTTGAGTGCCCGTAAAATTGAAGAAAACCTGATAAATTCCTTAGCACCCAATATCATCTTTGAAGATCTCGGCTTCAAATATGTGGGACCGATCGATGGACACAATCTTCCCCGCATGGTCAGGATTTTCAAAAAAGTCGTGCGCAATATGAATGGACCGATTTTTATTCACATCGTAACCAGAAAAGGCAAAGGCTACGATCATGCCGAAGATGATGCTCCCCGCTTTCACGGTTTGGGACCCTATGAGATTGAATCCGGTAAATGCAAAGGAAAAAATGGAACTTCCTATTCTCAGGTTTTTGGAAATTATCTGTGTAAAACAGCAGAAAACGACCCGAAAATAATTGCTATAACTGCAGCGATGACAGATGGAACGGGATTGAGTTCATTTGCCAAAAAGCATCCCGAAAGATTTTTTGATGTAGGAATTGCCGAGCAACATGCCGTCACTTTTGCCGGAGGTCTGGCAGTTCAAGGTTACAAACCTTTTGTAGCAATTTATTCGACTTTCCTGCAGCGTGCTTTGGATCAGGTTATTCACGATATTGCATTGCAAAAACTGCCGGTTGTTTTTTGCCTGGATCGCGCCGGTCTGGTTGGCGAAGACGGTGCAACTCATCATGGCGCTTTCGATCTTTCCTATTTGAATATCATTCCCGATCTTGCAATCATGGCTCCGTCTGATGCCCGGGAATTTGAAATGATGCTGCTCTTTGCGGCAAATTATTATGACGGTCCAATCGCAATCCGTTATCCACGCGGTTCTGCTCGCATGTGCCAGATTGATCACAAACCAATCGAAATCGGCAAATTTGATGTTCGTCAAAAAGGCGGGAAATTTGCTGTTATTGGAATTGGAAAATCATTTATCGATGCAGAGATGATCGTGGATAAAATGAAGATTGATTTTCCAGAAATAAAACCCTATCTGGTTAATGCCCGTTGGATGAAACCGCTGGATGAAGAATTTCTGGCTGAATTGGAAGAAAATGTCGATGTTGTTTTTACCGTCGAAGAAAATTGCCTGAAGGGCGGTTTTGGAGAAGCGTTAAAATCTCGTCTGGTAAATGCCAGAGCACAAGTATTTTCTTTTGGTTTGCCAGATGAATTCGTTTCCTTCGGCACTACTGATGAATTGAAACATCTTATCGGATTGAGCACCGAACAAATCTACGACAAAATTAAGAATATTCTGAAGAAATAGAACATTTAAAAACAAATGAAACAGCCATATTTAAGGAAAACACACAAAAAGATGATAATAGCAAGACAGTTCGATATGTCTCCGACAGTTGTCAAATCCTACTCATTGTGACAGATAAGGAAATCAAATTATAAATGAAGTATCATGGCGATACAATATCTGCAATTTCCACTCCCCTGGGAGTGGGCGGAATTTCCATAATTCGCAGCAGCGGAGATAATGCTGTTCCGGTTGTTGATGAGATCTTCCACTCCAAAAAAAAATTAACTGAAACAGCTTCCCGCAAAGCTGTATTTGGCAGAATTTTCGATGGAAAGCACCTGGTCGATGAGGTGATCGTAACTGTTTTTAGAAAACCGCACAGCTATACAGGCGAGGATGTGGTGGAAATATCCTGTCATGGCAGCATTTTTGTCACGAATCGAATTTTGGAAATTCTGCTTCGCAAGACCAGATTGGCTGAGCCGGGCGAGTTTACTCAACGAGCGTTTTTGAATGAGAAGATCGGGCTTACTCAGGCGGAAGCGGTGGGCGATCTTCTGCAATCTAAAACCGGCATGGCGCATCTGGCAGCTTTGCAGCAATATGAAGGCAGTTTGCGCAAAAGAATAGAAAATTTGTTGAAAAAAATAACTGAATACCGCACTTTGCTGGAATTGGAGATCGATTTTGCAGAGCAAGGTTTGCAGCAGCTGGAGCGATTAGATTTGCTGCAAAAATTGCAAAATCTGCAAAAGGAATTAACATCTCTGGCGCAAACCGGTGACGAAGGTTTGATCATCAAAGAAGGGTTGAAAGTCAGTTTGGTGGGCGCTCCAAATGTAGGTAAATCCAGCATTTTCAATGCCTTCCTGCAAAGCGAACGGGCTATTGTAACACCTCATCCGGGCACAACGCGGGATTATCTGGAAGAGGCAGTCAGTTTGAATGGTTATCTTGTCCGTTTTTTTGATACCGCTGGAATTCGGCAGACTGCCGATGATATCGAGAAAATCGGGATCGAACGTTCTTATGAGATCATCAGAGAATCACACAAAATTCTGTTCATCATCGATGGTGACGAAAACAGAGAGGAATTTCTCAAACTCCAAAAAATTGCTCCCCATGGTAAGATCATTAAAGTTCTGAACAAAGCCGATACTTTTTCTGCACAAGAAATTGAACAATTCAGAAAGCATAAGTTTATCATCTGCTCTTGCCTTGCGCCGCAAGGTTTACAGGAATTGAAAGAAATTTTACTTCAGGAAATCAGAATTTCAGAAAAAGAGCTGACATCCGGCATCCTGACCAATACTCGTCAGATTGCTGCCGCGAATCGAGCTCAGACATCCCTGCAAAAAGCCATTGATTCTCTGCAAAATGAAATGGGCTGCGAATTCACGGCTTTCGATCTGAAAGAAGCCAGCACAGCTCTGGAAGAAATTATCGGCAAAGTTACCACGGATGATATTTTAAATCAAATCTTTGAAAATTTCTGTGTCGGCAAATAAAAATGCAGATAATCGTTAAAATAAAGTCTGCAACATTTGAAGGATTGGGAGGTAAAATGAGAATACCAGTATTTTTTCTATCGTTAATGATCTTGCTCTCAGCCTGCTCTTCAATTTATGTAGTTTACGATTACGATGTGCAGGCAGACTTCAGCAAATATAAATCTTTCAAATGGGATATGAGCCGTTCCGAACTTGGTTTCAAAAATCAGCTTCTGGATAAACGGCTGCGCTATTCCATCGATCTGGAATTGATCGGAAAAGGATTTCAATACACCGAGCAAAATGCGGATCTCGTTTTGACCTACGAACAGACAACCCGCACCGAACGCGATATTTATGTGATGCATTCTTATCCTGGTTGGCGACATGGCGGCTGGGGTCATAGAAACGTATTTGTAGATAAACGCAAAGAAGCTTTGATCACTTTAAAGATCTTTGATGCCGAAACAAACGAATTGATCTGGCAAAGCTGGGCTTCCGGCATTGAAGTTGTCATCGAAGATGTGGAGAAGATCATCAAAAATGTAGCTGCCCAGTTGGTGGCAAACTTTCCACCTCCGCAGAAATAGAACTTATAAATTTATGATTGGAAAATTGAAACTGAAACCGGGCAGAATTCGTTCTTATACTATTCTCATCTCGCTTATTTTACATCTTCTTATCTTTTTTATTTTCAGTTTAACTTCAAAATTACAAATCCCTTCCAATGGGCTGGAAAAGAAAACACCGGAAGAACGGCTGGTCTTTGAATTAGTAGAGACGCCGCGCGATGTGGAGCAGGAAATGCCGGAAGCAGAACCCGATTTTGCTTCCGATAAATCAACTAAAGCCAGCGATCCGGCAGAAAATGATCTTCCCGAAGATAATAAACCTTATCACGCTGATATTGCAGATTTTGTTCAAACTCCCAAACCACAGCAGGAAAATGAACAACAGGAAGAAACAATTCAGAATGAAACTTCCCGGATTTTGAGCGAACTTCAAAATAAACAGAAATCCTTTCTGGAAACATTTGAAGCTCAAAAGCAGATGCAGGATTTATCGCAGGATAATGCGGATTACGAGAATTTGCTTTCAGATGTAAAAAATCGTGGGGGAATGAGCCTGAATACCTATCAGTGGGAATTTGCTCCATATCTATTGGAAATGAAGCGGAAAGTTCAGTCACACAACAATCCGCCTTTTGCTTTCACACATCTGGGCGCAGTCAGCGGCGATGTTTTATTACGCTTCAAAGTGCTGCAGGATGGCAGCGTGCAGGACCTGGAAATTCTCAACAGCACAGCTCATTATTCTCTGGAAAATACCAGCACACGAGCCATTCAGTTTTCTGCACCATTCAAACCTCTGCCGGAAAATTTCCCCAACGAATATCTGGAAATCACTGCATTGTTTTCCTATATTCTTAGAAAATAAAATTTATAGAGTGAAAGACAAATCGTCTTCCTGACGAAAAAAGATTTATTATAGGAGAATTATGTTAACAGAAATCTGGGCGTTCCTGATAAAAGGCGGATTTTTAATGATCCCGCTGCTGGTCTGCAGCGTGTTGGCTCTGGCAATTATCATCGAAAAACTGGTAACACTTCGCAGAAAAAAAGTCATCGTTCCCGAAGTGAAAAGCGTGGTAGAAAATATCGAATCGGAAGAAGACATTCCGCTGGCATTATCAGTCTGTAAAAAACACAAAAGTGTGCTTTCCAACCTGATAATCATGGTATTGAAGCACAAAGGTGTATCTTATTCTCTGATGCGGGAAGAACTTTCGGACAGCGGCAGGCAGGAAGTAAGAACCCTGGAAAAAGGACTGGGAATATTGGAAACTATTGCTGCCGTAGCACCGATATTAGGACTTCTGGGAACGGTGGTGGGAATGATCAAGGTTTTCAGCGTGATCTCTGTGCAGGGCGTGGGCGAAGCTTCTGCACTTTCCGGTGGAATTTCGGAAGCTCTCATCACTACTGCCATTGGACTTTCGGTGGGAATTCCTTCCCTGATTTTTTTGAATTATTTTACCAACAAAGCAGAAGATTTGATCCTCGATATTGAAAATATTTCCAATAATCTGCTCAAGAAGATCATCGCCTTTCGCACCGGAGAAAAATAATGCGCCTGCTGGAAAAGAAAAAGCGCAAAGTCACGATCAATATAACTTCCCTTATCGATGTTGTGCTGCTGCTGCTCATCTTTTTCATGCTCACTACCAGTTTCGTGGAACAACCCGGCATGAAACTCGACCTTCCGGAAACCGAAAGTGCGGAAGGCAAACGCAGCGGAGAATTGGAAATTTCTGTAAATGTGGAAGGCAATATTTATGTGAATGGAGAAAATACCAGTCTGAAAAATTTAGCAGAAAAGATTACTGCTATCACAGCAGATATGGATGATAAAAGTTTGCTGTTGAAAGCTGACAAAACTGTTCCCCACGGCACAGTTGTACAAATCATGGATATCGCTCGCAGCAGTGGATTGAGAAAGATCATCATCGCTTCCGAACAGAAAAAATAAAAAAATTCTCGTCATGCAGCTTCGGCTGCCTGACGCAAGAATTCGTAGCTCCAGCTACCGAATGAACAACAAATCTTTTGACATCTTTAAACTTCATGGAAAACATCTTCCCAAATATAGAGGAGCAGAACATGAAACCGATAAAAGTGGAAGTTAACGATAAAATGCAGCAAGGTTATATCTATTATCGCACCGAACCTGTCGGTAAGAATTTTCATCCCGAATTCAAACCCGAACTAACTCCAAAAGAGATGCTGGAAATGGGGGTTTTCGGTGGGAAATACATGACTGACTGCAAAACAGAATTTCCTGCCGAATGGTTTGAAAATGCCAAACTCTGCTCCACCAAACACGATCCTGAACTGAATTTTTTCAAGATCAATGCTTCGCAACCGTTGAAAGTATGGCGAGATAAAGACTGGATCTATCACGAAGATCCGCGCGGCTGGTTTCAGTGGTATTGCCGCTATTTCATGGGTAGGCGCTGCCCGGATGACCTGCGGCAGATAAAACGCTGGAAAGCCATGACTCGCCATATTGCTCAGATCAGGAAAAACTGCACACCGGGAGATTACTTTTGTCGTCGAAAACAACGCCAGGCACTTCTTCACTGGGCGTATGATTCCAGAGAATATTAAATATAAATGTTATCGTCACATTGCTCCCGTTGTGTGACGCATGAATTTGTAGCGCCGGCTGCCGAATGTCAAATTATTATGCAGCAAGAGCTGCAAAGATAGTATTGCCCAGCTGGAGCTAAGCAACAAGAATAAAAATAAAATGAGGTAATTTATGCCAAAACTAACATTTCTCGGTGCCACCGGCACCGTAACCGGATCGCGGTTTCAGCTGGAGATCGAAGGAAAAAATCTGCTGATCGACTGCGGCATGTTTCAAGGTCCCAAAGAACTGCGCCGTAAAAACTGGGAAGAATTTCCCGTACCGCCTTCTGCTTTCGATTTTGTTCTGCTCACTCACGCCCATATCGATCACAGCGGCTATCTTCCCAAATTTGTGCGGGAAGGATTCAGTGGAAAGATCATCTGTACGCACGCCACAGCCGAACTTTGCGCAGTGATGCTGAAAGACAGCGCTCACATTCAGGAAGAAGATGCCAGATGGGCAAATAAAAAAGGCTTTTCCAAACACTCCCCGGCTTTACCTCTCTACACCACCGAAGATGCCGAAAAAGCGATCTCACTTTTCCAGCCGGTTCATTATGGCGATCATTTCAAACTTACAGATGATACCCGCATTAAATTACATGATTCCGGTCATATTCTGGGTTCGGCGCTGATCGATATCAAAACGAAAACAGATGATGTATCTCGCAAAATCCTTTTTTCCGGCGATCTGGGAAGACCTGAAATGCCGGTGCTGAACGAACCTGCTCAGGTTTATAATGTTGACCATCTGATCCTGGAATCAACTTATGGAAATCGTTTGCACGAATCCAGCGATCCCATTTCAGATTTTGTGGAAGTAATTAAAAGGAGCATGCAGCGCGGCGGCGCACTGGTCATTCCGGCTTTCAGTGTGGGTAGAACGCAAACTTTGCTTTATCTGTTGCGCCTTTTGGAAAAAGAAGAAAAAATTCCTTCCTATCCCATTTACGTCGATTCTCCCATGGCAATTGAAGCTCTGGATATTTTTAAAGATCATATCAGAGATTTCGATCTCTATACCCGCATGCAGAAAATGGCAGGACAGGATATTTTCCGACCCAAAAACCTGAAGATTTGCCGCAGCAAAGAAGAATCCATTCGCATCAATCAACACAGAAGCGGTTGCATCATCATTTCCGCCAGCGGCATGGTGACGGGCGGCAGGATATTGCATCATCTGGCGCAGCGGTTGCCCGATCCTAAAAACACTATTCTGCTGATCGGTTATCAGGCTATCGGTACGCGCGGCAGAACGATCCAGGAAAGAAAAGAAACTGTGAAGATTCACGGCAAACAAGTTCCCATCAATGCTCAGATCGAAATGATCGACGGTTTTTCCGGTCATGCCGATTATAATGAAATGCTAGCCTGGCTGATGCCTTTCAATAAATCGCCGAATAATATTTTTCTGGTGCATGGTGAAGCTGATGCCAGCCTGTCTTTGGCAGAAAAGATCAAACAGACTTATAACTGGAACGTAAAGATTCCAAAATTTGGTGAGAGTTTTGAATTAGAATAACCTTCGCAATGGTTTTTCGAACTTCTTGCTTTTTCTTGACCTTGCGAATGGTTGTTTATAGCTCACCAGCCTTCTCCGGCAGCTGCCGGAGAAGGCTTGGCAGGCATATTAACACTGATATTCGCAGATAAATATGAAAAAAAAATCAGTACGTAAAATCCCGGACTGTAAATTTATGTACCGATTAAATTGATTCATTTTCTCAATAACCTTGACTAAAAATTTACCTTTATCAAGTTACATTGATTATTCATTAAATATGAAAAATGAGGTAAAAATATGAATTTATTTGACGAAGAAATGCAATTGAAAACGATCAATCCTACCCAGACGGAAGCCTGGAAAAAGTTGCAGCAACATTATAAAGAAATGAAATCAGTGCACATGCGCGATCTCTTTGCCAAGGATCCCGACAGATTTGCCAGATTTTCAATCAAATTCAACGATATTCTGTTAGATTATTCCAAGAATATCATCACGGAAAAAACGCTTAAGCTGCTCTTTGAATTAGCTGAAGAGGTCGATTTGCAGGATGCCATAGAAAAGATGTTTTCCGGCGAAAAGATCAATGCAACGGAAGATCGGGCAGTTTTACATACAGCATTACGGCATCGCGCTGAAGATCCGGTATATTTTGAAAACGAAAATGTGATGCCGGAAGTTCATAAAGTTCTGGATAAAATCAAAGATTTCTCCGAGAAGATAATTTCCGGCTTATGGTTGGGATTCTCAGGGAAACCGATCACTGACATTGTTAATATCGGCATCGGCGGCAGCGATCTGGGCCCCTTCATGGTCAGCGGTGTGCTCAAGCCTTACGCCAAGATCAATATCAATACTCATTTTGTTTCCAACGTAGATGGAACCGACATTGTGGAAACATTGAAAAATCTGAATCCGGAAACAACTTTATTCCTGATCGCTTCTAAAACCTTTACTACACAAGAAACAATGACCAATGCACACACTGCTAAGAGGTGGTTTTTGAACGAAGCAGGCAAAGAAGAAATGATGAAAAAGCATTTTGTGGCAATTTCGACTAATGAAGAAAAGGTGAAAGAATTCGGCATCGATCCGCAGAATATGTTTATCTTCTGGGATTGGGTAGGCGGCAGATTTTCCCTATGGAGTGCTATAGGCTTGTCTATTGCCTGCACGATCGGCTTTGAAAATTTCCAGGAACTTCTGGAAGGTGCATACGAAATGGATCAACATTTCAAAACGACTCAGTTCGATAAAAATATTCCGGTAATTTTGGCAATGCTTGGTATCTGGTACACAAATTTTTTTGGAGCTCAATCCGAAGCTGTTATTCCCTACGATAATTATCTTTACAGGCTAACTTCATACCTGCAGCAACTGAATATGGAAAGTAACGGAAAAAGTATCGATCGCAACGGGAAAAATGTGAGTTACGAGACCGGACCAATCATTTGGGGAAAGCCCGGAACAAATGGGCAACACGCTTTCTTTCAACTTCTGCATCAAGGCACCAAAATTGTTCCCTGCGATTTCATCGCTGCAGCGATCAGCAAAAATCCAATTAACGATCATCATCAAATCCTGTTAGCTAATTTCTTTGCTCAAACTGAAGCTCTGATGAAAGGTAAAACCAGACAGGATGTGGAAGAGCAAATGAAAACTGCCGGAAAATCGAAGGAAGAAATCCGCCAGCTCATTCCATATAAAATTTTTGCCGGAAATAAACCAACCAACACGATCTTGCTGAAGCGCATCACGCCACACACTCTGGGAAATATTATCGCCATGTATGAACATAAAGTTTTTGTTCAGGGCATTATCTGGAATATTTTCAGTTTTGATCAATGGGGAGTGGAACTGGGTAAACAATTAGCCAAAAATATTCTGGAAGAAATTCAAAAAAAATCGAAAGTAAAAACTCACGATACTTCCACAAACGGCTTGATCAATGCTTTCAAAGATTTTACCAAAGATACACCAAATGCAGCCAAGACTGATTTTGACCAAATTATTTCTCACGGCTTTTCCATGGGTACGGAATGGGGCCCACCTCAGTTGAATGAATTGCATCACAAAATTCTGGAGAAGTGCGTAGATAATCCACATTCCAGTAATGAATTGGCAGAAGCTCTGCACAGACGTGGAAAATCCGGAAATCTGAAAAGAGCGATATCTTCCCTGAAAAATAAAAGATATCTGGCTTTTACTATTCCCGAAAAACCGGGAAGTTCCAACCAGAAATACAAAATTACCCGTAAAGGAATCAAAGCCTTGGAACAATATGATCAGCGCAAAAAAGCGATTCTGAACCGGGTACAGATAATCAAAGGCGACATAACGACTCTGAAAGTGGATGCAATCGTTAATGCGGCCAATACTTCGCTGCTGGGCGGCGGCGGCGTGGATGGCGCAATTCATCGAGCCGCAGGAGAAGAATTGAAGATGGAATGTCGTAAACTGGGAGGCTGCCCCACCGGCGAAGCCCGCATCTCTCCTGGTTTTCAGCTTCCTGCCAAATATGTAATCCATGCTGTGGGACCGGTATGGCATGGCGGAAAGACAAAAGAAAACCAACTACTGGCCAGCTGCTACAAAAACAGTCTGGATCTGGCTGTAAAAAATGGAATTCGCACGATCGCTTTTCCAGCGATCAGTTGCGGAGTTTATCGCTTTCCGGTTAATAAAGCAGCCAGGATCGCGGTATTGGAAGTAAAAAGATTCCTGGAAGTCAATTCTACTTTGGAAAAAGTCATCTTTAGTTGTTTTAATGATGATATTTATAACGCCTATCTGGAAGTAGTACAAGAAGTATTTTAAAAGGAAAATTATGGAGTTAACAGGAAAACAAAAACGCAAATTAAAATCGCTCGGACAAACTTTAAAAGTAATCGTTCAAATCGGAGAAAAAGGAATTACAACTAGTGTCATCAAAAGTTTAAACGAAGCTCTGGAAGCGCATGAAATGGTCAAGATTTCCGTGCAGCATGACCATCGTGATATCCGCAGGGAAATAATCGCCGAACTGGCAGAAAAAACCGGCTCGCAGATCATCAACACGATCGGCAAAACAGCCCTGCTATTCAAAGAAAATCCTGAAAAACCGGTAACTTCGCAAAAACTCTGAAAAGCTCTCTTCCGAGAATTCATTCATTTGAGACTTTCAGAGTTGGTGTGATTTGTAAAAAAACTTGAATGTGGAAGCCTGTCTTCACTCATGATTATGCTTTGACAAAAAGGAGCTGCGAAAGTCATTTGTTACAAAGCAGGAGCTTTGTAACGAGTATTTAGCTCAATCTGCCAGATGAAGCATTAGAGATCAGGCTGATCGCTGTACAGGAGGTATAGTTGCCAATATTAGAAGTGAAAAACGTATCTAAAAGCTTTGCCGCACTCAAAGCTGTAGATGACGTTTCTTTCAGAATCGAGGCAGGTGATGTGCTGGGCTTGCTGGGACCGAACGGAGCCGGCAAAACTACCACTATCCGTATGATCATGAACATCATCGTACCAGACAGCGGAACGATAAAACTTTTGGAAAACAGTGCAGAAAGATCAGCCAATCTGATCGGTTATCTTCCGGAAGAACGTGGAATATACCGCAAAATGAAGTTGATCGATGTGCTGCTATTTCTGGCAAAATTGAAGGAAATGAAAAAGGCGGAAGCAATTGATCGGATCGAGTACTGGCTGCAGCGGCTGGATCTTCTAGACTGGAAAACGAAAAAGATCGAAGAGCTTTCCAAAGGAATGCAGCAGAAACTGCAATTCATTGCTACCATACTACACAAACCAAAACTGCTGATCCTGGATGAACCATTTTTGGGTCTAGATCCCATCAATACAAAACTTATCAAAGAGATCATCCTGGAACTGAAAGCAAAAGGAACTACTATTATTTTTTCTACGCATCAAATGGAAAGTGCCGAAAAACTCTGCAACAAGATCATCCTGATCAACAAGGGAAAAGTTATCATTTCCGGCACAATGGGAGAAGTAAAAGAAAGTTTCGGGAATCGCAATATTCATCTGGAATACGAAGGTAAAGACGACTTCCTGCAAAACAATCCACTCATCAGAAAATTCGATAATTTCGGCAATTATGTGGAAATTCAGCTAAAAGACGAGATCACTTCACAGCTGTTTTTAAAAGAGGCAATCGATAAAGTTCAGATCAGAAAATTCGAGATCAAAGAACCTTCGCTCAATGATATTTTCATTGATTCGGTAAATAACAGAAACAGGAAGGATGATCATGAATAAAAAGATATGGGCTGTTGTGAGTAGAGAGTATAACACTCGAGCCAGAACAAAAGGCTACATCATCGGTACTATAATGTTTCCGCTCATTTTGATCTTCCTGTTTGGCGGAATTTTTATCTTTGGAAAATTCTTTCAGCCTTCCACACAGCATTTTGAAGTGATCGATCAAACCGGTAGAATTTATGAGCAAATGGTGCAAATGCTGCCTGATACTTTGAAAACCGGTGAATTGAAATTCAGCTTCAATGAACTGAAAATAAATCCTGAAGAATTGGATGTGGTTGTTGAAGAGCTGCGCCAGAAAGTTCGCAGAAAGCAGATAACCGGATTTATCATGATTCCCGAAAATATTCTGGAAATACGGGAAGCAAAATATTCAGCAAAAAATATCAGCAATTTCGAAGATATGTAAAAGATCGAATGGGCGATCTCCAAATCGTGCAGCAACATCAGGCTGGAAAATCTGGGTTATTCTCCCGAAGTAATCCGCCGTGAAATGTACGCCGGCTACATCTCGCTGGTCAGTTTTCAAGTTACGGATAAAGGAGAAGTCAGTAAATCTGGGGTTTCCAATTTTCTGCTCACCTACCTGCTATCCTACCTTTTGATGCTGTTCATCATGGTTTACGGACAAACGATTTCTGCCAGTGTGATCGAAGAGAAAAGCCAGCGCATCACCGAAACGATCATTTCATCCATCAAACCAGTAGAATTGATGCTAGGAAAACTGATCGGTGTTTGCCTTCTCGGCATCACACAGCTGGTTGTGATCGGCTCGTTTATCTATGTGCTTTCTGCTTATGGAGCACCATTTCTGATGAAAATGGGAGTGCAGACTCCGAAATTGCTGGAAATAATCGGCAATCTGCAATTCACTCCAATCGTATTTATGTTCTTTATTCTATATTTCTTTATGGGGTATTTCCTGTATGCATCGCTTTTTGCCGCTGTGGGCTCGATGGTGAATACCACCGACGAAGCTCAGCAATTCCTTTCACCGATAATTTTTCTGAATATAATTGGATTTTTCATTATGATCACAGTTGCTCAAAATCCTGATACTACTGCCGCTTTCTGGGCTTCGCTGTTTCCGTTCTTCACGCCTTCGGTAATGTTTGCCAGAATTGCAGTCAGCCATCCAAGCCTGCCGAGTGGAGCGTTAATTTCCATTTTCATAATGGCAATTTCGGTCTATCTTATTGTGAACTTAGTAGCAAAAATATATCGAGTTGGAATTCTGATGTATGGCAAAAAGCCATCGTTGAAGGAAGCCTGGAAATGGGTGAAGTATAAATAACACTTGGCAATTTCACTTACAGGAAAAACGTAGATAAGTAAGTAAAAAAATTAGAGAAAATTTTATGAATAATCAAAACGTAATCTGCGAACTGGTGATGGTAACCTACGATATCGGACCGAGTTTGTCGCCGTTTGTGGCAAAAGTGATCAAAGAGATCAAAAAAGACAAAAACGTGCAACATCTTCTCACGCCGATGGGCTCTGTTCTGGAAGGGCAGTGGCAGGATGTGATGGCGTTGATCGACCGGCTTTTTCAGAAATTCTCTCCCGAATACGAACGGCTGGGGATCACTCTGAAAATAGATTATCGCAGAAGTAAGCAGGATCGCATCGAAGGAAAGATCAAATCTGTGGAAGAGAAGTTGTAATTTGATCTGCCAGATAATTTGAACCCTGAAAAGCTCTCTTCCGAAAATTCGTACATTTGAGACTTTCAGGGTTGATGAACCTTGAAAGTGCTAAGCAAGATGAAGATTTGCAAGAAGCCAGCCAATGGCAGGTAAACCTTTTCAAGGTTAAGAGTAAATGATGAAGCTTATTAAAACTCAGGACGGCTCGTTCACAGCCTTCAATGAAGAAGCGCAGGAGCATTACCATTCTATTTCCGGCGCTTTGGAAGAAGCCATGGAAAAGCACGTAAATGCCATCGGGGTGGAAGATGGATTCTGCATCCTGGATTTCTGTTTCGGTCTGGGCTATAATTCTTTCGCTGCTGCAAAAGATCACAGAAACCTGCGGATCTTCGGCTTGGAAAATGATCCGGAAATTGTGAAAGCTATCACAAATCTGAAAGTTCCCGAAGCGATCAAACCGCAATTCGATGCCTTTCGTGATTTGGCGGAAAAGCTGGAAATCACCGATCCGCAGAACAACACCGTCAAGCTGCTCATCGGCGATGCACTGCAAACGATCGAGCTGCTTCCGAACAAATTTTTCGACAGAGTTTTCTTCGATCCGTTCTCACCCGGTAAACAACCGGAAATGTGGAGTGTGGAAATCTTTCGAGAAGTATTTGAAAAAATGAAATATGGCGGAAAACTGAGCACCTACAGTTGTGCCCAATGGATTCGGCAGAACATGAAACTTGCCGGATTTCAGGTTTTGGATGGGCCGATTGTGGGACGAAAAAGTCCGGCGACGATTGGAATGAAAACGCAAATAAATAGATAATTTTGCGCATCAATACGCAAAATAAATAAATAATTTGCGTATTTATCTGTTTTTTTTATTTTGTCTCACGTGAGGTAAAGATGATAAAAAGAAGTTTAATTGATCAAATCATACCCCGTTTGTTTCATGGAAAAGCGGTCATTATCACAGGAGCAAGACAAGTTGGTAAAACCACTCTGGCTCGAAAATTGGAAAAACAAATTAATCAAAGATCATTATGGCTGAACGGTGATGAGCCGGATATTCGAGAACAGCTTTCCAATGTAACTTCGACGCAATTGAAATCTCTGATCGGAGAAAATAAAGTCGTTTTTATCGATGAAGCTCAACGCATCACAAATATCGGTTTAACTTTAAAATTGATCGTCGATAATTTAAAAAATGTCCAAGTTATTGCTACCGGATCGTCATCGTTCGAGCTTGCTAATCAAATTCAGGAGCCGCTTACCGGCAGGAAATATGAATTCTTTTTGTTTCCACTATCCTTTGCGGAATTGTGCGAACATTCCAGTCAAATAGAAGAATCTCGTCTTTTAGAACATCGTATGATTTATGGCTATTATCCGGAAATTGTTACTAATCCTGGTGAAGAGCAGATCAATTTGAATGGAATCAGTGAAGGCTATTTATATAAAGATATTTTAGCTTCCGGAAAAATTAAAAAGCCAGATGCTCTGGAAAAATTGCTGCAGGCTTTGGCACTTCAAATGGGTAAGGAAGTCAGCTACAATGAATTGTCTCAACTGATTGGAGTTGATAATCAAACTGTGGAAAGATGGGTTAATGTTCTGGAAAAATCGTTTGTTATTTTCCGTTTGAGAACTTTAAACCGCAATGCTCGAAACGAATTAAAAAAAGTCAGGAAAATCTATTTCTATGATAATGGCATTAGAAACTCAATCATCAAAAATTTAAATACTTTATCCTTAAGAATGGATGTAGGTGAATTATGGGAAAATTTCCTGATCTCCGAAAGAATGAAATTTTTACAAAGAAAAGAGATTTATGCAAACTATTATTTTTGGAAATCAAATAATCAGCAGGAGATTGATTATATCGAAGAATTTAATGGTAAACTTCATGCTTATGAATTTAAATGGAATCCCAATAAGAAAGTAAAATTTTCCGCACCTTTTTTGAAATCATATCCAAATTCTGAAACGAAGATCATTAATAGATCGAATTATGTTGAATTCGTCAGATAATATTCAGAAAACGCAAAATAAATAATTAATTTGCGTATTTGAAAAAAATATATCAGCGTTCATCCGCGTTCTAAAAAAGGAGAATTTATGTTATTGGAAAGATTCTTAGCCATCCTGATCATCGGCGGTGGCTATCTCATCTGGAATGCCGTCTTCAAAGCTTATCCGCTGCAAAAAGAATATGACGAAAAACCTGTTCTACCCTGGATGTTCGGATTTCTGATAATTATCGGTCAACTTGTATTTATCTATAAGATTTTCAGCAGAATTTTTGATTATGGAGAATCAACACCGATTTTTTTGCTTGTCATAATTATCATCATTTCTGCTTTTATCTTTTTGATGATTTGGAAAAAATATAGGGGATAAAAAATGTTAGAGCGAATTACCAATCCGGTGGAGATGCCGGAAGAAAAAGATTTTGATAGAACGCTGCGTCCAAAAACTTTAGATGATTTCGTGGGGCAGGAACAGATCAAGGAAATATTGGATATTTCCATTCAGGCTGCCAGAATGCGCCATGAACCGCTGGATCATGTGCTGTTTTACGGTCCGCCCGGCTTGGGAAAAACCACGCTGGCAAATATCATCGCCAATGAACTGGGCGTGGAAATAAAAGTGAGTTCAGGTCCTGTGATGGAAAAAGCGCCCGATCTGGCTGGAATTCTGACCAATCTGCAGCGAAATGATGTTTTCTTTATCGACGAAATTCATCGGCTCAATCATGTGGTGGAAGAATACATGTATCCCGCCATTGAAGATTTCAATATGGAGATCATCATCGACAGCGGTCCTTCCGCCCGTTCGCTTTCCATCGATATTGAGCCTTTTACATTGATCGGTGCCACCACCCGCGCCGGACTGCTCACTTCGCCGCTGCGCGCCCGCTTCGGTCTGGTTCTGCGCCTGGATTATTACGATGTGAAAAGCATCGAGCATATCATCAAACGTTCCGCCGGGCTTCTGGAAATTCCGCTGGAACAGGAAGGATTGCAGGAAATCGCCCGCCGCAGCCGCGGCACGCCGCGTGTGGCCAATCGCCTTCTGCGCCGTGTGCGGGACTATGCCCAGATCAAAGGTGACGGAGTGATAACAAAAGATATTGCCATCAAAGCTCTGAAAATGCTGATGGTGGACAACGCCGGACTGGATGACATGGACAAGCGCATTCTGCAGACGATCATGGAAAATTACAACGGCGGTCCGGTCGGTTTGAAAACTCTTTCCGTAGCCGTGGGCGAAGATGCCGGCACGGTGGAAGAGATCTACGAACCTTACCTCATCCAGCAGGGATTTCTGGATCGCACCGCGCAGGGCAGAAAAGCAACTTTCAAAGCCTATAAACACTTCGGCATCACACCATCCGAAGCGCAGATCAGCGTGTTTGAGGTGGTGGAAGAATAGATGTCATCCTGTCCATTTTGTTCTTCTGAATTACAGTCAGAGAACAAAGGTAAAGGTATCTTTCATCGATGCCCGAGTTGTCATGCTGTTGAATACAATTTTTCCATGCTTAAAAGATTGGATTTCAAACGACAATTATTCACAGATTTTTTGTCGCGGGCAAAGCAGAATCAATCGAACTTCACGGGTCTATGCCTGAGCTGCAGACAGCCTTACCGAAAAGTAGAATATGAATTAAATGACTATAAGACTGCTATTTATGTTTGTCCGACCTGCTTACTTTTTGTAATGAAATTTATCGATCTTCCGTTATTCAGAATTTCCAAAAAAAAGAAATCAGAAAGAACTTATGCTCCGGCTACAGAGGAAGTTCTGAAAGAACTCGACGAAAAGATTATCGCCGATAAAATGAAGTGGGAGTTGTTTGAGAAATCCACAAAAATTTCAAAAAACAGATCAATTGGTTTTGTTTTATTCCTGATTGGTTTGATTTTAACTTTTTCAAAAGCCATAGTAAATAATTATTTCCCCTCTCCTGCTGGAACTTTCTTCGCGATACTTTCTTTCATCATTTGCTTGTTAGCCGGTTTTTTTCTCATTTTGGGTTGGAAAAACGTCATTACTGCATTAAAAAAATATTTTCATCGCTGAGATTTTCTTAAACTCTCATAAATAAATCACACTCATTCTCCGCATAAGAAAATTGATCTTGCTGAATTACTCATATTTAACTCAATTTGTTTTTTTCTTTACAAATTAATCATTTCCAAATTTAACTTTCCTGCGATGGAGATGAGAATATGAAAGAAAGGAATTTCGATCCTAATACAGAATTGGAGCAGGTTCGCCAGCTTATTTCCGAAGCTTACCAACAGATGAATTCTGATCCGCAGAAATGCATCGAACTGAGTCAGTCTGCTCTGGAAATCTCCCGGAAAATCAATTTTCCGGTAGGCATCGGCATGGCTTATATGCATATCGGATTGGGTTTTTTTCACCAGAGTGAATATAATCTGGCGCTGAAGAATTACCTGTTGGCAGAGCCTCTTTTCAAAAATGAAAAATACTGGTACGGGCTGCGTTCCATCTACAATAATATCGGGTTGATCTATGATCAATGGAATTATCAGGAAAAAGCTTTGGAGTATTTTCAAAAAAACCTGGAGCTGAAAGACCTCTATGATGATCCAAAACTTTCCAGCACAATATTGAATAACATCAGCGGAATTTATCTTGAGCAAAAAAATTATGAAAAAGCGCTGGAATACTATCAGGAAACGATGCAACTCTGCCTGGAAAAAAATCTGCCCTACATGCTTTCGGTTTCCTACGACAACATCGCCAGAATATACATTCATTTGAAAAACAGCCGGTTAGCTGAAGAATACACTCAAAAAGCCTTCGATTTGAAAAAGCAGATCAAAGATTTCAACGGGCTGAGCAATGTTTATCAGAATCTGGCTCTGCTGCGAAATGGTGAAGGAAAACCTGCTGAAGCTCTGAAATTGCTCAACAAAGCCATGTATTATTCCCGCAAAATGAAAGAATGGAAGAACATGGCTTATATCTATCAGAGAGTGGCACAAATCTATGGCGAAATGGGAAATCAACAGCAGGAACGGGCAAATCTGAAAAAATGTCTAAATATAGCCGAAACACGAAATTACCGGTCAATTTTACTGGGTGTTTACAGCAACCTGATCTCGATTTATATTTCTAAGTCTCAGTATAAGAAAGCATTTATATTGCAGCAGAAAATTCAGTCGGTCAAAGATTTCCTGTCGGATGAAAAAAGAATGCGTTCTGTCGAAGAGATAAAGACCAAAATGGAAGTGGAACGCACCGAACGGGAAAAAGCCATCCTCCAGCAGAAAAACACGGAGCTGATCGAGAAAAATCTCCAGATCGAAGAGCAGAAAAACCAGCTTCAACAAACGGAAAAACAACTGAAAGAACTGAACCAGCATCTGGAAGAAAGAGTGCAGCAGGAGACTGACAAAAGGCGCCGGCAGGAACAGATCATCATCCAGAAATCCAAGCTGGAATCGCTGGGACAGATGGCAGCCGGCATTGCTCATGAGATCAATCAGCCGGTAGGTCTCATCAAGATCGCCGCTCAGAACCTCTTCCACAAATTTGATCGGAATAAGATCACGCCGCAGTATCTGCAGGAAAAATCTGCCTTCATCGATGAAAACATCACCAGGATAAATAAGATCATCGAGCACATTCGGCTTTTCTCGCGCGATCAGAAAGAGACCAATCAGAGATTCGATGTGGCGCAAACCGTCGAAAATGCACTGTCTCTGATCCAAACCCAATGCCGCAATCACAACATCCAGATCTGCTGCGAATTCCAGACAGGAAAGTATTTTACGCTGGGCAATAAATACCGCCTGGAACAGGTTATCCTGAATCTGCTGGCCAATGCCAGAGATGCCCTGGCAGAGAAATTTGATGAATTTGATGATGCTAAAAAAATCATTATTCGCCTCTTTGCCGAATCAGAAAAGATCATCATCGAAGTGGAAGATAATGGCTGCGGTCTGGAGGCAGAATTTCTGCCAAATGTTTTCGATCCTTTCTTCACGACCAAAGAGGAAAGTAAAGGAACGGGTCTGGGTTTATCCATCTGCTATGGCATCATCAGCGAAATGAACGGCAGCATCATCCTGCACAGCAGCAAGGGAGAATTCACAGTAACAAGGATCGAACTGGTTTGTTGCAGCGGGATTTCAGAGGTGAGAGGTGAGAGATGAGAATGTGTGACTTTGAGAGGGGGAGACTGTCCGGCTTCGCTGCGCTCCGCCGGGACGAGTAGGAGTTGGGGGAATAGAGAAAAACACCCCGTCCAGAAAGCCTTCGGGACACCCCTCTATGAGAGGGGAAGAAAAACACCCCGTCTTTCTACGAAATCCACCCCTCTAGGAGAGGGGAATTAAAGGAAAGAAAGTGAAAAGGCAGAATGAACATCATAATCGTGTCTCTCAAAAAAAACCAGAGAAAGCCCTGAATTCCTCTATGCAGAAGAGCAGCAGAGAACCAAATTCCCCTCTGGCAGAGGGGTGGCAGACGAAGTCTGACGGGGTGTTGATTTCCCCCAGCAAAGCTGACGGGAAGTTCTCTTTTGAGGTGTTCCAAAACTACAAAAAACTACCTTACAACCCAAAACTGAAACAACGAGCTCGTGAACTTCGAAAAGCCGGCAATCTGGCGGAAGTTCTATTCTGGGATCAGGTGAAAAAAAAGAAATTCCTGAATCTTGATTTTCACCGCCAGAAAATTATTGGAAATTACATTGTAGATTTTTATTGCCCTGCTCTGCAGCTTGTGGTGGAAATCGACGGCAGCAGCCATAATGACAAAATTGAATATGATAAAGTACGTGATGAATATCTGAAATCTTTAAAGTTAAAGATTGTACATTACAGTGATTTAGATATTAAAGAGAACCTGAATAGTGTGATAGAGAATTTGAAAGAGATGTGTGAGAATATTGGAAAGTTAAAAGTCTGAGAGATCATATCTCCGTAGTCGTCCTGCACTTCCAATAAAAGTCAGAACCTGACCTGTAGAGCGAAAACGGAGTGTGATTTCTGCAGATTCCATGCGGATCATATTCGATCTGCTTTTTCGCAGCCCGATTCTTCAGACGCTGTCTGAAGAATTCCAGCAAATTGATTTCTTCTTTCTGCTTTTTCTGATCTCTGACTTCTGATCTCTGACTTCTGATCTCTGACTTCTGATCTCTGACTTCTGATCTTCTCCACTTTGCTCTTGACCGAAAAATATTCGAATAAAAGATAACAACAGCAGATTTAAAATATTGTGAGGTGTCCCTTCCGGTAACTGCCGGATTTGGACAGTTGGGATAATAAACAGAGGAGTTTCAATCTCATGAACAAATTAAATGTACTCTTAATTGATGATGAACAAGGTTATCGTGATGAGATAAGCGAATATCTGAGCGATTGCGGATTCATTGTCTTTACAGCAGACAAGCCTTCCAAGGCTTTGGAGATAATTCATTCTCAGCCTGTCGATATTGCCGTTATTGATTTGAAACTCCCCGAAATGAACGGCATTGAATTGATGAAGAAATTATTATCTTTCGATCCAGAGATCGCGGTCATAATCATCAGCGGACATGGCGATATGGAAAGCGTGATCGAAGCCATGCGTCAAGGCGCTGTCGATTTCTTTGCCAAACCGTTCGATCTGATGGACATCCAATACGCCATCCAGCGAACGCAAAAATATCTTGGCATGCAAAAGCAGATCGACAGCATCCGCAAAACCTACGAAGACCTGCTCAGTTCGCAGCAGGCGGACGGCAGCCGCGTCATGATCGGCAGCAGTGAAAGCTTTCAACAGATCCTGCATCTGATGCAGCAGGTGGCGGCAAGCAAAGATACCGATGTGCTGATAAGCGGCGAAAGCGGCACCGGCAAAGAACTGGTGGCGCGCGGCATTCATAACCTCAGCGATCGAAAGGAGCGGGTTTTCTTTGATGTGAATTGCACGGCAGTTCCCGAAAATCTGTTTGAAAGCGAATTTTTTGGTCATGCCAGGCATGCTTTCACGGGAGCAGATGCCAGTCGTAAAGGCTGGTTTGAAATGGCGAACGGCGGCACGCTTTTTCTGGATGAGATCGGCGATATGCCGGCGGCGATGCAGGCAAAGCTGCTGCGCGTGCTGGAAGAGCGGCAGATCCGCCCGGTCGGTTCCGCCCGGAAAATTTCCCTCGATCTCAGGATCATCGCTTCCACCAACAGGGATTTGCCGGAACTGGTGAAAACCAATCATTTTCGCCAGGATTTGTTTTACCGTCTGAATAAATTCAATATTCACATTCCACCGCTGCGGGAAAGGACGGAGGATATTATTCCTCTGCTCGATCATTATAACCGCCAATTCAGCCTGGCTATGAAAAAACCGCTGCAACCGATTTCGGAAAAAACGCTGCAAACCTTGCAGAATTACCCTTTTCCCGGCAATGTACGGGAATTGAAAAATCTGGTGGAAAAAGCAGTCATACTAACAAATCCGGCCGATAAACATTTAAAGATCGAGCAGGTAGAATGTTCACTTGATTGCCAGGCTCAGATATTCAATCCGGCAGATTCCGGCGATCTTTCTCTGAATCAACTGGAAGATATGGAAAAAGAACTGATCCGCCGTGCTATGCAGAAAGCAGAAAATAATAAAACCAGAGCGGCAGAACTCCTGCAGATCACACGCACCAGTTTGAATCGAAAAATAATGAAATATGATTTGAGTTATTAATATCTAATACCCCAGCCATTCATGGCTGGGGTAAAAAAAAGAAATGACCTGAGATTTGCTGCTTTTTCTTGTTCAAGAAAAAGCAGCAGAAGATTTATTCGTATCAATCCTACCCAGCCATGAATGGCTGGGCTATTTTTTTTGATTCCGCATTCGCTCCCTTGTCTGCACCGACGGAGCTTGGTGAAGGCGTGTCAAGGGGAGCTGTCCGACTTCAGGAGGACTGAGGGGTTTATATTCTATTCACACTACCCGGATCGAACGCTTCCGCCCGATTCCACCGAACGATTCCGTTCACCAATCTTAACTATCTGATTATAAAAGAATAAACTTCCCTTGATTCCAAATTATCATCCAAAACAGCCGAACGATTTCGTTCAGTCAGGATTTTGATGAAATTTCCTAATCATCTGTGATTCAACACTTTAACACAGTTAACAATTCTGGTATGCAAATTGCCATTATAATACAATATTAAGGTGGTGAATTTATGCAGAATGTAGCGATCTATCACGGCGAACAGTCAGCCCGGAAAGAACTGTGCGAGTTTTTCAACAACAAAGGTTATTCTCCTTTTTTTGCCGAAACGCAGTCCGACCTGCTCTCTCTTCTGGATAGTGAAGAATTATCCAAAGCTTTCATGTACGTACGCAATCTTTCCGATCTCCGCTTTCTGCAGCTTATCCGTTCATCCTTTGCCGAGGTGGAGATCAATCTCATCATTCCGCCGCATTTGCAGGAGATCATCGAGCTTCTGCAAAACAGCGATTTCAAGATTTTAAATGAAGTAACTCAGATAGTATAAAAAATTAATTCTTTGAAGGAGGAAAAAATGAGGATCAAAGATTTGTTTTTGTTATTTTTTTTAGGATGTTATGTGTTGGGTTATTCAGCCATTCCAGCTCCGGATAACAACTGCCTGACCTTTGACGGAGAAAATGATTATGTGGCTCTGGCTAATGAATCTGCTTATGATGTAACATCTCGTTTTACAGTCGAATTCTGGATCAAGGTTAATGAATGGGATCGAGCCTGGCAGGCGATCATCACCAAAGGAGACAATACCTGGAGAGTTCAACGCGAATTTGAAACAAACTATATCCGTTTAGATGTCGGCGATAAGTCTGTCTCTTCAACCACCGAATTTAACGATGGAGAATGGCATCACGTAGTCTGTGAAAAATATGATTATCAACTGAGAATCTATGTGGATGGGGTAGTTGAAGATACTGAGTGGTATGCTCCCCTAATGTGTCCCACGAACAACGAACCTGTTATAATTGGTGAAAATTCAGGTGCAACAGGCCGCTTCTTCAATGGTCAGATAGATGATATCCGCTTCTGGAACAGGGCAAGATACCATAATACATCTTCCCTTCCTCCAGATTTATGGAATCATCCGCCGGATTTAGGCGATGCAAATTTAATTTCCTATTTTTCCATGGACGATGATTCCGATCCCAATCTGCTGGTGGATGATAAAGGAACCGGAAACGGCACAATATATGGAGCACAGTATGTTCCTTCGCCTCTTCCCGTTGGTCTGAACTGTTATGGCGGTACTTATTCAGACCCGCTGGTGTTTGAGTATGACTTGATAAAAGTATTTGATGATATTCACACTGACGACTCCTTTACGATTGAACCGGGGGTAACTGTTGAGTTTCATGGTTATTTCGGGATAACAGTAGGCGGGATTTGGAATACATTTGAGGCAATAGGAACAGAAGCTGAGCCGATTATTTTTACCGTGGCAGACACTACCGGATTTTCCGATATAGACGATGAAACCGATACAGCCGGAGGCTGGAAAAATCTAAATATTCTCACCGGTCCCGGCCATAATGACATTAGAGCCATTGATCATTGCATTTTTGAATATGCCAAAGCATCTGCTATAATTGTGAATGATTACACAAAAATGAGTATCACCAATTCCACCTTCCGAAACAACTATTCTCTGGGGCAAGCCGGCGCTGTTTTTGTGGATAATAATAGTATGGCCCAGCATGAATCGCAGACAGCCATCGAAAACTGTACCTTCGAAAACAACCGAGCCTATGGCTTCTCTTCGGGTACAGCCGATGGCGGCGCTATCTATATAAATCAGAATGATGTAATCATCAGAAACTGCATTTTTGACGGGAACATCTCTTCCGGCGCTGGTGGCGCAGTAGCATTGAACAGTCAAAATTATTCGAGTTATGTGTTTTTAACGGAATTTTACAACAATATTCTCATCAACAATTCGGCTCTCAATGGAGGAGCACTGGCAATTTATGATTATGATGATAATACCTTCAATAATAATATCTTCAAGGATAATTCAGCAACCAACGGCGGGGGCATTTATTTCGACGGAACTGCCAATCTCGGTCTTTATAACAATATCATCATGGGAAATACAGCAGATTCCGGAAATCAGATCTACATCAATTCCACCGATTCCGATCCCTCCTTTGAATATTCATTCATTGAAGGTGGTTTCGATGATTTTGAAGGTAGCGGAGCTGGTTCATACAGCGGAACTTTTGCCAATTGTTCCGATCGCGATCCGCTCTTTGTAGGCAGCGGTGATCATCCTTATGATATCTCTGATGTTTCTCCCTGCATCAATGCCGGCAAACCCGGCACCACAGCCGGAGACTATGATTTTCTCGGCAATGACAGAATTTTCACCGCCACAGCCAGCAACAACAGCTCGATCGATACGATTCTCAATTCTATCGATATCGGTCCCTATGAAAAGCAGCAGGATTCCGGTATCATTCCCAATGATTTCACTGTAAGCTCCTCTTTGAACCTGCATCATGATCTCACCATTCCCGATGGAACTACATTTACAATAAATAAATCCATAACGATGCAGCCAAATGTATGCATCAATATCTATGGCAGTTTGATTGCTCAGGGAAATCAGGATAGTCCCCTGAATATCTGGAGAACCAATATTGATAATACTACCGATGAAGCGATGTTAAATTTTTTCGGGCCTTCAGCAGAAGCTAATTTCTCACAATTGGATTTTTGTAAGTTAGTACAACCGGGAAATTCCAGCAATGTTCAATATGGCGGAGCGATCTATGCGGAAGGCTATGATGATCTACTGATTCGAAATACATGGTTTCTATTCGGCAGAGCCGCTTACGGTGGAGCACTGGCTTTTGTGAATTCCTCTGCCGAGGTGAATAGCTGTGTACTGTTATCGAACCAGGCTACCACCTCCGGTGGAGCTATCTACTGCTCGAATGCTTCACCCATTCTGGCAAATCTGACGATTTACAATAACAGCTCCAGCGGTTCCCATGGTGCTATCGCTGCCGATGCCCAATCCGATCCGGAGATATCCAGTTGTATCATCTGGAATAACGGCGATTCACCTGTCAGCACAGATCTTGATGTGAAATTCTCAGATGTGGAAGGTGGTTATAGTGGTGTGCAGAATATCGATGTCGATCCCCTTTTCATATCAACTAACGATCCTTATAATCCAAATTTAAGATTAAAATCCACATCGCTCTGCCTGAATGCCGGCATGATCGATACTTCTTCTTTGAATTTGCCGGATATTGACTACTATGGAAATCCCCGCATTCACCAGCACACCAACAGCTACTACACTCGTGTGGATATGGGTGCCTATGAATATCCCGGCTTGAGCAGTCCCTACAATCTGGAAGCTTCGGATGGCAACAACAATTATCCGGGTTATGTCAATCTCTCCTGGGAATTCAATGGTAATTATAATCCTTTGAACGGATTTCAGATCTACCGCAATAATAATCTCATCGGCACGGTTTATCCTCAAATATATTCCTATTCCGATTATGAAGCTACGCCCGGTGTGATCACTGAATACAGTGTCGTAGCCTATGCCGGTACCGAGATTTCCGAATCCAGCACGGACAACGGCTACCTGAAACCGAACGGCATCATCACCGGCACCATCACCACTCCCAATAATAATCCGGTAGCAGATATTGTAGTTTCGCTGGAACCTTCTTCCGGTTATTGTCTGGAAATACCTCAAGTAGCATCCGGAGTCTGGATGGAAGTAATCGATCTTACTCAATTTAGTGAACTTACCGTGGAAATGTGGGTAAAAACAGCAGATTCGGATTGCGGACTTTTCAGTTTCTGGAATTTCGATCTCTGGGAAATGAACTGCGTATTGGGTATAAATTCCGACGGAAAGTTGTTATATACGGATGGAATCGATACTGTTTTACAGCAAGTCGATACATTGCTGGTGAATGATAATCAGTGGCATCATCTTGCTGTGGTGAGCAATACGACCACCAATCAGACTTTAATTTATTTGGATACCGTATTGATAGCTGATTCTCCTGTGGCATTTAATCCCGGCGATGCTCAGGGATTGTGCGTAGAGGGTTATACCGGTTTTGCGGATGATGTGCGTTTGTGGAGTGACTCGCGCACTCAATCCGAACTTACATTAAACAAAACCACAGTAATTCCCTGGAATTCAGAAAATCTGCTGGGCTATTGGGGCATGAACGAAGGCTCCGGTGATATATGCTTTGATGCAACTAATTACGGAAATAATGGTTTTATTAATGGAACTTCATGGTCGGCAGACGAACCGGGAATTGTACTGGGTGGTATCACTAATAACTGGGGCGAATACAGTATAACACAAATTCCTTTCGGCAGTTATACTACTTTTACTGTTACGCCTTCCAAACCCGGGCATTTCTTCCAGCCCGAGCAGCGTCTCATCACTCTCAGTTCCAGCAATATCAGCGCCAATAACGTGGACTTCACCGATGATTCTCTGCTGCCCATCAGCGGAAGAGTGATGTTCCAGAACACCATGGAGCCAGTTAAGGAAGCATATATTCTGCTGAATGGCGCCAATTCCATTCCGCCCACCATCACCGACGATGAGGGCTATTATGTGATGGAAGTGGAACACGGCACAGAATGTCTTCTTTCGGTCGATTATCACGAACACGATTTCAATCGCGTCTGGGATCTGGGTGCTGTTACCTTCCCGCAGGCAAACAAAAATTTTGAAAACGTTACCCGCACCTGCTGTCTGGTGGAAGTGCTGGGCGGTGAAGAAGGCTTTCCCATCGGCGCCTTTGATATTCTGCTGCAATCGATGAGCGGGAATTTTGCCGACACGCTGCTGGCTGGTTCCTTTGGCGGACAATGGACAGCCGGACGAGTGATCGTAGATAACATTCCGCCCTTGAATTATAATGTGACGGTGACGCCAAACAGCGCAGTCTATCCCGGCGATCCCTTCAATCTGCTGATCGATCAGCAATTCATCGACCTGCGCACCCAGTCTTCTGATCTGCGCTATCCCGATCTGGAGAATCCCAATACCATCAAAGACACACTCACCTACGTCTGGTACAATGACTTGCAGGTTGCGGTGACCTGGCCCGATGATTATGATCTGAAATATTTCCCATCCCTTCCGGATAATGGTTTTTTTGTAGTTCCTCAGAATGAATGGATCACCCTGGAAGTTAGTGCTTTCGAGGATTACGAGTATGATGATAACGGTCACATTACTTATCTAAATGATTGTGATATTACTATAAATGACGAGATCGGTCCTGCCGGAGAAACTGAATCTGCTTTTGTGGATACAACGATTTTCGTTTATGAATTTGCACCTTATCTGCCGAATCTGTTGTCCGGCGGAGATCGTCCCTATCAGAATAAGATCGAGATTGAGGTTTATGATGCCGATCAGGATCGTTATGCCATTCAAACGGACTGGGCGATCACGGAAGGCGCTAAACCGCAGGAGAGCACTTTTTCCACCACCTCGCCGGAAATTCCTTTTCTCGTACTGCACGATCCCCCGGGAGACCAGAGCTTTGCCAGCTTCAATCAATCCAGCAGCCAGAGTACAGCTTTCAGCGTTCAGGTGGATAGGGGAATGGGTTCAACTCAGGAAACTACAATTTGTTTAGGATTGGATATTGTTCAAGATGTTGGACTTTTCTATAGTATTCAAACCGAAATAGATGTAACCTGCGATCTGATTTTCGGCAGTAGTATGAATATGCATCAAAGTAATGAAACAGAACAACTTTTCACCTTCACGACTTCTGAAGAATATACTACTTCCGCCGAGGATCAGTTGATTGGACTGGAATCCGATCTTTTCGTGGGCGGAGCAATTAATTTACTCTGGGGTCTCACCAAAGAACTTGCCTGGAACGATACGATTCAGGATGTGGAGATCGAAGACAATATAATGGTCACTCCCGACGGTTTTGAAACAATGTATATCTACACCGAAAGCCAGATCAGACAGAATGTGATCCCCAATTGTTATGTTATTGGAGACACTGCCTCTGCTGTGATGTGGCAGAGTTATCTCGATATGAATCTGGATAATATTGATAATGCTGTGGCTAATCCCAATCATCCCGGCAATATTTCCTTCAATGCCGGCGCCGGTTATTCCTATGAAGAAACAACCAGTTCCACCAGTTCCAGGACGTTCTCTTTCGAAACGACCGTAAGTAATGATTTTGGCATGCTGATCGGCGGAACGGTGAACGGAGTTGGGGGAACTTATGGATTTTCATTCGAAACCAGCATAACTTATGGTATGTCGTCCACGCAAACCTATGAAACGCAAAACACGATCTCCTACACTCTGGCAGATGACGATGAGGTGAGTGATCTGAATTATCTGCCGGATTATTTCACTGTCGATATCAAAAAGGATCCTGTTTACGGAACGCCTGTGTTTGATCTGATCAGCGGAGTTTCTTCCAACCGCTGGGAGCCTGAAACCACGCCCCGGGCAGGAGTTACTTTCGGCGCCAGTACCAATTCCATTCAGGAACTGGCGGAAGGAGATGTAGCAGTTTTCCTACTGTATCTGGGCAATGATTCGCGAACGCACGAAGACAGACGCTATTATCTCACTATGCATCATGGAACAAATCCAGGTGGTGCGCTTGTGAAGATCAATGGCTTCCCGCTGGTCGATGCCATCCCGATCGATATTCCGGGAGATCAAATGGTAAATGTGGTGATGACTGTAGAACAGGGACCTTCCGCCTATGTTTATGATGATCTGACGCTGGAATTTTATGATCTGGGAGATCGCGGTAATGACAGCCCTGATTCCCTTGTCGCAGGACATGATTTCTATCTATTTCAGGAATTTGACGTTTCCTGGGAACCACCCTTCAGCAGGGTCGATATCTTCTCACCGAATGACAACTGGATTCTCAACGCGGCAAATGATGATACGCTTGATATTGTTCTGTATGAATACGATCTGAGCAAACCGACCTTTGAATCGATTAAATTTCAATATAAACATCCTTACGACGACACCTGGTTCACTGCCAGTCAGATTTATCGGGCAGAACTGGAGCAACTTTCCACCAACTATTTCACGATTGAATGGGATGTTGACCAAATCTCGGATGGTGCTTATCTGATCCGTGCCGGAACAACGGATTCCATTCAGGCCGATTATTATTGCCAACCTGTTCCCGGGCATATCGATCGCGCTATTCCGGAAGTGCTGGGAATTCCACAGCCGGGAGACGGTATACTTTCACTGGGAGATGAAATCTATGTGAATTTCACGGAATTCATCGATCCCACTTTCATCGATCCTTTCAACACCAGTCTAATCATCAACAGCACCGGCGATCCCATCGATATCGACATCGACTGCTTTGAAAACAACGTAACGCTCACCTCGCAATGGGCAAATTATTATATCGAGAATGAGACGTTAACGGCTACTGTGGCAGGAATTAAAGATCTTTACGGCAATGTGCTTTCCACTCCGGTTGTCTGGGAATTTTATGTAAACTCCAATCCGGTTTACTGGCAAACGCCCAAGATCGAAGTGATCAAACCGCTGGGCGAATCCATGCAGATCACCACTCATCTCATCAATTCCGGCGGTCAATTCTCTTCCTGGTCGATAAACAACCTGCCGAACTGGCTGACTGCAGATGTTTATGCCGGAACTTTGCTGCCGCTGGATACGCAGACGATCAATTTTACCATAAGCAACGAACTGAGCTTTGGAACGTTCATCGACACGGTTTATGCCGACATTCCGGCGCTGGGCATCGAGCCGCTGGTCTTTGAAGTGAGCGTTCTGGCAAATCCGCCGGACTGGGCTGCCACTCAACTGAATGTTTATGATTATTCAATGACCATCACAGGAGAACTTTTCATGGAAGGAGAAATCTCAAACGACACGAACGACATCATCGGTGCTTTTGTGGAAGATGATCAGGGAGGATTGGAATGCCGCGGTTATGCTTCTCTGCAGCTTTGCCAATACACGACTCCCGCTTCGCATCAGTTCTATCTGACCGTTCACAGTAATGAAGAAACCGCCGACGATCTGATCTTCCGCGTCTGGGATGCCTCCACCAGCAAAGAGCACTACGGCATCACCGAAGAATACAGCTTCGTTTCCGGCGGAATCTACGGCACAATCCTCGCTCCGGAAACCATTCACGTTTCGAATGATCTGATCAGGACGATCGACTGCCATGACGGCTGGAACTGGCTGTCCGTGAATCTGCTGAATTCCACTTCGATGGGTTTGAATTCGGTGCTTTCTTCGCTCTCACCGCAGGATAACGACTTTATCAAGAATCAGACGAGTTATGCTCAATACACGAGCGATCTGGGCTGGGTGGGCAGCCTGAGTGAAATCGCCACTACCGAAATGGTCAAACTGAAGCTGGCAGATGATGATGAACTGCTGTTGACCGGACCGCTGGAAGATCTGACGACAACTGCCATCACTTATGGCAGTGGCTGGAACTGGATCGGCTATCTGCCGCATTACAGCTTCACGGTGAATCAGGCTCTTGCAGATCTGGATAATGCTGCTACCGGCGATCTGATCAAAAACCAGAACGGTTATGCCCAGTTTGTGGAAGGCTACGGCTGGTTCGGCTCGCTGCTCTTTATGAATGCCGGCGACGGCTATATGCTGCACACTGCCAATACGGGAACTTTTACCTATCCCGAAAACAGCGCTGTTGCCGATAATCCCGAAGTTTATATCGCCAATGATTATAAGAATATCCTTACTGATGATCTCACCTGGACGATCGATCCGCTGGCTTTTGAGTATTCATCGAACATCACAGCGATCGTCAGCATCAACGATACGATCCTGAACAATGAAAATGCGGTATTGGGAGCTTTCTGCAATGATGAGTGCCGTGGTCTTGCCTATCCGGTAAACGTGCAGGGACAGTGGACTTTCTTCCTGACCCAGTATGCCAATGTGCAGAACGAGGTTTTCAATTACAAAGTTTATCTGTTGGATGAAGAATTGGAACAAGCTCTTCAGGAATCGCTGCAATTTGTGAATAACCAGGTTCTGGGCGATCCGCTCGATCCTTTTGTTTTCCACGTACCTTCTGGAACATTACCGGCTCCAGCCAATGTTATGGTCACATTTGCCAGCAGTCAGATCGAGCTGCGCTGGGATGAAGTGATCGGAGCAGACGGTTACAATGTCTATTCCTCTGCCGATCCGCAGGCTGCCTTCCCGGCAGAATGGACTTTGGAAGCCGAACATATTGAGCTCGAATTCTTTGCTGATACAGATATGACCAGTAATAAAAAATTCTATCGCATCACGGCTGTTTCGTCTGGCAGGAAAGTAAACAATTCTGCTGATGAAGGACATTAAAAGCAATGAAGTAACGCAAATAAAAAAAATAATTCCTTTGAAGGAGGAGAATTGAAAACCAAAGTAATGTTAGTTTTTAGTTTGATGTTGGCAGTCAATCTTTTTGCTCAAACATCAACGCCACCGTCATCAGGCACAGGAACCTCTGGCGACCCTTACCTGATAGCAACACTTGACAACCTGTACTGGGTAACACAGAATAGCAGTTCATGGGACAAGTATTTTAAACAAACCGCCGATATTAACGCTGCCACAAGTTCAGGCTGGGACGGCGGCGCGGGTTTCCTGCCCATCGGAAACACTTCTACGCCTTTCACCGGCTCTTACAACGGTCAGGGTGGAATTATTAGCAGCCTGACCATCAACCGGCCATCCGTTTCCTTTGTGGGCATGTTCGGTTATGTAGAAGGCGGTGAAATTGTGAATTTGGGCATTGATACTGATATAACAGGATCAGGATATGTCGGTGCCATCGCGGGCTGTGCTTCTTTTTCATCCACCATCTCAAACTGTCTGACAGACGGCACACTCACCGGCGATTATTATACCGGCGGAGTGGTGGGTTCGCTGGAAGAAGGTTCAACACTCGATAAAAGCGGTTCTCTATCCAGTGTGAGCGGGCAAAGATATGTGGGTGGGCTGGTTGGACGCAACCTCGCTGCCATTACCGATTGCTATGCTTCCGGCAGCGTAAACGGCAGCGTGAGCGATGAAGGCGGACTGGTAGGAGGAAATACTTCTACGCCCTCCGTCAGCAATTCCTTCTGGGATACCGAAACCTCAACCCTGGCAGCGAGTGCCGGCGGCACTGGCAAAACCACTTCAGAAATGAAAACCCTTGCTACTTATACCAGCACAGCAAGTAGCGGACTGACCACACCCTGGGATTTTGTCGGAACGCCCAACGACGATGCCGGAATTGCAGATTGGTGGAATATGGATGCCAGCGAAACCAATTTCGGCGGCTATCCCATCCCGTCCTGGTATGCTTTCACGAGCACCCCTTCCGGCGACGGCTCATCCGGAGCCCCTTACCAGATAGCTACCCTGAACCATCTCTATTGGCTCTCGCAACTTTCCACTACTTACCCAGCATACGTGTATGTGGAACAAACCGCCGATATCCCTGCCTACAGCACCGCCTACATCAATTCCGGACAGGGATTTCTGCCTGTCGGTAATCCAGATTATTTTGTTGGTTCATACAACGGGCAGCAACACGAAATTTCCGGGCTTTTCATTAACCGCAGCACAACAAATCAGGTTGGATTTTTTTCCAGTTTATATGTTGAATCTATTGTCCTTGACCTTCATCTAACCGAACTGGATATTCTTGGGAATTTCCGGGTCGGCGGGCTGGTTGGAAATGCAAGTTCATCAAATATAACAATCCGGAGAACTTCCTGCTCGGGGAATGTAAAGGCATTGGACAATCAAGTTGGGTTATTGGCAGGAATTATGCAAATTTCGGGAATTATCGTTGAAGAATGCTGGACTGAAGGTACAGTAACAGGAGTTTCCGAAGTCGGGGGATTGATCGGCAGATGCGGTGGTGCTGCCAGTGTAGGAATTAGCATGTCAGATTGCTATAGCAGGGCAGATGTAATTGCTGGCAATACTGCAGGTGGATTGATAGGGAAATTGTTACAAGGCGTACATACCGGCGTTCAAATTGAACATTGTTACAGCACGGGAACGGTAACAGGGAATTCAGTTATTGGCGGATTGTTTGGATATGAAGCTACAGATCTATCACTGGTTACTTTAACCGCCAATTTCTGGGACACGGAAAGTTCCGGGCTCACCGACGGAGTTGGCAGCCTTGACCCCGACCCCGCCGGCATCACCGGCAAAACCACTGCCCAGATGAAAACCGAAAGCACCTTCACCAACGCGGGTTGGGATTTTACAACCATCTGGGCTATGGATGGCACAACCAATGATGGTTATGCCTATTTACAAGGTTCATCAGCAGCTACTGTCACATTCTTTTCTGGTGAAAATTTTGAACCGAGTATTACTGTTGGTCAGAATAATCAACCGATCGGCAGATTTTCCTTATCGGCAGATATTCTGGGAAGTTCATTGACTGGAGCAGACATAACTTTAACAGGCACTTTCAGTGGTGCAGATAATTTCAAGTTCTGGCATAGTGAAGATGACAATTTCAATTCTGATGAGGATAATCTTCTTACTCCAACCGAAAATCGAGCATCTGTCCATGTTTTGCCAAAATCAGAATTCTCTGCTGTTAAAACTGGAAGAAGCAATATGAGAGAAAATGTAATTGAATTCAGTAATTTTAGCAGTTCAATCATGCTAACACCAGAATATTATTTTGTAACATGCGATGTAGCTTCCGATGCAACAGGCAGTATTCAGCCAATTTTGCAGGATAATAGTAGTTTATCATTTTCCAATGGATCATTAAGCGGTACGATAAGCAATGCACCTCTTTCGGGAGATGACACGCCTTTACCGGTTCTGCTTTCATCTTTCACCGGAAACATCGAAAACGGATTACCCACCCTGTACTGGACTACCGAATCCGAACTGGAGAATATGGGTTGGAATGTTTTTCGCAGTGAGCATGAAAACAGCATAGAACAAAACAATTATCTGCAATTGAATGAGATTTTGATTCCCGGCATGGGTACTTTCACAGAGCCAACAGATTATTCTTTCATCGATGAATATACTGTGCAATCAGGAGAATTTTATTATTACTGGCTGCAGAGCATCAGCAACAGCGGAGAAACAGAACTGTTTGGACCTGTAGAAATCGAAATTTATGATTCTGGTTTACCGGAGGTTCCCAGCAACTCCTATTTAGGAACCAATCGTCCCAATCCGTTCAATCCAACCACAACAATCGAATTCGGCATCAAGGAAGGCGAAGGCGGCGTGTTGTCAATTTACAATGTTCTGGGGCAGAAAATCCTGTCTCAAAAATATGAAGCAGGATTTCATACATTTATTTGGGATGCCTAGCAGCAGGCTTCTGGAGTTTACTTCTATCGTTTGCAGACGCTCACCTGTTACAAAACAAACCGAATGCTGATGTTGAAATAGTAATTCCAGACCTGCCTCAATGCGCAGGCTTGAGGTAAGAATGGATGTGATTTTGTTATTCTTAACCCAAGCTTCGCTATTGGGTTAAGTCTAATAACACATGTCCTTTCCGACAGCTTTTCTGTGTTTTCTTGTAGAAGCTGTCGGAAAGGTGTTAAGGTTGTTCTTATGAAGAATCTCGATTCGTCTCTAATTATTTTCACTCCCAGAATTTCCTGTCTAGGCTGCGATACTGCACAGCTTCGCTGATGTGATTTACTTCGATATTCTTGCAACCTTCCAGATCGGCGATGGTGCGGCTTACTTTCAGGATGCGGTCGTAAGCCCGGGCGGAAAGTCCCATCTTATCCATAGCTCTTTTCAGAATGTCTTTGCTCTCAGCATCCAACTGACAATATTTTCTGATCTGTTTGGGATTCATCTGAGAATTGCTGAAAATATTTTCGTGGGCAAATCTCTGCAATTGCAAATCACGTGATTCATTGACGCGTTTTCGGATATCTTTCGATTTTTCACCGGTGGGAATGCCGCTCAATTCTTCATATTTTACCGCCGGCACTTCCACATGAATATCTATCCTATCCAGCAGGGGACCGGAAATTCTAGAGCGATAACGTTGGATTGCCGCAATGGGACAATTGCAGGCGTGCCCTTCCACATTGCTGCCAAAATAGCCGCAGGGGCAGGGATTCATGGATGCAACCAGCATAAATTTGGCAGGAAATTCCAGACTTTGCGTTGCGCGGGAAATCGTGACAATTTCGTCTTCCAGAGGTTGTCGCAAGACTTCTAAAACCGATTTTTTAAATTCCGGTAACTCGTCCAGAAACAGCACTCCGTTGTGAGCCAGAGATACTTCTCCCGGTTTGGGATAGCTGCCGCCGCCAATCAAGGCAACATCGCTGATAGTATGATGCGGAGAGCGGAAAGGACGACTGGTGATAACCCCGATTTTACTGCCGGTGAGCCCGGCAACCGAGTGGATTTTGGTGGTTTCCAGAGATTCTTCCAGAGTAAGGCTGGGAAGAATGGTGGGGATTCTACGAGCCAGCATTGTTTTCCCAGATCCGGGTGGTCCCAGCATCAAAACATTGTGTCCGCCGGCTGCTGCCACTTCCAGAGCCCGTTTTACATGAAATTGTCCTTTCACATCGAACATATCCACCGGGCTGTCGTCCAGATGTTCAAATATTGTCTTTTTATCTACCTTCAAAGGTTCAATTTCAATTTTATCTTCCAAAAAATTTACTACTTCATTCAAAGAAGACACAGGATATACGTTCAGTTCTTCGATTATGGCTGCTTCTCTGGCGTTTTCGTAGGGCAGCACCAAACCTTCCAATCCGTCCTTCCAGCAGGCAACGGCAATGGGCAAAACACCACGGATAGGACGCAGATTTCCATCCAGTGAAAGTTCTCCGATAAACGCCATTTTTTCCAATTTATTGCTTCGCAATTGTCTCAGACCATTTAAAAGAGCCAGCGCTGTTGGCACATCCAGAGCAACGCCGTCTTTTTTGATATCTGCTGGTGCCAGATTTACAGTGAAGCCGAAATTATTTATGCGGAATCCTGAGTTTTTGAGTGCGGCGGAAACGCGATCACGGCTTTCTTTGACCGAATTTGAGGGTAATCCCACAATATTAAAAAAGTAAGTTCCGCCTTTGATATCTGCTTCCACAGTGATCTGCTGGGCATCAATACCTTGAATCGCATAGGAAATCGTTTTACCGTACATTATATTTCTCCTGATTTTTTGTACTGCATTATTTTCCAATCACAACTGTCGTCTTTTTTTTATATACTTTTTCAGTGTCACGGGCAGTCGCCTGCATCAATGCCACATAAACTCCAATCGGCAGGTTTCGGTTATCATCATCTCTGCCATTCCATACTATCCCGCCCTCGGCAGCCATCAATTCCTGATTTATCAGTTTGCAGACCAATCTTCCTTTCAAGTCAAAAATCCGTAGATTAACCCTGCTGATAACTTCCGGCAGTTTATAATTGAAGATTGTATGCTCACCTCGATATGGAGAAAACGGATTGGGTTCTGCCGTCAATTTGGCTTGGCTGGGAAGGATCTGCACAAAGATGCTGTTCTGCCTTCCGGGAGTACATTGAGTGACGGATGGTCCCCAGTTGTTTTCTGTGGCAGGAAGAAGACTGTTAATGCGCTCGATGGAAATTCCTTTCATTTTGTCGTTCCACTGCGGCAGATAGAAAAACGTTTCAATTAGATTCCCGAACTCATCGATCAGTGATAATTGTTCTCCATTATTCGACAGCGAAGGAAGTCCATATTCTATCCCCACTCCCGATAAATCATAGAGATTCTGCAGCGTATCGGCTGCTGCCGTATTAGAAGTTATCAGCATGTATTCTTCTTCAAAGAAGGGCAGACAGAGTGTGTCGTTATCTGCAACAAGATAGAATTTTTCCAATCCGATGATTGGAAAATTCTGTATGATCTCCAGCCATTCTGGCAGGTCATCTGATGGAGCGTACATAATTTCATTTATCACAAACGGCAGCGCCTGGTTGTTATGGAATGAATGACAGAAATCATTTGAGCTGTCCATATCTTCTTCCGAAAATATCTCATATTCAAATTTGTAATAACCTGTCTGCGGCTGAGTTGTGGAAAAATTCACCAGCAAGGTATCGCTGATATTGAACTCGGAAACAAAGTCTTCAATAATTTCTTCATTTTCACAATTCATTCGCTGAACTGATAAAACGAAAAAATCGATATTTTCCAAACCGACATTAGCAATCGTTAATTCATGAAAAATTTCTTCACCTTCCAGCAGTATTTTTCTAAAATTCAGTTCCAGATCTTTTTCTATGGGAAGTACACTATTTTGTCTGGTGGGAGTTCCCAGTGAATCCAGACAAACCAGCCACTCTATATTCTCATCATCGAAAGGATTTACCCTCTCAATGGAATAATCCGGAGGACAACCAGATCCGGTATAGTGAAGTGAATCAAAAACAACTGAAAGATGATCCATTAAAATTAGAGATTCCTGTGTATTATTCAATGCTGTCCAGCTTTCACCTTCTACCACCAGATCAGAAATGATCTGCGGATGAGTTTCCAGCATAAGTTCCGCATCCTGGCAAATGACCAGAAAATCACCTGGCTGGATATGGGCAGAAAACCTTATCACACCGCCTGCAGCATCGATTATGCGCCAGTTATCCACAAGATATCCACAATCTCCCCGATTAAAAATTTCCAGCCATTCCTGATTTGTGCTGGCAGGACGAAAAAGTATCTCATTAATGATCAATTGAGACTCGCCGATTAAAATTGACTGCGAACAGATATTGTTCTCTAAGTTATTATCAAACTCGTAGATAACTTCTACAGTAGTCACATTATAATTCTCATAAAACAATCCCAGATCAGAGGTGAAAGAGATTGAACTTTGAGCAGGAATCTGAGGCAGGTCATAACTTTCATAAAATACACTGTTTATGGTTATTTCAAGTGTTGCTTCCAAGTTATCCACATTTTCTGTGGATAAATTATGAATCTCTGTTTCCAGCCAGTAATTGCCATTATTATCAACTAATTGCAGTTCATAAATTGCCAGATCTATCGGATAAAAATTCGCTGTTCCGGGAGTCGGCTCTTCACATTCGAAAAAATCTTCTTCACTATTATCGGTATCCTGCCCGTCTTGTTTGCGGGCCAAAGTATTTCCGGCAGCAACATCCGGGGCAAAATAAATTCCGGGATTGTACATATCATCGGGCAGATTATTTGTATTGGGTGAATCGTATAAAACCGTATCGGTATAAGAACCGTCATTAGATATTATGCGAATTCCATCTGTTTCCGAGCCACCATTCTGAAAAGCCAGTGAAGCTATCAGATCAGTATTGGGAACATGTTCTTCACCAATTAGAAGAAAGCTATGCGGCTGAATATTGATGGAAGGAAAGATAAAAACCAGAGAAAAACTGGTTCCGGCTTTTTCGATTGTCCAATTTTCCAGATTGATAACATCGTCAGAATCATTATACAATTCAATCCATTCATAACCAGTATCTGATCCTATCGGATCATAGAGAACTTCATTGATAACAACATTTTGAGACCACAGATACGAAACTGAACAGATAATCAAAAACAAAAAGATTTTATTCATAATAATCCCCCCGCTAAAGGAATAAAAAATATCAAAATCTCAAGTCATTTTTTAAAGTATCAAATTCGGTTCGAATATTGGATTCATGTTCTATGGTGTCAATAATTTAATGTTTTTTTAATTTTCTTAATAACAAAAAGCGGATGATATAGAAATCATCCGCCAATATAGATCCTGCTATTCTAGGATTTGAATCTTGCTGCAATTTTCAGGCTGGCAATATTATTTTTAACATCATAATAAACTTCATAGAAATGGTTTTTGCTTTCATAGACAACAGTCTTATTCGTAATTTCTTCATCTACGAAGATTTCTTCTCTGCTAACAATATTTCCGTCCACATTCAGCGTCCATTTGAAAGTGAATTTATCACTCAAAGTCGATCTTTCACCTCGAATCAAGAGATTGATCTCGGCATTATGACTGTTTTCATCTCCGCTAGCCGAATAAACAGTATAATGTGTAAAAATTGAGCCTAATTCCACATCTTCCGGTGTGTTCAAGATCAATTGGCGGGAAAGCTGCGGCAGGCTGTATTTTCGAAATCTAACTTTGGTTTCCTTGCTATCTTTCACTCTTAGAGTGCCATAATATCTTGTGCTTTCATCTTCCTGGTAGTAAAGTAAATAACTTCCCGGCTTTATTTTGTTTCTTATTCTTGTAAATCCCTCATCGTTAACTTCAGCTAATTTCAGTTGTTTGTTGCTGTCGGCAAAATACACTGTTTGTTCTGGCAAGCCTTCTACCCAGATATAACTGCCGCGCCGACATTTATCCAGATTGGTAGCGACTATGAGTATAAGAACAATGATTACAACATTTTTGATGAAGGATATCTGTTTTTGATTCATTTGTGATCTTGTTGATCGCTAATAGAAAGAAAGAACATAACGCCAGTCGGAAACAGGAGATTTGATAAAGATTGCCTGTTTGTTCTTATCATTCCATTTGTAGGAAACCGCACCTTCTTCGTTGGCAATAATCTTTTTTATAGCTTCTACCAAAGTAGGAGAAGATTGGCGCAAAACATCATCCAGAAGATGATTTTTAGTTTCCAGATCGAACATGGTGATGCCGTCTGTATTCACAGCATAAAAATCATAATTAGCTGGTATCTTGATCTCGTCCTTTAAACGATCCCACATTTCCGCCAGATAAACAGAAGTCCCCAGCATTCCTACTACTGTTTCGTCTTTGATCACCGGTACAGCGATAACGAAAGATTTTCGGCCGCTGGTTTTTCCAATTATCGGATAACCGACCACATTTTCACCTTCCAGAAGATCCGGGAAATAACCGCGTGTGCTAAGATTGGCATCTACTTTATCTTTTTCGGAAGTATAGTAGCTGCCGTCCGGCAAACAATACCAGTACAAAGCTTCAGTTCTGCTCTCCGCACCTTCTGTCAAAAGCGGTTTGATCTCTTTCCATTCTCCGGAAATAATTGTTTTGTTAATTGCCAGCTCCTGCAGTCTTTGTAATTCGTTTTGAATTATTTCATCAACAGTCTGCATCGAATTTTTTAGAAGTTCCCAATCCAAAGATGTGGCAACTTGTTTTGAACAGCCCACAAGGGTTAAAACAATAATAAACCCAAAAATAAAAATTTTCTTCATTTCTTCTTCCTCCTTCTCAAAGAGAGCTTTTTATTCTTTGATAAATAATTTGTCAATAATATCTGAAGGAATAATGGAAGCTGTTTCGCGTTTTTCTGCTAAAACTTCGGCAGTAATTCCCAAAAGATATGATGCAGAAATTGCTGCCTTATCAAGTTCAAGTTTCTGACCCAGAAAGGATACGATTATTCCGCTTAATACATCACCGCTGCCGCCGGTGGAAAGTCCGTCATTTCCTGAAATATTGAAAATTATTTTCTGCGCATCAGCATAGATTGTGGAGGCACCTTTCAATAGAATGTTACAATTATATTTTTGGATAAATTGATTTAGATTTTCCAGCGGATCAGCCTGAATTTCGGCTATGGTTTTATTGCAAAGCCGGGCAAATTCACCGATATGTGGAGTTAGGATTATCGGTTTGTTTCCGATCAATTTCAGCAGCTGGGGATTTTGTGACAAGATATTCAAAGCATCAGCATCCAGAACGAGTGATTTCTTCCAATGTTGCAGGATCATCTTCAGAATATCTTTTGATTCAGTTGATGTGCCGATTCCAGGACCAAAAAGTAGTACATCCATGGAATTAAGTTTTTCAATAAACTTTTTTGATTCCTCTGATTCCGGAAGCCTGGATGCTTTTCCCTTTGGTAATGGAAGCGGATAAGTCATAATTTCTATCAATTGAGTTTCGAAGATATTTTCCATTCCAACCGGATGAAAAAGCGTTATGAGACCTGCCCCGGAACGTAAGGCAGCTCGGGCAGCCAAAATTGCTGCTCCGCTGAAGCCGGGTGAGCCGGCAATTATTCCGATGCGCCCGTAATCGCCTTTATGAGAAAATCTGTATCGTTTGGGAAAAATTACGTTATCGGCTGTGATCAATTTTGCTTTAGGAGGTAATTTCTCATAAATAAGATCGGGAATACCGATATCGATAACCAGAGTTTCGCCGCTTTTTTCTCTTCCTCTTCCCAGAAAATGTCCATATTTGAAATTTGCCATCGTTAGAGTGAAAACAGCCTGAACAGCGATTTCTGCTTTGCCTGTATCAGCATCCACACCGCTGGCAATATCAATGGCAATAACCGGGATATTTGCTTCATTTATCTTCTTGATCACATTTACCCGCCAACCCTTCACGATTCCTTTCAGTCCAACTCCAAAAATAGCGTCGATGATCAAATCATAACCTGAAAGCTCAAAATCAGCATCTTCTGTTTGTATGATCGGTATTTTCAAATTTTGGCATTTTTCAAAATTGTCGGACGTTTCCGAACTCATCTTTTCCTGATTTCCCAACAGGAAAATTACCGGTTCAAATTTCCAGCTTTTCAGATAACGGGCAATGACAAAACCGTCACCGCCATTATTGCCTGTTCCGCAAAAGACTGCAATTTTAGATTTTGTAGCCAAGCGAATTCTATCTCTGATGAATTCGGCACAGCCTTTGCCGGCATTTTCCATTAACTCCTTACCCGGAATGCCGATATTTTTGATCGTATATTTGTCCAAAGTATACATTTCATCACGACTTAAAACGTACATTTATACTCCTGAATTTCTCAATTTATAATCAATTTTTATATCAAGCCCCTCTAATCAGCAAGCTGATCTTCTCCTCTTCCACAGGGGATCCTAAATTGCGTTTTTCTACGAAAAAATTTCTTTCAAGTCCCCCTTTGTAAGGGGTAATAAAAGGGGGTTGTACAGTATAATGTATTTTTTTCATAGGTGAGTTCACTTCAACACAATCTCAAAAGTGGTTCCTTTGCCAATTTCGCTTTCCAATACATGAATTTTACCTTTATGATATTCTTCGATGATCCTTCTGGCGAGGCTTAAGCCTAAACCCCAGCCGCGTTCTTTGCTGGTGGTACCGGGAGTAAAAATCTTTTTGAAAGAAGATTTGGGCATTCCCACTCCTTCATCTGAAACATGAATATGGGTTTTATTTTTTTTCTTAAATGCAATAATAGTAATAGTCCCGCCTTTTTGCTGCATCGCATCGATGGCATTTCGAATCAGGTTTTCCAGTGTCCAGGTAATTAAGTCAGAATCTATTTCGATTTTGAGATCTTGAATTTCGCTGATGAATTTGATATCTATCTTTTTGGAAGAGCTGGGCAGGCGATGCTTAAAATGTTCGATAGTATTTGCGATGATATCATGTAAGCTGCAATTATCGCATTTGATGACTGAACCTACTTTTCCAAATCGTGAAGCAATTTTGCTGAGTCTATCCACATCACCTTTCATGTTTTCCAGCATGGAGATCAAGTCGGAATCATCACCTTTTTCCTGCAGCTTCATTTCCATGATGTCTATCCAGCCGCGCAGCGAGGAAAGCGGCGTTCCGAACTGGTGAGCGGTTTCTTTTGCCAATCCCACCCAAATTATATTGCGTTCGCCTTTTTTCAGGATAATGATACCATAAATTCCCAACAGCAGGAATATTACAATCAAACTCATATCTATGTAGGGCATGAATTTTAGTTGTGTGAGAGTGTGTGAATCGCCATAATAAACCCAACTGTGAACCTTGGGATCATCTTTGTTGAATCTAAGAGGGATCATGCCGCCCTGAGCTTCCATTTTTTTCAATAGCGAGATCAGTATTTTTTTCTGACGCTCATCAAGTTCTTCATATTCTTTTGCTTCGACATCGATATTTTCCCAGGCAAAAGGAGTATTAAGGCTATCCACGAGAATAATGGGATAATCGATACGGGGAATGATCTCTTCCATAAAATATTGAAAGAGAAAGTGTTCCAGATTAACATCCGAAGGTAAACTCAGAAATTTAGCATAAAGGTCGGGAACTACCTGCACATCTTTACGGATATCCCGCAGCAGCATATTGGTGTATAAAATGAAGAAAATCAGCAGAATGATGCTGCCTACAATAAAATAGAATGTTATAAATTGGCTTCTTTTACTCGTCTTTTTTTGCAATTTCCCAGATTTCATCTAACTGCTCCAAGCTGGCATCCAGCATGTTTTCATTATTCTTTTGATAATGTTCTTCCACTTTGCGAAAGCGTGATTCAAATTTTTTGATGGTTCGTTTGAGTGCAGCTTCGGTATCGAAGCCCATTTTGCGGGAGATGTTGACGATCGAGAAAAGCATATCCCCTAATTCATCCTGCATTTCTTCTACATTTTTTTGTTGGAAGGCTTCGATAAATTCTTGAATTTCTTCTTGCAGTTTATCCACTGCCGGTTCTACTTCCAGCCAATCGAAACCTACTGATGCGGCTTTTTCCTGCATTCGCTGTGCCACGATGAGTGCCGGCATTGCACGTGGAATACCATCTATTGCCGATTTTCGTGATTTCTTTTTTTCCTGGAACTTGATGCGTTCCCAATTCATTTTTACACCATTTGCATCTTTGGCATAACCATCGGCAAAGACGTGCGGATGACGGCGAATAAGCTTGGCATTTATCTTGTTCAGTACTTCTTCGATCTCAAATTCACCCTGCTCACGGGCAATTTGTGCCTGCATGATGATATGCAGCAGCAGATCACCCAATTCTTCCGAGAGATGTTCATAATCTTTATTTTCGATCGCCTCGATAGATTCGTATAATTCCTCTATAAAATTCGGTACCAAAGATTCATGGGTTTGTTTAATATCCCACTGGCAGCCGTTTTCTTTGTCCCGCAGCTTGGCGATAACTTCTACGAGTTTATCAAATTCCTTCATTTTTTTCCTTCACTTTATCTTTCATCTCGAGCTGAGGGGAAAATTTTGAATTATCCTCTTCTATTTCCCATTCTTTTATCCTTTTCTTGTTCCTGATCTTTTTTCGAATAAATCCGATGATCAGAACCAAGGGTAAAACGCTCCAGATCATGCCTGTGGAGGCAAGTAATATTTCCGTACGGAAACGAGTTTTTGTATATTCTTCAAAAAATTTGGAAAATTCCGAAGTAGTCATTAAAAATGCTTTCATAAAAGCGGATTCAAAAGTTTGCTGCCTACTCATATAATCCCACAAGCGATAGAATTCCACTCTTTTCTTGGTATAAAGATATTTAACTGCCAGTCCCGATTTAGCATAAAAGCTTTCCCATTCAATCTGGTTGCGCGGATAACTATATTTCATCATGTTGAGAGGTCTGGTGTTGCCCAAGATGTGATTTCTGGCAAAATTGAATTCACGATCAAACCCCATATCACCGCTAAAATAAACTGCCATTCCTTCATTGAACCAAAGCGGAACATCAGCTACAAACCTTGAGACGAAATGATGGATGTATTCGTGCAGCATTATACGCTGCAATCTATTTAAACTCTGCATTTTTGAAGGATTGCGCAGATAGATGGTGTCAGTTTTTCGAGAATAAAAAGCCTGACTGAATTCTATTATCCGAGACGTACCTTTTGTCCATGATTGATATTCTGTCTCATCGGCGGCAATTCTGATCGTGATAGGCTCCGAAAGATAGCTGCCCACACTTTTCTGAAATCCGAAGATCGCCTCGTCAAACTGGCTTATCAGGTGCTCCAGAACTTGTATATCGGATGTATTTCCGATCAGGATGATATTTTCGTACTGTTTTTGAATGTTTGGTTGAGCGCAGATAAGAAAGGGAAAAGCAAGGATCAGGATGATGATACTTTTTGTGATCATTCTTTTTTAATGCTTTTCTTGATGAGCTCAAATAATTTGTTCACATCAAAAGGTTTAAAGAGAACATCCCGCAAGCCATCCTGGCGGGATTTTACAACGACATGATTGGGATCATAGCCAAAACCTGTCATCATAATAACTGGAATATTTTCGTCGTAATCTTTGGTTCTTTTGTAGAGTTCGTAACCATCCATATCGGGCATGGCAATATCAGTGAGCAGCAGTTTTATATCTCCCTGCATAATGCGGCTGAGGGCTTGATAACCGGTGTTTCTGGTGATTACTTCCAAATCTGGGCAGCATTCTTCCAATTCCACTTTCAGATAATCAGTCATCGAAATTTCGTCATCCACAACCAGAATTTTCATCTAAAAACTCACTTTAAAATCTTTTTCATTTTCCAAATGGACTCTTTATAAATATCATTAATTTGTTCAAGTTTATTTTTTGATAGATGCTGATAAATTATGATTCTTTCCTGATATTCACTTTTATCGTGAGCCAGAAATTCGTTTTCCCGATACTCTGGTTTTGTCAGTTTGAAGTCATAATCAGTATTATTTGAATAAAGTTTCGAGATTAATCCGTCTGACAAGTGTACTTGATAATTTCTTAAATTGAAGTCTATCTTTTTTGTAACATGCAAAAATTTAAGATGGTTATAATATTTTCTGATAAGTTTTTGTTTGACTTTTAGATTTTCAGCTTTTTGGAATTGCAGATTTTTTTGCAGTTTTTCTATTTCTTCATCAATCTTTTCACAAACTTCTTCGTTTTTTTCCAAATAGTTTGAAATGAGCTTTTCAGCGATTTGCTGTTTTTCTTTAAGGCACCAACCTGAACAGTTTTTTTCTTTCAAATTGCGGCAGGGAAAATTTTCATTTTCGCAGGAAGGCAGTTTCATGATATCAGCCATGACATCAACAAGATCACACAAAAAAAATCTGTTCGGAAAGGGGCCCAGATAAAAATAAGCTTCGGTTGTATGTTCGGTTATTTTTAGAAACGGCACTTTGTGGAAATCTATGGCAAGGTAAACGAGATCTGGATTTTGTATGATCATTTTATTAAATTCAGGATGATGTTTAGAGCGAATAATTTTTGCCTGCAGGAGAGCAGAAAACAGGGAATCTGTTTGGCTGTAGGAAATGTTTTTTGTCAGAGATATCAATTGCAGAATATTCTTATTATCTATACTTGCAGAAAAGAGTTTTGTAAGGCTGTGTTGCAGATTAGCTGTTTCACTGCAAAACAAGATATTATCTTTATCTGATAAAAAATAATAGCCCGTTTCTTTTGGTATTTTTTCAGGTACAAAATTTTTTTTTTCTATCTTCATCATGCGTTTTAATGCCCTGTTGCTTTCTGGATGTCAATCAAAAAAAGCTTCCTTTAATATGTTTTTATCAAACTTCTACCTGTTACAAATAATGATTTCATAAATAGAAAAAACCTTCCGAACACAAATTCGAAAGGTTCTTACGAAATGCTTTAATTAGTCTTCTATCACTTCCACATTAGCACGAGGAATGGTAACCTTTTTCCCGTCTTCCAGTTCAGCTTCCAGAATGCGAACCAATGTTTCAGATTCTACAGCAGTAAGTTTTTCCGGCAATCCGGTAACCTTGCCGATTTTTCCAAAGTTCGGCTGACGAATAACGCGAATCGTTGTGCCGATCAGTAATTCGGACATTTTTGCTTCTCCCACTTTCAGATCTTCTGCTTCAAATTCAACCGGAATGATAATTTCGGGACGCATAACACCGGCACGAATTTGGGTAAATCCATGAATAGAAGCGTTGTGTCCTTCGAATTGTTTTAATAGATCATAAGTTTTTTGAGCCATATTAATTTTGCCGAATCCTTCCGTAGCCACGATCGTTAAACCGATTTCTTCGTGTCCTGTTATTGCCACTCCAATATCATAACCCAGCAGATCTTTCAAATCCTGATCATCGATACCGCCGGTAATGATTCCTGCAACTCCAACTTTTTGTGCTTTTTTGATAACGCTTAAAGGAACGATAGCACCGCACACGATGATCTTGTCTTTGCAGTTTTCCTGGATTTCATCGGGTTCCACAATATCTTCGACAGATTTCGCCAGAATTTTTAATTCGCCATTGATTTCACCGCCGAGACCAAAAATTCCCTGAACATAAGCGGCTTTATTTTTTATGACAACACCTTCTTCTTCGATAACTTCGTCTATGACACCGTCCATGAAGGCTTTAACCTGCACTGGAATGCGCGGTTCGCGCAGGAGAAGTTGACCTGTGAGAGTTGAAATGCTTTCTACTTCGCCTTCTATTGGTGATTTTACAATTGATTTGAAAAATCCGAAGAAACCTTTTGTTTGTGCCAAAACTGTTCCTTTTTTCAGGATGTCGCCTTCTTTTATTTTAACATAATCTTTCATAAACTTGGGATCTACACCCAGTTTATTTGCCAGATTGAAGGGAACGACTTTGCCCGGTAAAAGAGTTTCTGCCACAAAATCGTTTGCTTTTACTTTATCGCCTTTCTTCACCAGAACTTTGCCCTTCAATGGCAAAATTCTTTCTTTTTTCAATACTATGCTGTCGGTTACTGTTAAACCGGGTGAATATGCTTGAGCCATTATACCTCCTGTATATAAGCAGACAACAAACAAATTTTTTCAGTTCTATTCGTCTTGCTTTTAAGTTTTTTCATATTTTTTTCTCTTTATTGAAGAATTTTTTCTGGATATGCATCCAGTTCTTTCATCCATTTTTTTAGAAGAGAAACTCTCTCTGCTAAATCTGCAGGCAAATCGAAAGGTTGACGTCCTCGCGTATCCAGTACAATTCCTACTACACCACCATGTAGTTCTGTAACAATTTCCTGTCCGTTTCCTGCTCCGAGATCCAGACCGCGCCCTGGTTTAAGGGTTGCTTTTGCAATTTCTCCTACACCGCAAGGCAGCAATCTTATTTCTCCGAAAACAATTTCCTCTTCGAAAGTTTCACCGTTTGGCAATTCTATCCGGGCGGTTAAAGATGTTTTTCCCGGTTTGCATTTTCCAACCGGCGCCACGCATGTTCCCAGATAGATAAGGCAGTCTTTTTCGAAAACTTCGGTAGCAGCTTTTTCGCTGATCTCTGTCAGAACGCCAAGTTGCGGCATCATGAAGATACTGTCCACAGCCAGTCGTGTAATACCTTCCGGCAGAAAGGCATCGATCATCATCATCACAGATTGATTTCGACGGGGAGCATGAGAAAGCACACCTCCCGAACCGACTAACAGATCCAGATTCATCATATTTACAATTGTATCTCCGGAGACAGACTGTGAGAAAGCTTCCGAGATTTCACGTTGTCTCTGACCACCTTTCAAAGAAACAGCAAATTCTTTATGCTGGATAAAGGCGTAGCGCAGAGCTTCTTTGGCGATTGCTTGTTCGAGTATCAATTCTTCTAATTGCTGAGGAATTGTGGTGGGACGGATCATCTTATTCTTTATCATATTTCTCAGGCTGGATTTATCGATTTCGAACGGCACCCAACGCAAAATATCATCAATACCTGCCGTGGCAAGCACATTTGAAATGCTGTAACTCATTCCCAGATTGGCACTCACGGTTCGATTGAAAACCCTTTCTTCGGTAAAAACTGAAAAAACGTCTGTAGTCGCTCCACCTATATCAACGCCCAGAACTTCGATATTGTTCACTTTGGCAATTGTTTGCATGATATTACCAACAGCGGCAGGAGTAGGCATGATGGGAATGTTTTTCATTTCACCAGCAACAGGTCCTTTCGTCCAAGTCATCAATTTATTGTAACCCGGAGCCTGTGCCATCACATGTTCCATGAAAAGATCATGAATTTTATCACGGGCAGGACCGAGATTTTCTCGTTCCAAAGTAGGACGTAAATTGTCTGTGATAATAAGATCGGTTTTGTCTTGCAGAGTTTCTTTAATAATATCACGTGCTTTATTGTTTCCGGCGTAGATCACAGGCAGTTTGTAGCTGGAACCAAGTCTTGGTTTCGGATCTGCTGCGCCCACCAGTTCTGCCATTTCTGCCACGTGTTTTGTGGTTCCACCGTCCACGCCTCCGGCCATCAATATCATATCCGGTCGCAGATGGCGAATTCTTTCAATTTTTTCGTGATTTGGTCGTTTATCGTTGCTTGCTATCAAATCCATAACGATTGCACCTGCTCCCAGAGCAGCTCGTTCGGCGCTTTCTCCTGTCATGCGTGCTACAACTCCTGTAACCATCATCTGCAAACCGCCGCCGGCGCTACTGGTAGAAACATAAGCCTGCACACCTTCGTCTTCCTTATCCGACAGCCAGATTGTATCGTCTTTGATGAATTTTATCTCATCATCTTTATACTTAATACGGGCAAGTTCTTCCAATTCTGTAACAGCATTGATCACTCCTCTGGTTACATCATTCAAAGGTTTTTCCACAGTTGTGGGAGCTTCGCCACGCACTGTTTGACGATATTCTCCATCAATATACTCAATCAGAATCGATTTTGTTGTTGTACTTCCACAATCGGTTGCAATGATTCTTTTCAGTTTTTGAGTATCTCCCATTCTTTCCTCCATGTTTTATTTCTTGAATATTTTTTTAACAAAATTCTTAATTTTATTCCATCTTCTTTTTTTCTTAAGTCTCTTTTCTTTTCTTTCTTCCCGATACATATCAACATCCAGTTCATCAATACGTTCCACCAGCAGATTTACATTATCATGATTTTCCAGAAGAGAAGCAAATTCCTGATATTCTTTGGGATTGAAGATAAGTTCGGCAAAAGGAGCTAAAAAATACAACGCCTGACTTCCCAGCCGGCTGAGAGGACGAAGAGATTCGATGGTCATAATAGCGGGTGCGGCCATGCGTTTTTTTACAATGAATCGAGCAATCTTGTCGATTAATTCAACCGCTCTTTCCTGACTGATCTCTGTAATCATCTTTCTCCTTCATTTTTATAAAATAATTTATTTACTTTATCCTAAATAAATTACTAATATATTTTAAAGTTTTTCAAAAATTCTGACGTACATCTGATTGTCAAGACAATGATTATCTAATTATTCTATTTATGTATCGTTTACTTCAATCTAACAATTTTAGTTTACAATGAATTCAGGCTCTAGCAATCGTGAAAGCATAGATCGAGCCGGTTTTGTGTTCTTTAAACAATTTAGAAATCGCATTGAGAGTGGAACCGGTTGTGAAGACATCATCCAAAATTAAAATGCTTTTGCCATAAATATCGATTCCGGAATCTAACCTGAATGCATTATTTACATTTTTTTGCCTTTCACTTTTCGTCAGTTTGGTTTGTGTTTTGGTGAAGCGAAATCTTTTGATCAGATGCGGATAATGCTCTATCTGCAGCTGATCTGCCAAATGACGACTTAAGATTTCTGATTGATTGAACCCGCGATGTCGCTTTTTTACACTGTGCAGCGGAACGGGAGCAATGATATCTATTTTAGCAAAAGGTTTGAATTGAATAATATATTCTGCAGCCTTTTTACCAAACATTTCAGCCACTTTGATCATTTCATCATATTTTAGATCATGAATAAGGTTTTGAACAACTTTATTGAACGGGAATACGGAGCGGGCTTTATCAAAGAAAAAATCTTCTGTCTGGCAAACCTGGCAGCTTTCATTCTTCAAAGGTGAGCCGCAAAATTCACAGACATTCTCCAGAAAAACAAGGTTTTCACTGCATTTTCGGCATAAGATATTATTCTCGATCCGCTTGCGGCAATTGAAACAAATTTTGGGAAATACAAGCTCAACAAAACCGGAAAACAGATTATTCCCGCTCGGTATCATCCTCACCGCCATCTTTATCTTTTTTAGATTTTACAGCAAATCCTAATTGAAACAGGTAGGCGTTATCCTGATCCCAGTTCATTAGAGCCCAGGAATAGAGTGAACGTAGTTTACGGGCATCTTCTTTGAAGAGCTCTATCTGAATTGCTGTATCTTTTTCTGATTTATCTTTCTTCAAATTCTCTATCTTCTGTGCAACTTGTAAGGAATTGTTTAAAAACCTGATCAGTCTGTCGATGAATTCCTGAGGTAATACTTTTTCTTTTTTCTGATTAAGATGAATTTGATAAGCTCGAATGAACTTTTCAATTACAGCAATTTTTTCATGTCTTTTGCGCGGAAATCTGCTGTTAACACCAAATAAACTAAGAATACTTTCATCTTGCGATTTTGTACTCTTCAGCAGCCTCTTGCATTTAAGATAATATTTGAAGAGCTCTTCATCAGCATCTCGTAATTCCTGATAAAAATCGAAGCTTTTGCTCTTTTTATTCTCGGCTATGCTCAGTGCTTTAATCCATTTATCATAAGCGTTCAAACCCCAGTTTACCAGAGATTTCGGAATAGAAAGCGAAGTTTCCCAATATTCGATATAATTCTTTAACATTTTTAACCTCTCTGTACGAGTGGCATAACTGTCATTTGTAAAATAATTATCATTAAATACCGCCATCATCTCTCCTGTTTTCAATTTACTGATCTCTATTTACTATTTATTAATATTTGTCTTACACTTATGCACTCTTTTTAATATCACGTAATTGCAGGTCAAGATATAAAAATTTGTTGTTTGTTATCAGAAAAACGTATTTACCTTTATATCAATTCTTTAACTTGATATTTTAGTTAATCAATTTATTTAGTAATCTATTTTTTCCGTAGAATAAGAATCAAATGGCGAATAATTCCATATAGAATATAAACTGAAATCCAGACGATAAAAATGATATCAGGATACCAGAACGCTACACCTAAACTAACTAGAGCCAAACTTATAAAAAATCTGGTTTCTTTCGTCAGTTTTTTTCCTTTTTCTATTGGTAGATATTCGATTTTGCTGATCATTAAAAGAGCAGAAATGAATACTGTAACACAAAAAAATGCCGGTGATTTTACATGTTCCCAAAGATAAAAATTTATAATGACAAAAGAAGATATCGTTCCTGCTGCAGCTGGAATTGGCAGACCTATAAAGGGATGTTTTTTGGTGGGATTTATATTTGTTAATGAAAATCGAACCAGGCGAAAACCGCCTGCTAAAACATATAAAATGGTGATGATGAATCCGATTGTTTTTATTTGGTATAGCGAAACTTTGTAAGCCAGAAAGGCGGGAACCACTCCAAATGCCACAAAATCTGCCAAAGTATCAAATGTTGCACCGAATTTACTGATAGCATTTAAAATACGCGCCAGCTTCCCATCCAAAAAATCACAGATCATGGATAGCGCAATAAACCAGGCAGCTTTAACAAATTCACTTTCATAGATAAATTGCAATGCGATGAGAGCCAAGGTCAAGCTGAGAGCTGTAAAGAAGTTCGGTATAAGAAACTTGTACTTTCTAAGTAGTTTCATCGTCTTCCCTTTTTAGTAAAATCTCTTCTCCTGCTGTAATTTTCTGTCCACAAACAACGTTAAGCTTATAATCTGACGGAAAGTTAATTTCGAAGATAGTAGTTCCCGTAATATATCCTATCAGTTTCCCGGCATCGTTGCAATTCATTTCAAAAATAACAGGTTTTTTCGACCATTGGATAGAAATTTTTTCATCGCCGCTGCTGCATCTGATTTCCGCTGTATTGAAAATAGATTTTTTTATTTTAATATTTGCTTCATTCAGGTCGATTACCTTGCCGGATATTGGGCTGAGGACAGCGTTTTTCTTATCTTCAGAAATAAAAATTTTATTGATTTTAAATTGAAAAAAAATCCATAAATACCAGATTAAACCGGAAAGTGCAAAATACTTTATGATTTCGTAATTATACAACCCGTTCAAAATAAAAGAAATTATAACAATAAGAATGGGAATGAGAGCTCTTTTGAATTTTGCTTTCTGTATCCGACTGATATTGGAAATAGAATCTTGATCATTCATCAATTGATTCCTACTCTTTTAAAAATATAATCAACATTCTGTGTGTAACGATCGAAGGAGAAAATGTCGTCAATTTCGTTGGTTGTAAAATATTCCATTACTTCCTCGTCTGCCAGCAGCAATTCCTGAAAGGGGATTTTGTTTCGCCAGCATTCCATGGCATTTCGTTGCACCATAGCATAAGCTTCCTCGCGGGAAATTCCTTTCTTAGATAGTTCCAATAGAAAAACCTGAGAGAAAACAAGCCCATTTGTTAGTTCAATATTTTCTATCATTTTTTCGGGATAAATCAATAGGTTGTCGATCAATTTTATCATCTTGTTCAGCATGTAGTTCAGCAAAATAGTAGAGTCCGGCAAAATAATACGCTCTACAGAGGAGTGACTGATATCGCGTTCATGCCAGAGAGCGTTATTTTCCAACGCTGCCAGAGCATTGCTGCGTAATACGCGAGCCAGCCCGCACATTTGTTCGGTAACGATCGGATTGCGTTTATGCGGCATGGCGGAAGAACCTTTTTGTCCTTTAGAAAAATTCTCTTCTGCTTCCAGAACTTCTGTTCTTTGCAAATGCCGAATCTCCAGAGAAATTTTTTCAACGGTAGTTCCAGTTATGGCAATTGTATTGATGAATTCAGAAATCCTGTCTCGTTGAATAACTTGTGTGGAAATATTAACCGGTTCCAGATCCAGATATTGGCAGGTGATTTTCTCGATTTCTGGCGAGAGATGTGCATAATTTCCTACTGCACCGGAAATCTGCCCAACAGCGATATTTTTTATTGCCCGTTCCATCCTGCTGATATTGCGCTGCATTTCGTCGTACCAGAGGGCAAACTTGAGCCCAAAAGTGATCGGCTCGGCATGAATACCATGAGAACGACCAATGCAAAGAGTGTATTTATGTTCTCGTGCTTTTATTTTTAAAACTTCACTGAATTTCTCCAGATCGCGTACGATCAGCTCGCCGGCTTGGCGAAGCTGCATTGACGTAGCTGTGTCCAGCACATCGGAAGACGTCATGCCGTAATGTATCCAGCGGGAAGCGGCTCCCACGTATTCTGCCACATTGGTCAAAAATGCGATCACGTCATGTTTGGTGGTAGCTTCTATTTCGGCGATCCTTTCCACATCAAAATCTGCCCGCTCAATTATATCATTCAGATCATTATCGGGAATGATCCCCAGTTCATTCAACGCCTTGCAGGCTGCTAATTCTACATCGAGCATGCATTGAAAGCGGTTCTGCAGTTCCCAGATCTTTGCCATTTCTTCACGAGAATATCTTTTAATCATATCTACCTCATTTTTCTCCGGTTATCATTGGCTTTAGCTTACGATTTTGTCAATTTGTATCTTGGCAAGTTCATTACTATCTTCAAAAATCATTACCGATTTAAGCTTTTCCTGATAATCAAATTCTATCCTATAACCGCTTTGCAAAACTTTTATTTCAATTATTCTCATTTCCCGGGAAAATGATATCTGCACCGTCTCAAAAATAGTTATACTTTTTTGGGAAAGTATTTCCTGTTCATATTCTAACAGCAGCAAAGGATCGTGAATCAAATTTAGAATGATGGGATTTTGAGGGCGATAGATTTCAGCTGGCCCGATTTGATCTTGAACAGAAATCAGAGAATCAATTTCAATGATCAAGAAGGGCTGTGGTTTCATACCGAAAATGCCACTGTCGAAGATCGTGATTTTCCAAAGATCGGATTTTTTATTGATGTTGATATTTTTGCGGAAAGCAAAATTCTTAAAATTAGCTTCCAAAATGCCGTCGGCTGTGAATTCTTGCCATTCTGCCAAATGTGTTCTCAGCAGAGCTTGCTTTTCAGATCTGTCCAGCTGTGTGTTGTATGAACATCCGATAAGAATGAGGATCAGAGAACTAATCAGGATCAGCTTCATTATGTTCATTGCGGATAAGTATTCCGATAGCAATCAATGCGGCTGCGATCATAATGGAACTGAGAATCTGACCAGTGGTCATGAATCCCCAGATATAACCCAGATGTGCATCCGGTTCCCGCACAAATTCCACCAGAAACCGGAACAATCCATAAAGTCCAATCCAGCTCCAGAAAACGATTCCCGGTTTTTTTATGCGGCGAAACATATAATTTGTGATCAAGAAAAGCACGATGCCCTCCAGGATTGCTTCATAAATTTGCGAAGGATGTCGCGGTCTGCCATCAGAATTCGGGAAGATCATTGCCCAGGCAACAGATGTGGGTTTTCCGTAAAGCTCGGCGTTGATGAAATTTCCCATTCTTCCAAAGAAAAGACCGATAGAAACCAGCGGCATGACAGGATCGGCTAAAACATAGAAATTGCGGTTATACTTTTTACAAAATAATAATCCTGCCAGGATGACTCCAACAGCTCCGCCATGAAAAGACATTCCTCCTTCCCACACTTTAAAAATCTGGAGAGGATTCTGCAGATAGAATGAAAAATGATAGAATAAAATGTAGCCTAACCTGCCGCCGATAATAACACCCAGCATCATGTTGAAAAGCAAGGTTTCGTATTCTTCTTTGTTCAGTTTGATCTTCCTGATGGCATAATGCCGACGAATGAAAACATAGGCAATGATAAAACCGACAATATAAAAAAGTCCATACCAGCGAATTTCGAATGTCCCAAGTTTAACAATGGTTGGATTGATATCGGGAAAATGCAGCATTTATACTTCCTTCTTTAATATGTGAGAATGAACAGGTTATTTATAACTTGTGCAATTTTAAATTTCATTGCAGATTTTACTTTCCGAATTCTTTTAATTTTTTATGCAAGATATCTGCCAGTTCTTCAGGGGGAAGTTCATGTTTTTCCACTTCTTTCTGCAGATCGGGTGAGAAGATCTTAACAACTTGAGTCGGCGAGCCATTCAAGCCAATTTCATTTTCATCCAGTTCCAGATCATCTGCCGTCATTATCTTTAGTTCAGCTTTTTTTGCGTTTCGTTTTCCACGCAGGGAAGGTAATCTGGGAACATTAATCTCTTTGACCACTGTAAGAACAACAGGAAGCTTTAATTTTATTCTGTCATAACCGTCTTCCATTAAGCGTTGAACAATTATCATTCCATCCTGGATCGCTTCGATTTTGCGAACGAAACAGGTTTGAGGAAGGTGAAGATGAGCTGCCACGCCCGGGCCCACCTGTGCTGTATCACCGTCGATAGCCTGCTGACCGAAAAAGATCAGATCAAATTCTCCGATTTTTTTGATCGCTTCTGCCAGAGTGAGGCTGGTAGCCCAAGTATCGGCTCCGGCAAATTTTCTATCGGTCAATAAAATTATCTCATCCACACCCATTGCCACAGTTTCTCTTAATGCAGTTTCCACCTGGGGCGGTCCCATGCTGATAGCAGTAATTTTTCCGCCATATTTTTCCTTCAATCTCAGAGCTTCTTCCACAGCATAAAGATCAAAGGGATTGATGATACTTTCTACACCTTCTCTTATCAGTGTATTTGTAGCAGGATCGATCTTGATCTCGGTGGTATCCGGAACTTGTTTGATACAAACGATTATATTCATAACAATTCCTCCTATTGATAGAACTCTTTGATCTTTTCGATCACAAAATCCTGCTGTTCTCGGGTTATTTCCGAAAAGACAGGAATCGATAACACTGTTTCTGAAAGTTGCTCGGAAATGGGGAAATCTCCAATTTTGTAGTTAAGATAAGAAAAGCATTCCTGCAAATGCAATGGAAGCGGATAGTAGATGGCACAGCCGATCTGATGAGAACGTAAATGTTCCATGAGAGTATCGCGATTTTCTGCTTTCAATGTATATTGGTTGAAAATGCTTTCCGCTTTTGGATGTATCACCGGCAATTCAATCTGCTTTATGTCATTCAAATTCTGATTGTAATATTCAGCATTTTGGCGGCGGGCTTTCGACCAGTTTGGTAAGGAACGTAATTTCACCAGCAGAACTGCAGCCTGGATAGTGTCGAGACGGCTGTTCAAACCAACCCATTTGTGATAATATTGCGGATTTTCGCCGTGAACACGAAGTTGAAAGAGCCGGGCAGCTAATTCATCATCGTTGGTCAAACACATACCGCCGTCACCCATCGCTCCCAGATTTTTACTGGGAAAGAAAGAAAGCGTGCCAATCTCGCCGATGGTGCCGGCAGTTTTGCCGTCATATTTTGCGCCGACTCCCTGAGCATTATCTTCGATAACTTTCAAATTATACTTTTCGGCAATCGCCATGATCTTGTCCATCTCTGCCGGTTGACCGAACAGATGAACAACGACAATCGCTTTTGTCTTCGGGGTTATGGCAGCTTCGATTTTATCAGGATCAATATTGAACGTATCCGGTTTTACATCTACAAAAACCGGTTTTGCACCTACTCGATAAATCGTGCCTGCCGTAGCAAAAAAAGTGAACGGAGTTGTGATAACTTCATCTTCTTCACCTAATTCCAAAGCAATAAGCGCCAGAACGAGAGCATCGGTTCCGGAAGCACATCCGATGGCATGTTTCACATTGCAGAATCTCTGCATTTCTGTTTCGAATTCTTTTACTTGCGGACCCAATTTGTAGGCATGAGTGGCAAACACTTTTTCCATCTCTTCACGAATATCATCTAAAATTGGCTTATATTGAGCATCGAGATCTAACATGGAAACTTTCATCTAGCAAATCTCCTATTCCTCAAAGTAATTTATGATTCTCTGCAATATCTGATCCAGTGAATATTTTGGCTTGTACCCAATCATTGCCTGCACTTTTGTTAGATCCGGTTTACGATTGCGCATATCCTCAAATCCTTCCTCGTATGCATCTTCATATTTTACATAATCAATCTTTGATCTGCTGTTTGCCATCGTCTTGATCTTCTTGGCAAGTTCTTCGATAGTAATGCTCTTATCATTTCCGATGTTAAAGATTTGACCTTCGGCATTTTTGGTGTTCATCAATTTTATCATGCCGTCTGTCACATCACAAACATCACAAAAGCAGCGGGATTGTTTGCCGTCACCATAGATCGTGATGGGATGATTGAGAAGCGCATTGTGAACAAATTTCGGGACGACCATACCGTACTGACCTGTCTGGCGAGGTCCTACAGTATTGAAACAACGGACGATCACCACCGGCAGTTTTTTTTCTCGATGATAAGCTAAAGCCAGAAATTCATCGATAGCTTTGGCAGAACTATAGCTCCAGCGAGAAATATGAGTAGAACCGAGCAATCTGTCATCTTCTTCTTTGAAGGGAATTTTATCGCTTTTGCCATAAATTTCGGAAGTGGAAGCAATGAGAACTTTCTTCTTGTATTTATTGGCAAATTCAAGTACATTTTCTGTTCCTACAATATTGGTGCGCAATGAAAGCAACGGGTTATCGATGATGTATTTGACGCCGACCGCTGCTGCCAGATGATAAATCTGATCTGCCTGTTTGATCAATTTTTCCAGAACTTCCTTATTGAGGATGGAATCGATAACATAATGGAATTTATCATTCTTGATTAGATGAATAATGTTGGAATACTTTCCAGTGGAAAGATTATCTATAACAGATATCTGATGCCCTGCTTTTAACAGCTTTTCTGCCAGATGAGAGCCGATAAAGCCTGCTCCTCCAGTAATTAATATTTTCATATAATCTCCTTAAAATCAATAATTTTGAATAACCACAAGCAAGGTTGCAACTTGACTCAATACAGTGAGTGTATCTTTGGCGATCTGCCAGTAATCTATTTCCGGTTTTTCGGGCACAAAGATCATATCGCCTTCTTCTATTACTACCGTTGCATGCGGTTTTAGCCACAACGTGGAATTTGCTTTAATGATGCGTATTTTACTTTTGCGTGCGCTCGGTAATAAGCCGCCGGCTTTTTCCAAATAATCCTGATAAGAAAGCCCGGGGTCGATTTTAACAAATCCTGGATTTTTAACCTGACCGCTGATATATACAGTTTTTGTTTTCTTAGGAATATAAATGAAGTCTCCGCTTTTAAGCAGAATATCATTTTCGGCATTTTGAGATTTCCAGAGCTCATCTATTTTAACAGACATTTTCGCCGTCAATTCCCGAGCTTTCTGTTTGAAGTAAGAATACTCCATAAAGCTCATGTTTTGCGGTGAAATTGTTTTTAGTCTTTCAAATTCAGAATCAATGTCATGATTGATATCCGGTCTCTGCACAAAGGCATTTCTGAGGTCTGCTTTGTTATCAAGTATTCCAATTTTATTAAGAATATCTAATAATCTTGTTTCATTTTCGATGATATAATATTCGCCGGGAAACTGCACTTCTCCGGCAACTGTAACCATATTTTTCTCATGAAAATCGGGAATGGTTCGCACAAAGAGATGATCAGCATTTTGCAGGATTAAATTCTCCGGATCATCGGGATATTCGATTATTTTTTCCAAATTGACTTCCATTTTTTCTGTTTCTGCTGCATTGATGAATCTTACCAATTCTGCTTTCTGCAGATAAGCCCCCGCTGTAAGTCCAAAAGCTAATTCCACAAGATCGCTAATCCTGTCGCCTTCTACAATCTCAAATTCACCCTCTTTCTGTACCGCACCAGATATTGCAACCTGATTCTTTATTGCCGGTACATAAATCATATCACCGTCCATCACATAGGGATTGCATTCTGAAATACCAAGAGTGAAAAATTTAACCAGATCTACTTCGACTTCTTCTTTCTTTCGTTTGATGGAAATCATTCTGCGGGAAGCTGTCGGTATTGTTTTATCTTCTTTACTAAAATATTCCTGATACTTTTTTTGAAACAGATTCTGTTCTTTTGTCTGCTCCGTTTTGAATTCGGTCGTCAATTGGGAACTTTCAATTTCTGCCAGTTTGATTACTTCCGAAACTCTGGTAGAAGGAGAGACAAGAAAAACTCCAGGATTATCTACAGCACCAACAACAGAAACATGATACATCATTTCGTCCGTTTTTAATTGCCCGAATTGAGCCTGTAAACTTAAACTCAATAAAGCAAATAAGATCAATACTATTATTTTCCTACTTTCCAATTTCACATTTCCTCCTTCGGAAATTCAGGGAAAAATCTTAAATTCATATATTTTGTCAAATTATAATTACAGTTACAGAAGTGTTTATGAAAGGTTTTTATAAACATATTGTGTCATTTTCAAAGCTTCTTCCATCAGAAAATCTTTGTTTTCGTTTACTTTGCCTTCTGTCTGGAATATGATTTTGAATCCTTTTGTAGCATCGATTTTAACTGGATGATCAAATATTTTTATGAGCCCCTTCAGCTTGCTTCTGGCAGGCATTTTTGTGGCATTGAACTCTATGATAATATTGTTGTTTTTCATTTTCACTGATTCCAGAATGGACTTCTCTATCAGCAGTCTCAAACGAAAATAATTTAGTGCGGACTGGGCTTGTCCGGGAATATCTCCAAACCGATCATTTAATTCTTCGCTAAGTTCGTCAAATTGTTCCAATCTATCAAATTCCAGCATTTTGCGATAGATTTGAAGTCTTTCTTTTTCGCTTTCAATATAGCTTTCCGGGAAATAATAATCACTTTCGATACGTAATCTTTCCAAATTTTTGGGTTCTTCTTCCAGCCACTGATCTTTGGGTTTTTCAGCTTGAATATTTTCGATAGCTTTTTCCAGAAGACGGTTGTAATAATTGAAGCCGATTGAATTTATGATACCGCTTTGTTTGGTTCCCAGCAGCGTTCCAGCTCCCCGCAGTTCCATATCTCGCATGGCGATCTGATAACCGCTTCCCAACGATTCATATTCGATGAGAGTTTCCAGCCGTTTGCGGGCATCATCCTGCATTTTAGGTGGAATGATGAGATAAGCATAAGCACGGCGGTTACTACGTCCCACCCGACCGCGAATTTGGTAAAGTTGAGCCAGACCAAACATATCAGCTCGATTTACTATAATCGTATTTGCATTGGGAATATCGATGCCGGATTCGATGATCGTGGTGGCGATAAGCACATCGAATTTGTGATGCGCAAAATCCAGAGTTACGGCTTCCAATTGCTTTTCGGGAAGTTGTCCGTGACCAACAGCAAAAGAAACATTCGGCAAAAGTTTTCGCAGTTCGGTTGCCACGCTTTCGATAGTTTGAACACGATTGTGTACGAAAAAAACCTGACCACCGCGATCGACTTCCCGATTGATGGCATCTTTTATCACATCTTCATCCCAGGGAACTATCACGGTGCGGATGGGCAGACGAGCTTTGGGAGAAGTGCGAATAAGCGAAAGTTCCTTCAATTTGGAAAGCGCCATGTACATCGTTCGCGGAATCGGTGTAGCACTCATATAAAGCGTATCCACATTAGATTTCATCTGGCGCAGTTTATCTTTGTGCCGTACACCAAAACGGTGTTCTTCGTCGATAACCAGCAATCCAAGCTTTTTATATTTTATATCTTTTGATAAAAGACGATGCGTTCCAATGGCAATATCTATTTCGCCGCGGGAAAGTCGTGCCACATCTTTTTTGAGATTGGCAGCAGTTCGAAAACGGCTGAACATGGAAATTCGCAGCGGATATTGAGCCAGACGTTCTTTGAAAACCAGATAATGCTGTTCTGCCAGAAGCGTTGTAGGAACCAGCACTGCAACCTGCCAGCCGCTCATAACAGCCTTAAAGGCAGCTCGAATTGCAACTTCCGTTTTACCGAAACCAACATCTCCGCAGAGCAGTCTTTCCATCGGCGATTCTGTTTCCATGTCGTTTTTGATTTCTCTGGTAGCAATTACTTGATCGGGCGTGTCTTCGTAGATAAAAGAATCTTCCATTTCGATCTGCCAGTTGTTGTCAGCATCAAAAGCAATCCCACGCCGTAAATGGCGTTCCGCATAGAGTTTTATCAAATCTTCTGCCACCAGCTCAATTTGACGCTTTGCTCTGTTTTTGGTATTTTCCCATTTTTTGCTGCCCAGTTTATGAATAGTGGGAGCGATGCCTTCCTCGGAAACAAATTTGGAAACCAGCGAAAGCTGGAAAGTGGGAACATAAACCACATCGTTTTCAGCATATTTCAAAGTCAAACATTCTATCGTATTTCCGCCGACCTGCAATTTATTCAAGCCGCTGTAGATGCCGATTCCATGATCGATGTGAACTACATAATCTCCGGGTTTCAAGGATTCATAATCGACCAGAGCTTCTTCTTTGGAAAAATGCGCCTGTCTTCTTTTACGTTTGTAACGGCTGAAAATTTCATGATCGGTAAACACAGCCAGTCTGGCATCCGTCAGATTGAAACCGTTTTGCAGCACGCCAATGGTGAATTCCACTTTGTTCTCAAATTGCGGCAGCAAATCCAGCATGCGTTTACCCTGACTTTTATTATCGGATTGCAGAAAAATTCGATAGCCATCTTCCAGTTTAGCTGTTATTTCCTGTTCCAAAGTTTCCAAGGATCCCTGCATATTTGTTTGTGCAGTTACAGGAGCTTCCAATTTGTGGGTGATCTCAGAGAATTCCTGATAAGAACCGTTAAAAAAAATATTTTGATACTCCTTGAAAACCCGAGTAATGAATTTTTCTGATTCAAAGATTTCTTCCGGTTTGGGAATGAGACGCTTTTTATATTTTGAACGAATTTTTTGATAAAGCTCGGTGGTTTCTTCCAGAACTTCCTGGAAATAGCTTTGGAAAAACTGGAATTCATCCCAGAAAACCAGACAATTATTTTTGTTGAAATATTGCAGGAAAGTTTCCACCTTCGGCAAAAGCAGTGCTGCATCCAATTCGATGCCTTCATAAAATCCATCTTTGTGAATACGTTGCCACATTTCCTCTGTTGCGTCGAGGTCGTGCAGAGAAAATTCTCGTGAAGGAATCAATGTAATCTTGTCTAATTCTTCACCGGTGGAACGTTGCGAACTGACCGAAAACACGCGGATAGATTCCACTTCATCACCGAAAAATTCGATTCGGACAGGTTTGTGAGAATTGGGGCTGAATACATCGATGATTCCGCCACGACGGGCAATTTCTCCAACTTTACTCACCTGAAATTGATTTTCATAACCCATTCCCACCAAATCGGAAACCAGCATGTCGGGATTGAAATCTTCGTTCTTTTTGATTGTAATAATATTCTTTCCAAAAATATCGGCAGCAGTAATTTTGCGCAAAAGTGAACGGATGGAAACTGTGAAAACAGCAGGTTTGGCAGATATAGCAGCTGTGAGAGTCTCGATGCGCTGAGCTCGAATAAGATAATGCGGTGAACGCTGCTCGTAGGGCAGAACTTCATAATCCGGCAGAAAATAAGCTGCATCTCTTTCCAAAAATAAATCCATATCTTCCTGATATTCTTCTGCCATTTTATCGTCGGCTGTTACGAAGATGACGTTTTTTCCTGTCTGCCTGAAAGCACGCGCCAACAAAAGAGATTTAGCGGAACGGTTCAGATTGTGAACCAAAAATTTGGATAAACCGTTTAAAACAGCTGCATCAAATTCTTGCACGAAGCTGGATTTATCTATTACCAAATCTATCTTATTGTAAAACATACTCATAAGTGGCGAATTTTATTGGGCGGTTTATTGCGTCAAGCAGATTGAGTTTTCGCCATGATGACACAAAGCCACGAAGGATTCTGAAACAGCGGATTTGCGCAGATGAAAGCTGTTTATAATTTCAATTTATGCATCCGGCAGATGTAATTAAAAATCCTACGGTTTTTTGTTTGAAAATAATTTCGTGAAATTAAATATCTGTTGACTTATCGTAACTTACATTTATTAAGCTACAAAAAATAATTGGAGGATTATTATGGAAGAAAAAAAAGGATTTTTGGGTGCATTGTTCGATTTTTCATTTTCTGAATTTATCACTACAAAAGTGATAAAATTTTTGTTCATTTTGGGTGTCGTCATATCTATTATTTTAGCGATTGGTTTTATTGTAGCCGGATTTAATATGTCAACAGCTCTTGGAATTCTGTTTCTAATTCTATCTCCATTGTGTTTTTTAGTTTACGTTATTTTGATCCGGATCTGGCTGGAGATTATCATTGTCGTTTTCAAAATTGCTGAAAATACCACACCTCGAATTTAGAAATCTGGAATGTCGAAAAAAACCTTCCAGGAACATAATACCCGGAAGGTTGATTTGAAATCTAAATTCTAAAGTATTAATTCTACCTACAAACTATAATACAAATTCATTTCGTAGGGATGCGGACGGTTACGCACAGCCACAACTTCCTTCATCTTTTCTTTTATCCAGCTTTCGATGAGTTCTTTATTGAAAACATCTCCTTCCAGAAGATAATCATGATCTTGTTTGAGGGCTTCCAGAGCTTCTTCCAAACTGGTGGGAATGGAATATAATTTGGCCTGCTCTTCTTCGCTCCACTTGAATACATTATCGTCAAAAGGACCGTAGCCATTTTCTTTGGTCGGCATAATTTTATGTTTGATGCCGTCCAAACCAGCCATCAAAAGCGCACTCATTGCCAGATAGTAGTTGCATGTTCCGTCACCGGTACGAAACTCGATTCGTTTCATTTCTTCGCTGACGGCATATTTGGGAATGCGGATAGCAGCGCTGCGGTTTGCCAGTCCGAAGAAAAGTTTCACTGGAGCTTCAAAGCCGGGAAGAAGTCTTTTAAAAGAGTTTGTAGAAGGATTTGTGAAAGCAGTTAGCGAACGTCCGTGTTTCAGAATTCCACCGATGAAATAGAGTGCTTCCTCGCTCAGATCGGCATAATTTCCTTTTTTGTAGAAAACGTTCTTGCCTTTCTTGCGCAGCTGAATATGAAAATGCATCCCATTTCCGGCTTCGTCATAAAGCGGTTTCGGCATAAATGTAGCTGTCAGATCATTTTCAAGAGCACAATTATGAACGATATCTTTGATGTACATCATTTTGTCGGTGATAACATCGAATTCCAGAAGTTCCGTTTCGATTTCCTGCTGACCGCTCAGTCCCACTTCGTGATGATGATAACGGATCGGACAGCCGATATCTTCGATAAGCTGCACCATTTCTTCGCGGATATCGGCATATTTATCGAATGGCGTATCGATATGATAGCCTTTGCGGTTTGCCACAGCCGTGCCGTCTCTATCGCGATAACTGCCGGGAAGATCTTCTTTATTTTCGGAAGATGTAAACTTGTAGCCGGCACTGGATTTTTTGTTATTGATCTCAGCATCGTTGAACAGATAAAATTCAAATTCGGGAATCCAGTAAGACTCATCTGCAATACCGGTTTTTTTCAGGAAATTTCTGGCTCTTTTTGCCACACTGCGTGAATCTTTCAGCACACCTTTGCGAGTATCGGCATCGCAGATATAAGAAAGCATTCGCACCGTTGGATGATAGGTAAACGGATCTAAAATTGCGGTTGACACATCCGGCAGAAGGATCATATCACCTGCTTCCACAGCTTTCATGCCTGGAATGCTGGAACCGTCGAAAGGAATTCCATTTTCAATAACATAATCCAGTCTGCGAACAGGAAATGAAATGTGATACCAGTTTCCTACCAGATCAGAATATTTCAAATCGATGGTTTTTACTTCATTTTCTTCAATCATTTTTTTTACATCAATCAAATTCATAATTTATCTCCAATTATTTTTTTTATTTCAATCCGTTATTCTTACCAATTTTTCAGATTGCTCTTTCGTCTTCTCCGGCACAAGTCGGAAATATCTCTGCTTTGAAAATTGATTAAAGCCAAAAGAGAAGTAAGAGATTCTGCCTGTAAAAATCTTAGATGATATCACAGCCTGATTCCCGTCAGCAGATTTAAAAAGAAATTGAGCGGCGGCATGATGATAGCTCCGATAATATTCAGCCGGAAAACAAACGATACAAGCAGAATGATAATTAAAATTTGTGCTCCCTTTTGTTCTTGAGCCGTATATTTATAGTAAGCCTCATCACTTAAAAATCCGCCTAAAATTTTTGATCCATCCATGGGTGGGATCGGCAGTAAATTAAAAATTCCCAAAGCAAGATTTATCAAAATGGCATAAAGCAGCATTCCCAGCCAGAATTGAGTCATGCCGCTGGCTGTATAAATGATATTTGGATCTGCTTTTTTGATCAGGTTGAAAATAACCGAAAGGATGATGGCAAAAACAAAGTTGGAAACGGGTCCGGCTGCTGCAGAAATTGCCATGTCACGTTTCTGATCGTTAAAATTATAGGGATTGATCGGCACCGGTTTTGCCCAGCCGATGCGGGCAATGAACAGCATGATCAAACCAAAGGGATCGATATGAGAGATGGGATTGAGCGTCAATCTGCCGGCACGCTTGGCTGTATCATCTCCCAACATATAAGCAACATATCCATGACTGAACTCGTGAATGGTCAACGAGATCAGCAGGATAGGCAACTGTATTATTATCTGTAATAAAAAATCCATAATTCCTCGTATTTCTGTCATCCTGAGCCCTTCGACAATGCTCAGGACAGGCTTAGTCGAAGGATGACAATAATTTAGTGCACGTTATAAAATTCTTAGCTCCTGCTACAAATTATATTTTGCAGCTTAAAAAAGCTACACACCCCACGACTAAAGTCGCACCCCTCTCAAGAGGGGAATGCTATCAAGATGATTGAATTACTTTCAAAAATCTTCTCTTTCCTACTTTTATTGTAACTTCTTTATCAACTTCCGCAAAAATATCTTTCACCTTTTCACCATCGATGCTGACTGCATTCTGTTTGATCATGCGGCGAGCTTCTCCGCCACTGGCGCAGGTTCCGCTCTGAACCAGAATGTCGATAATTTTCATGGAAGGTTCGGTTAATTTGAATTCAGGAATTTCATCGGGAAGTTCCTTTTTGGCAAAAACTTTATTGAATTCAACTTCCGCTTCCCGGGCAGCAGCTTCGCCATGATATAAATTCACGATTTCCCAAGCTAAACGCTGTTTAATGACTTTTGGGTTCACAGAATCAGTTTTAAGCTGCTCAGCAATTCTGCCGATTTCCTCCGAAGAAACTTTGGTTGCATAATTAAAATAGTTCAGGATCAGATCATCGGGAATGGACATGGTTTTGCCGTATTTATCCTGCGGCGTATCAAACACAGCGATGTAATTATTCAAAGATTTGCTCATTTTTTCTTTGCCGTCCGTTCCCATCAGTATGGGAGACAGCACCGCAACCTGCTCTTCCTGACCAAAATAGCGCTGCATATCTCGCCCGGAAAGAATATTGAATTTCTGTTCTGTAGCTCCCAGTTCCACATCGGCATTTATTGCTACAGAATCATAACCCTGTAAAATTGGATACATAATTTCATGCATTCCCAAAGCAATTCCGTTTTCATAACGTTTGCGGAAAGAGTCGTGCGCCATAAATTGCGCCAGAGTATATTTCCCCATCAATTTCAAAACATCCGCCATTGTCATTTCGCCAAACCATTCTGTCTGCCAGCGGACTTCGGTTTTATTGGCATCCAGAACAGTATAAAGCTGATCCATATATTTTTCGGCATTCTTTTTCACCAGCTCTGCAGTGAGTGGCGGACGTGATTCGTCCTTGCCGGTGGGATCTCCGATCTGAGCTGTAAAATCGCCGATAATGATAACTCCGAGATGCCCCATATCCTGAAATTCCCGCATTTTCCTGATCGGTACCAGATGACCGATATGAACGTCGTAACCGGTAGGATCGATGCCGTATTTGATTCGGAGCGGTTTGTTTTTATTTTCGGCTTTATGGAATTTTCTGATCAATTCTTCTTCTGTAATGATCTCTTCCACACCTTTTTTTACAAGCTTCATTTCTTTTTCAAATTTCATTCTAACCTCATGTTTTGAAACACAATTATATCTAACTCCGATTTTCATAAATCAGAGTTTTCCAATAGCTTGAAGGACGTTTTTACTGTCAACCCCAAAATGGGAGACTTTGTGACTTTGAGAAGATTGGACGCTGAGAAGATAGGAAGATCAACGACTAAAAAAATCTGAACTTCATTATCTCCTATTCAATGCTTCACTGTCGTCGTAGAAGATTCATCTCTTTCCACATCCCAGTCAAATCCGCATCTCTGGCAACGTCGGTGATCATCGTAATGTTTGGTAGTAGTTATCTCTTCATCCAAATGACGTTTATAATATTTGGTATTTCCCGAAGTATGCGAATATTCATCGCGTGTCTTCCAGGTTTTTGATTTTGATTTTCCTTTATAAGTAGATCCTTTATCAACCGCACTCCACATAGTTCGACAGCGAGGACATCGATTGTAAAGAATTTTACTTCTGTTTCTTTTTATAAAAATAAACCAGGGAATGAGCGTAAAAATCAGCATGAAAATAAATTGATCGATGACAATATAAATATTCAGCGCCAAGAAGAATAGATATACAAAAAAAGTAAGAATCAGAAAGTTTAGAAAAATAACCATTCCATTTCCGAGAAATTTTATAGCAGTTATCAGTCTTCTAATGGGCCAGGAAAGAAATTGCGGAATTGCAAAAAATAAGAAAAGAACAATCAAAAAAACGATAATTCCAATAACCTTGATAAACCAGCCTTTACCAGAAAAATAATCCATCAGCGTTTTGCTATTTTCTTCTATAAAGTAATTTTTGTTTCCATGAAAAATATTATTCAAGTTGATGCTGTGGATTAATCCTGCCAATGGTAATCTTTCCGCAATTGATTTTTTTGCTCCACCGACAATTTCAATTTTTTCAATTTTATTATTTTGGGAAATTAATTTTATACCTTTATGCCTTTTTTGATCTTCAACTGCAATTACATAGCTGAAGAAAACCTCTGAAACAGATTTATCTGCTGTTTTATAAACCAAAGCATCTGCTGTTCCCAGCTTCTTGTAAGCAGCAGAAACATCTTCTCCAATCAGCATTTTCTGCAATTTCTTGAAAGTATAAATTTTGAAATACCCCTGACTAACTTCCGGTAAACTGTCGAAAAACGGAGAATACATTTTATGACGACTTACATTTCTGATCCTGCCGTCTTTTATGCGAATATTATAAACTCCGCTGTTTACCACTTTCATTACATAAGCTTTTGTATTGGGTGGTAGAACGTCATATTCGCTTTTGTACACTTCTCCTTTATAAGCTTTAACGGAATCCGGATTTGTTACCCAGTAGGAATTATTAATATCCAGATAATTCACATATCCATATTCTCCGCTGGGAAGTTCAACTTTGAAATAAACTAATGTTTTATGGGCAAGCGGATAAACTTTGCTTCCTTTGGGAATTATTTTTAATTTCAGATCAGCATCGCCTTTTGCTTGATATGTGTCCCACAAAAGCGGAGTGTCTTTGCGAATTGTCCAGATAGTATTATCTTCAGTTTGTGCATTTAAAATAATTGGAATGATCGACCAAATAATAATCAGTAAAAATTCTATTCTCAATTTTTTTACCAACATCTTTACACTCCTTCGAATATAACCTTTTTCTACCGAAAAATCCGTTTGAACGCTTTTACTGTCAACTATAAATTACTTTTTGCTTTGAAACATTATCATCTTTTCTCACTTATCCACAAAAAAGTCATAAACTCATATTTATCACTTTTCCCCTGGGCAAAATTCAGGAAAAATAGAGGTGCAGTAAAAATTCATACTTTGATGGATTTGAGAGGTTATATTCCCACCTTTCTTCATATAACAGAAGGAGCAATCCATGACATTAATGTATTGGATGTTTTGATTCCAGAGCCTGGTTCATATTACATAATGGATCGTGGATATATTGATTATAAACGCCTTTATCGCCTTAGTCAGGAACTGGCTTATTTCATTATTCGGGCAAAACAGAACCTGAAATTTAGAAGAATGTACTCATCAAAAGTTGATAAATCTACAGGATTAAGATGTGATCAAATAGTGAAGCTAACTGGATTTTATCAAAAGAAAGGCTATCCCGACAGGCTGAGGAGGATAAAATATTTCGATTCTGAGAATCAAATCATTCTATGGTACATCTGCAAATGCTGTAAAAACTCAAATATTGATGTGTATCAGCGTTTATGTTATGATTGCCATTATAAATAAATCACTGAAAATTGAAATGGATTTGTACAAAATTCTACAAATTTTGAGTGTCTCGTTTTTTGAAAAAGTACCTATTTTGCAACTACTTAAAATTGGATTACAGAAAAACTACACACTCGAATTCTAACCAATTGGTATTGTTTAAATTATAACAGAACAGTAATGTCTACCAGATAATAAAAAACCGCTTATCAATGTTTCAATTGATAAGCGATAGTGAATTATTTCAGAAAATCAATTCATTGCCTTTACATGATAAAACTTTTTTGAATCGCTGATAACTTTGCTCCAGCTAAATCCGTCAAACGTTCCGTTTGTTTCTTCGGTAAATTCACCATCGGGAGCATCGGAAGAATAAATTTTATACGCTGTTGCATCGGGAACTTCATTCCAAGTGATAGTAACAATATTTTCGGTAATATAAATCTGCACATTTTCAGGTGAGTCTGGTGGTGTGGGAGCATTATATTGCCACTGAAAATAAGGATAACCGTTGTTAAAATCCACATCTATTGCCCATACTTCTGAAAAATTCCAATTTGTAAATGTAGATTGCGTTTTCATCTCAGCGGTAGTTTTAGCAGTTGCTCCCATAGCTGTCATTTGATTAGATGATTCGCTATCAAAAAAGTTGTTGGAATAAGCGCTGTTCCATGCGCTGTAAACAAAGCCGAGATTTGTGGCGAAGGCTGATATTCCATCCGTGTCATACACGCTTCCGATGGAATAAGAATTCGTTATGCTGCTTAAATCATCGCTTACACTGCAAAAAGCTCCAAAATAATCATTTGAACCAGTACTCCTTATTACATTACAAAAACTGTAACAATCAGTTATTGTTGAGTAATAGCCATTACAACCAACAATACCTCCAACAAAAGCATAGCCTTCAACGTCTCCCATACTAAAAGATTGTACTACATCTGTCTGGCTTGCTGCCCCAATCAATCCACCAATATAAAGGTTACCAGCTACGTTCCCAGAAAAATAACACTTAGCAATGTTTGCCTGCGAAGATGAGCCTGCCAATCCACCCGCAAACTCATCAGTTCCGGTTACGTCACAAGTGCTATAACTATCTGTTAATAAACTACCTGTGATTTCTAATTTCCCAATTAATCCACCTACATGTTCATATCCCAAAACTTGCCCTGTGGAATAGCAATTAGTTATCATAGAGTTACGGCAATTTCCAGCTAACGCTCCTGTGTTATTATAACCAGATACATTGACTAGATGAAGAGCAAGATTTTGAATGACAGCGTTTGAAGTCAACCCGAAAAAACCAATGTAATTATTACCTATTAGATTTCTATTGATATAGAGATTTTCAATGAAATGCCCGTTACCGTTATAAGTTCCGGTGAAGAAATTTCCGGCATTTCCAATAGGCGTGAAACCATTTCCGCCATTCCAATTTTGTGTAGAAATAAGATCAATATCAGCTGTTTGCTCAAAAATTTTATCCCAAAGAGTTATGTAACCTGCAAGCCAATATAGATGATTAATGGATTTTATCAGATAGGGATTATCTATTGTACCGATTCCTGCGGGAATCAAATAATCTGTTATCCAATTAGGACCATTACCAATAATAGTTCCATCATAAAGTATTCCGCTGTTTCCGTTTATGCTATTATCTAAAAGCAAAGTGCCGCTTCCATTTGACATCTGATAGTAAGCAGTCAAGCCAATTTCTGTTCCTGAAAGGCTCGCACACATGAATTCCTGAATCTGAGCTTCTGAGCGAGCTACACTCCAGAGGCGAAACTCGTCCATTTCTCCTTGGAAATATTCCATGCTACCAGTTGGTGTGCCACAGCCCAATGACCAATTTTGTGAAACACTTTCTGCGGGATATCCCGATTTTGAATTTACATTGATACCATTCACAAAAAGGTTTATGAAACTTCCATCCCAAGTAGCAGCTAAGTGAACCCATTGTTCATAAGGAATTGCGGTAGGTGAAGATAATTGTTCCCATCCATAGTTAGGATGGCAAGCAAAATTAACATACCACGAAGCTGCAATTTTTTCCAGATAAAACGCTAATGTAACTTGCCCGATACCGGCATTTGATAAAAATACATTGAAATTATTGGTTGTTTCCGGCGCTTTAAACCATAATTCTATTGTACCTTGATTCGTTTCTTCAAAATCTGGCAAAAGAACATGGTCATTATAACCGTCAAATGCAAGGGCAGAATTAGCTGACAGAAAGCCATAAATGCCAAAAAACAAAAACAAAAAAAACATGTTTTTTTTCATGCTACTTCCTCTTTTCTTATTATGGTTCAAAAAAGGTGTAGATAAAAATTCTGTCAAATAAACAATCTCGAGTTATAATGCATCCCCTGAAAAAAAATTCATTCTCTTGGTAACTTTAATTGGTAATGCTCAGATTTTTCATAATAAGTAGTAACTTTGCTGTATAATCTGATTTTGTTTAACTAATACCTAACAAACAAATTAAGCTTGCATAAAACCAGGATTTTTCGAGGGATGGGTGAAAAAAATAATTAACTAATTTTCATAAAATAAATACCTGCTCTAATAACAAAAATCACTTATCCACAAAAAAGTCATAAACTCATATTTATCATTATGTTGATCTACAAATTGTGGATAACTTTCAATTCAATCTATAATTACAAATTATTACATGTTATAAAATTAGTGCTCAAGTAAAAATCAGATGAATTATTTTTAACCGATTTTCTCAACTTGACAAATCTACTTTCATTTTCATTTTCGGTTATGATTTTGTGTATTGATGAAGGTTTACACGATTTTTGTGTAATGTGGATAAGTTTGGATTCAACTGGAAATTTTCTGGTTAATCCATTATGTTTCCAGCGATTTGTGTATAACTTCAATCTTTGTGGATAAGTTGTGGATAAACAAGGAAATATTGTAAGTGAAAAAAGTGCAGGATTGTTATTATGATTGATTTTGAAGAATTCTGGCAGGGCATTCTAAATACTTTGCAGGAAAATATCAGTGAGCAGGGATTTAACACCTGGTTTAATGAAACAAAAGTGATCGATCTATCTGAAAACGAATTGATCGTGAAAGTACCAACTCAGTTCATTGCAGATTATCTGAACAAAAATTACAGCGAGCTGATCACCGAAATATGTTTGAATCTTTATGGTACAAAATATAGAATCAAGTTTACTGGATTGCAGCCCCAGAAAAACAAAACAGATGATGGATTTGAAACTCCGATACCTGTTAATGCAGCCACCAATCATCCCACCAAGTTAAATTCAAACTATAATTTCGGTCAATTCGTGATCGGCACCAACAATAAATTTGCTCATTCCGCCTCGATGGCTGTGGCAGAATCCCCCGGCAACACCTACAATCCGCTCTTTCTTTACGGCGAATCGGGAATGGGAAAAACACATCTGATGCAGGCTGTGGGAAATTTCGTGGTAGATGAACACAAAGACAAGAAAGTTTTTTATATCAGTACCGAAGAATTTACCAACGAAATGATTGATTCCATTCGATCTAATTCCATGCCAAAATTCAGAAATAAATTTCGTAATTTTGATGTACTGCTGATCGATGATGTTCATTTTCTTTCTAAAAAAGAAGGTACCCAGGAAGAATTTTTTCACACTTTTAACTCACTCTACGAAAAGAAAAAACAAATCGTTCTCACCAGCGACCGACCGCCAAAAGATATACCTGAACTGGAACAAAGATTGGTAACCCGTTTCGAGTGGGGACTTCTGGCAGATCTGAAAAGCCCCGATTTCGAAACTCGCGTCGCAATCCTGCGTAAAAAAGCAGAATTTGAAGGCATAAAGCTGAGAGATGAAGTTTTGGATTTCATTGCGGAACATATTTACAGCAACGTGCGTGCCCTGGAAGGATCTCTCATCAGAATTTTAGCTTATGCTTCCTACAACAATCTTGATATGGAAGATATTACCGTCGATATTGTCAGTGAAATTCTAATCGATATGATCTCCGATAAGATCCAGGAAGTAAACATGGAAAACATCATGCAGAAAGTTTGTGATTCCTATAATATAACTCCCAAAGAAATTTTTGATAAAACCCGCAGAAAAAATATAGCCTTCCCCCGCCAGATAGCAATGTATCTTTCAAATCTTCTGATTCCTCAGCTTTCTCTCAAAGAGATTGCTCAATATTATAAAAGGAAAGATCATACTACTGTTCTGCATGCCAAAAAAACAATCGAAGAACAATTCAAAAACGATCGCGATCTTCGCATACAAATTGAACGATTGATCAACGACATAAAAAGATGATAATTATGAATTTAAAGCTTTCTAAAAATAGTTACCCACATATCCACGAGGTTATATGTTGATTAATGTAGATAAGTCTTTCTTTAAAAACAAAAACAAAAATTCTGTGGATAAACATGCAATTAAGAACATCCCATCCACAAGTATTCCACATATAAAAGAAAAATTTAATCCCATGGAGAATAAGAAATTAAATAAAGTTGAGCGTAGTTATAACCATATCCACACAGCCTACGACAAATACTAAATTTTTATAATAAAAGAGGAGATATATGAATAAAGAATTAAGAATTTTCGCACTGAGTATTTTGACCATTTTTATCATGTTAGCCTGTACAGATAAAAAAAATCCGGTGGGAACAGGTGGACAGCAAGGTCCCCCTCCCATGGAAACAACAATTCATTCAGAATACTTTTCAAGCGTTTTCAGTTATGAGGACAGTCTTCGAAATTATAATTCGAATAATCTGGTTCTGGGAAATTATAACAGTAATGGATTTGATAATCAGCTTGTCTGCCTTCTTAAATTCTCATCTCTGGCTGACACTTTTTATCAGGAAATTACCAATTCCAAGCTGATTTTGAAAACTAAGAATAATCACAACTTTGATGTTATCGATAATACAACCTTGAAGATTGGAAAAATGAACATCAATTGGTTTGAATCTACCGCTATCTGGAATGAACCTACTGATTCCACAAGCTGGACAAATGGAGATTTTTCTTTCATCGACGGAAATGATTTCGATTTGATAAACGATCTAAATATAATGATAGAAAATGAAGATTCACTGACGATTGAAATTCCTAATGATCTGGTGGAAGAATGGATACTGGAAGATTCTCTCAATTTTGGTTTGGCTCTCTTTACCGAAGAACCAAATAAATTTCTGGAAATCTATTCCTCCGAATATATTGAAAACGGACCGACTCTCTATTTTGATTATCAGGAAACAGAAGAAGATACAATTGTCACAGTTAACCGTCTGGCTGCCCATGATATTCACATTGCATCAACAGAACAAGAATTTACATTATTTCAGGATCATCTGATTATCTCTAACATTCAACCAATCAGGATGACAATGAAATTTGAAATTCCACCTGACATCTTTGCAGCTGCTGATAATTATACTACAACTATCGAAGATACAGCTCTTTATATGCAGAGACTTACGATCAACAGCGCAAAACTTATTCTGTCTTTCGATAATTCCACGCAGGAGTATCCTATCGAAACAGGAATGAATATTGATCCGTATATCGTAACAAAAGATAGCATAGATACTTCACAACAGCCGCTTTTGGCTAATGAAGACATTCAAGATTTATATACTGCCAGTTCTCATGACAGCCTTAAGAGCGATGCTTTTAAAATTAATATAACGAATATTTTACAAGCATATTCTAGCGGAACTTATGAAAACAATGGTATAATGCTGCGTTCTCTGCAGGAAGGAAATGATCTTAAGCACACAGAATTTTTCTATGATCCCGCTGATCCTGATAATCCGCAGAATCCAAAAATTGAAATAATTTTCACTCCGCCTTTTCCAGAAGATTAATGGAGGTTTCCATGTTCAGAACTATCTCTTCTATTCTGCTTTTAATGCTTCTTTTTGCCTGTGAACAAACAGATAATGATGGTTATCTGGCGGCGCAGGTAAATGAAGAAAAACTTTATATGGAAGATCTGAAGGTAAATTTTACAGAACAGCAATGGAACGAGCTTTCTTTGCAGCAGAAAGAAGAAATAGTTCAAGATTGGATCCGTTTAACCTTGTTGGCACAGGAAGCACAAAGAACAGGAATTTCAGATACACCTGCCATTCAGAATAAAATAGAAATTGCCAGAAAAAATATTCTAGGCAATGCAGTTATTGCACAGAGATTATCCCAGATAAAAATTTCCGAAGAAGATCTTTTCAATTACTATCGAATGCACAAAAATCAATATCAGAAAAGTCACAACGAATATGCGCTTCAACGAATTTTTATTCAGGATGAAACCTTGCTGGACAGCGTTCGAACAGCTATCAGCGAGAGCTCTTTCAAAGCTGCAGCTATCATTTATTCCCAGGAAGAAGCAGGAAAAAACGGCGGTTTTATCGGATTTGTATCACAAACAGATATTCCTGCAAAATTGTGGAATGTGCTCAAAAATCTCAAAAAATATCATTATCAGTCTGTACAGATGGACAGTGGAATTTACATCATCCGATATTACGATGAGCGAACCGTTAAAACTGAGAAAACATTCATCGAAGTAAAAGATGAAATTCGAACCAGACTGATAGAAGAGAAAAAACAGGAAGCTTATGAAAACCTGATAGAGGAACTTAAGATCAAATCTGAGATTACAATTTCGTTGATAAATTAATAATTTTTGGGAGATAAAATGAAAAAAATAATATTGGTTATAGGAATACTTTCTTTGTTAGCCTGTCTGCCGGCAGAAGTATTAGATCGCATCATCGCCAAAGTAGGTCGAGAGATTATTCTGGAAAGTGAATTGAATCAACGGATTCAACAACTGGAAGCAGCAGGAATGTTGAATGAAAACATCACAAAATTTGATGTTTTAAATGATATGATCGAATCGAAATTGATTATTCAGCAGGCAAGAAAAGAAGGTTATGAAGTTGATCGCATGCAGATAAAATCGATGGCTGAAGAGCAGATAAAACAGATTTCCGCACAATTTGCTTCTGAAGCTGAATTCAAACAGGAACTTAAAAAAGCAAGTCTCACGGTTCTGGAATTGAAAAATTACTATATCGATATGATCACCGAACAACGATTGAAAGAACAAATTATCAATAATCAAATCAAAACTAAAGTTCATATTACTGAAGTGGAAATAGAAGAATATTACGAAGAAAATAAAGATAAAATTCCACCTCGACCTGAAATGGTGGAAATCGGCATGATTATGCGTCAGATAGAACCGGGAAAGAAAACAAAAAGCGAAACGCTTAAAGAAATCAACAAAATCCGTCAACGCCTGATAGAAGGAGAAGATTTTGCACAGCTTGCCAGAGAACACAGTGAATGTTCTTCGGGAGTAAGCGGTGGAAATCTGGGTTTTTTTGGTCGTGGTGCCATGGTAAAACCTTTTGAAGATACAGCATTTTCTCTCATGCCCGGCGAGATCAGCGAAGTTGTGGAAACCAGATTTGGCTACCATCTCATCAAGGTGGAAGATAAAAAAGATGACGAAGTAAAAGCCAGCCATATCCTGAAGAAAGTTGAAGCCACAGAAGAAGACATCAAAGCTACAATTCAATTGATGCAAAACATTCTGCAGGAACTGGAAGATGGAGAAAATTTCAGCGAATTGGCAAAAACCTATTCTCAAGACGATTCCACTGCCGTTAAAGGCGGCATCATCGGAGAATTTACCGAACAAAACATTCCGGAACTTTTCAAAGAACATTTGAACAAAATCGATGTGGGTGAACATACTGGATTGATCAGAGAAGATTCTTCTCTCTACATTTTTGCTAAATTACGTTACATTCCAGAACGCACCCACAAGTACACAGAAATTTATGAAAGATTACGCGATCTGGTTACCACAGAAAAAGAGATGGAACTCTATGATAACTGGATAAACGAATTAGTGCAGAAAAGTTACGTCGAAATTCTGATGGACGAATGATCACTTCTTGCCGCTTTTCCGACTGAAAAGTTAGCAACGTGGAAGCATGAAAATTTCAACATATATTTCGACGTTGTTTGGTGTGGGTTATTTTCCCAAAGCGCCGGGAACAGCCGGAACGATTGTGGCTGCCAGCGTATATTGGCTGCTGCCGGCAAATCTCTTTGAAAGCTTTCCGGCAAATTTGTTCTTTCTGATAAGTGTTTTTGGTGTCAGTTTTTTTTCGGTAACATTCATTTCCCAGGCAGAAAAAGAACTGGGACACGACAGCAGCAAAATCGTACTCGATGAATTTTGGGGATTTTTGATAGCTGTAGCTTTTCTGCCCAAACTGCCGATCGTGCTGATTGCCGGTTTTGTGTTGTTTCGGTTTTTTGATATTGTGAAGCCTGAACCAGTGAATATACTGGAAAAACTACCCCGCGGCTGGGGAGTTATTGCTGACGATCTGATGGCCGGAATTTATACAAATCTGGCAATGAGGATTTTTTTAATTAGTTTAAAAATAAAATAGATAAGGAGTCATTATGTTTATTAGTTTATTACAAGCAGGAACGGATGCAGGAGCTCAGCAACCAAATATGTTAGCGAGTTTTTTTCCATTCATTCTCATGTTCGGGATTTTGTATCTGCTTATTATCCGTCCGCAGAGAAAACGCCAAAAAGAATTGCAGGCAATGCTGGAAAATCTGCAGATCAACGATGTTGTAATAACCAACGGCGGCATGATCGGCAAGATCGTTAACATTAAAAAGGATAAGAACATCGTGGTGCTGCGAGTGGACGAAACGAGCAATACCAAAATCGAATTCCAGAAAAGCGCTATCGCAGGTTTAATTAAATCTGACGAAAAAAAAGTGACAGAGAAGAAATAGAACAAAACGGAATACAACAATGCAGAAGAACATACCAAAATTGATGCCTATTCGCATTTACGGTGATAAAACATTGCGTCAAAAAGCAGAACCTGTAGCTCAGATCGATGCTGAAACCAGAAAATTCATTTCCGATCTGACCTATACAATGTATGAAACAGACGGAGTTGGTCTGGCTGCTCCACAGGTAGGAGTTTCCAAACGGATTTTTGTGGTGGATGCTTTCTGGTTCAAAGAAGGTGGAAAAAAAAATCCGGTCGTTTTGATTAATCCGGAATTTATAGAGTTTGAAGGAGCGATCGAAGCGGAAGAAGGCTGCTTGAGTCTGCCGGATATTTATGATAAAGTTCTGCGGGCAGAAAAGGTAAAGATTCGCGGTTTAAATGAGAATGGTGATTTGATAACTCTGGAAGCCGATGGACTTTTTGCTCGGGCGCTGCAGCATGAATACGATCATCTGGATGGTGTGCTTTTTGTGGATAAAGTTGGAAAATTAAAAAAAATAATGCTGAAAAAGAAACTGAAAGAATTACAGAATTTCACGGATGAGAACGGCATGAATCTTGCAAAATCAACACATCATACACATAAAGAATTGTGAGAGAAGATAGAATTTTTATGATATTCTTCTGAGATTAGGCTAACAAAAAATCCAGCAATTATGTAAATATGATATGCAGATAAAAAATATAATTTTTATGGGAACGCCACAGTTTGCTGTTCCTGCTCTGGAATTGCTGGCAAAAAGTCGCTTTAAACCAGTATTATGCATCACTCAACCAGATAGACCCAAAGGCAGAAACCGCAACCTGCAACCGCCGCCTGTAAAAAGCAAAGCTGAAGAACTGGGTATCGAAGTCTTCCAACCTGAAAATATAAATGACGAAAGTACACTTAATATTTTAATAAAACTTCATCCTGATGTCATCGTTACAATAGCTTACGGCGAATATTTAAAGAAAAAAATTCGTCTGCTTCCAAGATTCGGCTGTTTGAATTTACATCCTTCGCTACTTCCCAGATACCGTGGTTCAGCACCCATAAATTTTGCACTTTTCAATGGTGATGACATTACCGGTAATACGATTTTTAAGATCGTTTCAAAAATGGATGCAGGTCCTATCTATTTGCAGCAGAAAATAAAAATTACTCCACAAGATTGTTACACTTCTCTTTCCGAAAAACTCTCACATTTGGGAGCAGAAAATGTTCTGGAAGTTCTAATTAAACTGGAAAAGAATCAACTTTCACCTAGCCAGCAGAAAGAAGAAGATGCAACCTATAGTCATAAACTTACAAAGCAGGATTTTTTGATAGATTGGGATTCTACTGCCAGACAGATCTTTAATCAAGTTCGCGGCTTGGCAGAAAGTCCGGGAGCGGTAGCTTCTTTCCGCGCCAGGCGCATCAAGATCATCGAAACAGAAATCCTGACTGAAAAATCCGATAAGCCTGCCGGAACGATCATCGAAGTTATCAAAAACAGAGGTATAAAAATAGCTTGCCTGGATAACAACACTCTAATAAAAAGATTACAGCCAAGCGGTAAATGTATCATGACTTCCCATGCGTTCAGTCTGGGAGCGAGGATAGAAAATGGCGAAAGATTCGAAAACGGCTTTTGATTTTGATACAAAGGGAAAACGGCTATTTCTGGGGCTTTCTACCTTTACGCTGATTCTGATGATGCTGGTAACCACAATTCTTTGGTGGTTTATCTCGCCCCGTCTGCACGAGATCAGTGAACTGCTGGCAAATATTTCTTTAACAGCGCTGCGCATTTTTTATTTTATACTGCTGCTGGGAACGCTGCTTGTTCTCCTCACCAGTTATTCCGGGCGCAATCTGCTCATTGCCAGGATTGCAATAGTAGCCTATATCAAGATACTTTATCCCATCACAATTTTTATCTCGTCTCTGCTGGGAATTTCCAAAGAAAAGATCAGAACTTCCTTTGTACATGTAAATAATTCTTTTATCCGATCTCTCAAGAAAAAACTGAAACCATCCGATATTCTGCTGCTTCTACCCCACTGTCTGCAAAATTCCGATTGTCTTATTCGTCTTACTTTTGATATTCAAAAATGTGAAAAATGCGGAAAATGCGATATTAAAGAACTTTGTAATATTATAAAAAAATTCGGAATTAAAGCTGCTATTGCCACCGGTGGAACTCTGGCGCGAAAAATAGTGATCGAAAACAAACCGAAATTCATCATAGCCGTAGCTTGCGACCGTGATCTGGTGGATGGTATGAGAGAAGTGTTTCCTGTTCCCATCTTCGGAGTTCTGAATCAGCGTCCGCATGGACCATGCATCGATACAAAAGTGGATACCAAAAAGATAGATCAGGCTTTGAATGCCTTGTTGGAACATTCATGAAGAAAAAGGACAAAAAGAAATTCAAGAGAAAAGATGTACGCTTGCAAAATATCAGCATCGACGACCTGGAAGCTTTCGAAAATGACGGATTTCCCAATGATAAGCGTGCCAGCCAAAAGCTTGCTGATAAAGCCGAGACAAGTTCAAAATCCAATCTCCAACTTAAGCGCGGCCGCGTTCTGGAAGTTAAAACCAATAATACCTGTTCGGTAAAAATAGACGGACAAAAGATAAGTTGCATTATAGGCGGCAGACTGAAGCAAATGAATTACGACACACGCAGCTTGGTTGCGGTAGGTGATTATGTGAATGTGGATATGTTCGAAGTTCCGCGTATCGAAGAGATCCTGCCCCGCCAAAATTCACTTTCCCGCTTCTCGGAAGACAGCTATCAGAAAGAAGTGATTCTGGCATCAAATATCGATCAGATTATCATAACTGCTTCCGTGCGGGAACCCGATCTAAATCTTGGTTTGGTAGATAGATACATCTGCGCCGGCAGAATCGCAGAAATCGAAACAGTGATCTGCGTGAATAAAATTGATCTGGCAGAAAGCCGACATGAGTTGGAAGATAAATTGAATTTTTATAAAGAAAACGGCATCATAGTAATTTTTACTTCCATTCAAACCGGTGAGGGAATGGAAGAACTAAGAACGATCCTGCAAAATAAAGAATCGGTTTTTTCCGGTCATTCGGGTGTAGGAAAATCATCGCTGATCAATTTTCTGCAGCCGGATTTGAACCTGAAAGTATCTCATGTAAGCGATTATACCAGTAAAGGAATCCACACCACAACTTCCTCCAGATTGATCGAATGGAAATTCGGGGGATATTTGGTTGACACGCCGGGCATTAAAACTTTTGGCTTGCAGCGGGAAGATAAGGAAAAGATTTATCGGATATTTCCGGGGGTAGATGTGCTTTCCGCTAAATGCAAGTTTGCCGATTGCAGCCACGACCACGAAATGGACTGTGCTGTAAAAATGGCAGTGGAAAAAGGTTTTTTTCCGCTGGAAAGATATCATTCCTATCTTCGTATAATTGAATCTTTATGAGGTTAAAATGAATAATTTCGGAGTTTTTATAAATCCGTTTTATACCAGGCCGGAAATGATCTTTGATCTTTTGAAAAAGCTTAATATAACAAAAGATGTAGATTTTTATTGTATGGCAGAACAGAAAGAGATAATGCCGAATTTCATTCAGGAAGTTCCTGCCGATAACACCCTTGATTGCATTCTATCTTTTGGTGGTGACGGAACTTTTTTGCAGGCAATGCATTATTCTCTTAAATACAATTCTCCTCTTTTGGGAATCAATGTTGGAAAGTTGGGTTTTCTTTCCGACAGTAATTTAAAAGAGTTGGAAAGTTCGATAGATCATCTCAAAAAAAATAAATTCAAAATTCAGAAAAGAATGCTGCTCAGGGTTCAGGTGAAAAGACAGAATGAGATGATTTTCAGCGAACTGGCATTGAATGACGCAGTAATTTATAAAGGTGAAACACCGCGTCTTACAGAAATCAAGATATTCAGCAACAAAAGATTTGTGCTGGATACACGCTGCGACGGGATAATTATATCCACGCCGACCGGTTCCACAGCTTACTCTTTATCAGCAGGAGGTCCACTGCTTTCACCTGTGATGGATGCAATCATCATGGCGCCGCTGAATCCGCATAACCTGAGCGTACGACCCATGGTTTTTGCCGCCAAAGATAAATTAGAATTTGAAGTACTGAAAACCCACACCGACGGCGTTCTGCAATTGGACGGCAAAAATACGGTTAGATTGAAAGAACATGATCTGATCTTAATCACTTCCGCAGCCCGTAAGATGGAAGTGATCAAACTTTCCAATAAAACATTCTATCAGATATTACGGAAAAAGCTGCACATGGGTAGAAAATGATCAGAAATCTTCTTATCGAAAATTTTATAATCGTAAAAAAATTGGATCTGGAATTTGATAATGGGCTACAGGTTCTTTCAGGAGAAACAGGAGCCGGCAAGTCGATCATCGTTGGCGCGATCGATTTAATTTTAGGCGGATCGCTGGTGTCCGGCATGCTTTTTGACGAAGCAAAGCCAGCCAGGCTGGAAACAGCATTTGATCTCGATACCAATAACCGGCAATTCATAAAGCTTTTGGAAAAATATGAAATCGATACTTCCGAAGGCGAGATATTTATAACTAAAGAGATCGGCACGAATTTTCGCAGCAAAGGTTTTATCAACGGCAGACGTGTTTCTCAGGAAATAATCGGAGAATTCCGGAATGTGCTTCTGGATTTTCACAGTCAGCGCGATCAGCAGAAACTTTTCGATCAGGAATATCAACTGCAGATTCTGGATAATTTTGGCAATTTGGAAACAGAGCGGGAAAAATTCGAAACCGGATTTAAAGCTTTAGAAATCAAAATCAAAGAACTAAGAAGATTGGAAAAAGCAGAAAAGGAACTTTCCGACCGTATAAAACTGTTCGATTATCAAGTTCAGGAAATTGAGGTAATGCAATTAAAACCGGATGAAGAAGAATCTTTGCAGTCAGAGCTCAATCTGCTTTCCAATGCCGAAGCAATATTGAATCTTGCTTCAGATATGGAACAGATCATCTATGAGAATGAGAATTCGGTTCATGATGTCATCAGCAACTATCTGGCACAATTACAGAAATTTCAGCACGATGTTGATTTGATAGGACAGGCTGTCTCTCATCTACACGAAAGTCTGGCAAACCTGGATGATGCAGTTCAAAGAATGCGGGAGGTTCAGAGTCGGGTCGATCTGGATAATTCTCGCCTGGATGAAGTTCAGCAGCGCCTGGATGCTATCAACGGCTTGATGAATAAATACAGGAAATCTGTACCGCAAATTCTGGAATATCAGCAGCAGATGCAAAGCGAAATAGAAAATTATTCATCCGGAAAAGAAAAAATAATCTCTCTGAAAAAAGAGATCGAATCAGAAAAAAAAGCCATCCTGAAAGAAGCTGAGGAACTTTCCCGAAAAAGAAAAATAGCTGCCAAAGGTTTTGAAGAAGAACTTATTCGAAATATCAAAAAACTGGCTATTCCGGATGCCAGTATCGAGATTAAATTTTTTTCTGCCAATAATGACAGAGAGATTCTGGAAGGTTTGAAGGGAATAAACTACAGCGGCATGGATGAGGTGGATTATTATTTCAGTGCCAATAAGGGAATAAAGCGTCAACCCCTCAGGATTGCAGCTTCCGGCGGTGAGATTTCCCGTTTTTTACTTACCATTAAAAAAGTGCTTTCACACAAGTTAGATAGCCGCACCATCATCTTTGATGAGATCGATTCCGGTATTGGCGGTAAAACCTCCGAACTGCTGGCGGATTTTATTCACAAGATCGGTCAGCACCATCAGGTTATCTGCATTTCTCATCTGCCCCAAATTGCTGCTTATGCCGATCGTCATTTTGCCATTCAAAAGATCAGCGGTGAAAAAACTTCGCAGGTAGAAGTTTATTTATTGACGGAAAAAGAGCGGCAAACAGAAATAGCAAGGATGCTGTCCGGTTCAGAAACTGAACTTGCTTTGCAGCATGCTGAAGAATTATTGAATAAAAAGTGAGGAGAGTTTAGATGAATGTCCGATTGAGAAGAGATACCAAATTTGTAATAGTTTTGCTGATTTTCTTTATATCCATTTACGCCGGCTACAAAAGGTCAAATATCGTAAACCTGTTTCTGCCGAAACAAACCAGTATAGATCGGCGGGAAGCTGTTAAAGTGTTTGAGAACACGAAAAATGTACGTAAGATAACTATGGAATTTCGAACAGAAAATGATTCTGAAATTCGTCAGAGTATCAATGATCTGATTTTTCAGGAAGATGTTTATACAAAATATTCCGATTCCAAAAAATCTTATCAGATCTATATTCTGGAACTTCCTCATGAAAAACTGGAAAATGAGATCAATAAATTTAGGCAGCTTGATGGTCTGGAAGCAGAACATATTATATCAGATTCAGATGTTGTAATGGATGCCAACGTGAAAGAAAATCTGGAAAATCATCTTATCACCAAAAATAGACTTCAGGAACTGATCAGCAAAACTTCTTCTCCTCAGAGTCTGGCAAAATTTCAATCCGACCTGGAAAGAACACAAGCCAAGATCGACAGTTTAAATAGTTATGTTTCCAAGCAGGAACGGGTTATGAATTATGATCTGCTTTATATTACATCTATAAATACTGGCGGCGTGTCAGTTTCTGCAAAACGTGTCATCTGGAAATTTGTCTCTGTTTCTTTTCTTTGTATGATCTTCCTTATTTTCTGTCTTATTATTCTTTATTTTCTCACTCTGGGCTTAACCAACTTGATGTCGGTTATGGGTATTCGTACAGCCCGCAGTGGACGAGGTTCGTCAAATTACAATTATAACAATTACAAAAGTTCTTACGGCAGAAAAGTGAAAAGAATTTATAAAGACAAAGACGGCAACAAAACAGAAAAGGTGAGCAAAAAATGAATCTGCGTTCACAGGAGGAATTATGGATCCGCTGATAGTTTGGATTGTAATTGGTGTAATCTGTGCCATCATAGAAATATTTACACCGGGTTTTCTGTTTCTAAGTATTGGTGTGGGAGCGATCATTACAGGAATTCTCAGCAAGATTATAACAAATGTCCCTTTGCAGATACTCATTTTCGCAATCATCACATTTCTTCTTTTCATATCTACCCGAAGGTGGAGCAAGAGACTTTTTTCTAAAACAGAAGAAACAAATATTTATGCTTTAAAGGGTAAAAAGGGTTTTGTAGTAAAAGAAATTCCAGCCGAAGGCAGAGGTTACGTCAAAGTCGGCGGAGAAGAATGGTCGGCAATTTCGGAAGAGGGAAAAAAGATCGAACAAAATAAAAATATCATCGTTTCCAAGGTTGAGGGTAATAAACTCATCGTGTTGCCAGCAAAAGAAAACTAACACAATCAAGGATTGGAGGAGAAATGACATTTGTATATATTATTGTAGCAATATTCGTGCTGATATTGCTTTCAAAAGGTCTGGTAATCGTCAAGCAGGCAGAAGTTATAATCATTGAACGTCTGGGAAGATACAATAAAACTCTGGATAGCGGGCTGCATATTATCTGGCCGATTTTCGACAAAACCAGACAGATAAGCTGGCGCTATACCAAAGCCGATTACAAGGGGAATCGCATAATTCAGGTAAAAAACGAATACCGAATAGATCTGCGGGAAACAGTGTATGATTTCCCGCGCCAGAATGTAATCACTGCCGATAATGTTTCCATCGAAATCGACGCACTGCTCTATTTTCAGGTTACCGATCCCGTCAAGGCAGTTTATGAAATTGCCAATCTGCCGCAGGCGATCGAAAAATTGACTCAAACAACGCTTCGTAATGTGATCGGTGAACTTGATCTGGATAAAACCCTTACTTCTCGCGATACGATCAACACCAAGCTGCGCGATATTCTGGATGAAGCCACCGATAAATGGGGCGTGAAGGTGAACCGAGTGGAACTGCAGGATATCAATCCGCCGCAGGAGATCAAAATGGCCATGGAAAAACAGATGCGGGCAGAACGTGACCGGCGAGCCAAAATTCTGGTAGCCGAAGGAGAAAAGCGGTCGAATATTCTGGTTGCGGAAGGCGAAAAAGAAGCTCAGATCGCCCGCGCCGAAGGTGAAGCTAAAGCCAAATATCTGGTCGCCGAAGCCGAAGGTAGAGCCATCTTGAAAGTAGCCGAAGCTGTCGAAAAAACAGGCACCGATCCGGCTCAGTATCTGCTGGCGGTAAAATACATCAAAGCGTTCAACGAGATCGTGCAGAATCAGGATAAAACGGTGGTTGTTCCCTATGAAGCATCTGCCATGCTGGGATCGATCAAAGCCATGGAGAAGATTTTTAAAAGTTGAAGATAGAACAATAACAAATTTTTTTATTGCAGGGATCGCTTCAGCCGATCCCTGTTGTGTTTTAGAACCGTTTTAACCAGCCTTTCATCAGGAAAAACAATTTTCACTTGACAGCCCTTTTTGGTTATTAGCAAAATCATTTACGTTATGATTTTTGAGAAAGTTAAGTCATTTTCAACCAAATCAGAGATCACTGTATCCAATCCCGAGACTATCTGCGAGAATATCATTTTGAAAATTTGTGAAGATCTTCTTTCCGATCCAAATAGACAAATTGAGAATAATCAAATAAAAGAAAAAAAGGAGTAATTATGCCAGAAGGAGTAATTTTTAACAGACGTGCATCAGGATTAGTTCGCGAACTATCTTGGTTAGATGTATTCATTTTTGTCGTAGCCGGTCCGGCAGCTTCCGGAGTGATGTTTTATTCCGTATCTACTGCTGCCGATTTTCCCGGCGCAAACCTGCCGTTAGCTTTCTTATTTGGCTTGATCATCTTCCTGCCGATAACTTTATTGGTAGCGATAAATTCTGCCACAATGCCGCGTTCAGGCGGATTATACATTGGCGTGAGTAGAGTGCTGGGACCAACAATGGGGTTCATCAGTGCCTGGCTGCTTTTTATCGGTTATGGAATTTCCAGCGGAGTTCTGGGCTATCTGGTTGTTGGACTCATCGGATCGGCGTTTTCCACAGCAGCATTGAGCAGCGGAATTGGGTGGCTGGCAAATCTGGGAAGTGCCATGCAGACCACGATCTGGCAGACGATCGGAGGTTTGATCTGGGTTGTGATCTTCTGGTATATTGCCTACACCGGAATTCGCAAAGTAAAGAATATCATGCGGATCGCTTTTTTCATTCCTCTGGTGGGAACGATCATTTCCATAATCTGGTTCTTTTCTTCCGGCGGAATGGAAAATGTGGCAACGATGTTCAATAATACCTGGGGAGCCGGAGTTTTTCAAAACATCATTGCCAAAGCGGAAGCTCTGGGCTGGCAGCAGCAGGCATTTTCCTTTGGAAAAACGATCGGAGCCCTCATCGTGGTCATCTGGGCGTATCAGAGTATCACGATCATCAATTATGCCGGTGGCGAGATAAAAACTCCCAAAACCAGCATGGTACGGGGATTTATGATCGGGACAGTTTTTGTAGGACTGTTTTATATGATCATCGTCTGGGCGGTTTACAGCGCTTTCGGCAAATTTATCGGCTGTTACGATTTTTTATATGATAATCATCCTAATACTTTAAAAGCGATCATGGGAAGCCTGGTTCAACCATCCGTGCCCTTCTATTTCATGGCAATTGCCAAAAACGTCTGGTTCGGTCTGATCGTCGCAATTTCTATTGCTCTCTGGTTTGCCAATTCCATCCTGCCGGGATTTCTGGCAAATTCGCGTCTGGCTTTTGCACTGGCGATGGATAAATCCTTTCCCAAAGCACTTTCCAATGTGAATCGCAGAACCGGCTCGCCTACCAATGCCGTTCATCTGAATGCTTTCTTCTGTATTCTGGGAGTGCTCATCATGATGCTTTCCGTAAAAGTTATTCTTTCAATTCTGCTGTTCACTTCCTTCTTTATATTCTGGACTTTTGGCTTGAGCGCGATGCTGCTGCCCTATCACAAACCGGAAATCTATGACCGCTCACCGGTAAAATGGGAAATCTTCGGGATTCCCGTAATGACGATCTTAGGCGGTTTTACATTTGTAGCAGGCTGGTTCTTCCTCTATCTTTCCATGGAAAATTTCAATATTCCCATCATGCTCACTTTGATTGGAGTAATGCTGGTAGGATTGATCGTCTATCTGATCCAACAAAATAAAAACAAAAAAGAAGGAATCGATACCAGCAAGATCTATTCTCAAATTCCACCCGAATAAATTAAGGAGTTAACTTGAAAAAATTATTCTTTTCTGTAGATGTACACGGAGCAAACAGCGTTTGGCGAAAATGGCTGAAAGTTCCCAAAATGTATGATGTAGATGCTCTGCTTCTCTGCGGAGATCTCACCGGAAAATCCCTGGTGCCGATCATCAGGAACAAAAAAGGATTTAACCGGGCATTTTATTTCGGCAGGAACTGGACTTTGAAAACTGATAAAGAAACCGCAGAAATGGAAAAGCGCATTCAGGATGCCGGAGCTTATACTTTGCACTGCGATGAAGACAGAGTAAAAGAGCTGCAGAATGATCCTGCTCAGGTTGAAAAGCTGATGATGCAGATGATAAAAGACCGGATGGCACAGTGGATAGAGCTTTTACTGGAAAAGATCGACATCGCTAAAGTGGATGTGATCGTGATGCCCGGAAATGATGATGACTGGGAAATCGATGATGTGATACGATCCTATACCGATAAAGGCATTATCTGGTGTCTGGATGATGTGGTGAACGTGTTGGGAATTCCCATGATCAGCCTGGATTACGTGAATCCGACGCCCTGGGATACACCGCGCGAAGAAAAAGAAAAAGCTCTGGCAAAAAGGATTAAGAAACTGGTGAAGAAATTGGAAGATCCTGCCAAATCGATTTTCAATTTCCATCCACCGCCATTTGGCACAATGCTGGATCTGGCACCGGAACTGGATGCCAATAAAAAACCGGTAACTGTTGCCGGACAGGTAAATTTTGTTCATGTTGGCAGTCATTCGGTATTCAAAGCGCTGGAAAAATATCAGCCGCTGATCGGCTTGCACGGTCATATTCATGAATCTTACGGGCATGATAAGATCGGTAATACTCCGGTGGTAAATCCCGGTTCGGAATACGGCGAAGGTATCCTGCGCGGCTATGTGATCGAAATCGAGGATAAAACTATCAACAATTACTGGAAAGTGGAGGGATAATGGCAATTCCATTTATTCCCGAAGGAGCAGAATTAACTGAAGAAAACCTGCAGAAACAGGAAGAAAAATTCCTGGAAATTCTGGATGTATTGATGGAAAAGGCAACCGAATTCAATGTGACGATGCGCGTGATCGGTTCGATCGCCTTCCGCATTAAAGCACCTGAATACAAACATATTCAATACAAAAATCAACGCTTTCTCACTGATGTGGATTTTGTGACTTATGGCAAGCATATCACGCGTGTGCAGGATATGTTCTTCGATCTGGGCTGGACGGAGAACCAGAACGTGCTTCGGCTGTTTGGCGATAAACGCCGCATTTTTTATCATCCCGACCAGGATATTCATTCCGATATCTTTATCGATAAGTTGCGTTTTTGCCATCCCATCAATTTTAAAAAACGACTGGAGCTTGATTATCCAACCATAAGTCTGGTTGATCTTCTGCTGGAAAAATTACAGATCGTAAAGATCAATAAAAAAGATCTGGTAGATATCATGCTGCTGATCCGTAAATATCCAATTTCACACCAACCTCAAAAAGATGCTGTCAATATCGAACATCTGGCAAAAATCTGTGCCGGAAACTGGGGTTGGTGGAAGACAGCCACTCTAAATCTGGATAAAGTTCTGCAATTTGCTGATAGTTATTTACAGGAAGAAGATGCCAAAATCGTGGTTGAAAGAATAAACACGATCATCGATACGATCCAAACCAGAAGAAAAACCATTTGCTGGAAATTGCGCAATATGATCGGCGAAAAAATGAAATGGTACAACGAAGTGGAGGAAGTGCAGAGAGATTAAGCCATTTCAATTTCTGCCTTTCGCATCTCGGTAGCTGCAGCACAGTTTCAAAGTTTTATTTCTGCAGTGTAGCTGATATTTGCTTTGACCGGAAATAGTTGAATAAAACAATAGACATAATCCATAGACAAAAAATAAAAGCAAAGAAAAATTGAACTAATAGATTTGTAAGGAGAATATTATGTCAGAAATTTTTGCGATATATGGACGGGAGATTTTAGATTCACGTGGCAATCCGACCGTGGAAGTAGATGTGGAACTGGAAAGTGGAATTTTGGGAAGAGCAGCCGTGCCCAGCGGAGCCTCTACCGGCGAACACGAAGCAGTGGAACTGCGCGATGGAGACAACGAACGTTTTCTGGGAAAGGGCGTTTTACAGGCAGTGGAAAACGTTAATGAGATAATTGCTCCGGCTCTTATCGGGATGATTTCGGAAGATCAGGTTCTTATCGATAAAACCATGTTGGAACTGGATGGAACAGAAAACAAAAGCAAACTTGGTGCAAACGCAATTCTGGGAGTTTCACTGGCATGTGCCCGAGCATCTGCCTATGAGATGGGAATGCCGCTCTATCGTTATATCGGAGGGACAAATGCCAAACTTCTGCCGGTTCCCATGGCAAATATCATCAATGGCGGCAAGCATGCCGATAACAATGTCGATCTTCAGGAATTCATGATCATGCCGTTGGGCGCAACCAGTTTTCGTGAAGCTTTGCGCATGAATGCAGAAGTTTTTCATGCTCTCAAATCCTACCTCAAAAAAAGCGGGTATAATACCAGCGTGGGGGATGAAGGCGGTTTTGCACCTGATCTAAAGTCTAACGAAGAAGCACTGCAAGTTATCATGAAAGCGATTGAAGCTGCTGGTTATCGTCCCGGAGAAGATATTTGTATCGCTTTAGATCCTGCTTCCAGTGAATTCTACAGCGGCGGCAAATATCATTTGAAAGCAGAAAATACTGTCTTATCTTCTGAAGAAATGGTAGATTTTTACGTTGATCTGGTAAGTAAATATCCGATCATTTCCATTGAAGACGGCCTGGCAGAAGATGACTGGAAAGGCTGGAAATTGATGACAGAAAAACTTGGCAATAAAATCCAGATCGTGGGCGATGACCTTTTTGTGACCAACGTGGAGAGATTGAAACGCGGTATAAAAGAAAAATCCGCAAATTCCATCCTGATAAAACTGAATCAGATCGGCACGTTGAGTGAAACTCTGGACACGATCAATATGGCAAAAAATGCAAATTTCACCAATGTGATCTCGCATCGCAGCGGTGAAACGGAAGATGACTTTATTGCTGACCTGGCAGTGGCTGTTAATTCCGGACAGATCAAAACCGGCTCACTCTGCCGCAGTGAAAGAATTTCCAAATACAATCAGCTTCTACGCATCGAAGAAGAACTAGGAGATTCCGCCCGCTTCATCGGCAAAGATGTATTCTACAATTTGAAATAATAAATTTGAGCGCAGGCATTTTCCTGCGCTTTTTTTCGGAGGATAAAATGCCGAAATTACTTCTCATTTGTCTTACTGTTATTCTTTTTCTGGGATGTTCATCGGAAGGCGATATCAAGATCATTAACCGCAGCGATCACAATCTCTATTTCACGATCGAAGGTGTGGATTATATATTGGCTGGTTCGGAAAGCAGTGATCCCAGCAAAAAGATCAGCATCAATACGGGAAAGAATTTTCTCTTTTGGGGAGATCAGGAAACTGCTGTTTCCGTACAGCTGGAAGGCGAAACTTTTATGATGCAGATGGCAGATGCTTCCGGCATTCCCACCGGCATCTATTACACCGAAACGACCATCGCTGTCAAACCAAACGAAACGACCAGGATTTTCTGTTCTCCAACTCATGCCGGTGTAAAGCTCATCAATAATTCTTTGTACAATGTGGATGATTTTTCCTATTTTACCGATGATAATGATACATTGAGAACCCTGAATCTTTCTCCCATCTATTCCGGAGAAGAATTCTGGGCAAGACTGAAAGCAACCACGGAATATGATCCCATAATCTACTCATTTGTGATCGAGTTTGATGACGGCATTATAGACAGCAGCTACTCCGAGATTGACGACCTTGTCGTTGATGAGCAGCTTTTGATCGAATTGCAGTGATCTTATGGGTTCTGCATAATAGAAGTGTAAACCGTTGAAGCGGTTGCATAAATTCTCTTTGCTCATAGTTTTCCACAGTTGAAACCTTGGGTTAATATGAATAAAAAAATAACATTAACCCCTGACTTTTCAACCTGTGAAATCTGATTTATTTCACCGGGTTAGTCGGGGAAAATAGAAGATTATAAATGTTGAGATTTTAACCATTTCAATGGTTTTTTTAAAATTTCATCAATTATGCAGAAGTCTTTTGAAAATAAAATTAATGGAGATAATAACAATGAATAAGTTTATTCTTGTTCGTTTTGTTAGTTGCTAATAAAGAATATGAAAAAACTAAATGTCTCGATCGATGTGGGCGGAACGCACAGCCGCCTGCAATGTCAGGTCTTTAAGAATGGAAACATTCAGGAAACTTCCTGTCACAACAAACAGACGATCCAAAGCAAACCCGCTCTGGAAAAATTTATCAAACAATCTGTAGCGGATTTTTCCGACCTGAAACCGGCAAGCTGTATCATCGGTTTTGCCGGAGCTGTGATCGACCGCAGCTATGTGGCGATGACGAATTGGAAGGATAGACCGACGATCACGCAAAATGATCTGATCAAGTGGGGATTGCCGCAAAATACATTCATGGTCAATGATATGGAACTGGCAGCCTACGGTCTATTGGCAATCAAAGAAGCTGATGAAATCCCTTCTGAAGAGTGTGAAATTTTATACAGGCCGGAAAATATTTCTCAACAGTATGCGCAGAACATGCTGGTGATCGCTCCGGGAACAGGATTCGGAACCGGCAGCATCGTAGAAACTCCCACCGCTTCCGGAGAAAGCTTTCAGCAGGTTATTTCATCTGAAGTTCAGCATGTTCAGATTCCGCCGCTGGATGAAACTCATGCTAAAATGATCCAGATAATTTTCGGCAAAAAAGAAAATCGTTATTATTTGAATTATGAGGATTTCGTTTCCGGATATGGCCTGGAAGATACCTACAATGCTCTTTTACGACTGAATGGTAAAAAACCGAACGGAAAAACAGCCGCCGAAATTGCCAGTAAAGCAATTGATGGTTCGGATGAAATCGCAGTTCAAACTCTTAATTATTTTTATAGAATTACAGGCAGATTAATTCAAACAATGAGCCTGGTTATCCAGCCTTACGGAGGAATTTTTCTCTGTGGATCTTCTACGGTAAGAAATGCTGAGTTCATTATCCGGAGCGGACTGCTGGAAGAAGTTCATAAAAGTATGGTAAGAAAGGAACTTCTGGAACAATTTCCAATTTATATTATTACTCGGGAAAACATCAATATTGAGGGCGGCTTGTGGGCCGGCAGGAAGTTATTTTAAATGCACTACGACAAAATTAAAGATAAATTCGCCCGGCTCATCGATTTGTTTCCACCGTTCAGGAAGCTGTTTTACCTGGCTCTGGATCTGCTGCTTTTGCGACAGTGGTATGTGAAAAAAGCGATCAAAAAACTTTTTCCAAAAAATAAACCAGTTAGTTTTTACGATGCCGGCGCCGGATTCGGGCAATATTCTTATTTTGTACTGAAATATTTCCCAAAAGCCAGAGTTCAGGCAGCCGACCTGAAAACCGATTACATGGCTTCTTTTGAACGTTATGCGAAGTTAGCCGGCTGGCAGGATTTCACGGCGCAGCAGGCGGATTTGGTGGATTATGTTCCAAAAGATAAGTTTGATCTGATCATCGCCATCGACATATTGGAACATATCGAACAAGATGAAAAAGTTCTGCGGAATTTCAGGCAGGTTCTGGATAATGGCGGCAAACTGATCATTTCTTCGCCCAGCACTTTTGATGAATCCGCCAAATTTGTGGAGGAACACGTACGCCCCGGTTATGATAAAGACGAGATAATTTCCAAATTGGAAAATGCCGGATTTAAAATCGTTTCTTTCGATTATTCCTACGGAAAATTAGGACATCTCGCCTGGCTGCTGATTATGAAATTTCCCCTGAGTCTGCTGGGAATTTCCCGGATTTTCTTCGCGCTGCTGCCGCTCTATTATCTGGTTTTCTATCCCATTTCGGCATTATTTATGTGGCTGGATATGATGATGAAGAATAAGATGGGAACGGGAATTGTGGTTGTGGCGGAGTAACGGTTCGCGGGCATGGGCAGTGGCGGATTTTGAAAGTCGAAACTGTCCACCGAAACCTAAAGATAAATATAGGAAATACAGGTGAATTTAACCCTGTCAACCGCCATTGCCTATGCCCGCTGTTACCGCACGTTTTTATTTTTTTCTTGATAATTTTTATAGTTTCAATATTTTTCTTGTCAACCGTGTAAATTCTCAAAACGTACATTCCTGTTTGAATGTCGGTCAAGTCAATTTTTTCCGTACTGCTGGTTAATTGTCCCCTGTGAACCAATTTTCCTGTGTTGTCAACTAGGTCAAAATGGTATTGGTCGGCTTGATAAGTCTCAATGTTGCAATAGTCCTGTGTCGGGTTAGGATATACTTTTTTGATGATCTCGTATTCGTCAAAGTCCACCGTAGTTTCATTAATATTAGTCTGGTCAGTCGTATCAGGCACTTTTTCAGCTTTTCCTTCGATAGTTTGAAGGTCAACCAATGTGTCTGGTGGAAAACTGTCAATTATTGATGAATAAAAGTCAAGGAGTAATTTTTTGTCTGGTTTTAGGCGGATATTGTTTTCAGAGATCTTGTGCTTAATGAGTTTTTTAAATTCTCCCTGGTCTATTCGTTCATAAAGTAACTGCATTTGCTGAAGAACTGTCCCCATACCTCTCATTGTATTATAATCGTTGAAAATATTCTTGTCAATATCAACTGCTGAAATCCAGTAAGTAGTGTCATTAATTTGATAATCAAAAAAGTATAATCCACGGTATTTGCTAATGGTACCGGCAAAAATTGTGTCATTAGTCTTGTTGTTGATGATGTGATTTTTTCGGTTTTCCGAGTTGAAGGCCAGCCTATAAGTTATAGTGTCATTGTTTTTCTTAAATGAAAATTGGTCACCAAGTTTCCACCATAGATTTTTGTTTCGTTTAGGAAAGGGGCTGTCAAAGGATAATGATATCCTTGTTTGAGGATCATTCGGGTCATTGCAGTTTGCTAACAACAAAGTCAAAATAATTGTTGATATGAGCAGTCTCTTCGTCATTTTAACGTTCCGCTTATAAAGGTAGTTGCCGATTTCAAAGCTCATCATTATCAAATTACACGTAAGTTACAAAAAAGCTCCGAACCTTACAACCTCCACATCTCCCGGCAATTACCTTTGATAAGCTGTTAGTAGCCGTATTTTTAGTTATTGATTTCATAAGTAAATAGTATGTATCTCCTTCCCCTAAATGTTTGACTCAACCTTATTTTGATGTCTGTGATTCCAATATAGTTAAGCAATTTAGAATAATCATTATCCAAAATATTGTACGGAATCTTTTTTAAAACATAACCTCCTTTTCTATCGTAATTTGGATTCTGATTTATGTTAAATGTATGCGGTATATTAATTCCTTTAGTTTGAAAATCGTTTTTCATTTCAGTAAATAAACCTGGTAAAATAAACATGCATTTTGCTTTAGGATACAATGCTTTAACTATTGCTAGTCTTTGAATATCTTTATAAATGTCATTTTTATTTAAAGCATTATTTGAGAGTCTTGATTTAATCTCATAAACAGCATAAAGCATTTTATAATCAGCGCCCAAAATTCTAATATCAAATTCTGGATTAAGATTTAAATTATATGCTTGATTGATTTTATCTTTTAATGGTTTATGTCCCTTGTTTCTCACAACCTTTAGAGAATTTTCAATCTTTGTAGTTCTTCGATCTAATATATTTTCCGTTTTATCTTGAATAAAATATTCATCAATATTCGGTTCATCTTGTTCTGATAATTTAATTTGAATCTGACCACTTAGGTTTTCAACAAGTCTTGCGTGAATATCCTTAAAAAATGATTTATTGAAATTTTTTCTAATGCTCATAGTTATCTAATTCATACGGTAATAAATATTACCTGTTTGTGAAGCATGTCTTCTTTTTATTAGAATCAATTCATTTAGTCTTATTCTTCCTTCTAGAATTTGCATTAAATCCATTCCGTCCATTAAAATCATTGATTTTGTTGTTGGATTTTGAGTTTCAGTGCATTCTTTTGAGTATACCCCAAGAGAAATAAATAATCCAAGTGTGTTTTTTAGCTTTCCTTGAATTTTCCCTCCAAAGGTGTAGAGATCTGAAGCTCTAATTTCTTTGTCTTGCCATTTTGCTTCAAGTAAGTAGTCGGTATTGTCAAAGGTAAATGCTCCGTCAATTTGTTCTCCAATAATCTTAAATGATGATTTTGGGTCAAGGTCGAAAAATATAAAAAGTTCATTAAGAAATTTTTCAAACTGAAATCCTTTTTGTTGTGGGTTTGGATTAGATGCTATCTCGAAAAATTTCAATTTAAGGTCTTCAAGCTTTTGCTGATAATCAATACTTGATTTTAGTTTATCTTTATTTATTTCTCTTCTTTTCTCGGCTTTCTTTAATTCTTCTATTGTATCAAAATATCCTTTTGCTTGTCTCCTTAATTTACTAACACTTTCCTTTGCTTTTTTTATTTTGTCTCCAGAATCATCCCAATATTTCAGATGTGAAAAGTCATCCATATTTGCATATATCACGAACCTTTTATGCTGTTATTTTTCATGTATCGGAGAAAATCCGGTCGCCGGGAGAAACTATATTACCAAGATTTTTTGTGGAAACATGGGTATAAATTTCGGTGGTTTTGCTGCTTTTATGTCCCAGCAATTCCTGAATATATCTCAAATCCGTACCCTGCTCCAAAAGATGAGTGGCAAAAGAATGCCTTAAAGTATGAACTGTGTAATACTTCTTAATTCCGGCTTTTTTCAGATTAGTTTTCAAAATATTCTGCACAGATTTGGCAGAATATTTTTTTCCTTTTTCAGTGCTTTCAAATAACCATGTTTGAGGTTTGTAAATCTTGTAGTATTCACGCAGGTTTTTCAAACAGGCATTTCCCAGGATTGTTGTTCTGTCCTTACCTCCTTTACCATCTTTTATGTGCACCAGCATTCTATCGCTGTCTATATCAGCGATTTTTAAATTGATCAATTCATTCAATCTCAAACCGGAAGAGTAAATTAAATGCAGAATAGCTTTGTGCTTGCTATTTGAAACTACAGAAATCAAGGATTTTATTTCCTGTTGACTCATTACTTTTGGCAGCTTTTGGGATTTTTTGGGTCTGGGCAATTCGTAAACTGTTCTGGGTTGGTTCAATACCTTTTCATACAGGAATTTGATGGAATTTATATATTGAGAAATCGTGGCTTGAGAACAATTGTTGTTTTCGATATAATCAACCAGAAAATCACGGATTTCATTTTTTGAGAGATTTTTGATGTCTTCATTTTCATGATTGGCTAAGAAATTTTTGATAAAATGCAGGTATATACGCCTGGTATTCACTGCATATTTTTTCAATATCATTTCCTTCTCAGCTTCTCTTACGAAATCCATCCTTCTTTCCTTTTCCTCTGCAAAATCCGAGATCATTTCTTTCTAACTTTCTGTTAAATGTTTTGTGATGTATGAAAGTATAGAAATGAGAATTTCTAAATATCATAATTCATTCAACATTTTAATTATCTGTTGTTTTAGAGCAGGTAACTCCTTAACTACCACATTCCAGGTAAGTTTCAAATCGATCCCGAAATATTGATGTATCAGTTTATCGCGCATGCCGGCAATATTCTTCCAAGGAATTTCCGGTGCAGCCAGTTTAATCCATCGGGCAGGTATTTCACGGCTTCGCCAATAATTTCCAGCCTTCTGATCACCATATCCTGCACGCTTACAGAATCCAGAAAATCTCCTTTTTTGATTGTACCGGTATATTGTTCGATCAGGTTGATGCTCTCCAATATATGTTCAAGAAACAGACTTGGATTTTTTTTCATAGAAAATCTCCTGATCGGATAAAATATCCTTTTTAAGTTTAGAATGGATGGAATCGAACGTTAACAGATCCACTTTTCTTTTCAGTATTTTTTCCAATTCAAATTCCAGACCAACTAAATCTATTAATGATTTTTCGCCTTCGAATTCGATCAGAAGATCAATATCGCTGCTGTCCGATTGTTCATTGCGAACCCAAGAACCAAAAAGAGCTGCTTTTATCACATCATACTTCTGTAAAACAGGAATGCTTTTCTTCTTTAATATTTCAGCAGTCATTATTTCTTTTCCTCTACCTTCATCCTTTTTTCCTTTTCCTCTGCCAAGCCCGAGTTCATTTCTTTCTAACTTCCTGTCAAATGTTTTGTGGTGCGGGGCTGAGGAGATCGTTTTTGATTATCTTCTTGATGAGTTATTCTTCAAACACCTTTTCCTGCGGCATTCCGTAAAGTCCGCAGCCCACCAGATATTCCTTGCCATCGGCATCCACGGCTTTCTTGATGAAAGTGGTTTTTTGTTCCGGCTCGGTTTCGCCCGGTTTGGTCCACATATAGAATACCCAGCCTTCACCCTTTCTGGCAGTTTCGATAAATTCCTCACCGATCGACTCTTCGTTGATATCTTTCAGATCGCTCATGTTCTTACCTTCACCGGCGGGATCTGGCGGATAAACATAACGCATGCCGTCGATGCCCCACACGAAAATGTACGTATCGTCGTAAAACCACTTGCTGCCTTTTACGCGCAGCGGCGCAAAGGCATCCACACCTTTCAGTTCGATCTCATTCACAGCATCGTAAACCAGTTGCACCACATCTCTGGTCTGCTGATGTTCATAGATGGCCAGATCGGGAACCTGGATTTTGATTTCGGGTTTTTCCTCTTTTGGCGCGCAGGAAAGTAGGATCAAAGCCGAAAGAAGCAAACAGATAAATAAATTTTTTCTCATCATATCCCCCTTTTTTTGTTTCTGCTCTTTTCTTAGATTTAACTCAAATTCTGTCAAATGATTTGAATATTCGTTAATCTTCCCAGCTTCCAATTTTCCAAATTTCTTCCAGGGATTTTCTGGGTGAAGGTTTTTCATCTTTTTGGAAGCTTTCCTCCAGTTTTTCCGGTTTATCGATAATGCCCAAAGCAAAGGCGCAGATAACACGGTATTTTTCTTTATCGATGCCGAATTCTTTATAAACTTCATCACGTTTGATGCCTGCCATTCCATGTGTGTAAAGTCCCAGTTTGCGAGCCTGCAAAGTCAATCCCATCCAGGCGGCGCCGCTGTCGAAATTTGCCCAGCGGTTGTTTTTATCATTGTAGCTGAAATGCTTTCTGGCAATGATGAATCCCAGCACTGAGGCGTTCTTTGCCCACAATTGATTTTTATCTACTAGCAGATTCAGGAATTTATTGAATGTATCCCGGGTGGAAGTTAGAAAGCGCCAGGGCTGTTCATTGAAAGCACTTTGCGACCAGTGAGCTGCATCAAAGATGGTTTTGATGATTTCGTGCGGCAGCTCTTCTTTCTTGAACGAACGGGGCGACCAGCGTTTATAGAAAAGTTCATCTACATTATCAAGCGGATTACGCTGGGAAAAATCAATTTCGTAATTATCATAAAATTTCATAATGAACTCCAAGTTTTTTTAATTTTGATTATGTGTACAATTTTTTAATTTCTTGTTCAATACATTTTGGAACCAGATCTGTAATATCTTCTTTCTTTTTTAATTTACGCCGAATCTCTGTGGAAGAAATATCATGCGGTTTCATATCAATGAAAGTGAAATATTCCAGATAGTCCAGATCATCCCAATTGTCGCGGTCGGTATCGGGTCTTCTGGCTACGATGAACTGCACGTTCTGCAGCAGCCACTGCCATTGATGCCATTTGGGAAGTTCTACGACGATGTCATCACCTGCAATCAGAAAAAGTTCATCTTCCGGATAAATTTCCCGCAATTTTTCGATGAGATGAGAAGTGTAGCTGGGAGCATCGCTCTGCATATCCAGGCGGGAAGCGACAAATTCGGGATAATCCTGCAGGGCTTTTTTGATCAATTGAAATCTTTGATCAGCGGAAAGCACGGTTTTATTTTTTTTGAGGGGATGATTTCCTGTGGGAAAGAATAGAACTTTATCCAGATCCAGAGCTTTTTTAGCAGTTTTTGCCAATGTCAGATGCCCGCAGTGAAACGGATCGAAAGAACCGCCGAAGATACCGATTTTCATCAGAATTATTTCAGTTTTTTCAGGGTCAGTCTGTTGATCTTTTTCGTCTCTTTGCTGTCGGGATATTTGGCATTCAGTTTAGCCTGCATCAGTTCAGCGTTTTCTCTGTCTTTTCTAGTGATATATATCCGCGCTGCATAATAGAGTGACATCTTATCAATCTTATTATTATTTCCCAGTTCGATGATCTCATTGAAATAGAGTAGAGCTGCCGGATAATCCCACATTTTATAATAAGCAAAACCGTTGTAATATTTCTTTCTCAAAAGTTTCAGATGACATTTCTGAATATATTCTATCGCTTCTTTTTTGCGTTCATCAAAAGGAAATTTTTCTAAGAAAGTTTCAAATGCATCGATGGCTCTGTAGGTTTCTTCCTGCGTGTAATGAGCAGTCATGGAATCTTCCCAATAGCATACACCGATCTGAAAATAGGCTCGACCGATATCTTGGGCATCGCCAAAAAGCCGGACGAATTCCTGATATTCAAATAAAGCTTCCATAAATTTATTCTGATTAAAAAAGCAATCTGCCAGTTTCAATTGAGCTTCTGCAACATGCGAAGATGTTCTATCCATAACTACAGATTCATAATAAGGAACCGCTTTATGATATTTTCGAAGCTCAAAAAACTCGTTTGCGATCTGCATTTTCTGTTGATTCGTCATGTCTTTGGAAATCTTATTGCTGCTGCAGGCAAATATGCTCAATGCAATCAGCAGCAGGAAAATCAGCTTTTTCACTTCAACCCCTTTTAAGCATTTTCAAAGAATGCTTTATAAGCTTTGTAGGATGAATAAATGTCCGCTTTGCTGGTGAGTTCATACAATGAATGCATTCCCAATACTCCCGGACCGCAATCGATAACTTCAGCTCCGTGTTCTGCCATGAATTTGGCGATAGTTCCGCCGCCGCCTTCATCCACTTTTCCCAGAGCTCCGATCTGCCAATTCACCTTAGCTTTATTGAAAATGTGAACAATTTTAGTATTGAATTCGGCATTGGCATCATTGGATCCGCCTTTGCCGCCGCTGCCGGTAAATTTGGTTACACTGACGCCGAAGCCCAGATGAACCGCATTCTCTTTTTCGTGAACGTTTGGAAAGTTGGGATTGATAGCTGCATTTACATCTGCCGAAAGGATCTGGCTTTTCAGTAAAGTTTTGCGCAAGGTCATGCTGTCGGCGTTTTCTCCATTCTTTTTCAGCAGATCTGCTATAAAATCGATAATAAAGATCGATTTGGCTCCGGTATTACCATCACTGCCGATCTCTTCCTTGTCTGCCAGATATACAATAGCTGTTTTATCCAGATTTGCTTTGGCATCGAACAAAGCTGCAGCAGAAGTGTAGGCACAGATTCTGTCATCCTGCCCGTAACCCAGAACCAGACTTTTATCCAAACCGGCATCACGCGCTTTTCCGGCAGGAACCAATTCCAGCTCCGCACTCAAAAAATCTGCTTCCACGATACCGTATTTCTGGTTCAAAAGATATAGTGCATTCAATTTTATAGCCTCTTCAGCATCGTCATCCGGATAGGGAATGGAATTGAATATCAAATTCATCTTAGCTGCATCTACAGCTTCGCCGAGTTTCTTGGTATATTGCTCTTTACGTGCTAAATGTGGCAGCAGATCGGGCATCACAAATACGGGATCGGTCTCTTCTTCTCCGATATTTACCGTTACTTTTTCTCCATTATTTTTGATGATCACTCCATGTAAAGCCAGCGGAGTGGACATCCATTGATATTTCTTGATTCCCCCGTAATAGTGGGTTTTCATAAGTCCAAGCTTGGTGGTGCTGTCTTCCTGCAGCGGACTTTGTTTTAAATCCACACGCGGCGCATCGATGTGAGAAACGATCAAATTGACACCTTCGCTGATGGGCTTCTTGCCAATCACGGCGAAAGCGGCATTTTTGGCGCGAGAAAGCCGGAATACTTTTTTAACAGCATTTTTGGCATCTATCTCTTGGAAGCCATTTTCTTTGAGAACAGGCACATAATAACCGATCGCTTCCCTTTCTGTTTTGGCTTTATCCAGGAATTTTTTATAACTTTCAGCAAAATCAAATGCTGCCTTTTGATCCTGCTTAGAAGCTTCCTTCCAGAAACTCTTTCTGTTATAGGTCAATTTTTTACTCAACTCATCTGCTTTACTCATCTCCTTCTCCTTATTTTATTTCTAATATTTCAAATTCTCTGTCACCAATCGGTGCTTTTACTACAAAACGATCCCCCACTTTTTTGCCGATCATCGGCTTTCCCATGGGAGAAACTATCGATTTACGGTCATATTCATCTTCGGTTTCAAAAACTTCGTCGATACCTACCAGATGAATTTTCATTTCAGTATTATTGGAGATTTCGAGGATCGTTACTTTTGCTCCAAAGCGAACAGCATCTTTGGGGATTTTTTCGGGATCAATCACCTGCAGTTTATCCATTCTGCTTTTGATGCGGTTGTATTCATTTTCCAAATGACGCTGACGTTCACGGGCAGCATGATATTCGGCATTCTCACTGAGATCGCCCATTTCTCGTGCTGTAACCATCTGTTTGATTACCTGAGGTCTTTCTGTGATCAAGTCGGTCATGCGTTTTCTAAGCCGCTGCATACCTTCTTTTGTTATGTAGTTTGCCATTTTGTGCTTTTCTTATCTCCTATTTTTTCGCTTTGTATTTCTTCAGTATTTTCTGACCGTGAATGCCGATCTTCTTGAGTTTAACATTACCGCTCTTTGCCCAGAGATCGCAGATCTCCTGAATGGTTTGATTGCAGCAGCAGATGGCGCTGCAAAGGATTTCGGCAAAAACGGGATTGCGGGTGTGCTGATAATTCTGATAGATTTTATCATAGAACTCCGGATCGATCTGATAGACGGCTTTTATCAAATTATAATTCAGCTTTATCATGTTGGGACTGGCATAGAGCCAGCAAGTTTCCAATTTGCTGAAAAGCGGCTGGATAATCTCGGGATTAAATTTGATCAGCTTGATCAGCATTTTCTGCAAACTGACCGTGAGAATATCATTATCTTTCTTTATCCAGTTCACAACCAGATCAAGATATTTGAAAGGATATTTTTTCAACAGAGGAAATATGGTTTTATCGATCACCAGATTACACGATTTCTGATCTTTTGTTGTTACCAGGAAATTTTCGATGTAAGGAATGAAAATATCTGGATTTTTCTTCACAGCCCGAGCCATGATATAGGCAAAGATCATTCTACCGTTTTCACTCTTCTCGTGCGTCAGATAATCATAAAACGGCATATATTTGTCGTATTTTTTGTTCAGTTTAGAGCCAAACGTCTTCCCCACCAAAGTGATAACTGCGTGTGGTATGTTGTTGTCTATCCTCTGCGGATAAGCATTGTAAATAATATCTATATCGTAATCACCAGCCGGGAGTTTGCGCTCGATAAAGTCTTCTGTATCACGTATAAGTCTTTCTTTCCAGTCTAAAGATATCATGTTAACTCTCCTTTGTCACACTAATTTATGACAATAATTTTGCCACGTCTGGCATCTTTTCCCATCCTTAAAATATAATAATAAATTCCGGAAGAGATCCGTTTTCCCGCTCTGTTTCTGCAGTTCCAACTGTAACTCTGAGCAGGATGGGAAAAAGGACCAAACTCATCATTAAAGATCAAGTTTCCGCTCAAGTCGTATATCCAGACATTGCCGGACATATCCTGCGGAAGATTTATAAAACTTATTTTTCCAAATACGCTTTTGCTCATATCAAGCGGATTTGGATACACTTTTAATTGTTTTAAATTTCTGAAGCCCGAGTTTGCTGTCAAGCTGAAATGACATTTATTCTGGCTGCTGGACAGTTCGTTTCCAGCCAGATCCTGCATACCGTTAAGTTTGATGAAATACGGCTGAGTGCTTATCTGGAAGGGATAGGAGAAATCCAGAGTTACGAAGCAGGAATCACTTTCTTCATAGATGGCGGCTGTGATGAAATTTTCTGAATCATTGGCTGGAGGTAAAAAAACGTAATTGGCAAGATCTTCAGTTTGTAAAACCTGCATAGCTTCGGAAAAAGTAATACTAACCTGATCTTCAGTTAAGATAGTTGTTCTGACGATTTCAGGCGGCATGATGTCTTCTGTAAAATGGAAACCGGCAGGCGAGCCGGTAGCAGGAACGCCGGTATTTCCAATTAAGCTGAAGTGCAGACAATACTGTCCCGGATCTGGTAGAAAATTCTGAGAAAACCGTAATATAACAGCCGTGTTCTGTTCCAGCAGGTTCAGCGAAACAGGATTGCCGATCTCGGGAGTTACCCAGAAATTTCCCCGATTCACTGCAGCAGGTGATAAAGGCTTGGAAAAGATCGCTTTCAATTCATTGGAAGAGGTCATTTTTACTTCGGTGATTTGAGAAGGAATATCTGGGACTGCCTGCTTCCAAACTGTGGGCAGGCTTTCGGGAGGATCATAGGAAGCATCTACGGCGGTAACTTGGTAATAAAGTGTATCTTCCGCAGCAAGACCCGTATCGACAAACTCAAATGCATTCCAGTTTGACGCCAGCAGCTCGACTATTTCATTCTGTTTACGATAAATATTAAAGCTTGTAGTGGATGAATGCAGCCAGTTGAGCTGCACCGAGTTTTCATCGAGTGGAAAAACAGTGAATCGAGACGGAGTTGGAGGGCCTGTAAATACTTCATTTTTCCTGATCAGGCTGCTTTGGATGTTGCTGTCAATTTTCTGATTACAGATTATGTAAGCATCATTGGAATCTGTTTGCGGAGCTGCTGCGACCACATTGGTGGCATTGGAAAATGAATTTCCCTGCCAGATCGGAATGAACTCGCCTTCCTGATAATCGATTATGTAAATATTGGGAGGAACTCCCACAATGATTTCTTGCGTGCCATCTCCATCCAGATCGGCAGTAGTTATGGAATTACTATTTGCCACCTCTGAAAAACTGATGTAGCCGATTGCTTCATAATCGTTGTTTCCAACTGATTTGAAGAATTGAAAAAAAGAAAATGATCTTTCCGGTTCTGAATAATCCAGGTTGTAACCGCCGGCACAAAGTTCATTTTGTCCGTCGCCCGTAAAATCGCCCATTGCCAGATAATAAGAATTTCCCAGCGGCAGCTTTGCTGTCCAGGAAAGTTCAAATTCACCTGTTAAATTTTCAAAGATCATCACATCGCCGTCCAGATCGGAAGCAACCAGATCGGGATACTGATCACCATCCAGATCGCCGCAAACAATGCGATTGGAAAACACATTCCAAATACTCGGCTCGGTGGGATTAACAATTGTATGTTCCAGATTGAAATCTGTACCATTGCGTTTTATCAAAGACATAACTTTTTTGGTTGCACCGTTGATAGTTTCATTTCGAATGAGCACGATCTCATCTATGCCGTCACCGTCGTAATCGGCAAAATTAGCACCGAAAGCAGTATAATCGAGATTGTATTGAATACTTGGATAATCAGAATTTTCTGCTGCAAAGATCACCGGCTGATCAATGTTCATAGTAATTATCTCGATTCCATTGCCATCAGAATCACCGATATCGTGCGGCCAATAGCCAACGCCAAAATCGAATTTCTCAATAATTTCAGTTTGATTTGGCTCAAATATCTTTAATCTGTTCTGTCCATCTTCGTTGACAATTCCCACAAAATCATGTTTGCCGTTATCATCAAAATCATAGGTTTTGTAGAAAGCATAGATCTGTTGTCCTGCTGTAGATTGAAGATAAAGATTTTGATCGATACTATGATAAGTTCTGAGGAAATTAAAAGCGTTATCCACATAGATTTCCAAACCGACATTGTTTACAGCATAAAGATCGATCGGTAAATTGACAGGATCATGATAGAGCTTCAGAACATGATTGGAATTTGCTTTGATAGGCAAATTGTACTGCTGCGGATCATCTGTGTTTTGTAAAAAGACAGCTTCATCAAAAATAACATTGATAAAATATTCGTTGTTTTCAGCTTCATAACGCTGCATCCAGGAAGAATATTCCGGCAGATAAACCGGAGGAGTCTGATCGATGTAAACAGAAAAGGTAGTTCGATAACTGTTGTTGTAGGAAAAAACTTCTACTTTCACCAGATAAGTGGAATCGGCCAAATTGGGATTTACCACAAAATTAGCGATCACATCGGATTCCACTGGTTCATAATAATAAGAAATTTGGGGATTTACAGGTTGCCAGGAAAGATTGCCATCTTCATCTTCGCTGGCATAATCTACTCTGTAATGTGAAAACGCTGTTGCACTCACGCTGCCGATAATTGGAAATGAAGAACTGAAACCGGCAAAGTCGGCAGGATGTTCGATTTCGATGTTGGCAGTATTCTGGTTTATGAGCAAAGCCTGAGCGTCGATGAGCCCGTTTGCATAATAGACATCAAAACCTTTTTCACCCAGATCAATGGCAGAGGTTGCCAGGCGAGATTTTATTTCAGCAAAATCCAAACCCGGTTCGAAAGAAAGCAGCAGTGCCAGACAGCCTGCCACAAAGGGAGCGGACATGGAAGTTCCGGAAAGAGTTTGATACAGATGATTGCCGCTGTATGTGCTGATAATCGAACTGCCGGGAGCAACAATATCCATCTGTGGACCGTAACAGGAAAAAGAAGCAAGCTGCAGATTTGAATCGACTGCACCTACCGCTATTGTGGAAGCGAGTTTGGCAGGATACATAAGTTGACGATCGATGCTGACAGAGCTGTTGCCGGCTGCGGCAACAATTATACTTCCTCTCTGCAGAGCATAATCGCAGGCATCGGCGATGATGGGCGAATAATTTACATCTCCCCAACTAATGTTTATGATATCTGCCTGCATATCGGCGGCATAAATAATTCCGGCTGCAGCATCGCTGTCCTGCAGATAACCAGCTCCGGCAATATTGGTGGCAAAACCGGCTCGAATCGGCAGAATTTTAGCATTCCAGCTAATACCGGCAATACCTTCCTGATTATTTGTGTCGGCTGCAATAATGCCGGAAACATGTGTTCCATGAAAGAGATCATCATTTGGGTCGTTGTCCCGATCCAGATAATCTCCAATGGCGATGCTGCTGAGTTCGGGGGCATGTACAAAATCCCAGCCGCGCCAATCATCTATATAACCGTTTCCATCATTATCAATACCGTCATTTGGAATTTCGCCGGGATTATAATAAATATTACTTTGCAGATCAGGATGATCGAAGTTTATGCCGGAATCCACTACAGCCACAATAATCTGGTCATTGCCGACAGTTATATCCCAAGCGTCAGGAACCAGACTGTTTTCCAGATTTACCAGCTGTTCTACGTAAAGAGAGTCATTCGGCTGCAGGAATAATTTACTCAGATAATTGGGCTGGACATATTCTATGCCGGAAAAATGCAGATTTTCCAGATTTTGCCAGTCGATATCCTGATGAAAAGAAGCAACAAAAAACCTGTTTTGAGCTTTATTCAAAACAGGCGAAATTTCTTTTAACTGTGAAGATTGCAGAAAACTGTCAAAATCCTTCAAACCGGTAGAACGAGCGGAAACCGCAATTGTTTCCGAAGTTTTGAATATCAGCTGGTTCGGAACGCGTTCCAACGCCTGAAGTTGAAAAGCTGCCAGCAAAGCTATGAGCCAGATTATCCTGGCATGTTTCATATAACGACTCCATTTTTAGTTTTTATTAAAATTTATAAGACAATCCGATAACGTGAACATCGTTGATTTCTGAACGGAACGGGATATAGGCATAATCCATATTGAGCTTTTTGAGTTTTATGCCAAAGCCGGCACTGATATCTTCCACATCATAATTGAATTTGTAGCCCAAGCGCAGCGACAGCAACTCAGTTAGCTTAGAATTGATGCCGAATGCTATCTGCAGGTCATCATTATCACTGTACTTGATTATTTTCAGGTGATTGGAAAAGAAAGCAAAATTTAGATTTAGATCTTTTGTAAGACCAAATTCAGCAGCGAAGGGCAGTTTAATATCTTCCTGATCCATTTTGCCGGTTTTACCCAGATTTTTGAGAGCGGCAGTTATTTTCAGATCTTTGAGCGGAGTGAGATATACTGCGCCAAAATCTAAAGCCAGACCAAGCGCAGAAGCTGCATCTATCTTTTCGTAGAGCCCATGCAGATTTGTTCCCATATAAAGATCGGGAGTTATCCTGTAAGCAAAATTGGCAGTGATGACCATATCCATGGGATGAAATTCTCCGGTGATATTTCCCACATCGTCACGACTTTCCAATTTACCATAATCCAGATAGCGATAACCGAAGCCGATCGATTTTTGCCCATTGGAAAAGTAGTAAGCACCGCTATTCATCTGATAATCCAGCAGCCAGTAATTTTGAGCTATAGAGATAACTCTGCTGCGCTGCAGGATGGCAGCAGCAGGATTGTGCATAAAGCCAAAAGCATCATCTGCAGAGAAGGCGCCAGTTCCGCCTTGTGCACTTGTGGCAGCGCCGCTGCTTATCTTCAGCATTTGAAATCCGGCTTCTCCGCTGGTTTCTGCTCCCACTTTTAAAACGAGAGTAATGAGAAGCAGAGATAAAATTATATTTTTCATAATTTTTTTAAAACTCCTAATTTTATTTTTCAATAGCGAATTTGCGGGTAATAGTTCTCCCCTTCGCTTTGATAACGGCAAAATATACTCCTGAAGCCAGCTTGTTAGCATCAATATACATTCTTGCCGCCACATATTCTTCACAATATTGATTTTGCTCGTAAATTTTATTAGCTGCAGTGTCAAATATTTTTACGTTCACTTCAGCATTTTCTGAAGTCATCAAACGTAAAATAATCGTCATATCCGGTACATCTTTGCCAAAATCTATTCCTTTGGAAAATACTTTGCTAAGAGGATTGGGATAAAAATATGTTTCATCTTTAAGAAATAGCTTTCCGGATGGAACGATGATATTAGTTTCCTGCTGCCAATAGCCTGTTCGTTGTAGATTGCAGTATTCATGCAGGCTGCCATGTAAACTGGGAAGCAGTCCGCCGGCAATATCCGTTCGAAAGATTACGCCGCTGCGGCTGGGCAAATAGATTTGAGCAGACTGATTGGAATATTCAGCCAAAACCGGATAATTCAGGCTTCTTTTGCCGAAAGTAAGAGGATAACCCCGAGCCATTGCAAAATCGTTATTATTATCGTTTTGCCAGACGCAAAAACGATTGCGTGAGAAACTGCCAAATACTTCAAGCTGTCCATCACCTGTAAGATCGGCAGCGATAACTCCGGCTGCCAGTTTTAACGAGTCGGGATTGGTAATGGATTGGGAAGGGCTCATCCATGTCCCGTTATCAGAAAATGCTTTGAAACTGTTTTCGCCACCGATCAAAATATCCAGCTTTCCGTTATTATCCAGATCAGCAAAAGACGGCATAGAAATTCCGTTTAGAGTAATTGGAACAGGAAAATTTGAGAATAAATCACCATTTTGGTCGAAAACATAAAGCAGCGAATCTGTTGTAGTAAGAATGAAATCAGCAGTATCACTGCCATCGATATCGGCCATCTGAAAAGATATAATTTCCGACAATTCATTCGCGAATTCCAATGCTGATAAATTTGTATCGCTGGAAATTAAATCTATTGAATGCAAAATCTGGTCAGTTCCCACAAAATGCAGATTGCCATTTTCCAGAACCAGACTGGATTCAATTGCTGTGGCAAAATTGAAGGATCTTATTTCTATGTAATTTGCATCCAGAACTATAATCTCAGAGTAATTTTCGGAAGAGACTTTATTCAAAGGCAGAAATGCCCGCATCTCATCATTGGCTTCTTGATTTATCACAACAGGTCCCGCCCACTTTCGATCCAATCTGAAAAAGATTTGATCGATATAATCGGGAAGATCATAATTTATCTGAAATAATACAGCCGAATTCGTCAGATCAAGATTTCCCTGCATCAAGACGGAATTATCAGCTTCGTCGAACGAAGTGACGAATGGTACATTTACAATTGAATTTGTATTGATCGGAAAACCGGGATATTGCAGATCATTTTGCCACAGGAAAACTTCTCCATTCGGCATGGGTGCAAAAAGTTCATAACTGCCGTCCAGATCAAAATCGATGGGAAAAGCTGAAATATCCGAGTCACCGTCGTAACCTGCATCCATCGACCAGCCGTAGCGCACGGAAAATGTCATCAGCGAATCCGAAACACTGATGTTATCAACTTCCAGAGGAATGCCGCCGTAATAACTTTCGGCTGTGGGCAACCAGGAAATATTTTTATAGTTGCTGAAACCGAAATAATAGTTCAGTGAATCTGAAGCATTATCGATGTATTTTTTACGGAATGCATCATCCATTCTGCCGTAAAAACTTTCCAGACCGTATTGCCTGCTATCCAAAGTTTGAATGCCGGAAGCCTGCTCCAGATCGACTCCTTTATGCGAAGCATCACCGTTAACTTGATTTATTTCAAAATCAGGATCAAAATTGGCATTGATCACATTTTCATCAATATGCCAGATCAGAATTCCCGAACCGTCATTTGCCGGATCGGATCCGAATCCATAACCGGGAAGATAAAAATCCCATTCACAGCCCAGATAGCTATTCAGCATATAATCGAACTTCGGTTGACCGGCATTAACATTGCCGGCAGGATAAACAGGCTGATTTTCCACAGTGGCAAAAGTGAAAGACACTACTGTATCACCATTTGCATTTACATACATACTACCATCCGGATTCTGCTGACGGTTTTCGATCAGAAAGTACTCTTCATCCGTTATTCTGAGTTTATACAATTTAGGAGTTGTATCGTCATCTGCCATGGGAAAAGTTAATTGCAGATCTTCAGCAGAAGCGTCCAATTCGATCAGATCATCTTCCCAGCCCAGATAATATCGCGACCAGGCACAAGGCAATGGTGGAACATAACCGTTGGCATTCCAGACGCCGGTTCCCATTACTCCATATCCGCCAATTCCATAAGAATAGCCATTACTGCTTACGTTATCGAACAATGTAGGTAATCCCATTTGGTGCCCGAAATTGTGCGTGATCACTCCAAGAAGCCCATACAGGAGATCTCCCGGTTCCACATAAGGCTGATTGGAAGTTTCGGGAATTATGGAAAATTCTTTTAGAAAAATACCGTCGTTGGTTTCGATGCCGGGAAAATCATCGTTTTCAGGATCAAGTCCGGCCTGCAGGGAACGACGACTAAGAAAAGTGCTGTAAATTTGTTCTGTCATTTCAGTATCGGTCTCCTGTCCCGCTCCGGCATGGATAATGATAATTGCATCATATTCGGAAAAATCTATCACATCATCCACAGCTTCGATACAATCTACCACCATTTCACAGACTCTTTCGATTTGCAGATCGTCATCACCATAATAACCCATTGTATTAGGAAGTTGAATAACTTCATCCCACACGATATAATTCTCTTCTGTCAGAACGTATTTTCCACGGGAAGCATCCTGCCAATAGGAACTCATATGAAAAAGCAGCTGCTCGTAGAATGCTTTATCATGCGGCAGTGAATCCGGAAAATCTGGTATCAGATCGAATTGAACATCACTGAATTCTATCCTAAGAGCCAGAATACTTTGGGGTAAAGAAATGTCTCTGCTGTCTGTCTTTCTGCCAAAAATTTCGGAAGGGTAAACCTTAGGAGGATCATAATTTCTGGATTTGTGAGGTAAGGGCGGCACAGAATGTAGAATCACAAAAGTGAACGACAGTAAAATCAACGGCAGTTTAGTTCTCATACTTTCTTCCTTAATTTAAACATAAATACCCTCTTTTTATCGGATAAAAATAAAGAGGGTATTTTATGAGATATAATTTCAAATAAGACAAAAAAGATCTTATTTCAAAATAATTAAACCTTTCCAGACATGATGTCGTTTTCGTTGCACTTGCAGATGTTTACAAATTCATATCTGGGTGTCCAGCTGTCTGCTTTGGACTTGTTAGCACGGATAAGTTTGACCTTTTTCACTTCCTGATTACATTTAGGACAGATCACTTTACCTTCGGTACTAAGTTCGTGGGCAAGCTTAGCTGCAAATGTTCTAGCTTTTGGCATCTTAATACTCCTAATTTATTTTATTAATTTTTTTTAAACACGTTCAATATATTCTGCACTTCTGGTGTCAATTTTTATTTTGTCACCCACTTCGATGAAAAAGGGAACAGTAACAGTTAAACCCCTATCAGTAACGGCTTTTTTACCACTGACGGAAGCAGAGTTTCCTTTCACATTTGGTTCACATTCGGCAATTTCCTGAATAACGGTGGTGGGAAGTTCTAATCCCAGTATATTACGATCAGGATCGAGCTTCATGGAAACTTCCATGTTTTCTATCAGCATTTTATCATAATCACCGATTATTTCAGCGGGAACCTGAATCTGTTCGTAAGTATTCGAATCCATGAATACATAAAAGTTTCCATCAAAATAGAGATATTCTTTTTTATGCTTTTCCACTCTTACTTCTTCCAGTTTTTCGCTGGTACGAAAGGTATTATCTATTACTTTACCGGTTTTAATGTTCTTCAGTTTAGTTCGCACAAAAGCGCCGCCTTTGCCTGGTTTCACATGCAGAAATTCTACAATTTCATAAAGATCATTTTTAAAATTTATGATCATGCCATTTCTAATATCAGACGTTGTAGCCATCTATTCTCCTTTATTATCAAATTACATAATTTCGCTTGAAAAAGCTATTTTTTCAAGCTGGAAAGCTAAAAATAAAACAGGCTAAATTATGGCAAGGAAAAATTTTATGGTTATCGATTAGGAATCAATGGACTGAGCATCTTCTTTTGGTGAACAAGAAAAAAACTGATATTAGTTTTGGTTCAAACTAAGCTTGCCAACTAAGGATTGACAATTAATAGAAGTAAATTTTTTTTTGTTATAATAAATATGCAATTATGCATTATTTGGGAGATGTGATGAGATTTAGAGTTTTGATAGTAATAATAATTATTGCTGCTTCATTGGACAGCAATTCCATCTTTTCGTTCGAGGGAATGCCGGTTCAATACTATGGCAACGATGTTTACGGAATGGGAATGGGAGATACCGGAATTAGCGATCTTCATAGGATCAATCCAAATTTCAGCAATCCTTCGATGATGACCTCAACAAACAAAGTTCTCTTTTCCACTGCTGCTTCTCTGGGATTTATGTGGTATGAAGACAAAGCAGGAAATTCTTTTCGGGATGACGGTCTGGTTTTACCCTATTTTCAGATTGCAGTTCCGCTGTTAAATCACCGCATCGGCTTCAGCTTCAATTCTGTTGCTTCCGGTGTTTTGGAAAATGAAATGGATACCCAGTTCATAACCTCTGCTGGCGATACACTTGTTTACAGTGAAACCAATCGCCTTAGTTCCGGTTTGTTCAAAGGTGATCTTATCTATGCATACAAGAATCCAATCGCCAATATTGGCGTTGCCATGAATTATCATTTGGGTCATCGGGTGCGCTACTGGAAACAGGATTTCAGCGACGCTGGTTATACAGACAGCAAATATGAAATCGAAAAGAACTTCAAAAATCCTGGTTATACGATCGGTATCAGCAAAAAAATAGAAGCGCTATCATTGGCTCTTTCCTATTCAAATCGAGTTAAATTAAAAGGCGAGATTATTTACAAATATGGACATCAACCCCTGGCGGACACACTCAAATTTGCAGATGATTATATTTTTGAAGTTCCAGCCAGAATATCGGGTGGTGTATCAGCAAAGTTTTTAGAAAAATACAAAGTTAGCCTGGAAGGTCATTACGAAATGTGGAAAGATACCGATCTTTACCAGAAGAACACGTATAAAATTGGTTTTGGTTTAGGTTACGATCCGCTCAGTGGATATGGCAATTGGTATGAACGCATTCCGCTGCGCTGCGGATTTTATCTGCGAGAACTGCCCTTTGAAAAGAATAATAATAAAATCATGGAAAATGCTATCACCTTTGGTACTTCAATTCCCTTGCAATCTGCCAGTCAATCCATAGAAATGGCGATTCAATATACGACTCGCGGCAACCTGGAAAATAATAGTCTTTCCGATCAATCTCTGATCTTTACATTTGGAATAACCGGTTTTGATATTTTTAGAAAAAGACCAAAAAATATTGAACCCCGCGATATTCCCAAAGCAGATAAGTAATTTTCTAATTGAGATGAATTCTTTAAATGGATAAATCTGAAAAATGAAATTTAAATGGAGTTACAATGAGCTTGGTGATCGATCCATTTATGAACAGATCAGAGAAAACAGGAAAATTTCGGATTCTTTTATTTATTCGCAATTTGAGGATTTGCCGCCCATAACTCTTTTGAAAGACATCCAGAAAGCGGCTGATCGCATCATAGAAGCCGTACGCAATCATCAGAAAATAATGATCTATGGGCATGACGATGTGGACGGCGTGACCGCTACTTATATCTTATTCGATTTTTTAGAAAAGATCGGTTCTCAAAATCATTTTTACTACATTCCAAATCGCTTGCTGGAAAATCATGGGATTCCACTAAGTTTGGTACAAAGACTTATCCAGGATGATTTTGAATTGCTGATAACTGTAGATGGCGGAATATCAGAATTTTCGAAAGTAGAGAATCTGAAAGATTTGGGAATTGACGTCATTATTACGGATCATCATATCGTACAAGATGAAATTCCTGATGCTTTGGCGGTGGTAAATCCCAAACAAAAAGATTGTGAATATCCGGATAAAATGCCGGCAGGAGTAGCTATTTCCTACTTTTTGACGAGGATGATTGCCGAAAAACTTTCAGTTCAAACCGATGAAAATTATCTCTTCTGGGTGGCAGTGGGAACTATTGCCGACCGCGTTCCGCTGGTTGGGGTTAATCGGATTCTGGTGAAAGAAGTTATGGATAAATGGTTTCTCTACAATGATTCCTCTTTAGAGACTTTACGACCTTATTTTGTGGTGGCTTCCAGCTATGATAAAAGAATGGCGATTTTAAAGTTTATTGGGCGGTTACTTTCCAACGGCAGGCAAGCTTTTGGAGAACATCTTTCACTCTATTTTCTATTGGCACCCCTTTCCGAAAAAGAACAAATATTAAAAAAACTTGTACAGGAACAACGCCGTTATGAAAACAAAGTAAATCTCGTTTGCGATTTTCTGGATGAAAATATCAAAATAGAAAATGAAAATAGTATTATATTTTTTGATCAGGATGATAAAATTGATGTCAACCTTTTGGGGTTTGCTGCATCCAAACTTTCCAGCCGTTACAAAATACCAACGGTAATGTTAAAAAAAAGGAATAAAGTAATAACAGGGGAAGCTCGTGCAACCAAAGGATTCTGCTTGATATCGGCATTCGAATATTGCCGTAATCTGCTTATCCAGTTTGGCGGTCATTCCCGAGCTGCTGGTTTCACTGCAAAGCCACAGAATATCGAAGAATTCAAATTTCGTTTTCAAGAGTATGCAAACAATCACGAAGAAGAGATCAGGAGTTTTAAAAAGTTATCGGTCGATGCCGTCTTTTCGGTGGATGAACTCGATAAGTTTTATACCTATCTGCAAACTGATCATCATCTTTTGCAGCCGTTTGGACAAGGTAATCGCAATCCAACTTTCATGGTGAAAAATTATTGTCCCGAAAGAGATTGGCCAAAGATAAAATTGAAAGATACCGTCAATGTTCTCGATCTGAATAAAACATACGATGTTCTTTTCAAATTCAAAGGTTCGTCTTTTAGAATGGTAGATTTTAGAGAATTAGAGCAATAAATTTTCAGGAGAATGAAATGAGAATCAACAGAGATTTGTGTGATATTTGCGGAACTTGTGTGGCAGTTTGCCCTGTGGATGCCATCATAGTTTCAGAATTTGCTGTTAATATTGATAATGAAAAGTGCATAGAATGTATGAATTGCGTCACAGTTTGTCCCATAAAAGCTATCAGCGGAGGGCAAGATGATTAAAAATAAATATGATATTGTTGTCATCGGTGCCGGACCTGCTGGTAGTGTTGCAGCTCGGTTTGCAGCCGAAAACGGTGCGTCTGTGCTTATGCTGGAACGAGATCGTGAAGCCGGCATTCCTGTACGCTGTGCAGAAGGAGTTTCTCATAACGGCATTCTGCCCTTCATTGATCCGGATGAAAGATGGATCGCCACAAAAATAGAAATAGCCAAATTGAATTCCCCCAACGGTGAAACAGCAATAATGAGAAACAACGGTCTTGGCTACGTTTTGGAACGCCGAATTTTCGACACGGCATTATGCGACCTGGCTGTGGAAAAGGGTGCAGATTTCATCACAAAAGCAGATGCTCTGGATCTAGTTTGGGAAAAAGGGAAAATCTGCGGGGTAAAATATAAATATCTGGGAATGATCAGAACCGTGAAATGTGATATCGTGATCGGCGCAGACGGCGTGGAATCCCGCGTGGGAAGATGGGCTGGAATAGAAACAAAAGTTCGCCTGGAAGATATCGATACCTGTGTGCAATATACACTTTCCGGAATTGAAGTAGATGATACAGCCTGTGAATTTTATTTTGGTAACAATGTTTCTCCCGGAGGTTATGTTTGGATATTCCCGAAATCTAAAACCACAGCAAATGTAGGAATAGGCATTGCCGGGCATCTGGCAAAAGAAAAAAGTCCTAAAAAGTATCTGGATGAATTTGTAGAAAAACATTTTCCCAGGGCAAAAATAAACTATACAGTTTTTGGCGGCGTGCCCACAGCGGCAACTCTAAAGCAGATCGTGAAAGACAACATCATGCTGGTGGGAGATGCGGCAAGACAGGTAAATCCCATCACCGGCGGTGGCATCGTGCAGGGAATGATCGCAGCCAGAATTGCCGGAGAAGTGGCTGCAGAAGCAGTAAAAGAAAAGAAATTTGAAGCAAAATTCTTGAAGAAATATCACAGACTATGGGATAAAAAACTGGGAAAAACCCAGAAGATCACTTTTGATCTGAAAGAAAAATTCATGACCATGAGCGATGATAGATTTAATAGAATTGTAGAATTCTGCCAGAAAATTCCCAGAGATCAGTTCAGCCTGAAAGCTCTTTTTACGGAAGCCGTAAAAGGCGATCCCAAGCTGATGATGGATGTGGCAAAATCCTTTGTCGTCAGCAAAATAAAATTGAAATGATGCGTAAACACAAAGGCGAGATCTATCGCAAGATGATCCATTTCAGTTTGATCCTGCTGCCCCTTGGATATCGCTATCTGGTAAATTTCGATAAGAGAATCACGCTTTTCGTCCTGATTACATTATTGGCTTTGGCTTTGCTGGTAGAGTTTTTCAGAATGAAGCATCCTACCTTCAAACGGTTTTTTCTGGATTTATGCGGAATTATGCTGCGCCACCGCGAGTATCATGATTTCACCAGCGCTACCTATATGCTGATCTCGGTTGTCATCTGCATCGCTGTTTTCCCGCCCGAAATTGCCTTTGCAGCAATCGCTTTTCTGGCGATTGGCGATACTCTGGCAGCATTGATCGGCGTGCAATTCGGCAAAAGAAAAATGTTCGGAACAGCCAAAAGTCTGGAAGGCAGTCTGGCTTGTTTTTTGGGGGCATTTCTATTTGGCTTGTTTTATTTGAATCCGGTTATAGCATTTGCAGGAGCATTCGCAGCTGCTGTAGCGGAGTTTGCTCCAATTTGGATCGATGATAATATAAAGGTACCCATCAGTTCCGGAATTGTTATGATGGTGGTGAGTTATGCTGTGTAAACATAAAGGCGCTAAGACACAAATAATGGTGAAAAAATTTGTTCTTGTTTATCACATGTCAATCAGCGGCAGAGAAAAAATATTAATCCATTAAGCCTGCCCAGGGGAGATTAAGTGAAATTATCATTTGTAATTCCTGTTTTCAATGAAGAAGAAAGTTTAAAACAACTCTACGCAGAAATAATAGAAAACCTCAAAGATCATGATTATGAGCTTATTTTAATCGATGATGGTTCCACCGATCACAGTTTTGATGAAATGCGTAAACTGGCTGCAAAAGATAAAAATGTGAAAGTGATCTGTTTTCGTAAAAACTTCGGGAAAGCTGCTGGTTTACAGGCTGGATTCGATGCTGCTTGTGGTGATATTGTTTTTACAATGGATGCCGATTTACAGGACGATCCCAAAGAAATTCCCGCTTTCCTGCAAAAACTGGAAGAAGGTTACGACCTGGTAACAGGCTGGAAGAAGAAACGGCAGGATCCGATTAGTAAAACCTGGCCTTCCAAGCTGGCAAACTCGGTGATGAACAGTTCCTTCAAATTAAAAATACACGACCACAATTGCGGATTTAAAGCCTATCGCAAAGAAGTGATCGAGGAGCTGGATATTTACGGCGAAATGCATCGTTATATTCCGGCTTTGGCTAAATCGCGGGGCTTCACGATCACTGAAATTCCGGTAAATCACCGCAAAAGAAAATTTGGTGTTTCCAAATATGGAGTGGAACGGTTTTTCCGCAGTTTTCTGGATTTACTCACGGTAAAACTGGTAACAGGCTATATTCACAGCCCGCTTTATCTTTTTGGTCGCATTGGTGCAGGTTTCAGCTTTCTTGGTTTCATCATTGCCCTATATCTATCGATCATGAAAATAGCTTTTCATCAACCACTTTATAATCGTCCGCTGCTTTATCTCGCCACGCTGCTCATCATTATCGGATTGCAATTCTTTTCCATTGGATTATTAGGAGAATTGATAGTCAATCAGAACCGCAGAACAAACAGGAGAAATCAAATTTCAATTAGAGAAAAAATAAATTTATAGGAAGGAGTCATCATGCAAAATCAGTTATCACAATTCGTGGAATTAATGCAGAAAGCCGGTTTAGATGATCTCACTATTCAAGCATTTTCTACTTATTATTATCAAATTCTGGAAGGTGCATCCGGAAAATTATCTGAACAGCAGATAGATCCTCCTGAACAAGAAAATATTATTCATTATGAACACCTATCATCCGAAGCTTATTCTCCCCTGGAAAAACTGGTGGTCATCAAATTGAATGGTGGTCTGGGAACCAGCATGGGATTGAAAAAAGCCAAAACGCTGCTCAAGGTGAAAGGCGAATTGAATTTTCTGGATATCATTGCCAGGCAGATTTTGGAATTGCGCGAAGAAAAGGGAAAAAATATTCCACTGCTGTTCATGCATAGTTTCAATACACGCGAAGATTCTCTGAACTATCTGAAAATTTATCAGGAACTGCCACATCCCCACTTGCCGCTGGATTTTATGCAGAATAAATTTCCCAAGATCAAACAGCAGGATCTTTCTCCATTGCAGAATGAAGATGATCATAAAAACTGGAATCCACCCGGGCATGGCGAGATCTATAGCGTTCTTTCCAGTTCGGGGGTTCTGGATAAACTGCTGGCTCAAGGTTTCGAATATGCATTCATTTCCAATTCCGATAATCTGGGCGCTGCTGTAGATGAGAAAATCCTGAACTATTTTGCTGAACATAAAATTCCTTTTATGATGGAAGTTTGCCGCCGCACGGAAATTGATAAGAAAGGCGGACATCTGGCGCAAACGAAAAGCGGTCAGTTGATCTTACGTGAATCGGCACAATGCCCGGAAGATGAAGTTGATAAATTTCAGGATATCAAACGTTACAGTTATTTTAATACCAATAATCTCTGGGTAAATCTAAAAGAACTAAAACATAAACTATTTGAAACCAATAACCTGTTGCCGCTGCAGTTGATCCTGAACGGAAAAGAATTGGATGGCGTGAAGGTTTATCAGGTGGAAAGTGCCATGGGTGCAGCTATAAGCGTTTTCAAAGGATCAAAAGCAATTCTAGTCAATCGCGATAGATTTGCACCTGTGAAGAAAACCAACGATCTGCTGGCAGTCTGGAGTGACGCTTATAAGTTGACCGATGATTACAGATTGATCCTGAACGAACGCAGTAAACCTCCCAGAATCAGTTTAGATGAAAGATATTACAAAACGATCGAACAACTGAAAGATCATTGTGAATTCGGCATTCCTTCACTGCGAAAGTGTAGCAGTTTGGAAATCAATGCCAATGTGTACTTTGAAAAAGGTGTGAAGATCATCGGTGATGTGAAAATTTCCAAAGATTGCGATCTGGAATATTGTACGCTGGAAAATGAAGAAGTAAAGTAACGCAAACATCACTGGTTGCGACTTTCTGTATCGCAGACACTCCTGTCTGCGGAAAACTCGTTCAGGAATGAACGAGATACAGATTGAGAATATAATGCAATAAAAAAGTAAATTTAAATAGCTCCCCTTTTGAAGGGGATGAAACGCCAAAGTCGTTAGAGGGGTTTTATCATAATGAATGTAAACCTGAATTTTATGATAAAAATAAATCAAATTATCTTAAACCCCCTTTTGTTCCCCCTTACGAAGGGGGACTTAATTAGTTTTAATCAGCAGTTAAATACCAATGATAATCAATAAAACCTTCAATAAAAACTTCGGGCAATGGTTTGTGAATGATGTTTTAAATGCCCTCAAAAAATATAATATGTTCCAGCCGGATAATAAAGTTTGTGTGGCACTTTCCGGCGGAAAAGACAGCATCACACTGCTTTACATTCTTTGGTTCATCAACCGGTATTCCTGGCTCAAATTTCAGCTTTTCGCTTTACATGTAAAAACAGCAGAATATGATACTTCCATTCTGAAAAAACTGTGTGAAAACTTAGAAGTTCCGTATTTCGAAACAGAACTTTTCCTCACCGAAAAGACGCTTTCCAAAGATACCTGCTACATCTGTTCCCGCCTTAAACGTGGTGCGATGAGCAAATTTCTGCAGGAAAAAGAGATCCAAATTGTAGCTTACGGTCATCATGCGGATGATGCTGCGGAAACCTTCTTCATGAACATGATAAAACACAAACGGCTGGGCAGTTTTTCGCCTAAAGTAGATTTCGAGAAGTATTATATCAACATCGTTCGTCCGATGATCTATCTGGAAGAAGCAACGATCTCATCATTGCACAAAAAAGTCGGGTTGCCCATTTTGAATTACAAATGTCCGCAGGAAGATAAAAATATTCGCAGCGAATTTAAGGTAAACGTGCAGAAAATGCGGGAAATTCTCGGCACAAAACACTTCAGTCGCATCGTGGTTGAATCGCTGGAAAATATCGATTGGAAGAACGTGTGGGAAGATTTAATGTAACGCAAACATCCTTGTTTGCGACTTCTTCGCGGCTGATAAAAGGAAAATTATGTGGAAAATTGAACCCAACACACACCTGAAACTGGGTGTTATCGAAATGAAAAATGTCTCGGTAACGACCCAAAAAACAGCTTATAATAAAATTCTGGAATGCGCTGCAGAATATGCTCTGAAATATCAGAAAACCAACATCGGTGAAATTCCCGAAGTCAAGAATGCGCGCGATCTTTTCCGCTCAATCGGCATGGATCCCACCAAACATCGTCCGTCTTCGGAAGGGCTTTTGCGACGAGCTTTGAAGGGTAAAGATTATTTTTCCATCAACACTCTGGTGGACATCGGCAATTGGTGTTCGCTGGATTTTCTGCTGCCGATCTGCGTTTATGATGCAGACAAAACCGAAGGGCAGATCACAGCGCGATTGGGCAGGGAAGGTGAAAGCTATTTTGGTCACAACAACCGCGAAGTGAATCTGCTTAATCGCTTTGTTGTAGCAGATGAGCAAGGACCTTTCGGCTCGCCCATCACCGATTCCACAAGAACTGCTGTAGATGTGAAAACAAAAAATGCAATTCTCATCATTTTTACGCCACAGGATTTTGATGATGACATCCTGAAAAAAGAGATGAAAATATTCTCGGAAAGAGTTCAGGAAATTTGCGGTGGAGAAGCTCAACAGACTTTTATCTTATAAAACTCGTTCAAGAGTGAACAAGATACTGTAACGCATGTTTTTTTTGTGAATACTCGATACATTATTCTCTAAAAAACCGTTTTTCTTGACAGTTGCATTTCATTTTTCACATTTCAAAACAGAAAGTTAAAAGAGGAAAGGATGATGAAAAGAAGAATGTATCTGATCAGCGATATGACCGATTCTTTCCAGGAATTTTGCAGTCAATTCGTCAGATCCTGCGGAGCAGAAAAATCCAGAATTGCCTTTCTGATGCAGGGCGGCAAAGATTGGAAGAAATATTTCGACCAATACGAAGCCTGTTTTCGCAAATCCGAATTCGCCGATTTCTTTCCTGTTTTTCCTGATGAAGATTTCAATTTTGAATCGAAAATGCTGGATCAATTAGCTTCCGCAACCGGAATTTTTATGGGCGGTGGAAATACATTTCGGTATATCAAGGCTTATACAGAATCTCAAATCGCTGAAATTATCCGTTCCAGATATCTGGCGGGAATTCCTTATGCCGGGCTTTCGGCAGGAGCGATCTTAACTGTACGTTTGGGTTTTTTACCGGGATTTGTAATCAAACCGCATTTTAAACAGAAAAATCGTTTCTTTGAACTGATCAATAAGATGAAAACTGATAAAAAAGAAATGGGTTTGGGAATGGATGACGGCATCTGGATAGAAATTGTCGATGATTGCCATTTCACATTTCATGGTGATGGAAAATGTTATCTTTTCCGATTGTTGAATTCACATAAATATGAATTTGAAGTTTTCAAATCTGATATGATAGTAATTTTGTAATATGACTTCTGCATAATAGGAAGAAAATATAGTGATTTTTTGTTACGACCCTCCCCAAAGGAGATCGAGTAAAGTATTTAAAGGTTATCAGTTACCCTTCTTCTCCACTCGCCAGTCGGGGCGTAGCGTAGCGAAGACGGATGAGGCTAAATAGTAAAAAAAATTTAAGATTAGAAATAAATCCGAAGGTAGGAGGTAATCAATGAAAAAAGGCATATTTTGTTTAGAAGGTTTATGGCATGATGATTTGCGAAAACGTTCCACAGTGGAACCAATTTTAGATCTTCTGGGATTAAACTCTGATATTCCTTTTCTGCATTCGGATTGCGCCACAGAAGCTGAATTAATATTCTATCTGAATAAATGGAAAGCACCCGAATATTACCGCTATCCCATCCTGTATCTTGCTTTTCACGGTACTGAAAGCGGCATTTTGCTTAACGACAAAGCTTTTACCATCGATCAACTGAGCAGCGAGCTGAAAGGAAAATGTAAAAACAGAGTCATCTTGCTGGCTTCCTGCAGTTCTGTGAAAACCGATAGACGCAATCTGAAACGTTTTCTGCGCGAAACAAAAGCATTGGCTATCTGCGGTTACAGAAAGATCGTTCCCTGGATTCAAGCAACTGCTTTTGAATTGATTCTGCTCTCTGCTATGCAGGAAAATTCTCTGGATGGACGCGGCATCGATGCCATAGTTAAACGAGTAAATGAGATTTCAAAAATGTTCAAGGAACTGGATTTTTTGATGCTTACCAATAAAGAAATCTAATGAAATTGAGCCTGAAAAAGCATTTCCAGGTATAAATATCAAATTTAATAATTTATGAGATAATCGATATCCTTTTCCATCTCTTCATAAGCGTCTTTCATGATCTTCTGCAAAGCTGCCTTTTGAATTTGACGAACCCTTTCCCGCGAGAGGCCAAGTTCTTCCCCGATCTGGGCAAAGTTCTTGCCTTTGTCACCATCCAATCCGAAATACTGCTTCACGATAAAGGCGTCACGAGGCGGTAACTTATTAATGGAATCCTCGATTTTGTCCTGTACTCTTTCGCGATAATAAAGAGTTTTGGGATCTGTGATACCGGGATCTTCCAGAAATTCCGACAAGGTTACTGAATCATGTTTATTGGTGTAACTTTTATCTTCCAGGGAAGTAGTCTTAACGGCCTGTTTGTTAACTTTTTTGATTGCTTTTTCGTCCAGGTTGCTGCGATCGGCTATTTCTTGGACTGTGGCTTGTTCACCGGTTTCGCTGTAAACCTGATCTTCGATGAATTTAATCTTATTCATCATATTGGCTTTTCCCAGCGGCATACGTATAACATTGGTCTTTTCAGCCAGGGCAAAAAGAATCCGCTGACGAATCCACCAGACAGCATAAGAGATCAACTTATTATCTTTTTCAGGATCGAATTTCTCGATAGCCTTGATCAAACCGAGATTACCTTCACTGATGAGTTCCGCCAGACTCAGACCGCGATTTTGGTAGCGGGCTGCCACTTTTACCACAAATTTCAAATTTGCCGTCACCAGTTTATCCATGGCTTTTTTATCTCCTTTCTGAGCCTTCAAAGCTAATTCATTTTCTTTTTCTCTGCTTAATGGTTCAATATCAGCTATCTGGTTCAGATAACTCTGTAATGCTTTATCTTTAAATACATTTTCTGCCATATTTCCTCATTTAGTTTCACCGCTGCCAGGAGCAGACAAAACACGGATTTCAATTTCCCGTTTTGTAGTTTTCTTTCGGATACAATTTGTCATTTTAATTACCATTAGAACAATACTATCATATCAATTTATGCGTGAATATCATTGCTTATGTTTTTAAAAATTTCATACATGGAATTCACTCTTGTGATCATAGATAAAATCCAACAGCTCATCATCGCTCATTTTCAATTTACGAGCCAACGAAAACACAATTTTCACACCGGATAAATTCAATCCGATTTCCTGGGTTAAAGTAATTATTATATTTATTTTTGTCACATCATTTTTGGAAAAAAGTCGAGTTTGATGTTCGGATCGTTGTGGAGAGATCAGTTTTTTTCGTTCATACATGCGGATAGTCTGATCGTGAATACCAAGTTGTTTAGCCACTTCACCGATCAGATATTTATTCTTTCTATTCGCCATAATCCATCTCGTACTTTAGAAATCCGGTAAGACTTCTCTTGGATTGATCGCTTTTCCTTTGACGCGATACTCAAAGTGTAAATGCGGTGAGGATGAATTTCCCGTACTGCCCACCGTAGCTATCGGCTGACCTTTTTTCACTTGTTCACCCAACCGCACCAAATTAGATTCGTTGTGCGCATAAACGGTCATCACCAGATCGTCATGTTCCAGAATAATTACATTTCCATAACCTCGCTGATTACCGGTATAAACGACTTTGCCAGGTAAAACCGCATAAATAGGAGCTCCTCTACCGGCAGCAAGGTCTATTCCCTTGTGGGGTCTTCCGTTTCGATTACCAAATTCGGAAGTGACAACTCCCTGCACCGGCATAAAAAGTTCGTCTTTTTGGGGTTTAACTTTTGCCTCTTTTTTTTGCTCATCGGTGTGGGTTTTGGAACGAGCAGCGATTATTTCCTGTTCGGTTTCTCGTGACTTTTCGTTAGCTTGCAGCCACAATTTCATGCCTTTTTTCAGCTCCAAATCCTGAAGGTTGTTAAAATCCATCAAATCCAGAATATCCACATCATACATTTTGGATATGCGATAGATAGATTCTTTGTCTTTGACTATATGGTAACCCTGCCTGGGAATGCTGCGGGTTGTTACAAAATCGCTTTTCTTTTTTTCACGAGGATAAAGATATATCTTCTGCCCCACAAATACGCGTTCCTGATTCATATTATTAAAAAGCATCAATTTTTCTACAGGAAGTGAATATTGCTGGCTGATCGAGTAGATCGTTTCACCTTCCTGAACGATATGATAATCGCTGGAAGGAGTATGATAGATGGGATAACTGCTGAAAGTGAACGAGCAGGAAAGACAGATTGCAGTTAAAACGATTATCGTGAAAAAGCGAAAAAAACGAATCATATCAATCAATATTCAATACGGAAATTATTGTAATGTTTAGCTGCATCAAGCTGACTGATCTTAACGCTTTCCACCCAGCCCAGCCTCGGTCCCATTCGAATTTCCTGAATAAATAAATCCAGATCTTCCTGAGATCCGACAGCAACTATTTTCACTTTGCCGTCTCTGGTGTTTCGCACGGTTCCCAAAATATTATAAAGCTGAGCCTGCCGCACTGTGAAATAGCGGAAACCAACTCCCTGAACTCTTCCGGAAACAATAATTTCTATGCTTTTCATAAAATTCTTCTCTTTAACCTCCTCAGCCCTGAATGCGTCGGACAGCTTCTCTTAATAAGAGATCAAAAGAGGGATCAATATCCTTTACGAAAGGTGGACTAAAATGTTTCATTTTTCTATATTTTTTAAGAATTTCTTTCATATTCTTCATAATCTTCAAGAAAAACTTGAGTGAACTTGTGTCAAATATTTTATTTCTGTAACTGTCGGACGGCAGAAACTATCCTTGACAGCAGAAACTCTAAAAACTGAATGCAGAATGTATGAAAAAGGAGATTTTTGAAAAGTTTATCGAGCAGTATTATCCTGCCAGGAAAGTAGAGTTAATGCCAAAATTTGAAACACTTGTGGAATTGATTTGGCAAACTAATAAGAAAATCAATCTAATCTCCCGCAAGACTGCCAAAGAAGATTATTGGACTTTGCATTTACTGGATTCACTTTTGCCAATCAGATTTTTCGACTTTTCGCGCAAGAAAATCCTGGATTTTGGAACCGGTGGCGGTTTGCCTGGTTTGCCGCTAAAACTCTTATTTCCAGAATCGCAGGTATATCTGTTGGATTCTATACAGAAGAAAATATCCGCTCTAAAAAATATTATCAAAATGCTTGACGTACTAGAGTGTTTCACGATTGTTTCACGGTTGGAAGATATGGAGAATATGTGGAATGGCTTTTTCGATGTGATCGTGTGCAGATCGGTGAAAATTCTGCCGAAATACAAACAGAAAATGCTTGAATTGTTAACACCGGACGGCAGAATTTTGTTGTATAAAAGTAAGCTTCTGGAAGATTCAGAGCTTTTTGAGAATCGTAAAATCTATGATCTGGACCATTCCGAAATTGGAGAAAGAAAAATAGTAGAAATCTGGAAACGGTGATAAATGATATGGCAAGAATTATAGCAGTAGTAAATCAAAAAGGCGGGGTGGGGAAAACTACCACAGCCATCAATTTAGCTTCGGCGCTGGCAATTTTTGAAAAGAAAACTCTATTAGTGGATTTTGATCCGCAGGGAAATTCATCCAGCGGAGTTGGCTTGGAAAAAGACAGTAAACCCAATATCTACGATGCGCTTATAGGTAACAAGAAATTAAAAGAAGTGGTCAGTGTTTCGCCCATTTTAAAACATCTGGATATAGCACCATCCAATGTTGATTTGAGTGGTGCGGAGATTGAACTAGTTAAAGAATATTCGCGAGAATATAAATTGAAAAACCTGCTTGATCCGGCCCGGGAAGATTATGAATTCGTTATTATTGACTGCCCGCCTTCTCTGGGATTGCTCACGGTGAATGCTCTTACTGCTTGCACCGATGTTATCATTCCCATTCAATGTGAATATTACGCTTTAGAAGGCGTAAGCCAGCTTCTCACAACGATCCGTCTTATCAAGAACGGACTTAATCCCGAACTGAGAATCATGGGAATTTTGCTGACGATGTACGACCGCAGATTGAATCTATCTCAACAGGTGGCAAAAGAAGTTCGGCGCTATTTTCAACAGCAAGTGTTCAATACGATCATTCATCGCAACGTGAAATTGAGTGAAGCTCCCAGTTTTGGGAAATCAATCTTTCATTATGACATTAAATCACCGGGTGCACTCAGCTACCTGGAATTTGCCAAGGAAGTGATAGGAAGATGACAAGATTAGGAAAAGGATTAGAAGCATTGATTTCAAGCGGTCCCGAGTCGGTGGATAAAACAACCGGCATTACCACAGTCAAAGTAGAGATGATCCAGCCGAACCGCTTTCAACCCCGCAAGATTTTTGATAAGGAAAAACTGCAGGAATTGGCTAATTCATTAAAAGAAAATGGCATTATTCAGCCGATCATCGTCACCAAAAAAAGCGAATCAAATTATGAATTGGTAGCTGGTGAGCGCAGATTGGAAGCAGCCAAATTAGCTGGATTCGAGGAAATTCCGGTTATCATCCGCAGCGTTTCTGCCAAAGAACAATTGCAGTTTGCCATCATTGAAAACGTGCAGCGTGAAGACTTGAGTCCCATCGAAGAAGCACGAGCCTATCAGCGGTTGAATGAAGATTTTGGTCTCACTCATGCCCAGATCTCCGACATCGTGGGAAAAGATAGAGCTACCATTACAAATCTTATCAGATTGCTAAAACTGCCGGTCAGCATCCAAAAAATGATTCTGGAAGAACAACTCTCTTCCGGTCATGCCAGAGCGATATTACAGGTGCCGGAAGACGTACGGGAAAGTTTTGCCAATCAGATTGTCGGCAATATCTACTCTGTTCGCAAAGCAGAACAGGAAGCCAAAAGATTCAAAGAAAAAGATACAATTCCTCAAATAAAAAAAGAGACTGAAATTGTGCCGGAATTTGTTGATTATGAAAAGCAGTTAAGAGAAATTCTGGGAATGAAAGTTAAACTTTCCGGCAAACCTTCCAGAGGAAAATTGAGTTTATACTTTTCCACCAAAAAAGATCTGCAGAAACTGGTAGAATTATTGTTGAAAAATGAATAAATTTTTCCTTATTACGATCATATTTATTTTGATATTAGCCTTGATCATTTCCCTTTTGGAATTGCAGAAAATCCGTAAACAAATGCTGCGTATGGAGCATGAAGTGATGATTTCCAACAAATACATTCAATATTTGCAGGAACAAATGGGCGGCAAAACAGACAGCGAAGAACCGGATCGTGATGATAAGATGAAGGAGCTACTGAAGGAATTTCTGCGCGAAAAAAATCCTCCAACCGCAGATCTGGATGGCAGAAGAGCAAATTATCCCGATTTACTTCCCGTCAAAGGAGAATATGCCATCAGTCAGCATTTCAGTGAAGAACATCCGGCTCTTGATTTTGCAGCCGCCGAAGGTACAGAAGTGATTGCGTCTGCATCGGGAGAAGTGCTTTCGGTATATCAGGATAAATATTTCGGCAATGTTATGATCATCGACCATTTGAACGAATATGCAACTTTGTATGCGCATCTGGCTACAGCTATCCAAGCTTCCAAAACTGCCGTAAAAAAAGGGGAAACTATCGGACTTGTAGGAAATACCGGTTTTAGTTCTGCTCCGCATCTGCATTTTGAAATTATGAAAAATGGTGAAAATCTGGATCCGGCCAGAGTTCTGGATTTGGAAAATAAATGAAATATTTAAGGAGATCAAATGGCTAGGAATAGAAAAGTTGAACTTTCCACAATCATTGGGAAAGGCAGTAAAATTACCGGAAATCTCTTTGTGGATGGTGGTGTTCGAGTAGATGGTGAAGTAGAGGGAAAGATAGAATCGAACGGCTTTGTTACCATCGGAGTTTCAGGTATTGCTCAGGCAGACATCAACGCTGAAGAGTGTTTGATTTCAGGCAAAGTTGTCGGCGATATCCACGTTTCTGATGGTCTGGAATTGGAAGAAACAGCCAGCCTGACCGGTGACATAACAGCAAAAGTCATCAGAATTCATACTGGAGCTGTTTTCAATGGTAACAGCCACATGGGAGAACGTTCCACGTCCAGGAAAAAAGTTGTGATCAATAAAAAAGAAGCAGAAGAATAAATGCTTTTATACTGCCGATGAAACAAAATCCAGTCGTTAAAGAGATTTTAAAAAATTTTGGATTGGTTACTCAACTGGGGCTTTCTGTGATCATTTCAATTCTAATTTTTGTGATTGGATTCAATTTTCTGGATAAAAAACTAAATGCAAACGGTAACCTCTTGATATTAGGCGTTTTATTGGGAGTCAGCTGCGGCATATTGGTTGCCTACCGCCAGATAAGTAAGTACTATAAAAATAGTGATTCCAATGAATAAAGCCGGAAACATGGTTTTTGAGAATAAAATCACTGTGACAATTCTCTTGACACTGATACCGGCAATTTTGTGTTTGCCGTTGTTTTTTGAAGCGGGTTTAGGCTGGATTTTGGGAGCCTTTGCCAGCGCAGTAAATTTTCGCTGGCTGGCTGTTAATGTGAGAAATAATTTCTCGCAAAATCCCGTTAAATCCAAATTGAGTGCAGTGAAAGGAACGTATCTTAGAATGTTGTTCCTGCTCGTGTACTCCATCCTTATATTGTCATTTATCAAACCGAATGTAATAAGTTTCGGTTTGGGTTTGTTAGCAGGACAGATCATCATATTTCTGCATGTGCTAACGAATAACATGAAAAAGAATAAATATTTCAGGGGAAAGGATGGCTAAAGCAAAAAAGCCGATGTTAAAGATTTTTTTGATCTTTTTTGTGATCGAAATAGCTTTGGTGGCTATTTCGGGCAGTTTCAGCAAAGAACTGCAGATTGGCTTTGAAGATGGCAAATTTGTTTTCAGGAATATTGAAAATAAATTTATCCTGCAGGATAATATAACCAAACAGTTCCAGATAGATGAATATTATGCACAACGCGAGGAACAGCCCAAAATTTATGGCAGTGAAAAACTGTATGATTTTTTCAAGGGAGTTTTCGGAAAAGTTTCTGCCATAGGTTCCTTTCAGCTTCTACGTATTTTGCTGATAGTCGATCTGATCATTTTGGTCATTGCCTTTTTAGTCAGAAAATCGCTTCTGGCAAGACCTTCCAAACCTCAAATAATCTTTGAAATGATCTATACAACTTTTGAAGAGTTCGTAACAGAGACCTTGGGAAAAGATAAGATATTTTATACACCCTACATTGTGAGTTTGTTCATTTTTCTGCTGATCAGCAATATCATCGGCACAATTCCTTTGCCGGGATTTATCGAGCCGACGCGGAATCTAAATGTTCCCCTTAGTCTCGGTTTTCTCTCCTTTATCATAGTTCACGCTTCGGCTGTTAAATACAAAGGAGCCTGGCACCATCTGCAAACTTATGTCAATCCAGTTAAAAATCCACTTTTTCTTTTAGATATAGTGGGTGAATTATCCAAAGTTGTTTCTATCTCATTTCGTATTTTTGGAAATATTCTGGGTGGAGCTATTATTGTCCTGGTGGTCTCTTCTTTAGTCAGCTTTGTCATATTTCCGGTGGGATTATTTCTATTTTTTGGAATTTTCGTGGGTACGATCCAGGCTTTTGTTTTCACCATGTTGGCTTTGACTTATATCGGCGTGGAGATCGGGGAGTAAATAGATAATGATATCAGCAGAACATATTCAAATTGCAGCTTATCTGGGAGCCGGACTTTGTGTGGGTATCGGTGCTGTAACTACTGGAATCGGATCGGGAATGATCGCAGAAGAAGGTGCTTACGGCATTATGAAACAGCCCAAAGCAAATGATCAGCTTTTTAGAACAATGCTGATAGGACAAGCTGCAGCGCAAACAGCCGGAATTTTTGCTCTGGTAATTTCCATGCTGCTGATCTACGGAAGATCAGATGCACCGGAAGGCGGCTGGTTCAAGGCAGCAGCCTATCTTTCTGCCGGACTGGCTATGGGGCTTGGTTCGATCGGCTCTTCTCTGGGTGCTGGTTATGCCGGTGGTCAGGCGTGTAAATCTGTAGCTCGTATGCCCAAACAAAGCAATATGATAATGGGTAATATGCTGATCGGTCAGGCATTAGCCCAAACTTCAGCGATTTTTGCTTTACTTGTTTCTTTTCTTTTACTTTATTCTGTACCGAACCAACCTGCAGATATCGAAGCAGGAAGAATAATAGCCAAAACTCTGGCTTTGATCGGAGCCGGCATGGCGATAGGTTTAGGAACTCTGGGACCGGGAACCGGTGTAGGTTATGTGGCAGGAAAAGCCAGTGATATGATGGGAAGATTTCCCAATGAAAAATTAAATGTACTGCGAACAATGTTTCTGGGCGCAGCAGTTTCGCAATCAACTGCCATTTATTCGTTGGTTGTCTCATTTGTATTGATTTTTGCATTATAAAAAAAATTATGAAATAATTGGAGGAACGATGGATTTAACATTAGCACAAGGAATTGTGAAAGCTGCGGCACTTCTGGGCGCCGGCATGTGTATGGGAATGGGAGCTTTGGGACCGGGAATCGGTGAAGGCTTTGTAGCTGGAAAAGCCTGTGAAGGAATTGCCCGTTCTCCAGAAAATGCCAGTCTCATTACCAGAACTATGCTGGTGGGACAAGCTGTCTCTGAGTCCACTGGTATTTATTCTCTGGTTGTGGCGCTTCTGTTGATATTTTCCACTTAAAATTTGAAGCAAAAAGTATTTTTAAACAAGGTGGAATACCGGATATCTGCCTGATTCCGGATAAGAAAAAATTGGAGAATTCATGATTAGTATAAATTATACTATTATCATTTCATTATTGAATTTTGTTCTGCTGATAATCGTGCTGAATAAACTCTTATATAAGCCGATTAAACGGTTTCTCACAGAACGGCAGAAGAAGATAGCAGATGATATGGATGCGGCTAATGCTTCCAAAGAAGAAGCACAAAAGCTGGTAGAGAAAAAGGATGAAGAACTCAAAACTTCTGCCGAAGAAATCCGTAAAATGAAAAGTACCGCTGAAAAAGATGCTGAAAAGAAAGCCGAAGAAATCCTGAAAAATGCTAAAGAAGTAGAAAAAAAAATGCTTCAGAATACTGAATCTCAGCTTATTCAGGAAAAGAAAAAAGCGATGTCGGAAATCGAAACCGAGATTACATCATTGGTTGCTGATCTTTCTGCTAAATTTTTAGCAAGCAAATTAGATGAAAAAGATGATAAAAAACTCATCGAGAAATTGCTGTCGAAAGGTAAAGATAAGTGAGAAACAATCTGGTAGCTCAGCGCTATGCAAAAGCTGTTTTAATGAACATTAAAGCCGCTGAATATGACGATCTGAGAAAAGACATCAAATTTCTGCTGGCAGCTTTCCAAAAAGATCAAAGTTATATTAAAGTATTAGATTCACCGATTTATCATCTTAATGACAGGTTGCAGGCAGCTCTGGAAATTACGCAGGAGCTTTCCAAACAAAAGCTTTGGGAAAGTCTGTTTAAAATTCTAATAAAAAAACATCGCTTCTCATTAATCGATAATATTCTTAAAGCTCTGGATAAGTTCATCCTGGAAAGTAAAAACCAAGTGCATCTGGAATTGATTTTAGCTTGCAAACATCCCAAATCCATAATTGAAAAAATTGAGGAAAAGATAAAAGATATCCTGAAAAAGGATTTAGAAATTGAAATGAAAATAGATGCTGAAATTTTAGGCGGATTTGTTGCCAGAACCGAGAATTTTCTCATAGATGGTTCGATCAAGCACAATCTGGTTAGATTGATAAATATCAATAAAATATAGAAATAGAGGATAGTATGAAAATACAACCAGATGAAATAAGTTCGATTCTTAAAGATAAAATCAATGATTTTAAATTCGAAATAGACATTGCTGAAACCGGAAAAGTCGTTCAGGTGGGAGATGGCATAGCCCGCATTTACGGCATGGAAAATGTCATGGCGGGAGAAATGATCGAATTTCCCGGCAACATTGTGGGAATGGCTTTGAATTTGGAAGAGGACAATGTCGGCTGTATTATTTTTGGTGAATCGGAAAAGATCAAAGAAGGTGATATTGCCAAAAGGACCAAAAAAATATTGCAGGTTCCCGTGGGCGAATCTCTGTTGGGTAGAGTAGTTAATCCATTGGGACAACCCATCGACGGCAAGGGAGAGGTCAAAGCAGAAGATCATCATCCTGTGGAACGTAAAGCTTTGGGAATAATTCAGCGTCAGCCTGTGAAAGAACCTTTACAGACAGGCATCAAAGCAATAGACTCCATGATCCCGATCGGTCGAGGACAGCGGGAATTGATCATTGGCGACCGACAGACTGGTAAAACAGCAATTGCCATCGATACAATTATCAATCAAAAAGACGCGGATGTGATCTGCATATATGTAGCAATCGGACAGAAAAAATCATCCGTTGCCAAGATCGTGAAAACTCTGGAAGAACATCAGGCGATGGATTATTCCATCATCGTTGCCGCTTCTGCTTCGGAATCGGCTTCTCTGCAATATCTGGCACCTTTTGCCGGCTGTACGATCGGAGAGTTTTTTCGTGATAACGGTAAACATGCCCTTATTATCTATGATGATCTTTCCAAACAGGCTGTTGCTTATCGCGAACTTTCTCTATTGTTACGTCGTCCTCCCGGACGTGAAGCATATCCCGGCGATGTTTTCTATCTGCATTCCCGACTGCTGGAGCGTGCTTCCAAATTGAATAATGATTTAGGTGGAGGTTCATTGACAGCGCTGCCTATCATCGAAACTCAGGCTGATGATATCACAGCTTATATTCCTACAAATGTGATTTCTATTACAGACGGTCAAATCTATTTGGGATCGCGACTTTTCTATTCCGGTATCCGTCCTGCCATCAATGCCGGTCTTTCAGTTTCGCGCGTGGGTGGAAGTGCGCAGATCAAGGCTATGAAAGGAGTTACAGGACAATTGCGGCTCGATTTGGCTCAATATGCTGAACTGGAAGCTTTTGCCAAATTCGGCTCGGATCTGGATAAAGCAACTCAAGCTCAATTGCGACGCGGAGAAAGACTTATTGAAATCTTGAAACAAGATCAATATAAACCACTACCGATCGCCAAACAGATTATGATCATTTTCATGGCAAATGAAGGTTATCTGGACGAAGTGGAAAAGAACGAAGTGAAAAAAGTGGAAGAGGAGCTTTTTTCTACCCTGGATCTCCAATATAAAGATTTTGTGAAAGAATTGATCAAAGACAAAATCACAGATGACATCAAAGAGAAAATGCATGAAATTTGCAAAAAAGTCATGAAGAAATTTTAGGATAGTTACAATAAAAATGAGGAGTTGATGGCAAATATTAAAGAGATCAAAACCAGAATTGAAAGCATCAGGAATACCAAGCAGATCACAAATGCCATGAAGATGGTAGCTGCAGCAAATCTTCGTAAAGCTCAGGATCGAATCATCAAAGCCAGACCTTATGCCGATGTTATAAATCAAATGCTGCGTTCCATAAAACTAAAGAATATATCGAATCAACATCCGCTTCTTGCTGAGGCAAATGACGAGCAGATAGCTGTTATAATTGTAACTTCCGATCGCGGACTTTGCGGTTCTTTCAATTCGCAAATCATCAAACGGGCGATGGAATATATTAAGAAAAATCCCAAAGCAGATATAATATGTCTGGGAAAGAAAGGTTATGATTACATCAAAAAGCGTTCAGATAAGATCATTTCACCTTATCTAAATCTATTCAATGAAATGGATTTCAGTGTGTCTAAAGAAGTTGCGGAACAGATCATAGATCTTTTCCTGGCCCAAAACTATAGCCGTATCGATGTGATCTATAATGAATTCAAATCCGCAATTCAGCAGGAAATCACTGTCAGACAGTTGTTGCCGATTATTCCTGCCGAAGAAGAAAATACAACGATGCGAGATTTCATTTATGAACCGGATGAAGATGTTATAATCGATGAATTAGGAAGAAAATACATTCATGTTGAAATCTGGCGTATCATGCTGGAATCTTCAGCAGCGGAACAGGGAGCACGAATGACTGCAATGGATTCTGCCACGGATAACGCTGTCGAATTGATACAAACACTTACACTAAAATATAATAGAGCTCGACAGGCTGCTATCACCACCGAAATTATTGAAATCGCTTCCGGAGCAGAAGCAATCCAACAATAGAAAATGAGATAGAAATATAAGAGGTTATTTATGGTTGAAGGAAAAGTAATTCAAATTATTGGACCCGCTGTGGATGTGGAATTTCCGGAAGGAAAATTGCCGGCAATTTATAATGCACTTAAAATTGAGAGAAAAGACCAGCCTGATCTGATCTTGGAAGTGCAGATGCATCTGGGTGAGAATAAGATTCGAACTGTGGCGATGGATTCTACTGATGGACTTGTAAGGAATCAAACAGTGATCGACACCGGCGAATCAATTTCGGTGCCAGTGGGAGAAGGTGTATTAGGCAGAATTCTTAATGTGGTTGGAGATCCCATCGACGAGCAGGGAGAAGTAAAAGCTGATGAAAGATATCCTATTCACAGGCAAGCGCCCTTGTTTGAAAATCTTTCTACGGAAGAAGAAATTCTGGAAACCGGCATCAAAGTAGTCGATCTTATCGAGCCCTATTCCAAAGGTGGGAAAATCGGACTTTTCGGCGGAGCAGGAGTTGGTAAAACTGTATTAATCCAGGAATTGATCAGGAATATTGCTATCGAACATGGCGGTTATTCTGTGTTTTCCGGAGTTGGTGAGCGAACTCGAGAAGGAAACGATCTCTGGTTGGAAATGAAGGAATCTGGAGTGATCGATAAGACAGCTCTTGTTTTCGGACAGATGAATGAACCACCGGGAGCCAGACAACGTGTTGGGCTTACAGGACTTACAATTGCAGAATATTTCAGAGATGTTTCTAAAAAGGATGTTCTGCTGTTCATAGATAATATTTTCCGTTTCACACAGGCCGGTTCAGAAGTTTCCGCTCTTCTGGGTAGAATGCCTTCTGCTGTTGGATATCAGCCGACTCTGGCGTCCGAAATGGGTGAGCTGCAGGAACGGATAACTTCAACTAAAGACGGTTCCATCACTTCCGTGCAAGCTATTTATGTACCGGCAGACGACCTTACCGATCCGGCTCCTGCCACGACTTTCTCGCACCTTGATGCAACCACGGTTTTGGATAGAAGGATCGTGGAACTCGGTATCTATCCTGCTGTTGATCCTCTCAGTTCAACCAGCCGAATTCTCGATCCGAAGATCATCGGCGAAGAACACTATTTTGTGGCACGTGAAACACAAAGGATCATTCAAAAGTATAAAGACCTTCAAGATATCATCGCCATTTTGGGAATGGATGAACTTTCTGAAGAAGATAAATTGATCGTAAACCGCGCTAGAAAACTGGAAAGATTTTTCTCTCAGCCTTTCTTCGTTGCGGAAGAATTCACCAATACTTCCGGTGTTTATGTTCCACTCAAAGAAACAATTGAGGGGTTTAAAGCTATCATAAACGGAGATTGTGATAAATGGCCGGAACAGGCTTTTCTTTATGTGGGTAATATCAGTGCTGCTGAAGAACGGGCGAAAAAATTAAAAAACAAATCTCAACATAAAGTGGAAAGCAAAAAAGATTCTGAACAAGAAAGAAAGAAGGATAATGAAGAAAACGGTAAGACATCACCAGATAACAAGAAAACAGAGGAAGTAGGAAAAAAGAAGCAGAAAGAGGATAAGAAAAAAACTACTTCCAAAAAAAAACCAAAAAATGCGAAAAGCAGTAAAAAGAAAAGTAGAAAGAAATAGGCATTTTATATTATGGCAAAAATCAATTTAGAAATCATTCAGCCGGTAAAAAGTAAAATTGTAAATGATTATGATCAAATCATAGTACCGGGAGTTGACGGAGATTTCGGTATTTTGGAAGATCACACACCATTTATTACCAAAATAAGACCTGGAATTCTACACCTTTTTGCTGGTAATAAAATAGATAAATATGCTATCCATGATGGTTTTGTTACAGTAGAAAATAATATGGTAAAAATCGTCTGTGATGTTTTGGAGCACCATTCCGAAGTAAACACAAAAAGAGCTGATGCTGCCAGAAAAAGAGCTGAAAAAAGATTGAAAAGCAATGATCCGGATGTCGATTTCAGAAGAGCAGAATATGCTTTAAAAAGATCGCTGGTTCGATTATCATTGGCAAAACAATGAAAAAAACTATAAAAATTATAAAGAGTAAAGGGTGGCTGGAAGTCACCCTTGATTTTTTTTTGAAACCAAAAAATAAAAATGAATTCATAATTTTCCTTTTTCTATTATTTTTTACATTCAATTTTAGAATGAGTTTGTATAGCATGGAAAATTCTAAGGAACCAACAAACATTTATCCATCCAAAATAGTTGACAGCATCAAAAAAGAAAATGAGGAAAATATATCAGAAAAGCAACTTGTTGAACCGATAAATGAAAAAATGCCGCAACCTGATTTTGTAAGGGGCATTTATTTGACGGCTTACACTACGGCATCACCAAAATTTCATGAAATATTGGATAAGGCAGATTCAGCCGGAATAAATACGATCATTTTTGATCTTAAAAATATGAACGGCGACGTTTTCTTCAGAGCACACCAAAACGAGCTTCTAACCAACGATAATATGAAACCGATAATTGACATTGAAAAGATCGTTAAAACGCTCCACAAGCGAAATATGAGAGCCGTTTCTCGAGTGGTTATGTTCCATGATTCCTATAATGCAGAAAGGGACTCAGCTTTGAGAGCAATCAATCCGGATGGGACGAGATGGGTTGAAAATAGAAAGCGAGGTCCTTCCTGGTTGGATTCTTCTCATCCGCAAGTTCAGGAATATCTTTTGGAATTGATTGAGCAGATTGCTCAAACGGGAGTGGATGAAATCCAGATGGATTACATCAGGTTTCCCACTCAAGGCTATTCACATCGAGCACTTTTCAATTTTCAGCAGGAAGATATTGAATATGCTCAATATGATTCTTTGTATAGTGGAAGAGATAGAGACGAGATAATTTTGGATTTTGTAAAAAAAGTTGAAGCAATTTGTAAAAAAAACGATGTAACGCTTTCAGCTGATGTTTTTGCTATTATTGCCTGGCAAAGAGAGGCAGATATTAAATCCACAGGTCAAGACATAAATAAACTTACCCCGTATTTGGACAATATTCATCCCATGATTTATTCATCACATTTCGCCGAAAATTTTGGTTATCGGCAAAATGTATATAACGAGGCTTATCGACTTATTTATCAAGGCACAAAACTAACAATGAAAAAATCGGAAAGTAATTGTCGTGTCATACCATATATTCAAGCAAACTCTTGGAAGGTAAATTTTAAAAAAGAATATATCCAGTCACAGATTCAAGCTATAGAAGATCTGAATGCCTCAGGATATATTCTATGGAATTCATCCAACAGATATGAAAAAACACTAACCTGGCTCAAGGAAATTGCAAAACCAGATTAGTGTTTCACGTGAAACCTTTGCTTAATTTAATACCTTTTTTATCAAAGCTTCCTCTACCTCTTCGGCATTAGCGGCTTCCAAAAGATGCACAATATTCTCATCGTTCATCAATAGTTTGGAAATGTAAGATATCGAAAATAGATGTTGAACATCATCATGTAACAATAATAAAAAGAAAATTTTTACTGGCTTGTTGTCCAATGCATCAAATTCAATTTCGTTCTTTGATCTGCCAAAAATTATGGAAGGTTTTTTGATCTTTGCTGGATGCAGATGGCGCGGATGAAGCAGGGCAATTCCTTTGCCGATAGCAGTGGATACAAGCTCTTCGCGGGCAACTACTACTTGGTAAAGCCATCGATGATCCTTTACGATTTTTAGATCTTTCGCCTTTTTTGACATCTCTGCAATAGCTTCATATTTGTTATCAGCTTCAAAGTCCAAATATACATTCCTGATCCTAAAATAATCGGAAAATCTGCAAACAGATCTCTTTAATGCAAGTTGCTCTACTTCCCGCTCATTCAAATTTGCCAGCCATTCATCTACTTCATTCTTTTGTATCTGATATGTATTACCCTTCTTTGTCGCCCTAAAAACTTTTGACTTTATCATTTCCTGAACCACTGAATCTGTAACTTTCAAGAAATTAGCTGTCTGTTTTAAAGTTAAATATTCTTTTGCCATCACTACTCCTTATCCTATTTATTTTGTGGCATTTGTATTAGAATAGATTTTTTCTGTCAAGAAGAACGAGTATTTTCTTGACAGAATCCTGGGGAATTTATTGCTAATGCCATGAAAAATGTATTATTAATGGTAATTCTTCTATTTTTGAGCGCATGCTCATATTCAGTTTATTCCAGCGGTTTACCACATCTTAAAACTATTGCGGTAAACTCGTTTGATAATTATTCGACTGAATATGAACTGGAAGAAAAAATTTATATATCTCTTTCAGAAAAATTTTCCAATGACGGTAGATTAAATCTGGTAACGATTTCACCGGATTGCATTCTGGAAGGCGAAATTCTGGATTATTCCAATGAAATTTTAGGTTATGCTGGAAGCAATGTGGATGAATATAAAGTACAGATTCTTTTTAACATCGAATTCACCGATCTCATCAAAAATAAAATTATTTGGCAAAACAGATCGCTGCTTCTTTCCGAGACTTATTCTGCAACCGACCACAACATCAACTATAAAACCGAAGCAGCAGCAGTAAATAAAATTTTAGATGATCTTTTTGATATGATCATAAGAAACTCTCTGGAAGAATGGTAAGAATCAATAAATTTTTAGCACAATGTAATTTGGGCTCACGCAGAAGTGTAGAAGAACTTATCTCGTCTGGTAGGATAAAGGTTAATGGAAAACTGTTGAAAGAACTTTCTACAGAGATCGATGAAAATAAAGATAAGGTAGAATTTGACGGAAAAACAATTTCTCCAACAGATCAGAAAATCTATCTTATGTTAAATAAGCCGAAAAAATTTCTTGTTACTGCAAAAGATGATTTCAACCGGGCAACAATCTTTGATCTTTTACCGGATTTCAAAGTTAATCTTTTTGCAGTTGGCCGTTTAGATTACATGAGTGAAGGATTGCTTTTACTAACCAATGACGGAGATTTTGCCGAAGCGATCATGCATCCTAAAAACAAACTACCGAAATTATATAAAGTCACTGCAAAAGGGTTTGTCTCCAATTATTCTGTTGAAAAACTTCGTTCTGGAGTTGATATCAGCGGTTATCATACCAAACCTGCCAAAGTTTATATTAAAGGCAGGAATTCCACAAGAACAGTATTGAAGATTACAATTACAGAAGGGAAAAAGCGTCAGATCCGTAAAATGCTGAAAGCAGTTGACTCGGAAGTTCTGGAACTTAAAAGACTGCAAATCGGTGAATTAAGATTAGGTAAATTGCCTTTGGGAAGCTGGCGCAAACTTAATATGAAGGAAGTTAGATTGCTAACTCGATTTCAAACGAGGAAAATCAAAGTATGAAAATCGGTATTATTGGATTGCAAAATTCCGGAAAAACAACTATTTTTAATGCACTAACCGGCCAGGAATTGGAAACAACTTCCTATTCTCTTCAAAAAACAGAGCCGAATCTAGGCGTGGTGGAAGTTCCGGATGAAAGAGTAACGAAACTCTCATCACTTTACGAGCCGCAAAAAACGATCTACGCTACTATCGAATATATAGATTTTGCAGGATTTTCATCCGAACGGAATTCTCAAGAACCAATACCGTCAAATATTCTTGCTTTAGCAAAGACGACCGATGCTCTGGCTTTTGTAGTGCGTAGTTTCAAAGATGATTTTGCAGATTCGATTTCCGATATAAACGCCTTAGATCAGATACAGACAATGGAATCGGAATTGATCATGTCCGATCTAATAATTGCGGAAAATCGTAGGGAAAAAATTGAATTGAGCAAAAAAAGGGGTATAAAAGATGCTTCTATTCTCATTGAAGAAAAGGCAATTAAAAAGGTTATTGATCATTTGGAAAATGAAAAACCCTTGCGTAATTTAATTTTGGCTACTAACGAAGAAAAAGCTATCCGCGGATTTCAATTCATCAGTCAAAAACCATTGCTAATAATTCTGAATTCCGATGAAGATAATTATGGGCAGAACGAGGAAGTGATTTCGCAAATTGAATCAAATTACAGAGTTATTGAATTTGCCGGAAACTTCGAAATGGAACTGAGTCATTTGCCGGAAAATGAAACGGCAGAATTCATGCAGGATTTGGGAATAGCAGAATCAGCACGCAACCGCTTAACAAAATTATCGTATGAACTTCTTGGCTATATCAGTTTCTTCACTGTGGGAAAGGACGAAGTGCGCGCCTGGACGTTGGAAAAGGGTAAAAACGCAGTGGAAGCAGCTGGAAAAATTCATAGTGATCTGGCACGGGGATTCATTCGGGCAGAATGCTTCTCTTACGACGATCTCATGAAAGCAGGCAGCGAAAAAATCCTGCGGGAAAAAGGACAATTTCGTCTGGAAGGAAAAAATTATGTTGTCAAAGATGGTGATATAATTTCTATTCGTTTCAGCGTATAGATTGGAGTCAAAATGAAAAAAAATAAACATGTCACAATTACTAATGAAAAAAAGCGCAAGCCGATTTTTGGCATTTTGCTGCTGCTTTTGTCCATTTTGTTTTTTGTATCAATTTCAGGTAGCACAACTCAGCTTATTTTCGATTATAAGATCTTGCATGAGACAGGACTTTCTTTTTTCAAATTCATTAAGCTGGAATTCCCACCAGTCAGCAATCCGATAGGACCTTTTGGAGTTTTTTTTGGATATTGGCTCATTTATATTTTCGGCAAATTTTTAAGCATTTCTCTGCTTCTCAGTATGGGGCTGATTGGTTTTTTTATTAGTTTTGTGAAAGACAATAAACTATATTCCAAAATTATTTTATTTTTAATTTCTGCATTTTTTCTCAATATAGATTTTTTCATTTTGAATTCCAAAACTCTTAACTACGCAGGAATAATTCCGAAAGCATTTTATAATTTTCTTCTTAAAATATTTCATAATACCGGCACATTCATTATCAGTTCAGCTATCGTAATCATTAGCCTTATTTTCATTTTTGAACTTAAAAATATTAGATATTTTTTTGTTGGAACGTGGCATACAATAAAAGTAATATTGAGATCTCTTAAAAACTTGTTTTACAGAAAAGAAAAAAAAGAAAAACCAATTAAAACTAAAAAACCCAGAAAGAAAAAAGAGAAAAAAATCAAAGAACCGATTACTCCCAAAATTCGTGATCATGCTGCGCAGGATGATGAAAAAGATAAGCCTTCAAAAAAAACGAAAATAAAACCGCGAGACCTGACACAAGAGAAGGGCGAAGTACCGGATCAACCAACTCGGGAATATGAAAAACCCCTGATAGAAGACTTTCTTACCAGTGCTCAACCCAGCAGGCAGGACAGGGAAGAGATCGAAAAGAATATTAAACTTGTTTCTAAAATTCTGATCAACAAACTGGCGGAATTTGGAGTTGATGCAGAAGTTATAAATGTCAATATCGGTCCCATTATTACACAGTATGAAATAAAACCGGCTCCGGGAGTTAAAGTTAATAAATTCCATGCTTTGGCAGATGATCTTGCCTTGGCGATAAAGGCTACAAGTATTCGTGTGCAGGCTCCCATTCCGGGTCGCGGTCTGGTTGGAATCGAAGTTCCCAATGTCAATCGCGATACAATCTACCTGAAGGATGTTCTGCTTTCCGATGAAATGAAAAGACTGGACGGCATTCTCACATTTGGCTTGGGAAAGGATATCTCCGGAAAACCGGTAGTAGCCGATCTGGCAAAAATGCCTCATCTGCTGATTGCCGGAGCTACAGGTTCAGGGAAAAGTGTGTGCGTGAATTCCATCATCTGCAGTTTGCTTTTCCGCACCACACCCGAAGAATTACGATTGATCTTGATCGACCCGAAGCGAATAGAACTTTCCGGTTTTCAGGGAATTCCACATTTAGTTCAGGAAGTTGTTACAAACAACGAAGATGCGTTAGTTGCCTTGAATTGGGCTGTTGCCGAAATGGATCATCGCTATGAACTTTTACAAAAATATAAGGTTAAAGGATTACTTTCCTACAATGCTAAAGTGAAAAAGCTGAAAGAAAAGGAACCGGACTTGGAAGATCGACCTTTGCCATTCGTGGTAATCGTGGTGGATGAACTGGCAGATTTGATGATGACTGTTGGTCGCGATATTGAACGTCCCATAACACGTTTGGCACAAATGGCTCGCGCTATCGGTATTCATCTGATTCTGGCAACACAAAGACCTTCCATCAAAGTTATTACCGGAGTTATCAAAGCAAACTTTCCTTCCCGCATTGCCTTTCAGGTTTCTTCCAAAGTCGATTCGCGGGTAATTATCGATACTAACGGCGCAGAAAAACTGCTGGGAATGGGTGATAGCCTTTTCCTGCCGCCAGGAAAAGGCGAAACCGAACGCATCCACGGCGCCTTCATCCTGCCGCAGGAAATTCATAATCTGATCGATTATCTGAAAACCCAACCGCAACCGGAACATGAGATCAAGATCATAGATGATGAAGAACCGCTTCTGGGCGATTTTAAATACGATGATGATCTTTTTCCGGAAGCTGCGGTTTGTGTGGTAACGGCGGGACAGGCTTCAGTTTCCATGCTGCAGCGTCATTTCAAGATCGGCTATGCCCGTGCCGGAAGACTTGTCGATATGCTGGAACAAGCCGGAATTATCGGGCCGCACGTTGGCAGTAAATCGCGGGAAGTGCTGGCAACCGAAGAAGATCTAAAAATTTATGGATATATGCCTGATGTTGATTAAATATTTGATTATAATAATTTTACTTTTTTCATGCCAGCAAAACCAGGCAGAAGAATTGGAAGATATTTATCAATCAATAGTGATAACATATTCCAAAATAAAATTTTACGAAGCAGATTTTGAACAGGAAAATTATTGGAAAGAGCTGGATATTACTCAAACCTCTCAGGGAAAGATCTATTTCGATATGGATAATTTTCTAATGCAGTATTTCCAGCCGGAAGGACAGTTTCTGCTTATCAGGAACGATATTGTAACCATGTACGACGCTGCTTCCAATCAGGCGATGATAACCAAAAACATGGATATAGAACTGCGTCCGCTGAATCTGATAACAGATTACTGGGAACATTCCAGTAAGAAACTGGATTTTGCCGAAGATGATCTCATCAAATTGACGTTTATCACTCAAAATGCTGATCAGATTTCAATTGTCTTGGAAAATCATCTTTTGGCGGAATTGCTGATCCTGGATGAGAACGGAAATTTTGTATTGTATAAATTCAAAAATGAGAAGATCAATAAGGACTTACCAATCGGCATTTTTGAAATTGATTTACCGGAAGATGCCAATTTGATCGATAATTCTAACTAAAAAACGGAGATTAATAAAAATGATAGCACTTATTATGGCAGGCGGCGTGGGAACCCGCTTCTGGCCGCTCAGCCGGGAAGCCAATCCAAAACAATTTTTGAATATCCTGTCGGATCGCTCCATGCTGCAGATGACGGTCGATCGTTTGACTTCCAAAATAAAAATGAAAGATATTTTCATCGTTACTGCGGCTTCTCAGGTGAAACTCACCAAACAACATTTACCGAAATTACCGGAAGAAAATATCATCATCGAACCTTTCGGGATGAACACTGCTCCCTGCATTGCTCTCAGCGCTTCATATCTGGCTCGTATTTACGCTGAATCCGAAAGTATGATTGTTCTGCCGGCTGATCATTTAATTGCGCGGAAAGACGATTTTCTGACCTCTCTGCAAGCGGGAGAGGAATCTGCTGAATTGGATAATCTGGTCACTTTCGGTATCAAACCTTCCTATCCCGCCACCGGTTATGGTTACATCGAAGCCGGAGAGAAGATAGATGAGCTCAAGTTTCTCGTTAAACAATTCAAGGAGAAGCCAGACTTGGAAACTGCCAAACATTTTCTGACAGCGGGAAATTTCTTCTGGAACAGTGGCATGTTCATGTGGAAGATCGAAACCATCCTGCAGGCTTACCAGGATTATCTGCCCAAAGTCACCGCCATTTTAAACGAAATAAACAAAAAATGGAAATCAGAGGGTTTAACTGCCGATTTCAGCAAAGAATATGGTAAAATGCCCAAACTTCCGGTTGATATCGGAATTATGGAGCAGGCGGAAAAGAGGGTGGTAATTCCGGTAGATTACGGCTGGAGCGATGTGGGCAGCTGGAAAGCATTATATGACATTTCCGAAAAAGATGAAAACGGCAATATTTTGAAATGCGAAGCTGAAATCATCGACAGCAAAAACAATTATGTGAATTCAGCAAAATTCGTTTCTCTCATCGGCATAGAAAATCTGGTTGTTGTGAATAGCGGAGATGCAGTTTTGATCGCCGATAAAGACCGCAGTGAAGACGTGAAAAAGATCGTGGAAAAACTGAAGAAAGAAAACAGGACGAAACTTCTCTAAAATCATTGCCAAAAAAAACTTGACTTCAAATTTCTCGTTCGGGCAGATTGACCACAGAAGTATCGAAGAGTAAAAAAGATACTACATCCTGATCGGGATAGAAGGGGGAACCATGAAAAAAAATGTTTTTATTTTCCTGCTGATTTTTATTTCCTTATCTCTTTATTCAAAATCCCGTGAACTTTGGGATCTGCATTTTCAGGTGAATGTAACTGCTGTTACAGGAATACCAAATATCAGCGGAGCCGAAACAGACGGTGAGTATTTCTATATCTGCAGTTCGCTGGTAAATCAAGTGGCAAAACTTGATCTTACAGGTAATCTGATCGAAGCATTTCATATATCCAATCTACCGTTTGCATTGAGAGACCTTACCACGGACGGAACATATTTCTATAGCGGCAGCGGTTCAGCCTCCACGATTGTCCAGTTGGATTTTGATACACACACGATTGTCGGTGACATCACTACCCCCATGGCCGTGGACGGTCTGGCTTATGATCCCGGCGAAGATGCTTTCTGGATAACTAACTGGCAGAGCCAGATGCTGATGTTGATAGACCGGAACGGAACAGTTCTGAATCAGATGGTTTTCACCGATGGAGCTAATGGCCTCACACATCAAACCGATCCTGAAGGCAATGACTATCTCTGGATTTACAGCGGAATTTACACTGGCGGAGACGGCATCGTTACCCAGTATTCTCTACCTGGACTTGTTCCAACTGGCTTAACTCATAATGTAACAACAGACTTTCCCGAAACACATTCCGGCGGATTGTTATTTTCCAACGAGATTATCCCGGGAATCGAAATTCTGGGTGGCATAGCCAAGGGAACAACCTGCTATCTGTTTGGCTATGAAATAGGCACTTGCGGAGCAGCTCCCGGTCCGCCCACAGATTTTATACTGACAGCCGATCCCGGCGGAGCATATGAAGTACTGATCAGCTGGACGAATCCGGAAGTGGATATAAACGGAAATCCGCTAACGAACCTGGATGAGATCAGATTGTATAGAGATGGTGTTTTGATATATACAGAACCTTGGCCGGAAATTGGTGAGGAGTGCACATACAATGATATAGGAATTTCTGGTGAAATTCAGTACATGGCTTGCTCTTATAATTGCTTTGGCGGAAGTTCAGTTTCCGGTGAAGTCTGGGTCGGACCGGATGTACCGGCTGCAGTGACGAATTTTTTCGGACAGCAAATTGGTAATACTTTAGAAATCGAGTTAACCTGGGAAAATCCGATGACAGGACTACATGGTGGTCCTTTCCTGGATCCTGTCATCGGTTACATTCTGGGAGACAATATGGGAAGTTTTATAGATATTCCTTATTTTACCACACTATATTCCATCATTGTTCCTGGCACGGGAATTTACTGTTACACAATAACACCATATAATATTATCGGAGATGGCGGGACAGCTACTTCAAATGATATTGTAGTGGAAATTACATATGCTGATTTTGTTCTAAATCCCGAAATTGAGCTTTCCAACTTTCCCAATCCTTTTAATCCTTCCACTACAATTGAGTTCAACTTACCACAAAGTTTTGAAACAGCGAAAATAGAAATCTTCAACATCAAAGGCCAGAGAGTGAAAACTTTCTCTAATCTCCAGATCACTCAATCATCAAATCACCAAATAACCTGGAATGGAACCGACGAAAACCATAAATCAGTATCTTCCGGCATATATTTTTATCAGTTGAAAGTGGATGACAAAATTGTGAAAACCAGAAAAATGATGTTGATAAAATAGGAAATACTTAATTCTAATAGATATTTATAATTAGCATTGCTTACTTTCCGGTCGGTTTTAGTGATATTTAGTTGTTTTTGCTATAATCCTTGACTTCAATTTCATAGAAATGTTCCGTCACTCCCATGAAATGGAAATATAATAACAAACCGGACAGCGAAGATGCAATCGTTAAAGCTTTTCAGTATTTTCTTCGCCTAAAAGCTCTTTACCGTCAAGGCTGGCTGCAACGCAAGGTTCTTGAAGATAAAACCGAATCGGTGGCAGATCACTCGTTCGGAGTTGCCATGCTGGCTCTACTTTTGTGCCCGTCGGAACTGGATAAACTTAAAGTACTGGAAATTGCACTACTGCACGAAACCGGCGAATGCATCGTCGGTGATCTGACGCCTTGGGATAATTTAACCGACGAAGAAAAAAGCCAAATGGAAAAAGTTGCAGTTATCAAAATATTGGAAAAACTTCCAGATGGAAAAAGACTTATCTCACTCTGGGAAGAATTTGAATACGAAACTTCTGAAGAGGGCAGATTTGTGCGGCAATTGGATAAACTGGAAATGGGTTTGCAGGCAGAAGTTTACGCTAAATTCGGCAATAACGATGCGAAAGCTTTGCTTGTATCAGCACATCAGAAAGTGACTGAGGAAAGCTTAAAGAAAAAATTAAAAGAAATAGGTGTTCAATAATTTTTTATTAAACTATTTTCTCGATACTGGCATCGAAGGATGTTAATATTAAGAATTTTATTTTTTAAGAAATTCAATCTCTGTATGACCGAAACCGCCGGAACCTCTACTCGTATCATCCAGTTTTTCAGTCAGTTTAAATTCGATAGTTTCATGCTTTGAAATTATCATTTGAGCTATTCTGCTGTTTGGTTTGATAATGAAGTCATCACTTCCAAAATTGAATAAAATGATTTTGATTTCACCGCGATAATCGGCATCAATTGTACCGGGAGAGTTAAGCACTCCAATTTGATGTTTGATCGCCAAACCGCTGCGAGGGCGAATCTGTGCTTCAAAACCAGTAGGTAAAGCAATTGCTAAACCAGTCGGAATCAACCTTACTTCACCGCTTTTTAAAATTATATCGCTATCATGACAAGAATAGAGATCGTAACCGGCTGCATTTTTCGTCATTCTTTGCGGCAGGATTGCAGAAGGATTGATTTTTTTTATGTGAATCTTCAGCATCAAAATTTTCGAGTTAAAATAAAATCGCACAACAAGATCAGTATTTCTGCTTTTTCACCGTAAGGATTGAGCAGTGCTTTTGCTTCTTCGATCAATTTTTCTGCCATTCTTTTGGATTCATCCAGTCCGTAAACTGCCGGGAAGGTAGCCTTTTTTGCCTGTTTATCTTTACCGGCAGATTTGCCCATTGTCTGCAGATTACCTTCCACATCCAGAATGTCGTCAACTATCTGGAAAGCCAAACCTAACTTTGTACCGAATTTTTCCAATCTTATCAAATCCTCTTCGGGGGCTTCTGCCAGATAACAGCCAAATCGAATGGGTAAATTGATCATGCGGGCTGTTTTATTTTTGTGTATGTATTCCAAAGTGGATCTACTGACTTTTTTTCCTTCACTCAAAATATCTATCATCTGTCCTGCGATCAAACCACCATGTCCGGTTTCCTCTGCCAACTCCTGAATTATCGTCAGTTTCAATTTAGGATCGAGATCCAAAGTAGTAATAGCTTCAAAAGCATTCACTAACAAAGCATCACCTGCTAACAGGGCGATATCGGAACCGTAAACAATATGGCAGGCTTTTTTACCGCGGCGGTATTCATCATTATCAATTTCAGGTAAATCGTCATGGATCAAGGTGTAGCTGTGCAGCATTTCCAACGCACCAGCTAATAAATAGGTTTTCTTCACGTCATCTTTAAATAACAGATATGTATTAACAAGAAGATAGGGACGCAATCTTTTACCACCAGCAAACAGAGTGTGACGCATAGCTTTATGGATTTGTTTGGGATATTCATCTTTTCTGGGTAAGAAGCGGTCAACTTCAATATTTACCAGTTCTCTTTTTTCTTTTAAGTCTTTTTTCAATAACATTTTATTTGTGCTCATACATCCTCGTGGATCTATTTATCATGTTCTGATGGTTTTAATTTTCGTGAAAGATCTTCTATTTTATTTTCTACCTGCTCCAATTTTTCGCTGCAATATTTTATCAATTGGGAACCTTCATCGAAAATGGCAACGATCTGATCGAGATCTTCCACTCCATTTTCCAATTGTGCTACGATCTTTTCCAATCTATTCAAAGCATCTTCAAATTTAATTTTATCTTTCATATTCTTATCCTGAGGGACATAGTTAGATTATAGATTTCTTTAATGAAATTAATTTCTAGTTTATTTATTTCCAAGAATAATGTCGTCTTCCAGTTTATTTAAATAATCATAGGGATTTCTATGTTTGTTATATCGTAAAACTTCGTAATGAAGATGGGAACCGGTTGACCTTCCTGAACTTCCCATTTCTGCGATGATCTGACCTCGTTTAACAGTCTCGCCTTCTTTAACCAGGGATTTGTTTAGATGTCCAAATTTTGTTTGATAACCAAAATTGTGGGAAATCACAATATACTTTCCAAGATAGTTAGTTTTTCCTACTTTCTTTACAACGCCGTCGGCAGTGGCATAGATAGGACTACCAATTATATTGCCAAAATCTAAACCATAATGAAAGCTTCTCTTACCGGTAATGGGATGTTTGCGCCAGCCATAAGGATCGGAAATTCTGCCATAGGCAGGATAAATGGAAGGCGTGCTGCGATAAAGCTGTTCTTTCAAATCAACCTGTTCCAGAAGTTTGCTGTGTGAATCATAATTAAATTCCAGCTTTGCCTGCAGCCTGGAAAATTTGTTTGTTAAAAGATTGTATTCAACATTCAACTTTTCATCCAGAGAAAAGAAAGTGGAATCTATCTTGGGAATACCACCAACACCCATTTCTCTGATTTCTTTATTGATTGATTTAAAATTTTCATCGGAACGGATCTTATCTTCCCAGTCTTCCATAAGTTTCAATTTTAACATGATAGAATCGATCTCAGAAGAAAGAGTATAAATCTTTTCTCTCAAAATTTCATTTTCATTCAGAATGCTGTATGCTTCTGCTATTTTGGACTGATTATAAAAAATGTAAACAAGTGAAGAAATGAGTAGAATAAAAAAAACAGTGACGGCAGAAACAACTATTATCCCCAGCTTTTTGGAAACACTGAAGCTGTATGGACGCGTGGCTTCAGTAGCCAAAAACGTGATGTGCCATCTTTTTGAAAACGCCATATTCAACCTCATTTTTTTCTTAATATCCAAATGAAAAAAAACTAATTCTTATGTCAAGTTATTTAACTTGTATATATATCTATATATATCAGTTAATTATTTATTAATTTAAACTTAAAAATAAAAACCTTGACCTGAAGAAAGGATAAAAAGTTAGTTTTGTCATAAGATATTCAGAAAAATTGGAGTTAATAATGATCAAAAATTTTGATGAGTTATTGTTGAAAGTTGAAGAAAAAACCAATAAAATTGTAGCAATAGCAGCGGCTCATTCCGATTCAGCACTGCAGGCAGCAGTTTTGGCTAAAAAGATGGAAGTTTCCGACTGTCTGCTGATAGGTGATGCGATTTATATTCGCAATTATTTAAAGCAAAATGCTTCCCAATTCCAGTCTGCTTTCGAAATCATCGATACAGGCAGCGATCTGCGACTGGCTGCCCGGGAATCCGTAAAAGCTATTAGGGCAGGGAAAGCTGATATCCTGGCTAAAGGAAAATGTGATACAGCCACTCTTTTGAAGGAAGTTCTGGATTATGAAAACGGTTTGAGGACAGGAGAAATTCTCAGCGATGTTCTGGTCTATGAACATCCGGAAAAGCTTATGTTAATGAGCGATGGTGGGATAAATCTCTATCCGGATATCAATGATAAAATTTCTATTATTCATAATGCTATGAAAGTAGCTCACGGCTTGGAGTGTCCAAATCCTAAAGTAGCGCTACTGACAGCGGTGGAGAAGGTTAACAAAAAAATGCCTTGTACGATTGATGCTGCGGAAATCAGCGAAATGAATAGAAAGGGAGAATTGACGGGCTGCACAGTGGATGGTCCTCTGGCTTTCGATCTTGCTGTCAGTGAGAAGGCAACCAGAATAAAGGGAATTGAATCTCCTGTAGCCGGCGAGGCAGATGTATTGATCGTTCCCAACATTGAATCCGGAAATATCTTCGGGAAAGCGCTTACGTATTATTGCAACTATCGGGTTGCCCATGTCGTGATGGGTGCCAAAGTCCCGATTCTGATTGCCTCGCGTGCTGACGTGGCAGAAACAAAAATGCTCTCAATTGCCCTGGGGATTCTCAGTATCTGAAAGATGACAATTAAAATTATTTGCGTGGGAAAAACAAAACAAAAATTTATCAGCGATGGAATTGAAGAATATTGTAAACGAATACAATCGTATTCACGAATCGAACTGATTTGTTTACCGGATGTGAAATTAACTTCTGCCACCAATGTGACAATTGTTAAAAATAAGGAAGCTGAGATCATCCGGAAATATATGGATAATGCCGATCTTAATATTGCTTTGGATGAAAAGGGACAACAGTTTTCTTCCCTGGAGTTTGCTCGATATCTGGAAATAAAAATGAATCAGGGAAGAAACTTGTCTTTCTTCATCGGAGGCGTGTACGGTTTGGATGATGAACTATTGCATTTTATGGATCATAGTATCAGTATATCAAAATTCACATTCACTCATCAGATGGTTCGGCTGATCCTTCTGGAACAGCTTTATCGCGCCTTTACCATTATCCGAGGAAAAAAATATCATTATTGATCTTAAGGAGAGATACATGAAAAAAGACGAAATGATCGAAGTTGCTCGAAAAGTTTCTAAAAGAGCCTACGCACCTTATTCCGGCTATAAAGTGGGAGCAGCACTCAAAACGAAATCGGGAAAAATTTTTTCAGGATGTAATGTGGAAAATGCGTCATATGGTTTAACTAATTGTGCCGAACGCACTGCGGTTTTCAAGGCGATCTCAGAGGGAGAAAACGAGTTCGTTGAAATCGTCATTTTTACTGATTCTGACAAGCTTCCCACACCCTGCGGAGCATGTCGTCAGGTTCTGGCAGAATTCAGCAGTGATTTGAAAGTGAAAATGATCAGCAGAAAAGAAGAGAAGCATTCATTTATCTCAGTATTATTACCACTCAGTTTTAAAATCGATAAGAAATGAATATTTGACACTATGAAAGTAAATTTGCATTTTAGTAAAAAGAATTTAGATTAATAAATAAAAATTCGGAGAATAAATGGATCTTAACACAGAATACGATGTTGCTGTCATTGGCGGAGGACCAGCCGGTTTGAGTGCGGCGATTTATGCGGCAAGAGGTGGATTGAAAACTGTAGTTTTTGAAAAAGCTTTGGTAGGAGGGCAGATTGTAGTTACTGCAGATGTGGAAAATTATCCCGGATTTGAAGATAATGTTACAGGCTTTGATATTGCTGAAAAAATGCAAAAACAGGCAGAAAAATTCAATGCTGAAATCAAGCTAGAAGAAGTAAAAGCGATCGGAACTGAAGGCTTGTGCAAAGTGGTGGAAACCGATAAAGGATTGTACCGTGTAAAATCGGTTATACTGGCTACTGGAGCCCATCCGCGCAAATTGGCTGTTCCCGGAGAAGAAAAATATACAGGACGCGGTGTATCTTATTGCGCCACCTGCGATGGAGCTCTGTACCGCGAAAAAGTAGTTGCAGTAGTCGGCGGGGGAGATTCGGCAGTGGAAGAAGCGATATTCCTGACCAAGTTTGCCAGAAAAGTCTATATCATCCATCGCCGGGACGAGTTGCGTGCAGTTAAGATCGTTCAGGAGAGAGCATTTAAGAATAATAAAATTGAGTTTTTCTGGGATAGTGTTGTGCAGGCTATTGAAGGAAATGATCTGGTAGAAAAATTGATTTTGTTCAATAAAAAAACGGAAAAGATCACAGAAGTAGCTGTCGATGGATTGTTCATTTATGTGGGTATAATTCCAAACAATTTTTTGCTGGAATCCCGTGTAACTTTTGATGAGCAGGGATTTGTGAAAACCGATAACTCGATGCATACTGAAATTCCCGGTGTTTTTGCTGCCGGAGATGTTACTCACAAAGTGTTGCGCCAGGTCGTTACTGCCAGCTCAGATGGTGCTACAGCTGCCTTTTCTGCAGAAAAGTGGATTGAAGAAAACAAAGAAAATTTCGATAAAATACAATCTTAATAACAACAGCACCCCAAATTCGAGGTGCTGTTGTTTTGATTTTCCTAAAATACAAAATCAAGCTGGTTTGAATTCTGTAGTTTCTACTCCCTCCACATAAAGATACTTTGGTTTTTCCGGTGTTCCGTTCTTTTTAATTTTATCACTGTCACCTTCTTCTGCATAACGCCAAATTTCCCATGATTCGTCTTCGCCGTTTATGCAGAAAGTTACTTTCTTATTGATAAAATCATCAATGATAAACTGTATTGAACTCAAAGGTTCAGCCTTAGTTACGGGAACACAAAATTTTTTTCGATCATAAACATAAACATTTTTAGCCATTTTCCCTCCGAAATTTGAATTACTTTTGAATCTTATAGATATTATAGCTCTCCACATCGTCCAACCAGTAAACTTTATCATCTCTGGCTGGGAACGTAATTATAACTCTGGCAAAACGGACTTCTTGTTTGAAGAAACCTGCTGTTAATACTGCTTTTGTCCAGACTGCATCAGGATAAATATGGGTTTTATAACTGTTCATTTTTTTTCCGGCTGTATTAAAGGCAACAAAATGTAATTCCACAGGATGATTTGATTTGTAATTATTTTTGATGTAACATCTGGTATAATAAACTGATTCCGGATCGATTGGAAATGAATCTGAAATAAGACTGATCTTCTTGGCAGGATTAGCGATTTTGAGAGAAAACTCTCCACTTTGAAACTCATCCATAACTAAAGAAATATGATCTATCGAATTTTCCATTAAAGTCCAACCGGCAAGTTCTCCAGTTTCAGAATCCGGTAAAATTTCAAAGTTGGAGTTGTAGATTTCATTTTGACTTTGCTTTATGTCCGCTTCGGTGAACTGAGATATGGAGCCAAATACACAACCCGCTAAAATCATAACAAGACAAATACTAATTTTGAACAACTCTACTTTCTCCTATTTAAAAATACTTCTTTCATTAATGAATTTCAGCACAAAACCTATTGCCAGCACATTGATCAATAGGCTGGATCCGCCATAACTTACAAACGGCAATGGTATTCCCGTAGTGGGAACAATGCCGATATTCATTCCGACATTCACAAAAATCTGAAAGGATAAATACGCCAAAATTCCAGTAGTTGCGTATCTAAACTCTTTCCTCTTCATCTTCTCCAATCGTTTCGCTATGCGAAACAGGAACAAAAAATATAAAAGCAAAAGAATCGTGCAACCAAAAAAACCAAATTCTTCACCGATCACTGAAAAGATGAAATCTGTATGATGCTCCGGCAGGAAGTTCATATTTTTCTGAGTGCCCATCAAAATGCCCTTTCCCCAGAATCCGCCGGAACCAATTGCTATTTTGGATTGGATGATTTGATAACCCGTTCCAAAAGGATCACGCATCGGGTCGAGAAATGACAAAATCCTGTTCTGCTGATATCCTTTCAGACTGTTCCAGATGACGGGCGTAATAAAGAAAAAAAATGAATTGATTGCAAGTGTTATTCCGAGCAAAATTTTGGAGAGATTACTACGGTAAAGCAGATAGATAAGAAGCAGGATGAAAATCATGAAGAGAATTAACGAAAAAGAAGTGACGACGGCGACAAGAGGACTAATGATAAGAATGATGTATATAAACGGCAGGTCAGAAACAGAAATGATGGCAAATGTAGAAATCAAAATAGTGAGTGCTGTTCCGAGATCTGGTTCCAATATAATGAGCACGACGGGAAGGATCATTGTTGTTATGGAACGCATAACAATTTGGGTACCAGTGATATATGGTTGGGAAATCAACTTTGCAATCATCAGAATCGTTATCAACTTTGCCAATTCGGATGGCTGAAAATTAAAAAGTCCCAGCGGAATCCACCGGTGTGAACCTTTGATCTCCGGCATAAAGATAACAACAATCAGAAGAATAATCGTTATAATGTAGGTGGGAACAATCAGAATTTCTAAAAAAGTATAAGGAGTTTTGATGAGAAGTTGTACAGCCAATAGAGATATAAAAATCCAGATTATCTGTTTAATATAGTAGTTCTGGGTTTCAAATTCCATTCCGATTCGAGTGGTAGAAGCAGAATAGATGGCAAAGACACCATAGACAAGAAGGCATATCAAGAGAGCAAGTAACAACCAATCAAATCTTTTCATCTATCACCTGACAAGAGAATCAAAATATTGGATAAGTCGGCCGGCAATTGGTGCTGAAACAGTTCCTCCATAACCGGCATTTTCCACAAAAACCACAAAAGCAATTTTATAATCCTTTCCTTCTGCAAATCCGGCAAACCAGGAATGTGTTTCTTCGCCCATATGATTTTCCGACGAACCGGTTTTGCCATATACTTCTACACCATCCACGTTCGCAGCAGTACCCGTTCCGTATCTTTCATTCACTGTTTTCCAAAGTGCAACTCGCATCAATTCGACATTTTCCGGCGAAATGGGAAGCTCAATTTGTTCAAGTTTTATCATGTTTGTTTCATCACCAGAAATAGTTCTCTCCAGCAGATGCGGTTTCAGCCATTTTCCCTGATTGCATAGAGCAGCATAATAGGCACAAATCTGCAAAGGTGTCGTCAGCACTTCACCCTGACCGATGGAAAGATTAACTTTGTGCCCGATGATAGGAGCATGTTTTCCAAAATTGTCGAGATACCATTCTCGGGATGGGAAAAAACCCGAACGTTCTGCCGGCAGATCGATTCCGGTCTTGATGGTGGTCATATTTAATTTACTAAACTCGTTCATCTGAACTAAAGAAAGTTTAAGAGAAAGGTCATAAAAAAAGACATCGCAGGAAACTTTAATGGCATCTACTACACTGAGAGAACCATGACCTTGTTCCCACCAGCACTTGAAATAGCGGTTTCCAACCATCATGCCGCCGTCACATGAAGTCAGTTTCGTCCCAGGATCGATTGTACCGGTTTCCAGCCCCAAAGTGGCAACTATTGGTTTAAACACCGATCCCGGCGGGTAGGCACCATGAATTATTCTATCCAGCATTGGCTTGGTCGGATCATTCATCAGCGCATTCCACTGAGCTGTAGAAATATTTTGGCTGAAGATATTCTGATCGAATTCCGGTTTGCTGAGATATGTTAAAATACTGCCATTTTCGGCATTCATGATAATAATCGCACCATTTTTTTCAGCTGGAAAAATGGAACTGGCAAATGCTTGCAGCTCATTATCGATGCTTAAAATTACAGTTGCTCCGTTCTGCGGCGGTTGATCGAGGTTATGTTTAAATATTTGCAGATCCTTGCCGCTGGCATCCACTTGAATGATGCGATAACCATTCTTGCCGCGCAGCAGTTCTTCATATTGACGTTCCAGGCCGGTTTTACCCAGAAAACTGTTTATGGTGTATCCTTTGTCTTTCAATTTTCTGTATTCAAATTCATTTATTCTTCCCAAATGTCCCGTAAAAAGATTGGGATAAGCATATTTGCGAATTGCTTCCGTGCGGTAGGAAAGGGAAGGATAAAAATTGAAAGATTCCATTACTTTAACAAACTTTTCATATTCGATATTTTGAACCAGCAGAATTTCCTGATGAAGTCGAAAACGATTTTCATAGATTGTTTGTTTAATGGTCTCTTTATCAATTTGGAAGTTAAAATTTATGAACTCAATAAACTTGTCTTTATTTTGAATTTTTCCCGGAGTGAAATAAAGATTAATGGAAGACCTGTTTTCTGCAATTGGTCGAAAATTTCGATCAAAAATCTCTCCCCGCATCGGAGGGATAGTTTTTATGCGGATGATATTGTTTTCGGCAATGGAATCATACTTTCTTCCTTCCATGATCTGCAGCCGGAAAAGTGCAGCATAGAGCAGAATGAACATTCCTGCAACTATGTAATAAAATGTTCTGAGCGACTTGATTCTATACATCAATCACAATTTTCAATCTACTCAGCACTAACAAAAAATAGACACTGAATATAGTTACTATCGTATTGTAGATTACCAGAAGAATAAATGAAGCAGAGAAATCACTCGTGTCATGCAAAGCAATCATTTGATAAAAACCAAATATGAAATAATATAACAGATTGATCATAAAAATACTGATACTCACCATAATCAAACGACGTTTATTAATACTTTCATGAAATTTATTTACAATGAACGAAATGATGATAAAAATAAGTGAATTTATTCCCAGATAATGAGGTTGCAGAAGATCGATAGCCAAGCCCCAGATAAAGGATATGGACAATGTTGTTCTAAGTCCGGAATTAATGCTGAGATAGATGATATATGCGATTAGAAAATTGGGAATCAGGTTATAAACAACAAAATGTATGGAAAAAATGATTTGGAAATAAAGAACGAAAATACCTAAAATTATCAGTTTTAAAGTTTTCATTTTAACTCGCTAAGAAATCGATTTTCTTCTGACCAAACAGATGGGGGTTAGTTCATCTGCCTGCCCTTGCGGGTTATCATTCATTACTTTTTCCATGAAATTTTTATCGATACCTTTGCTGCCTCCTACCATCCAGCAACCACCAATATCATTGATATCCATCACAGCGCATTCATTACCTAGTTCATTTTTGATGCGTTGAGCAACTTTATCAGGCTCTTTGGGTCCTTTGATAACACAAACATCGTAAGGAGGTACAGGCGAAGTGTGAGCGGCATCGATCAAGGCTGCCTGTTTGCCGGCAAGTCGATAAAAATCCCCTTTTCCTCTGCGTCCGAGCAACCTGGCAAAACCGGCGGTAATCGCTGCAAAAAATATGCGGAAAGTTCCCACTTCATCGATTGCACATTGCATACTGGTGGGAGAACGCAAACCAATGCCATATTTAACCTTGGAGACAAATCGCCATAAGATTTTTGCCAGCCAGCCGATTTTGATCTCTGAGATGGGAATTGCTCTGCCTTGCGTAATCGCCAACGGACTTTCGCTAATTGTTATTATATCATCCGGCTGCAAAATACCTTTCGTACTTTTTTTTATCACTTCTAAAATATCGTCCTGTGAAGTCAAAATCCTGGTTTTGACAGGAATACGCAAATAAGTTGTGCTATCTACTACTATTGATTTGTAATTCTGATTCATATCGCAAATCCTTGATATATTGCAAAATTATAGTTTGATCCAAACTGGCCGGATCAACAAAGTTTTTTAGTGTTGCACTCATATAAATTTGATCGGGAGTTTCCCGTAAGCGTGTCACAATTCCCACCGGAAAACCTTTGGGAAATATTGTTGAAAGATTGGAAGTTATGATCGTATCGCCAATGGCAATATCAGAACCGGATGTAATCAGATTCATATAAGAATTTCCATAAATATCCGATTCCAGCATACCCTGCAGATGTGAACGCTTGCTCATCACACTTAGCTTGAAAGTAGGATTATTCAGTGGCAGGACAATAGAATAATTCAGTGAAGATGAAACTACTTTTCCAACAACACCTCGATTGGATACTACCGGTGCTCCGGCCATAACATCACTGAGAATACCCTTATTCAAAATGAGATTTCGTTCGTGAAAAATGCCGGCATAACCGACTACATCGGCTAAAACGTAATGATAATTTTCCACTTCATATTTTATGTCGGTGCTATTGATCTTTTCAATCAGATTTTCCAATTCTGCAATTTTTTTGATTTTAACAGCCAGCTGATGAGATAGCAGCTGATTTTTTTGTTTAACTTCAAAAACAGAACGAATAGATTGAATGGAACTGATAAAGGGAGCAAATAAATTTTTGCTTAAGAATTTTGCTTTGGATTGCCTGGACTCATTACCGCCGATGATCAAAAAAAATGATAATGCAAAATAGAAAAAAAATAAATACTGCTTTCTCACTTTTTATTAGTCTTCAATTTTTTTAATGAGGACTTCTTTATATTCTTCCATATTGTCCAAAACAGCACCGCAGCCCTTTAATACACAAATTAGGGGATCGGGCATAACATGAACAGGTAAATCTACAGTGTCCTGGATTTTCTTGTCCAAACCTTTTAGTTGAGCACCGCCACCGGTAAGGATGACACCTCTTTCGGCGATATCGGCAGCAAGTTCCGGAGCGGTCTTTTCAAAAAGCCTTTTCACAGCATCGATCATAGATGTTACGGTTTCCGCCAATGCTTCTCTGATTTCCTCAGAAGTTATTTCCACGGTGATAGGATAGCCGGTAATAATATCACGCCCGCGTACTTCCATTTTCAATTCTTTTTCCAGCGGATAAGCCGAACCGATTTCCTTTTTTATCTTTTCTGCTGTTTGAATACCGATAAAAATATTATTTCTCTTGCGCAGGTAATTTACGATCGCTTCATCCATTTTATCGCCACCCACTCTGATAGAAGAATGAACAACGATATGGGAAAGTGAAATGATGGCAATTTCAGTTGTTCCGCCACCGATATCCATCACCAGATTTCCCTGCGGTTTATGAATAGGAAGATCGGCTCCGATAGCTGCTGCTATTGGTTCAGAAACCAGATGAACTTCTCTCGCGCCAGCATGCAGCGCACTATCGCGGACAGCTCGTTTTTCCACTTCCGTAATACCGGAAGGAACGCAAACCAGTACCCTTGGTTTGATCAGCAGGCGTTTCTTCTGGGCCCTCAAGATCAAATTTCGCAGCATCAATTCAGTCACTTGAAAATCAGCAATCACACCATCTTTCAGCGGTTTGATTATCTTAACTTCTTCCGGGTTTTTGCCTAGCATATCTTTGGCATCTTCGCCAATGGCAATTATCTTCTTGTTGTCAGTAGAAATTGCTACAACAGAGGGTTCATCAATAACTATACCGATGCCTTTGCGGTAAACCAGCGTATTAGCTGTACCTAAATCGATCGCAATGTCGTTTGCAAAAAAACTGGAAAATCCATTTAAAAACATATACCCCTCCTGGGACCAGACAACACTTTATTTTGATTCAATCTTATTTTTTGCTAAGCTTCATCTGTCAAGTGGTTTTAGAGAATTATAATAATTCGAGAAAAATCAAAAAAAATCAAATCAATTCTTTTTCATATGGTTAAATTTTTTTTTATTAAACTTCTCTACGACTACGTCGTTCTCTCCTCTTCAGAAGTCGAGCATAATCTTGTCCTCCTTGTAAGAAGGAATTATGGGGTTTATGCAGTTAATCATCTGAAAAAAAATTGACATATATCTGCAGTTGAACTTCCTAGTGAAAAAAAATGTAAGGAAGAAAATATGAAAGCTTTTGTAACTGTTTTGTTGGTCTGTTTTTTGTTTATATCTGGTTGCGACAACCCCGTCGAAACAAAAGAAGATGATCTGGAAATAATTGATGTGACCTTTCCCAACGAAAATACTGTCTGGGTCGAATTTCAAACGGAAACAACATGCAATTGGAATGGAGCTATTGGAGAAACCGTTTATATCAAGATTTACAAAGGTAATAATTATCAGAGCTTTTTTCATCAGGAAACAGCCAACGACGGACAGTGTACTCGAAATGAAGCTTTAGGCAATTGGGGAACGGGAAATGATTTCCGCCTGAAAGTGATCGATTCACAGGAAAACTTCGGTTGGAGTGATTATTTCACGATAACTGAAGCAGGAACAGAAATCATAGAGGTTATCTATCCAAACGAAAATACACAATGGATTGAATATCAAACCAATACTTACTGCGATTGGGAAAATGCTACCGGGGATAATGTTTATATTGAAATTTATAAAGGTGCAATTTATCAAGGTCTCTATCATGATGAAACAGCCAACGACGGACAATGCACTCGAAATGAAGCTTTAGGCAATTGGGGAACGGGAAATGATTTTCGATTGAAAGTGATCGACGCCAACGACAAAATCGGCTGGAGCGACTATTTCACAATTCAAGCTTTAAACGAGTCCATCAACATCACATTTCCCATTTCAACAACAAATTGGCTCGAATATCAGATCAAAACAAGCTGTGACTGGATTAATGCCACGGGTGATTCAGTTAGAATCGAGATATTTCAAGAAGATACATATTTGGGAGAGTATCATTCATGGACAACTAACGATGGCCATTGCAATCGGGATGAAGCTTTGGAAGACTGGGGCACAGGAAATGATTTTCGCTTAAAAATGATCGATGCAAATGGCAATGAAGGCTGGAGTGATTTTTTTACGATCAATACATTGAATCTGCCAATAATCATTTTATATCCAAACAATACGACTTACTGGCAGCAGTTTGAAGAAGATACATATTGTGAGTGGAATTACGCAACAGGTGCCTGGGTTTATATTGAGATTTACAAAGGAAATGTTCTGAAAGGTCTGTATCATGATGAAACAGCAAATGACGGATTCTGCAGACATAATGGACCCTTGGACGATTGGGGGACCGGCACTGATTTCAGATTAAGATTGATCGATGCCAACGATAATGAAGGCTGGAGCGATTATTTCACGATTGAATAGAAAAAGAGGAACAAATTTTATAGTGCGGATTTTCCTGAAAGAAAAACAGCCTATTTTCATGAATGAATTAGAAATCAAAGAGTTTTTCGCGTTTATGAAATTGTGAAAAATAAATTTTAGAGATTGTTTTATTCTTCTCCAGTTTGAAATCAAAATCTTCTGCTACGATATTTGAAGCCATGATTCGAGCCTGCTGCAGCAGATGCTGATCTCGTACAAGATTCGCATGTTTAAAGATGGGCATACCTGATTGAGCAGTGCCAAAAAAATCACCCGGCCCTCTTAATTCCAGATCTCTTTCGGCAATCACAAAACCATCGTTAGTTTCCACCATTGTCTGCAACCGCTTACGTCCATCTTCACTCAGGGGTGGATAGACAATAAGATAACAATAAGCTTTATCGGCTCCGCGACCAACCCGACCGCGCAACTGATGCAACTGGCTCAAACCAAAGCGTTCGGCATGTTGAATGATCATGACCGTGGCATTAGGAATATCAATTCCCACTTCGATCACAGTTGTAGAAACCAGAATGTCATGCTTTCGAGCTTTGAAATCTGCCATGATTCTATCTTTTTCTGCTGTCTTCATTCGACCGTGCAGAAGTGCTACTTTGTATTGAGGAAAAACTTTTTGTGAAAGTGTATCATAAAGCGTTTCAGCATCCAGCAAATCAATTTTTTCGGATTCTTCGATGAGAGGGCAAACCACATAAATCTGTCTGCCGTTTTTCAATTGAGATTCCACTTGTTCGAAGACGATCATATTTTTCTGTGAATTGTACCAAAGAGTTTTTACCGGTTTGCGTCCCGGCGGTAATTCATCGATTATGCTCACATCCAGATCGCCATATACCGTTAAAGCCAGAGAGCGGGGAATAGGTGTGGCAGAAAGATAAAGCAGGTCGGGATGATTGTTTTTACGAGACAATTCAGCTCTTTGATCTACACCGAAACGATGCTGTTCATCGATGGCAATAAAGCCTGCCTTATGGAATATCACATCCTTTTGAATGAGGGCATGCGTTCCCACGATAATGTCAATTTCTCCATTTTTAATTGCTTCTTTGGTGGTTTTTTTTTCTTTACTTACTCCACCTTTCAAAAGAGCGATCTTAATTTCCTGCTGGTTTTTCAGCAGATGAGAAATGCTTAGAAAATGCTGTTCAGCCAGGATTTCGGTAGGAGCCATAAGTACGCTTTGAAAGCCGTTTTCCAGGGCAAGCAGCATAGCGAAAACGGTAACGATAGTTTTTCCTGAACCCACATCACCCTGGATCAGGCGATTCATCTGTCGGGGAGAATTCATGTCCTGCACAATCTGACGGATCACCTTTTTTTGGGCTGTGGTCAATTCAAAAGGAAGCGAATGTTTTAATTTTGTTGTGAATGTTTTCTTCAATTCAAATTCGTGACCATGTTCTTTTTTTTGACGGTTATATTTGCTTCGAGCCAGCATTACTTGTGTAAAGAAAAGTTCTTCGAAAGCATATCTCATTTTAATTTTGGGAATTTCCTGAGGATGCTGAGTAAAATGGATTTTCTGTAGTGTAATGCGGCGAGGTTTAAAACCATATTTATCAAGAATATAAAAAGGTAAAGTCTCTTCAATCTTATCACTGTAAACCTCAAATGCATTATAGATCAAGCTTCTCATCAAATTCATGCTGATGCCTTCGGTTAGCTTATATACCGGTAAAACTGTTCGTAAATGCCAGAAACTTTGCTTATCATCTTCACTATCCAAAATCTCAATTTCGGGATGAATGATCTGAGGAGAATGTTTAAATTCAGTGACGATTCCACTTACCCAGATCTGTTTGCCGATCTCAAATTGTTTAATAAACCATTTCCCAAAACTGAACCAGGTGAGAAACAAATGGTTTTCTCCATCCGTAACAACTACATTCAGTTGAGATTTTCGGGAAGACAGAGTACGTTTTTCTACTGAAACTATCTTGCCCACGAAGGAAAAATGTTCATTGTAGCGAAGACTTTCAATCTTAACAGCAGCAGTTCGATTGATATAATCTCTGGGAAAGTGTTCCATTAGATCGGAAATTGTAAAAATGTTCAATTTATTCAGATTACTGGCGCGGTATTCTCCCACCCCCTTCAGGTATTTTATATCTGAATATATTGAATTCCATTCTTTCTTCCGATCCATGATTTGAAGAAAGTGAGCAGTTCTTTTGAAGTCAAGAAAATATCTTGGTAGTAAGTCAATTATTTTTCAGAAAGCTGGTAAAAATCAAGATCACAGGCAAAGGAACAGCTGTTGCAATCTGATTGGCACGAATGGCATTCGCTGCTCAGATGTACAATTTTTTTGGAATCGATCAATTTCTGTAAGACTGGCTCCAAAGCAGAAGATTCTAAATCAAAATGATTGCAAATATCCGATTTGGAAAGAAGTTTACGTTCCCGAAACAATTCTAAGATTGGTAAAATCATGCTCAACGCACAATGATATTAGCGGCTAGATCACGAGGTATAATGTAACGTGCTTCTCCCACTCCAACTACGATGTTTGGATTTTCCTGCTCATTTTTCTGCACAGTAATGATGCCGCTGCGATATAATCCCATTTCCATAGTTTTAACATCGGGATTATACATGATGATATATTTTTTTCCGACCTCGGCTTCAGCTAGAGTTATCTGATGACCGTGCTGATGACGAGTATGATGGCATTTCCTGCCGTTTCTTCTACGTTTGCCAAAGGCACTTCTAAATCCAAACATTTCTTCTCTCCATTAGGATATAACCTATCCTGAAATCCACAAGTTGCAAATAATTCTCAATTATAATGCGTGTCAAGCTTGGTTTTCAGAAATGATTTTTTCTTACCAGCCGCCTGATGCACCTCCGCCGCCGAAGCCGCCGCCACCGCCGGAAAATCCACCAAAGCCACCGAAGCCACTGCTGCTTCTGCCTGAACGCGTACCGCCGCCAAGCATGCTACCCAGAAAAAGTGCTGTGAAAAGTCCGCCTCGCCGCCTGCCAAAGCCGCCGAAAATGAACATAAACAAAATCACGATAAGACCGAAAGGAATCTGAGATCCACCGCTTTGTTCTTCTTTGCGGGATTGTGCGATCTGCTGGTCTGTGATCACGATCTCATTAGCAAGAACACCTGTAATCGCTTCTACACCGGAAGCGATCCCTCTGAAAAAATCACCTTTCTTAAATTCAGGCAGAATATAATTTCTGATAATATAACCGCTTTTGGCATCGGTGAGAGAGCCCTCCAGTCCATAACCGACTTCGATACGAATTTTCTTTTCCTGCATGGCGATCAAAAGCAAGACGCCGTTGTCTTTTTCTTTTTGCCCCAGCTGCCATGCTTCAGCTACCCGCATGGAATAATCTTCCAGATTTTCACCTTGCAGCGATTTAATGGTGAGAACGGCAATCTGCACAGAACTGGCATTTTCAAATTGAGTAAGATAGTTTTCCAGATTGTTTATCTGCTGCGAAGAAAGAATCTTAGCGTTGTCATTAACGTGACTTTTTAGAGGTGGAATTTTGAGAGCTGCCAGTTGAGTAGCAAAGATCAGAAGTGTCAGAATGATTATTTTTTTCATTTTTCCAGCTCCTCGATTGCGTTGGGTAGCTCATTCGTGTTATCATCTTTGATGGGAAAATGTTCTGCCAGAAGCGCGCCGCAATCTTTGATTGCCTGCACCAGATGATCGCTGAAATTGCCCTGCTTCACTCCGGCGGTCACTTGATTCACAATATTCTGCCAGCTGCTTTGCTCGATCTTTTCGTTGATGCCGCTGTCTGCCAGGAGCACCACACGATGTTCCAGAAGCGAGATGAAAATGAGAATTCCAGTTCGATCACGGGTGTAAGAAATTCCCGATTCCATAAAATGCAGCAGTGCTCTTTCATAAACTTTTTTGTGTAGTATTTTATTGGGAACGATAAGGCGATCCAGAAAAGCTATGTTTGCCAGAAAGTAGAAAATCGTTCCGACCATAAAGGTAGAAAACCCATAAAACACAACCAGATGAGAAATTTTATAATCCCAGAACATGGTTTGCAGCCAGGCTTGAATCTGCGGCAGAAAAAACAGCATGAGCAGGAAATAGACAAAAGAGATAATGACGGCAAACAGCAGTTCATAAATTGCGTAATCGTAGCTTTGTCGAATGAAGGCTGTAGCGATCTCACCAGAAGTATTACTTTCCGCCTGTTTTACTGCTAACGAGATTTTCTGTTTATCTTTTTCACTTAATTTTAATTTTGCCATTTACACTCCAATATTTTTATCAACTAACTAACGCGAACAAATTTCGTCATTCTGAGGAATTCTTACGAAGGTTGTTCTAATGAAGAATCTTTTTGCTTTTTAGAGAAGTAAAGCAAACAGAATTTTCATGAGACTTGTCCGCCTATGTTGGATCCTTCGACAGCAAAGTTATTAAAAACCTCAGGATGACAGTATAAAATAGTTTTAAAATTCTACTTGCGGAGCAACTTCAGCTCCTTCGGTTGCCTGGAAATACGGTTTCTGACTGAAGCCGAACATATTTGCCAGGAAAGCACGCGGGAATTGTTTGATGTAAGTATTATAAGCTCTGGCGGTTTCATTGAAGCGTTTACGTTCCACAGCAATGCGGTTTTCGGTACCTTCCAGTTGATCCTGCAAAGTCAGAAAATTCTGGTTAGCTTTCAGTTCGGGATTATTTTCCTGAACGACCATCAAACGCTGTAAAGCTCCGCTGAGTGAAGCCTGAGCCTGCTGGAATTGCTGAAATAAAGCCGGATCGTTCAGCACTTCCTCACCGATATTTACCATGCCGCCGAGTTTGGCGCGAGCTTCGGTCACAGCCTGGAAGGTTTCCTTTTCATGAGAGGCATAGCCTCTTACCGTTTCCACAAGATTTGGTATCAGATCCATGCGGCGTTGATAGACATTTTCCACCTGACTCCATTTTTCCTTCACGCCTTCTTCCATCTGCACCATGTTGTTGTAGGAACGTACTCCCCAAGCATAAATGGAAATGGCGATGATAATCACAACTGCTGCTATTACCAGACAGCCGATTAAAAATTTGTTTTTCATTTATCCTCCAGATTATTGATTTTTTTTTTTAACGAACTGGATTGACTATCGTGAAGGCAAGTTTAGTGTCAAGCAGGAAATGTTCTTTGGTTACAGATCAGTGCAGATGACATTAGTTCCCACACATTTCTGCCTGGGAACGAAATATTTCTTTTGTTCACGGATGGACAAAGATAATAAAGCTCAATACTATTTTACATAAGATTCAAACCTTGCGAAGACCGAACAAGCAAGAAGTTCAAAAACCATCCATAGGCTGGCGAACCTTCGCAAGGTTTTCTTTGTGATCTTCGTGCCTTAGTGTCTTCGTGGCTACTCTAATTCTCCTTCATCCAGTTAACCAGACCTTTCATCTCGAAGATCGCCATCAATTCTTTGGGCAGTGGAGCGAATTTGAACTCTTTATCGTTAATTTTCACGAAGCCGTTTTCCAGACTCACTTCCATTTTATCGCCCTGTTTGTAGGCATCCACGACCTGCGGTAAAACGATAATAGGCAGTCCCTGATTTACAGAAGAGCGATAGAAGATCCGATTCACAGATTTCACGATCACTGCTTTTACTCCGGCATGAGCCAGACCAACAGCAGGATGTTCGCGAGAACTGCCGCAACCGAAATTTTCTCCAGCAATTATCACGTCATCAGCTTTTACATTCTTCGGGAAACTGGCATCAAAATCAATGAATAAATGCGGCATGATGGCAGCGGGATCGGATGAAAGAACCTGATAAGTGAGATTTCCGGCAAACATCTGGTCGGTGTTCAAATTATCCACATCGGCGTAATTCCAGACGCCATTTGCGTGACGGTTATCATCGGGTTGAATATCCACAGTGGAACTCTGAGCTTTGGGATAAGGGAATTTATCGGCAAATTTTCTGCCGCGGGGATCGGTGATCTCTCCGGCAATGGCACTGTAGGCCACGCAGGCAGGAGAAGCCAGGAAAATCTCAGCTTCTTTGTTTCCCATACGGCCCTTGAAGTTACGATTGGCAGTGGAAATGACGGTGTAGCCATCAGCCGGAATGCCCTGTCCGGTTCCCAGACACGGTCCGCAGGAAACTGCCAGCACGCTGGCGCCTGCCTTCATGAGTTTGGTGGTCAAGCCTTCCTCGATCATCTGCAGATAGATTTCTTTGGAAGCCGGAATAACCAGCAATTGAAAACCATCGGCAACTTTTTTTCCACCCAGGATTTCTGCAGCGATCCGGATATCTTCCAACCTTCCGTTCGTGCAGGTGCCGATCAGTCCCTGCTGCAATTTCGTTCCCTGCACTTCAGAAACAGCTTTCACGTTATCCACATGATGCGGTGCTGCCACCAGCGGGAAGATGTCGCTCAAATCAATTTTGATTTCCTTCTGGTAAGAAGCATCATCATCTGCCCAAATGCCGTCTGTGATTTTCTCGCTCAGGAATTCTTCCAAAATTTCATCAGGTGGGAAAACTGCATTTTTAGCGCCCATTTCCGAAGCCAGATTGGTCAGCGTCATTCTCTGCGAAATGGAAAGGGTTTTCACGCCATCGCCGTGAAATTCGATACTCATGTAATTGGCGCCATCCGAGCCGATCATACCGATGATCCAGAGCGAAATATCTTTGGCATAAACGCCGGGTTGAAGCTTGCCGGTCAAAGTTATTTTGATGGTTTCCGGCACGCGAAACCAGGTTTCGCCGCGTTTCCAGAGTCCGGCAGATTCCGTGCGGTCGATGCCGGCTGCCAGTGCATTGAAAGCTCCGGCGGTGCAGGTGTGACTGTCGCTGCCCACAATTATCATGCCGGGTTTTGCATGGTAGCTCATCACCTGATGACAGATGCCGTCGCCCACGTCGTGGAATTTCTTAATGCCCTGATCTTTCACAAAGTCACGGATCGTCTGATATTGATTTGCCAGCTTGGCATTGGTGGGCGGAGCATTGTGATCGAGCACGACCAGAAGTTGATCGGGATCGGCAACTTTTTCGCCGCCCATTTTATTGAACGTGTTCTTGATACTGGCGGTGTTATCGTGAGTGAGTACAATGTCCGGTTTGCGAAAAACTATTGCTCCGCACTCAGCGCTCAGTATTTTTTCTACAAAGGTTTTTCCAGCCATTTTGTGACCTCCTAATATTCTCGTTTCCAAGCCCCAGCTTGGTAACGAATATCTTTTCAGTAAATAGTTTTCCAAGCTGGGGCTTGGTAAACAGAAAACAATGAAAATTATTTACAACCTCATCCCAACCTGCTCCTATCAAGGAGAAGGAGTAATTTCTCATTCCGAGCACATGTCATCTTGAGCCAATCAAAGGACGAGGAATGTCTTAATTTTTTACATCAACACGGTTGATGTACTCCCCAAAATTATCCCAGCAACCCATTTCTCTGATAAATTTCCATCTGCACATCAAAGAAGGGATTGATACTGATCGATTTACCGTTTTCCAGATTAGATACTTTCCCGCTTTCCAGATCTACTTTGATCTTATCTCGCTGTTTCAGTTCCAGTTCGGAGAAATCGCTGTAGGTCAGGATCGGGAAGCCGGCATTGATGGCATTTCGTTCATAGATCGCACCGAAAGATTCGGCAATGATTGCCTGAACACCCAGAGCTTTGAAGCAATCAACTGCCTGCTGACGGGAACTACCTGCTCCGAAATTCTTATTTGTGATGATGATGTCGCCCGTTTCAGCTTTCTTGGCAAAATCTTCCCAGCCTGCCAGGTTATCAAAAGCATACTGTCCCATCTCGTTGATATCGGTAATCGTCAGATAGCGGTTGTGGAAGATCATATCGGTGTCGATGTCGTCTTGTTCGATGATCCACACTTTTCCTTCGATCACAGTTGGTTTTTCAGCAGAAGTTTCTTCTTTTCTGGAAGCTTTTTCAAAACCGCCTCTGGCAGAGAACTCAGCCGGTTTTTCAGGAATATCATCTGGAGTGGTGATGTAACCAGCCACAGCCGAAGCGGCGACTTCCGCCGGTGATCCCAGATAAACCTTTCCCTTGCCCTGCTTGCCGGCAAAATTACGATTTCCCGTACTTACGGTAACTTCATCCGGTCCGTTCTGACCCACTTGCCCGGCAGCACAACCGGCACAACCGGCATTACTGACCAAGGCTCCTGCATCTTTGAAAATCTTGATGATCCCTTCCTGTAAAAGCTGCTGCCAGATCTCGTCTGTAGCAGGAACGATCTTGAGAACTACACTAGGTGCGACCTTGCGACCTTTCAGGATTTCTGCTACGAGCTTCATATCTTCATAACGTCCGTTCGTGCAGCTGCCGATAAAAGCCGAATCTATTTTTGTACCTTTCAATTCGCTGATGTCGATGGCATCGTCGGGATGACCGGGACGCGACATCATTGGCACGAATTTTTCCAGATCAAGTTCAAATTCCTGATCGTAAACCGCATTTTCGTCTGCCAGGATTTTCTCGATTTTCCTGCCGGAACGTTTCTCGGCGTATTTGATGATCTCGCCATTGGGCGGGAAGAGAATGATGATCGCTCCCATTTCGGTAGCCATGGAAGAGATCGTGATGCGCTGATCCAGGGTGAATTTATCTACGTCATCTCCATAAATTTCCACCGAATAACCCAGGAGTTTGTTCGCACCAAATTTATTGAGTAGATTCAACACAACATCCTTGGCATATACGTTTGCCGGACGTTTGCCTTTCAAAGTAATTTTAACAGATTTTGGAACTTTGAACCAGCTTTTGCCGTTGGCCCAGGCAGCAGCAATATCCTGATCGCCCATGCCCTGACCAAAGGCACCGATCGCACCCAGAATATTGGCATGAGAATCGGTGGACACAACTGTACAGCCAGGATAAGCCAGCCCTTTTTCGATGACCAGATGTGTGCCGATTCCGGCATCGATATCGTAAACTTTGATGCCTTTTTCCCGGGCATAAAGCCGGCAATACTGTTGATTGGCAGCATATTTCTGATCGCTGCCGGTGGGGTTGCAGTCGAAAGTGAAAAAAGTTTTGGAGACATCAGCCACTTCCAGTCCGTTATTCACCAGATTTTTTACTACATTGGCACCGCCGAAGTCTCGGGCAGCACGCACATCGATCTCGATATCGATGATCTCACCCGGCTTCACAACGTCTTTACCGCTGTGGTTCGCCAGGATTTTTTCTATTAAAGTAAGTCCCATATTTTCTCCTTCAATAATCCGTCATTCTGAGGAATCTGTTAGCTTTGCCTAAAAAGAATCCACCAAAGGCGAACAAGTCTCAAGAAAATTCTTTCAGCTTTACATCTGAGAATGAGATTCTTCCAAAGAACAACGTGTAAGAAACGTCAGAATGACGTTTTGTTTACACTTTCAATCTGCTTTTAAACGGCAGAAAGGTCATAAAATCGGCATGATGAACCAGATAAGCTTCGGTAGTTCTTTTCACCATGTCGCCTTCGCCCGCATGAGTGGCGATGATGTGGCAGACCTCCGGCGGACAGCCGAATTCTTCTGCCAATGAAACACCACTGAAGGGATGACGCAGATATTTGCCGTAAGTCCCCTGCACGGCTTTGCCGTTTTCATCCAGAACGTATTCCAGAAGTTTGCCAACGTCTGCCAGAATTGCTCCGGCGATCAGAATGTCCATATTCACGGGCAGTTCACCATGATAAAATTCATTGCATTTTTCGCCGGCTGCTTTGGCGATGTGCACCACGCTGCGTTTGTGATCCATGAAAGTTACTTTCAGATCGGGTCCGCACAAAAGCGTAAAAGGAATCGTCTGCAGATCGGTGGCAGTGAGAATACTTCTCTGCAGAGCAGCTTCCCAGGTTCTGGTCACTTTTTCGCGCAGATCATTATCTTTGATCCATTCGATCTCGGGCCATAATTCTAAGATATTCATATTTTATTCTCCTAAAAAAAGCTCGTTCCCAAACCGGAGTTTAGGAACGAGAAATGTTTTTTTTTACAATGCCGCAATGATTGCGTCTGTCATTTCGGTAGTGGAAGCAGCACCTTTTCCAAGCACATCAGCTCCACCACGCAGTTTCAACATGTCATAAGCCCGCACTTTACCTTCTTCGATAACCTTGGCTATCGCCTTGCGGATACGAGCAGCTTTTTCGATTTCACCGATATGATCGAGCATCATGCAGGCACTCATGATCATAGCGATTGGATTTACGATAGATTGATCAAGTTCTTCATATTTCGGAGCTGAACCATGAGTAGGTTCAAAGATAGCTACTTCTTCACCGATATTGGCGCTGCAGGCAAAACCCAGACCGCCGACAAGACCGGCAAATCCGTCGGAAACAATATCGCCGAACATGTTTCCGGCAATGATCACACCGTAATTCTCGGGATCTTTGGTCAGCCACATCATTTGAGCATCGATATTAGTATAATCAAAGCGGATACCTTCATATTCCTTTGCCAGTTCACGACAGATAGCCAGCATCATCCCACTTGTTTCACGTATCACATTCGGTTTTTCACAAAGTGTGACGCGCTTATAACCGAATTTTTTGGCATACTCAAATGCAGCACGGCAGATCCTTTCCGAATATTTTTTGGTGAAAATTCGAGTGGAAACAGCGATTTCTTCACGGGGACTCCAACCGAAATTCTTGCTGAATTTGGGATGCGTCATCAGCGCATCATAAACCTGATCGGGCGGATTAGTCCATTCCACACCACCATACAGTCCTTCTGTGTTTTGACGGAATACAACAACATTCACTTCCGGTTCTTCGATCGTGTCGTTCGGTCCTTTGCGGATGAAATTAAGCGGATTTCCCTTAAACGAAATGCACGGTCGCTGACAGATGTCTAATGTGAAATGCTGACGCAATCCAACAATAGGACTGTAATAGACAAATCCTTTATCGGCAATGGCGCAATCAATCTCTTTGGCAGCTTCACTCTTGGGTTTGGAAGTGATGGCTCCAAACAGGGCGATCTTGTGTTTTTCGATAATGTCCAACGTTCTCTGCGGCAGCGGATTGCCTTCCTTGCACCAGAATTCCCAGCCGATATCGGCATGCACGTAATCGGCTTCAAACCCGGCCGCTTCCAATACACGGATAGCTTCGGGTAATACTACATTTCCAATGCCGTCACCCGGCATGGCTACGATTGTTCTTCTGCTCATAGTTTTCTCTCCTTTTTTTTATTTTATCAGAATCATCTTATCTGTTTTTTCAAAAGAACCGGTTTTCAGTTTATACAGATATATTCCTGAAGAAACCGGTTGATTATTATCATCAGTTCCATCCCAGACAACTGAGTTAATACGTTGATCAGTTGTTGGTGTGATGAAGAAGGATTTCACCTTCTGACCTTTAGGATTGTAAATCTCGATTTGCAGCATTTCGTGTAACGTATTGGTATCAAAATGAATTGTCGTGGATGGATTGAAGGGATTAGGATAATTGTAAAGTTGAATGTCTGGCTTGGGAAGCTGATTTCCTGCCCAAACACCATTATTGAAATTAACCATCATCGAATCGACTGTAGTATTCAAACTGGCATCCCGGGCTTTAACTTTGAAAAAATACAATCCGTCGGCAAACTGGCTGGAATCAAAGCATTCGTCTGCATCCTCCTGAGTGATGAGCGAATCGCCATCGGAATTGGTGATGATGTGATAATATTCACGCATTTCATAATTTCCAATGGAATAGCAGGTTGCGTCCCGAGAGTAGATTGTATTCAGGATCATCAGATCAACCGTACTGTTGATATAGGTATCCAGATCAAAATCATAGACAAAGGCAAATTTTTGAAAGACAGTAGAATCGGGATCATTGTAAGGGTGCAGTGAATAGCTGAGATCATGAATATCTATCTTCCAATCAGAATTAGCAATATCATGACATTTGACAATGATATCAAATTCGCCCTGAAGACCGTATGGTGAGAGATAATCGCCGTCAAGCGAGCGGAAGGCAAATTTGTCTTCGCCCAGCGCATTTTCAAAAACAGGCGGAATGGTATCCTGAATATTGATCACGTCCAGCAGGGTGTTTTCGGTCGTCCACCAATTTCCAGACCAGATTTGTCCTGAGCAGAAAATCCGGGCAAAATGAATATGTGTGAAATCATAATAATTCCAGGGATACAGCGTTCCCAGAAGATCTCCTGCCTGCACTTCATCTCCAATGTTCACCGTGATTGAGCTTTCATTTAAGTGAGCATATAGATAACCTTGTGTTTCAGCCGATATATCTTCGTTGGAGATCGCCACCCGCCAATAGGGAGCGCCGCCGGTTGTGAGAATTGCTTTCACAAAGCCGTCATGAACAGCATAAACTTCCTGAAAATCATCACCCAGAAAATCTACTCCGGGATGCAGATAGGGATCGCTGCCATATTGTTGGATCTCGGCATAACTATTACCGATTTTAAAAGGATGATTTTCTTCGCCATAATTCAGCGGTGCATAAATTGGCTCGTGAATTCTGTTTGATTCTCTTTCAAATTTGATTTCTGTGATTACTTCACTACGCTGAGAATCAATGAATCTGTGTAAGGAGAAATTCGAGTTTTTCTTAAGAACAAGATAAAGGGAATTTTCTATAATTCTCGCTTGGAAGATTTCTTCTTCATAAGATTTAATTTTTTGCAGTGTGTCATCAATTTTGAATACATCATGTTTGGTGATGATCAGCGGAATATCGTTTTGAAAAAGAACCGTTCGAATTATTCCCGAAACCGGGTATTTATTATCTCTATAGTGGATGCAGTTGCTCAAATCCGAATAGAGTGCAATTCCCGAATTATCCACAGCAAATTGAACAGAACCGTCGTAAGAAAGAAAATCTGCGGTCGCTGTATCCAGAACTTGCAGGAAATCACCCGTAAAAAAAGCAGCAAATCGACGATTTTGGGAAAGAGTCAGATTGATAACTTTGGGCAATTTTTTATAGGAAAGCAGCGTTCCGTTTTTATCGTATAATCGCAGCCATGTCGGAATGTTTTCGTGTTCTGTGACCAAAGTAAGATAACCATGTTGAAGTGGATAAAGGACATTTCCCACTAACTTCAGATTATCCAGATAAATATAATATTCCTGATCTTCATAGACGTATTCGGTTGTAATATGGTCTGTTTGATGGATAATGCGGCCATATTCATTGAGGGTGACCTTCCCCGCAAGTGAAAGCAGCAAATTACTCATTAAAAAAATAAAAAAAACTTTCAACCTCATCTTTCACCTCATCCAAATCGAGATTTACAGTTTCATTCCTGTCATAAACAGGTCTATTTTACCACTTTCCAGATCGTATCCAAAATCGTGCCGTCGACCCACTCTACCACAGCAACCGGTTCATCGGAAAGTTTGGGTTTGGCAGGAATACCGCAGATCTGATCAACTTCCTTTTTCAGATCTTTGATATCGCGAATGGGAAGTCCGGAATCTCTGGTTGCCTCGATCAAATCTTTGCGCAGCGGATTAATGCAGATGCCGCGTTCAGTAACGATCACATCGACCAGTTCTCCCGGCGCCACCAAAGTGGTAACTTCATCTTTGATCACAGGAATGCGGTCGCGGAAGGAGGGAACAGCAACAATAGTGCATTTTGCCAGCATACAGTTCTGGAAACCGCCGATGCCGTGCAGCATTCTGCCGTCACTGTGCGAGACGCAGTTGGCATTGAAATTCACATCCACTTCGGTGCTGCCCAGCACTATCACATCCATCATTCTCGCCAGATTGCCTTTAGCATGAAAGTCATAAATTTCAAAAATTCCAATGGGAATATGATTGGGATTATCACGCAGAGAATCGATCGCTTCCAGACCGAAAGTCTGTCCGTCGAAAATATAATCCGTGAGACCTTCTTCCATCATATCCACCAGGAATTTGGTGCTGCCGCCGATCATGCTGCGGGCTTTGATGCCGCGCTCTTTCATCATTTCTTTGACGAAGTGAACGAAAGCCAGAGAGGTGCCGCCAGCGCCTGCCTGGAAATTCATGCCGTCTTTCAGGATGCCGGCAGCATCCACAAATTTGGCGATGTATTCTGCGATCAAAAGCCGGTCGGGACTTTTGGTGATTTTCGTAGTTCCTGAAACGATCTTCTCAGGATCGCCGATCTCATCTACGACCACAACATAATCCACATCATTTCCCATGATCTCCCAGGGATAGCAGGGAAAATCGATGAGAGTATCTGTTACAACAATTGTTCTATCGGCATATTTGACGTCCGCTTTGGTAAAAGCCATCGGACCGAAGGGATGTTTGCCCAGCACGCCGTTGGCATTTCCCATCATATCGCAAGCAGAGGCGCACATCACGGCGATATCTATCTTTAGTTCTCCGTCTGCCACAGCGCGATATCTGCCGCCATGACTGCGCAGATAGCCCATTCCCTTCATCTTTCCATGACTGCAGAAATCTCCCAGCGGTCCGTTCAAGCTGCCTTCGATGTGATGAACGACACCGGATTCCAGATGTTTGATGATCGGTTCATGACAGGGAAAAGCAGCGCTGGGAACCCAGGTCAGATTTTTAACTCCCAGTTCGGCGGCAATATCGAAAACCAGATTGGAAATATAATCGCCGTTACGATAATGATGATGGGTGGAAATTGTCATTCCATCCTTTAAACCGCAATTCAGGAGAGCTTCTTTGACGGAATCAACAATTTTGTTGCCATCAGCGGGATAGTCGATGCAGGAGGGAACGCGGGGCGCGGCACCACGATGAGTCGGACGATATTTATTGATACCCATAAACGGGATTACTTCCTTTCCGTTTATAATAGTCGGCACAATTCTTCCGGCTGCGTTTTTGACGAATTTATCTGCTTTCTTCATTATTCATTACCTCTCATTTTTGCCATTTCCAGAGTTTTGACAGCACGTTTCACGACCGGCGGATCGATCATTTTGGAACCCAGTGAAACCACACCCAGCCCTTTTTCTTGAGCTTCGTTGAAGGCAGCCACGATTTTCTGAGCTTTTTCGATCTCTTTTTGATCCGGTGCGAAATTTTCGTGGATCACGATGATCTGGCGCGGGTGAATGCATCCCATGCCGTCAAATCCCAAAGCTTTGGAAGCCAGCACATTTTGTTTGAGAGCTTCCATATCGTTCAGATCGGAGAACACGGAATCGATCGCCTGGATTTTGGCAGCTTTAGCTGCATTGACGATCTGCGATCTGGCAAAGAAAGATTCCTTTCCTTCAGAGGTTCGCTGCGTACCAATATCTGCTGTGTAATCTTCCAGCCCGATAGCCAGAGCAACCACATTTTCACTGCTGGCGATCTGATAGGAATTGATCACTCCCAGCGCGCTTTCGATGATCGGCATCAACCAGATGTCATAATTCAGTTTCTTAGCTTTTTTGATTGCAGCAATCTTTTCATTCACCGCTTCGATCTGCTCTGGGCTTTCAGCTTTGGGCACCAAAACAAGGTTAACATAATGCGGAACGATCAATTCCAGATCTGCTAATCCAGCCGGCAGCTGATTGATGCGGACAGCTCTTTCCGCACCATAAAAATTTACAGAACGAAGCGTATTTCTGACCAGAATGGCAGCTTCAAATTTTTTATCGAGAGCCACCGAATCTTCCAGGTCCAGAATGATGCAATCCGGTTTATGAATGCCGGCATTCAAAGCCAGTTTGGGAGTATTTCCCGGCAGATACAAACGAGAACGGCGAAAGAGTTCTTTTTCAGTTTGATCAGTGTTCTGAGAAATCACCTTCAACAGAAATTCCTTGTCTGTGTCGAATACTTGTTTGACGGCTGCTTCCACGCGAGCTGCAATCACATGATCCAAAGCACCGCTGTCTTCCAGTTTAAGTCTGGCATTCTGGATTCCCAAAAAAATTAACTCCTCTTTGATCAGACCCTCGATCTGTTCACCGAAATAGTCTTTCAGTTTACTGATCAATTCTATCTGCAATCCGCCGCTGGATGTGAGTTCAATTGTCGCTTTGCAATCGGAGCGGATGTCTTTGCCGTAGTTTCCGGCAATACCGATTTTAGCCATAATCTCTCCTAATTTATTGTTTATTTCAAAAATTTATAAAGATATTCAAAATCTTTTTGTAATTTGCCCTGATGTGCAATGCAGGCTCGTTTTATTGCATCGGGCAAAGTGGACTGCTCGATCGGTTTGCTGTAATCATTCAGCAGTATTTTTTCCATAAATGGCATCAGAGTCTGGGAAAAGTCATCTGATGCTTCTTTGGGAAATTCACAGGGCAGGTTGTCCACCGCCATCACAGCAACGCCTTCTCCTTTGAAGCCATCGCTTGTTTTGCCGGTTTCTGCATTGTAGATAAAGACCGGATCATCCGGCCAGGTGACTTTGACAGTTGCCGCCACAGAACCGTTTATATCGCACGAAATATCTCCGATGATCAGCAGCTTTCTGCTTCTTTTCAAATAGCCATTTGGCAGGAAAACAGGAGATTGCGGACTCCAGTAGATGGCGTTCACATAAACGCTGCAGAAATCCAGATAATCTTCCATTTTGGATTTGTAGGCATTCGGATTATCGAAATAATGCTGCAGGGCAAAAAAATCACCGTCTTTCCGCTTCACCATATGTTTTTCCTTGAAGGTGGAAAGATAGATCTTATTGTTTTTCAGTCTGGAATACACTTCAGCCAGATCATCAGGATCGATCTCTTCGATTGGCAGAGCTTCCAGAATGAGTTTTGCGCCATGCGAAACGTGTCCGTATCCCATCAGAAAAACATTGAACGGACAGATTTCCTGCGGCAGACTGTTTTCTTCGATTTCTCTGCCGATTTCTTTTAAATGTTCAATGGCAGCTTCCACCGAAGAATATTCGTAAGCCTGCTTTATTTTCAAAAAGGGAGTTTCGATCCCTTTTTCTTGTTTCAATCTTTGTCCCAGACCATACAGTGTTTCGATCATGCCGGCATTTCCAGCGAATTCACCAAAAAATACCAGTCTGCGATTATTTTCATCAGTGATCTTTTCATAATCCAGCAGTGTGATGTTGTTATCTAAAATGTATTGCAGCATCGGCATATTGAAATCCTGTCCTTTGATGACGTGAGAAAAGAAAAGATGCGGCTTTCCGGAAATCAAGGCGGGTTGATAGATCTCTTTGACTCCGATAATAAAATCACAGCCGGAAAGGTCAGGATCCATCCTGGCACCTGCTTTTTGATATTCTTCATCATGATAAATTCTGGTTTCGGAAGGCTGCACCACAACCTCAAAACCTTTTTGGATCAATTCTCTAACTGCTTGCGGATTCAGCGGAACCCGGCGTTCCCATTTATTTTTAGTTTCTTTGATGATACCTAATTTTTTCATCATACCTCATTTATTTTTGATGAAGATTTTTTAAATTCGTCTTCAAACATTAATATTTAAAAAATTCCCTCACTCAGGATACGGGTCAGGGAACTTGTTTCGCTTATCATAATTATAAAATTAAAAGAATCTTTCTACTACCATAATTTTGAGTTTTTCCAGTTCCTGCAGAACAGGATTATAGATATTCGGTAGGATGGGCATGTGAACGCCTTTCACTGTTATCTTTCCTTCCAGAATCATGTGTACGCCAATTGCTGCCGGAAGAGAAACCGTGCGTGCCATTGAGCTGTCGCCATTCGGAATGCCGTAGTCGATCATGGTGGAAGTGATGCGCTGCTCTTTGCCATTGTAGTCGGCGATAAATTCATGATGCAGAACCAGCAGATCGCGCTCACCTTTTTCGTAGGACATTTTCTCCAGCATTATTGCCGTTAAAACATCGACCGCTCCGCCTTTTTTAATGGGAATGGGAGTATCGTCAAAAAATCCCAGCCAGTCAAATTTCTTGAGAATAACACTGTGTTCCGACAGATTGTATTTTTCCATCAGCAATGTTTTAAGGCAGTTATCTTTGCTTTCTTTGAACATCTTGGTCAGGATGAAATCTCGTATTGTTCCTTCCAGATTATCGAAAATTTCGTCTTCCTTATAAAACCCCATTTGAGATAAAATGTACCAGGTTTCGCAGTGACTGATATTGCGGAATGTTCCGCGGTACATTGTTCTGAGATGTTTGAGATCATAAAGATCGATATAATCCAGAGAGTTGCGGTTGGGATAGGCTTCCAGAGTTCCAATGCCTTCCACATCCACAAACCAGTAATTTTTGAACAGATCAGCGCCTTCTATTTCCACGATTTTGCCGTCTTTCATGAATTTTGCACCATTACCGGCTGCTTTTAAAACGCCCTTGGGTGCCCAGGAAAATTTGTAACCCAGGGGATTTGTATTGGCCTCGGGAGCCGGCAGCCCGCCGCAATAACTCATGAAACTGACGATTTTGCCGCCTTCATTCTGTACTTTATGAAAGATCTTCATGGCACTCATGTGATCGATGCCGGGATCGACGCCGATTTCGTTTAAAATTATTATGCCGGCGTCCTTTGCCTGCTGATCGAGTTCCCGCATCTGCGGGCTGATATATGATGTGGTAACCATATCCGTCTTGTGTTCGATACATTTTCCGGCAACTTTCACGTGAAGTGTGGCAGGCAGCAGACTTACCACAAGATCACTTTCCCGAACGAAGTTTGTCATAGCTGCTTCATCATCCGTCAGAAACTGTTTTGCAGAAACATTGGAGTGCGGTGCTGCCAGTTTTTCTGCCTTGCTCAATGTGCGGCTGGCAACTGTTATTTCGTAGCCCTTTCCTGCCAGATAATCCACCATCGGTTTCACTACAAGTCCCGCTCCGAAGATCGTAACTTTTTTACTCATTCAATTCCTCCACTTTTATGAAATTTTTTTGGTATCAAATTTGTGAATTGAAACTATGATGTCAATTGTAAATGACTATAATTTTAAGATAATTTTTGTTTATTTAATTTTTTCAGCGGAGATTTTTTTTTAACTTCTACTCAACTTTGACCTTACTGCTCTCTTTTGTAATAGAAAAAAGCAAACAGAATCGGAATAATGACTAACAAAATAAATGCAGCGAGCAGAAAAATCTGAGCAAGTACCGTTATTTTATTGATCAAACCGACAATAAGCAAGGTGAGACCACTAATGGAAAAACACCAGCCGGCCAGGCGGTGAGTTTTGCGCCAGACGGTTTCGGAACTTAACGTCCAGGGCAGGCGCACTCCCATATAAAAATTGGAAGGTATCTTTGGCAGTAGATTTCCCAACAAAACAAACATCAAGCCAATAGCGATCAGGATGAAATTGCCCGCCTGTGGCAGACTGTCTTTTGCCAGCAGCAGAGAATAGATATGAATGAGTGCGAAAAAGAAAACCAGAATGCTGATGATGGAAGGAAGGATCTTTTGAAAGCGTTCGGGATCTTTTCTGAAACGGGGTGAAAGCACAGGAAAAAAAACAGCCAGCAATAACAAGGCAAGATTGATGCCGGGAAAAAGAAAGGATGCTGTCCACTTGCCGCTCCAGCCGTCGATCTCTCCTTTGATGTTCCAATGTGTCGGCACTTTAGCATCATCGGGCAGTGATAAACCCAAATACAGTGACAGGGCGATCTGGATTAAAACGATTATTACAGCAAATTTGAAGTCTTTGATCTTCATTTGATCTCTCCTTTTTTTTAATCTCTGGAAATTTTCATAAAATAACTGACAACTTCTTCGATGATGGAAGTATTTAAGAAATATCTGATATATTGTCCGTCTCTTTCCGAACCGATCAGATTGGCATTTTTCAGAATTTTTAAGTGTTCACTGATCGATGGCTTGGAGATCTGAAACTGATCGGCAATTTCACCGGCAGTCATATCCCGCTGCTTCAAAAGCAGGATAATCCGGCGACGATTGGCATCTGCCAGAGCCTTGAATACTTTATCATTAAACATCTCACCTCTCAGACAATCATAAAAGCAAATCTTTTGCTTATTTAGTCTATTGCCTAAATATCTAAATGTAAATTTCAGTCAAGAAAAAAAATTGACAGAATTGCAGCGCCGCAGATCGATCCGGTCATGAAAAACGCAAAGAGATTATGCCAGCATCTGATTCCGGTTGATATCCCGCCTATCCGTTTCAGCGATTATGCCAGACAGGTTTTCACACAGATCCCTTCCCGAAACGGCATTCGCAAAGCGATCAAACACGGCGAGCTGACCATCGATGGCAAAGAAGCGGAAACAGGTCGCTGGCTGCAGCCGGGTATGCTGCTGGAACTGTGGGAAAGCGATCGCAAACCGGCAAGAATTTTTCCGCTCAAATTTGCGGTGATCTTCCAGGATGAACATCTGGCTGTGATCAATAAACCGGCAGGATTTCCCGTCAGCGGCAACAGGTTCAGAACCATAGAAAATGCTCTGTTACATAATATCTCAGCATCAAAGGAGCCGGATGCTTTAACCAATCCCAAACCTGTTCACCGACTTGACGCTCTCACAAGTGGTTTGCTGATCATCGCCAAAACAACGTACGCCAGGATCGAGCTGGGAAAACAATTTGAAGAGAAAAATATCCAAAAACGTTATCGAGCCATTGTGATGGGCAAATTGCCCCAAAGTGGAACCATCGCTGAAACAATTGGCGGAAAAGCGGCGATCACCAGATTCGAATTGGTCAAGGCGGTTCCTTCTTTAAAAAGTGAGTGGCTTTCGCTGGTCGATCTTTATCCGCAAACCGGACGCACCCACCAATTGCGGATCCATCTGGCTGGCATCGGAAATCCGATTCTGGGCGACAAACTTTACGGAGAAAAAAATCTCATTTTCAAAGGAAAGGGTTTATTCCTCTGCGCTCTGGAATTGAAATTTCAGCATCCAGTTACAAATGAAAACCTGGAATTTAGAATTGAAGAACCGAATAAATTCAAGATTCATCTAGAACGGGAAGAGAGAAGGTGGAGGAAATTTCATTAGAAATTTTTTCTAACTCCAATTAATTAGCAATTAAAGGATTTTGCCTTATACAAAATGCCGTCATTCGGAGGTTTCTTTCGTTAAATTTCTGCTGAAGAATATCATTAAAGCGAGATCATTCCTGAGAACAACGTGAAAGAAAACATCAGGAAGACGGAGGCATCCTACTATGCATAAATCTATTTCTATATTTCAAAACGCCGATAAAAATTCCCATTGCTGCTGCACAAATAACAATCCAGATAATAGAAGTAAGAGGCTGCAGTGTAATCATGCTGAATTGATAGAAAAGCGTGGAAATTATCCAGGCTAAACCGGTTAGGTAGAAAACAGAAAAAACTGCCCATCCGGTTCCGGCTTCTTTTTGTATTACGGCGATCACAGCTACACACGGCAGGTAGATAAGCACAAATAGAAGATAAGCAAAGGCAGCGTTTTTGGTGCTGAATCTTTGTCGCATTTCAGCATAAGAACCATTTTCAAAATCCAGGCTGGATTCGGTATCTGATTCTGTCCCGATTCCCAGCGGATCAAAAATGGTTTTTCCCAATTCCTTAAATCCATCCGGAATAGCTTGCATCGCAACCAAAATTCCGCTTTTTAGATCAAATTCTTCTTCTGTTTCTTCGTTTTCATCCATCTGGCTGTAAAGCGTGTTGATGCTTCCCACCACAGTTTCTTTAGCAAAAATTCCTGTGATCAGACCCACAGTTGCCGGCCAGTTATCGTTACCAATTCCCATTGGTCGAAAGATTGGAGTTATCTGCTTTCCGGCAAAACTGAGAATTGAATTGCTGGAATCTTCATTTCGAAAACTGCCGTCCGTGCCAATTGAATTTAAAAAAGTAAGCAGTACAACCACGAAAATAATGATTTTCCCGGCTCGCAGCAGAAATCCTTTCAAGCGTTGCCAGGTATGCATCATAATGCCGTTAAATGTGGGAATGTGATAAGAGGGAAGTTCCATCACGAAAGTGGAAGTTTCACCCTGGAACAAAGTTCTTTTAAAAAGCAATCCCGATAAAATTGCTAAAATTATTCCTGTGAGATAAATGATAAAGATGATCAATCCGCCATTCCTGGAAAAGAAAACAGTGGCAAAAAAAGCATAGACCGGCAGACGCGCTCCGCAGGACATCAGCGGATTAATCAGGATCGTAAGAATGCGGTCGTTGCGGTTATCCAGTGTGCGGGTAGCCATTATCGCCGGAACGTTGCAGCCAAAACCAACGATCATGGGAATGAAAGCTTTACCCGGCAAACCGATGAATCTCATAAAGCGATCCATCACAAAAGCAGCCCGGCTCATATAGCCGGAATCTTCCAGAATAGAAAGGGAAAAAAACATGAAGAAAATTGGTGGGATGAAAGTGGAAACCGCTTGAATGCCGCCACCAATGCCGGTGGCAAGAAGCGTTATGAGCCAGGTGGGAAACTGCCAGGATTGTAAAATATTGCCCAAGCTATCCACAAAAATCGTTCCCATAAATTGATCGAAAAATTCCACAAAAGGAGATCCCACATTGATGGTGAGCATGAAAACCAGATACATCACAAAAAAGAAAATAGGAATGCTCAGATAGCGATTCATGACAAATTTATCAATTTTGTCAGAACGAGTCTTGCTCACTTCAAATTGGCGCTTTACAACGTCCTTTGCCAGCCCGTGAATAAAGCCATATCGTCCGTCTGCAATGATGAGATCAACTTCATGATTGGTGTGTTTTTCAATTTTCTCCACATCCGGCTTGATGCTTTCAGCTAATTTATTCTCTGTAAGCTGTTTTGCCAATTCATCTTTTTCCAGCAGTTTAATAGTCAGCCAGCGGTTATCGACCCGATGTTTGCCGGCAAACTCGGCAGTTTTGGGAATAGTATTTGTGATAACTTCTTCTATCACAGAATCGTAATGGACATCTGTTTTGGAAATATGATGTTTCTTAGAAGCCTTCCAAATCTGCTGTTTCAATTCCTCGATGCCCTGTTTTTTGGCGGCGATAACAGGAATGACAGGACAATCCAGATGGGTTGCCAGATGTTCTATCTCGATCATGATCTTGCGCTTCTGGGCAATATCCATCATGTTCAAGGCAACTATCATGGGAACTTTCATTTCCATCAGTTGAGTCGTTAAGTAGAGATTTCGTTCCAGATTGGAAGCGTCCACGATGTTTACTACCAGATCGGGTTTATCGAGCAGGATATATTCACGTGCTACTTTTTCATCCGGAGAATATGCAGAAAATGAATAGATACCCGGCAGATCGATCACTGATATCTGATTATTTTGATAAGTATATTTTCCTTCTTTGCGTTCTACAGTAACTCCCGGCCAGTTCCCCACATATTGTTTGGAACCGGTGAGAGCATTAAAGACGGTTGTTTTGCCGCAGTTGGGGTTTCCCGCTAAAGCTATTCTAAGTTCATTCATAATTTTTTCAGGAATTCATTTTTTTTCTGCAACGGCTGCAAATGCCTTTTGCACCAAGGTTATAAGTATTAATTGAAAAATCGTTTTCTTTTGCCAGACGCTCGACAATTTTATCGACATCTGTGCTGTCCACTTCGATGATGGCTCCGCATTTAACGCACAAAAAATGCAGGTGATCGGCATGACCGTGAATATGTTCATAATGGTCTTTGGATTGACAGCGCAGTGATTGTTTGATAAGGCCGGATTCCACCAGCAACGGCATGGTGCGATAGATGGTGGCACGTGAGACATTCTTGTGCTCCTGATAAATTACTTCGTATAAACCTTCTACATTGAAATGACGATGATACGAAAATATCGTATCCAGAATGATTTTGCGAGGACGCGTCAATTTCAAGTTTTTTGTCTTCAAAAAATCTCTAAACAACTTTTCATGTTCCTGCATATTCACCTCACTTGTGGTCAAAATTTAAATCTGAGAAAGTCTGTCAAATTTTTTTGAGAATGAATCTCAAAAACAACGTCGGAAACTTTGTCCAGCAAAAAGGATCGAAAAGTTTTTTTAAAAAATTTTAGCTGGACAAATGAACACTGCAAATCTGAGTAATGTTATTCTGCGAAATAGGCAGAAAAATATAAAGAATATCAGGAATAATATAATGAAATCTGTTCTTCTGCCATTCGGCAAAACGATCTATCAAACAGATCACGGTCAGTCGATCACAACCGACAGCGGATTTGTGGTAGAAACTGTATTGGATCGGATTGCAGCGGAAAATCTATCGGTTCTGGAACTTGGCAGCGGTAACGGCATTATTTCCATCATGCTGGCACATTATCGTCCGAAATGGCAGATCAGCGGCATTGAGTTTCAGCCGCAATTAGTAGAGCTTTCCCGCCAGAATGCAGAATTAGCTGAAGTTAAAGTAAAATTCATCAAAGCAGATTTGAAGAGTTTCAAATTTGAAGTCAAATTCGGACTCATAATTTCTAATCCGCCCTATTTTCCAGCAAATGACGGTCGTATCAGTCCGGTTCGGGAACGGGCAATTTCCCGCCATGAAGTTGCCTGTCAGATGCACGATGTGCTTTTTTGTCTGAAACGTAATTTGAAAACAAACGGGAAGGCATTTTTGCTATATCCTGTCTCGCGTCTTACGGAATGCGAAAAAAATGTAAAAAAAGTTGACCTAAATATAGAAAGAAAATTTATACTGCCATCCAGTAAGCAGAAAGAAAGAGTATTATTGGAGTTGATGCATGCTGAGGATTGAGCATTTTGCTCTGAAGGCAGAAAAAAGCCGGTTGATGGTTATCGACATGATTCAAATTGTGAATGGCCAGAAAGTGCTGTTTTTCGGTGACAATAGAATCGGTAAAACACGATTGTTGGAAGCGATTCACGGGCGCCATTCTCATTATGCCGGAACTATCGAATATAAGGGAAAAGCATCTTATTTCAAAAAGAAAGAAGGCTCAATTATGTTGGGAAATATCTCTCATGTTATTCCATCTGAAACTGTCTGGAAAAACGTTACTATTCCCTTACCGAAAATTTCCAAACGGCAGAAAATCAAAATATTTGAGATCCTCAAATCGGTAAATCTGGATTCCAAATTTGGCATCAAGATAGAAAAGCTTTCTTTTTCCGAGGTTAAAATGCTGGAATTGATTCGAGCAGTGATCCAATTTCCTCACCTCATTTTGATAGATGATCTGGATATTTATTTTGATGAAAAGACATATCTGAAGGCGATGGACATCATCCAATATGCAGTGTCAAGCGGTTCGACTGTAATTGCTACCGCTAAGCGCAAATTGGATTTTTTCGACCAATATTATCGTGAACAAGATCGCAAGATCGTAAAAATCTGAGCAGGAAAAAATGAAGAAAGCAACTTTTTTGCAGATGATAATCATAACGCTGATCTTAATGATCTGGAATGTTCTGCATCTAAGCCATAATTATCTGGAAGAGCGCTACGAAAGAGAACTTTCCGAACTGCCGATGATCCTGGTCTGTTCCGATTATCTGCCATTGAACAATCTAAAAACCTACCTTGATACCCTGAATATGGTTTTGCGTACTCAGATCGAATCGGATACGCTGATCAAAAAAAACCTGATCGATACTTATCAACTTTCCGACGCAGAATCACTACTGGGTAGTTTCGATGTGCCCAGCGTGATGAAAATCTATTTCCAGGGCTCCAGGTTTTCTTCAGAAAAAAAACGCGAATTGGAAGTATTGTTCAATACCAGTTACCCGGAGGTCATCGTCAATTACGATCACAATTTCTGGCAGATGAGCCTGCGAAAATTCGAACTTCTGCAAAAAAGCTATTACCTTGCTAATATTTTCCTGGCAGTTTTTCTTTTTTTCACCATCATCTTTTTACGAATTCATTTTGAAAGTAAACGGCATGAATATTGGCAGATTTTCCGCAGTGCCGGTGGCAGTCGCAAAATTCGCAGCAGACAGTTTTTTCTGCACTCAGTATTTATCTGTCTCCTGCCGGTCGGCTTTAATCTGGCTACCTATTTTGTAGCTGTTCGTTTTAATTATCTTTTTATCAGGATGGATCTGCGGTTTTTCGCTGCTGAATTTATACTGATCACAATTGCCGTCATATTCTCACGAATTTTTATGGGGAAGAAGTTTTAAAAAAAATGAAACAACAATGTTTGAGACGAATACACAAGAGTATGATTAAAAAATGTCATCCTGAGTTTGACTTTTGTCGAGTATCGAAGAATGAAACAAGGATAATAACATGACAATTCGATACGTCTTTGGCAATTGCCGGATTCTACTCGGTGTGACAGAATGGATAATAATATGAAAAAATATATTCCAAATTCACTGACCCTTTGCCGCATTGTGCTGGTACCAGTTTTTGTCTGGATGATCTTTTTTGCACCTTTTGAATTGCATTATTTCTGGGCAACGATCATCTTCATCCTCGCCAGCATTACCGATTATTTCGATGGACTTTTAGCCAGGCGGCTGCATGTTACCACAAATTTCGGCAAATTAATGGATCCGCTTGCCGATAAAATTCTGGTCAGCGCCGCGCTTATTGCTCTCACACTTGCAGATATTGATTTGGTAACCGTACCGGTAGTAGTTATCATTTTAATTCGAGAAGTTATTATCACGCTTCTCAGGTATTATCTGGCATCTCGCCGAATCTTTGTTCCTGCCAGATTAATGGGAAAAATTAAAACAGTTTTACAGCTTACGGGCATCATTACTGCTTTAGTCTATCGTTCTTTTCTCACTTTTTTCCCCAATCTGCTGAACGATTTTCATAAGTTTTATCTGGAAAGCGGGTTCAAAACTTATTTCTGGATCGTGGCAATTCTCACGGTCATCTCCGGCTTGGAAATCATTATTCATCTTGGAAAAACTAGAAAGGAATGAATATGAAAAAGCTTATACTGATCTCACTTTCAGTACTTCTTTTGTTCACTGCCTGCGGCAGAAAAAACGACAGAAGTGAAACGCAACGATCTCCCCGGGATGTGCGAAAACCGATGTCCTGGGGACATAAACAGGATATTTACGTTTTTGCCGACGATAATGTCTGGAAATATGCCGAATATCACCTGCGAAAAACCCTGGAACGCACAGTTTTTACAACTATAAATGAACAATATTTCGAGATTAAGCGTGCTCCAGTGGATAAGATGGAAAGTTTTTATAAATTCAATAATCTGCTGTTTCTGGCAAATCTTGATTCATCCGCTCCGGTTGCCGGCTATGTAAAACAGATCATGGGAGAAACGGTCATTCAGCAGATTGAACAAAATTCGGTGGGCATCTTTCCGCAGGATAATATCTGGGCAAATGATCAATTTGTGCTTTTCCTGATTGCCGATACGGAAAGAAATCTACTGGAATTGAACATCGAAATGGCAGACCAGACTTTTGAACTTTTCCAGGAAAGACTCTATGATCGTATATTTGATCAAGTCTTCAAAAATAAGATTTACGATCCTTCTTATTTCAAGACATTTGATTGGGAACTGCGGCTTCCCAAAACTTACGTGCTTCATAAACATGATGCCGAAAACAACTTTGTTTCCTTTTTAGCCAGATTGCGCAACAAGCCGGATCGCTATATTTCGGTTTATTCAGAAGAGATGGAAACCGATCTGGTTGATGATCAGTGGCTCAAACAAAAACGGGCGGAACTTGCCTGGAATTATTATGATGAAGATGAATTCTTTGACAAAGATATCCGTTTACGTCGATATGAACTCGGATCTTTTGAAGGCTGGAAATTGGCAGGAAGATGGCAGAACAAAAAACATCTGGTTGGCGGATCTTTCCAAAGTTTTGCCTTTTATGATGCAGAAAGCAAAACTGCTTTTCTGATCGATAATTCCGTCTATTATCCGGAAGGCTATAAATTGGCAGCTCTCATCGAGCTGGAGGTGATCAGCCGCACCTTTGAACAAAAAAAATAATTCTGAAAAAAAGGAGAATTTCAGATGAAGAAAATTTTATTATTCGCTGTTCTTTTAATGATGACAGCTCTGTTGTCCGCCTATGAATTGAATACACTGATCGATTCACCAACTGCCGGAATTCTGCAAAAAGGTGAAGCAGAAATTTCTGCCAAGCTTTACAAGGACAACGGTCTGATATTGGGAACAAAAGTGGGGCTTTTTCCTCGTTTCAATATCGGCGTGAATTACGGAGCAGAAGAGATCGTGGGAAACAAAAATCCCCGCTGGCATGAACGGGTAGAATTCAACTGCAAACTGCGGTTTCTGGATGAGACTTCACAAGTTCCTGCCATTGCTGTGGGCTACGATTCTCAGGGACATGGAAACTATTACAAAGATCAAAAGCGGTACGATATAAAATCCAAAGGTGTTTTCCTTTCTGCCAGCAAAAATTACTATTTTCTGGGAAATCTGGGTTTTCATCTGGGAATGAACTACAGCTTGGAAATTAAAGACAAGGATGAGGGCGTGAACATTTTTGCCGGAATCGATAAATCGCTGGGCGATATGATCGTGATAATGGGAGAATATGATACCGCCTGGAACGACACCAAAGATAACATCGAAGATATGCGCGGCGTTGGTTTTCTGAATGCATCGGTAGATATTTATTTCACCGATTATCTGGTTTTAAAACTATCCTTTTATGATCTTCTGCAAAATCGAGCAGATACGGAAGGTTGCGACCGCACACTTACACTACTGTATTTTATGACTTTTTGATTGCTTAAAATATAAACTGGAAACTTATGAAATATATCATGATATTAAGTCTGCTCGCTTTCATCGCCGGATGTTCCAGCCAGCAAATCGTTGAAAAACCACATCCGCAGAGCGAGCCGACATTTCTGTCGGCACATTATTATGCTCTTGCCGAAACTGCTTTCGAAAACAACGATCTGGCTACAGCCGTAAATCTTTTCCAAAGGGCAGTTCAGGAAGATCCGAACTCGATTCATATCAAACAAAGACTGCTGGAAACACTGGCAATTATGTCTTACACTCAAAACGAATATATTGTAGAATTATCCGAGCTGGGTGAAGAATTTTTTAAATCCGGCATCTATTCTGCCGAAATACTCAAAATCACAGCAGATGCCTATCGCGCCCGAAAAAATTATGAACGCGCCGATTTCTTCTACAGAGAAGCTTTGAAGATTGAAAAAGACATGAGTTCTTTGGCCATGTATTATATTTTCCGCAAAGAATATTATCCTCCTGCAGATAAGCAGATTTTGCTGGAAGCGATTGAACTTCCCTGGAAAAATCGGGAAGAAATAATCTTTATTGCACGGCACATCAGTGATATTGACCCGGAAAAAGGTCTGGAAATTCTGACTGAAGCATATCAAAAATGGGATGATGAACAAACCTTGAAACAACTGCTTTCGGCTTTCGATAAAACTGGAGATGATGAAAAGGTCATGATTCTTATCCAGCGGAGACTGGATGAAGAAAAACCTGTTTCCGAGCCGATTATTTCATTTCTGATTGCAAGATATTTTGCCAATAAAAACTGGGATAGTGTCCTTGAAAACAAAGATATAATATTTCAATCTGGTTCAGAAGATCTGCTGAAATATTTGTTTTTTTCTGCCATCAATTTAAAGAATTATGAAGTTGGCATCAAAGCCGGTAGATCATTGGAAGAACTGGGAAATATTCCACAGGAAATGCAGGCTTCGTTTTATTCGTATCTGGCGAAATTATATTTTGACAGCAGACAGAAAACTGAAGCTGCCCGAACTCTGGCAAAAAGTGATGATCTGGACACACTGAGAGATTTTGTTTTCCAATTTCCTTTCGAGCAGGATGAACAGATTTTTGAAGAATTACTGGAAATACTTCAACAATATAATAACCTGAGCGAAGATAAAAATCAGATTCATTATATGTTGTCTATCATGTACACTGCTGCCAACCGTAAAGATGAAGCCACTCGAGAGATCCTCAGCATCGATCCGCAATCACTCATCACGAAAAACATGAATTTTACTGCAGCATCACTGCTTCTGCAGAATTCTGATAATTACCAAAAGGCAATAAAACTGATCGAATTAGCTCCGGATTCGGTTTACACTTCCAATGATATCGTTTCCAGCATATTGTATGGAATCGGCAAAGACTCTCTATCTTATCGAGTTTTGATGAAAGAAATCAGCGAAAATCCTAAGCCGCATGTTGCCTCTTATCTGCGTTATTCCATCTTGGCAGATAAACTGGATTCCCGCCGGAATATGCTCGAAATCCTCAAAAAAGGACTTGCAGATTATCCGCAAAACGTAGATTTAATGAACGTTCTGGGCTATATGATCGCCAAACATGAAATAAAAGAAGAGTATAAATTAGCGTATGATCTTTTGACAGAAGCAGTAGAATTGAGACCGGAGAGCGAGATGATCTGGGACAGCCTTGCCTGGCTCCATTTCGTGGATGGGAAAGCTGAAAAAGCATTGCAGGCAATGAAAATCCCGCTTTCCAAACCGATAGAAAACAGTGAAATCGCCTATCATCTCGGTGCGATCTACCTGGAATTGGGAGAGCAGAAACTGGCTAAAAAATACCTGGAACTCGCTGTGCAGATAAATGATGATGAGAGCGCTGTGAAAGATGCGGAACAACTTCTTGAAAATAATTTTTAACTTATGAGAAGAAGATTTACTACAATATTTTTCATCGTTTTCTCTTTCATGCTTCAAGCAACGGTTATAAGCGGTCAGCCTATGCTTCACAATAAAGAAATCGATAAAAACGAATCTCTTTTTAAAATAGCAAATGGATTTCTGGAGCTTGGGGATATCGAAAAGTCATTTTATTATGCCAAAAAAATTTGTAATTATGGTTTTTTCTTAAGGTTTCATTATAATGCTTTTGAAAAGTTTTTTTCAGAAGGAGATATTAAGTCTGCGATCACTCAACTGGAAATCATCAGTCTTGATGATACTTTAAAATTTGGTCAGATAAATCAACCTTTTAGAAATTCTTACTTATATAATGGCGTAGGTCTTGTCGTTGATTATTATTTGAATAAAAATAAAACCGAGATAGCATTGAATTTCGCAAAAGATTATGATGATTTAAACTCGATTTCTTATATTTATTATGAAGAAGCAAATAAACACATAGCATATAATGATTTTGATAAAGCTCTTTCATATATTGATAGTCTTACCCAAAATGATAAAGATACTCTATTGAAAGAAGCAAGTATAAAATTAGTTCTTGATAATCAATTTGATCGGGGAATGGAAGTTTGTAGCAAGATTGAAGATGATGACACTAGGGATTTTGCATATATGGCTATCTTTAAAGAAATTCCAATAAACGGAAATGAAGAAAGTTTCCGCAAACAACTTTCCTTCCTCACCAAGGAAAAAGCTCGTAAAAATTTCACATTTTATTATGCAATTTCAAGTGCCGAATGTGGATTATATGAACAAGCAGAACAGCTTTCTTCTGAAATCGACGATTTGCGAGAACGAGGTTTAATCTATAATAAAATTTTAGAAAACATTATGGAAAATGATCTGTTGGAAAAAGCAATAGAGTATTATTTCGATCACTCATCAAACTTTTATCATTCCCACCTGACCTGCACTTTAATAAGAAAAACATGCGAGAAAAAAGATTTTGAGATTGCTTTCAAAATTGCCGGTTCAGACAGCAGTCGAATTAAAAAAGACTCTTATTATAGCACGATAGCAAAATGCTATTTGAAAGATGATAACTTGAAACAAGTGTATTATATTTTGGATAATTTCATTGAAGATCCAAAAGAAATTTACATGGATTTGTGTGGATATTATTGTGATAAGGATGACTTCGAAAAAGCTGCCAGTTATACACAAAAATTCACAGATACTGGTGATATTGATAGAATCTATAGAATAATTATTCTTAACTTAAGAAATAAAGACCGATTTGATGAAGCCTTGAAGTACGTCAATTTGGTTTCTCAAGAGCATTTAAAAAAGGAATTTGAAGAAATGATAAATAATGAAATAAATAAAGATTTAATGGAGCATTAAAATGAGATTTGTATTCAATAAAACCAATTCAACCTTGCTGATCATTGCCATCCTGGCAACTATCGTGGGCTATATCATCATGGGTACAGGTGACAAAACCATCTCCCCTATTATTCTGATAATCGCCTACGTTGTACTCTTTCCAGCAGCGATCATGGCGGGAACGAAGAAAAAAGATCAGTGAGATGACCGCCAGCCCAAAGAGAATATACGCTGCCTTCTGCGGATTATTCCTGCTTTTTCTGGGTGGTTGTGCCGGCAATCAGGCTATCAAGCTGGAAACCAATACTTCCAGAATCGGTCTCAGCAATGCGGCAATCGTTGGTATAACAGATCATGGTGAAAGCTACAAAATCCACGATCGCAATAAATTCACCATCGGCATTTTTTCCGATCTGAAATACAAAAATCATAATTTTGAAGCCGGCATCTACTTTCTAAACGCTGAATATTATCATACTCAATCAGAACCTTTTAACAGCAGTTCGCATCACCAGTTCGGAATGCTGCGTTTTCCACTTACCTATAACTACATCACTGGTAAAAGATTTGATGATTCCATTCTGCGCTTGAGAGTCGGAATTTCGGCAGGAATAATGGTTTGGGGAAAAGGGGAAGGCACAAGCAGTTCTTCAGATTCAAAGGATGTCTTGGGTTTTATGACTTTGGGACCTACCTTAGGCGCTTCCTACACTCTGGGCAAAATCGGGAAAAAATCCTGGCTCGGTTTGTATCTTGATCTCTATCGCGGCATTCGTACGCTCGATCTGGCATACATCAAATACGGAATAGAGCTTAGATATATCGACTAGATTTACCGCTCAGGATGTTTCAACTGCCTGAAATAAATGGTTTACCATTCGTCCAAAAAGCAGGGATTTTTTTTGATGATGATGTTTTTGATCTGATAAATAGGGGAAATTCATGATCCAAAAAGTACGGAAAAAGCACCAGAACAGCAAACTCTGTTTTGTTTGCGGACTTAAGAACGATTTCGGCATCAAAGCCGGATTTTATGAAATGGAAAATAATGAGCTGCTTGCTACGTTCACACCTTGCGAAAAGCATCAAAGTTATCCTGGCAGGCTGCATGGCGGCATTGCAAGTGCCATTTTAGACGAAACTATCGGGCGCGCCATTATGATTGAGCACGGCGAGGTCTGGGGCGTGACGGTGGAATTGCAGGTTAAGTTCAAACGGTCTGTTCCCTATGACGAAGAACTGAAAGTTGTGGGTAGGATCACCAGCCAGAATCGGCGCTTCTTTGAAGGAACCGGAGAGCTCATCCTGCCGAATGGCGAAATTGCCGTAACCGCCTGGGGTAAATACATCAAACTGCCGATCGATAAGATTGCCGATTTCGATCATCAAGAACAGGAATGGAAAGTGGTGGAAATGGAAAATGATCCTGAAGAGATAGAAATTTAATCCTTACGAAGGTTTTCGAACTTCTTGCTGATATGACCTTCGCAAGGTTAACAAACTCTGAATAATAAAGTCTAAAATCCTCAACTCTTCCTTGACATTTCCTCCCCCAATTCACACTTTCCATTCAAAAATATTTAAGGAATCTAAATGCCTGAAAATAAATATCTTTCCGATGAATTCATCGCTCAGCTTGATAAATTCAATCTACGGGCACGGCTGATCGTGGAAGGTTTCATCACCGGACTGCACAAATCTCCCTATCATGGTTTCAGTGTGGAGTTTTCCGATCACCGGCAATACAATCCGGGCGATGCCATTCGCAATGTAGATTGGAAAGTGTATGCCAAAACCAACCGCTACTATATCAAACGCTACGAAGAAGAAACGAACCTGAAAAGTTATCTCATCATTGATCACAGCGCTTCCATGGGCTTTTCGTCGGGTAAGATTTCCAAGCTGGAATTTGCCAAAGCTTTTACCTCGGCGCTGGCTTATCTAATGATTTCCCAGCAAGATGCCGTGGGACTGCTTTCATTTACAAATAAAATAACAAATTACGTGCCGCCCCGTTCTCTACGCTCCTATTTATCTGTGCTGTTCAAGGTACTTCATAACCTGCAGCCGGAAGAAGCTACCAACACTGTAGAAATCCTGCATTCTCTGGCAGACCGCATCAAAAAGCGCGGCTTGATCATTCTGATCTCCGATATGATCGATGACCCGGAAAAGATATTGCAGGGATTACAGCATTTTCGGCATCAAAAACATGAAGTTATTCTTTTCCACATTCAGGATGTGCAGGAATTGGAATTCAATTTCAAGACCGAAACAGAATTCATTGATTCGGAAACGGGTGAGAAGATCACCGTCAATCCCTGGCAGATTAGAAAGGATTATCAGAAATCCTATCAGGAAAACTCGGAATTACTCAAACGCAAATGTCACGAATCCTTCATAGAATACAATCCCATCACCACCGAAACCGGCTTCGATGAAATCCTGCTGAATTATCTGATAAAAAGATCGAAATTGATGTAACGCAAACATCCCTGTTTGCGAAATAAAGCGATCAGCCTGATCGCAAAATAAAAAACATTAAGATAATATCTATTTTATCAAGATACATTTCTTGACGTCTGCAATCTTTCCATCTACCTGCAACCTTATAAAATACATTGCAGATGATTGTTTTTTTTCATCGGCATCCTTTCCATCCCAGATAATATGATGAAAACCTTTCTCTTCTTCTCTGTTCAGGAGCGTAGAAATTTTCTGTCCCCGCATATTAAAAACGGAAATCTCAACATCTGAATCTTCTGCCAATTGATAGCTGATTCTGGTAGCAGGATTGAAAGGATTAGGATAAATGCTGAGCAATTTATTGCCGGAATGCGGAATTAGATCATCTGCTCCCACCGCCATCTTATCGATCTCGTTGGAAAGTGCCGCTTCCGATATAACTCCATTTGTATAATTTGCCACCACGGCATATTGATAAGTTTGAGGTTCCAGGCTGCTCCAGTTTTCATCAATGTAAATGGTGTCGGGATGAGCATTTTCCAGCTCTATCCAGAAATTTGGATCATTATAATTGATCGAAAAAAAACGATAAATTGTATAAGATTCGAGATCACGACCAGCAGAACCAGGAGCATTCCAGATCAGAGTTAATTCTGTTCCTGCCAAATTTTGAGTTGCCTGCACATTGGAGGCAGGAATGGCAACTTCATCCAGAATGATCGTTCCCAGATCAATATTAGTTGTTTGCACATCAATCTGCTGAACATGCGGTTGATATCCGCTGTAGGTAATGTTCAATTCATAAGTTTCATTCCCGAAAACGGCAGGAAAGAAAAAAATGCCATTTTCATCGGTTTGAGTTTGATAACTGACGTTACCGATAAGGCTGACAACAGCGTTCACCAAACTTGTAGCAGGATCGATACTGCCGACGACATGACCGCTGACCTCGATGGTGGGCAAGCTGTTCAATGTGAAATCGATCGAGGTAGTCTCACCTGTCAACACAGTGGCATTGATCGTGGTTGGCTGGTAGCCGGGTTTAAAGGCGGTGAAATCATAATTTCCTTCGATGACATTGCCAAACTGGTAGTAGCCGGAACCGTTGCTGTATGTATTTGTATTGGATTGATCAATTGATATAGTCGCAGTAGAGATCGTATTTCCCATATCATCATAAACATGACCTTCCACAATGCCCAGATTGGTCATCATCATGTAAAGTGTGATATTTGGATAACGACTAAATAAATAACCGGCCGGCGGAGAATTAGGCGATAATGGATTGCCGGAACCAACCGCTCTGGTTCGATTATGATACTGGGTGGTGATTGTTTCATAGAATTTGTTATCTATACTGAATGTATTGGACATATAAACATGATGCGTCAATACGCATAAGTTATTTCCTGAATAGGAAAAGGGAAGGTCAAATGGAATAACGACATCGTGGATGCCGGTGTAGAAATCGATATTATCATCAAAAACAAGATCCATCGAACCGGCTGTTATCCAGCCTCCACTCAAGTTGGATTGAGTTGTTTCTGCCAGGTAAACTTGAATGGGAGCATTGAAAACAGTTTCCGAAAAATTTGATTTGTAGCTGATAGCATAGATATCACCGGCAACGCCGATTTCATTGCTCATATAGATCGTTTCCGCCAGGCTGGCATTCATGTGAAATTTGAAGGGATACCAGTTCGTTAAATCGCTTCCAGAACCGATATTGATCTGAGCCAGACCATATTCGTAGATAGTTACATCATAATCAGCGGAAATATTATTGCTCAAGTCATCATCTTCTGCCACGATCAATTCGGCATAAACGTATGTGATCGCAGCAGGTTCATCATGAGGAACGATCCAGACCAGATGATGGATAATTTCTTCTTCCGAGTCGATCGGCTCGGTTATATTAAGTTGATCAAGCAGAATGCCGCCTTCCCGATAGAGATTTACAGTGTAGTCATTTTCAAGATTAGTTCCGTAATTTTTCACCTGAATATCATAAACGCCCGAAAAGCCTTGAAAAAGGGCGGATGGACCCTGAATTGATTGAATTGCCAGATCGTGATCGAAGGTGGTGGTGATGGGAAAAGTGATGCTGTCCAGCCAGCCGGCATCAGCACCCCAGCTGACTTGTGCATCCTTTTCATAGGACCAGGCAAAGGTGTGATAGCCTGTCTGAACATTGATAGAATACTGCTGCCAGATCGTATTGCCGCTTATCGAAGCGGTTTCGCTGCCATCCAGATAAAAGATGAGACGATCACCTTCTGTTTCGCTGTCTGTCTTCCACCAGAAACTCAATTCACTGGGCGTTACAACTTCCAAAGTAATTGATAATTTGGAATATTGATTGGCTTCCACTGCTCCGGTCTGGGCACAGAATGAACCTTGATAGGGATTGTTTATCGTGGTTGTCCAATTTGCCTGACCGGCAAACTGCCAGTTATAAGCAAGAAAATTTCCTGTTTCAAAACCTTCAAAATTTTGTGACATCAGCCAGGCTGATGAAAAGATGAGAACTCCCAATAATATATGTTTGAGATGCATAAAATTCTCTCCCACTTTTTTTGTTTGTGTTTTTAGTTTTATCGCATTTTCTCGTCAATGATAATTTCTTACAGCTCATTCCAAAAAAGAATTTGTGTCCTCGGCATGATAGACGAGTAACGTCGGTGTACAATCATTTCAGCATCATCATTTTCCTGCTCGCCAGCGGCTTGCCATCAATTTGCAATTGATAAAGATAAACTCCGGTGCTGACTGGCTGGTTGTTTCGGTCGGTGCCGTCCCAGGTGAGGGAGACCGAGTGACTTTGAGATGGGGTGACGGGGAGAGTTTTCACCTTTTGACCTTTGATGTTATAGATAATGATTTCTGCGGAATCGCTGACCTCTGACATCTGAAACCTGATCTCTGTAGAGGGATTGAAGGGATTTGGGTGGTTGGAGAGATTGATCTGAGGTGATGAAACGACCATTTCCGGTGTGGCTGACATCGAGCCGAAATCTATATCCATAGAGCAGTATTTCTGCATGCCGCCATTGAGCAGACCATTCCCGTGAACCGCCGATCCCCAGGAATAATCATCAAGGAAAAACAAATGAAGTTTGCCGCGACCATTTCCCAGATCTTCGATCTTATCACCGGGATAGATATAACACGGGATCATATCGGCAAGTTCCGGTGTCTGTAGAGCGTTCAGAAAGATCGGCTGCGACCAGCTGGCTCCATTATCGGCAGAAATGCAGATGGCGATTTCCGGTTTTTCCAGCCATTCATCATAGCCGGGCACGCCATTTTCAGCCAGTTTTGCCTTCAAGCCATCTTGCCAGATATGAGCCAGCCAGCCATTATCATGATTTGCGGTAATCTTTGACAAAGAATTATGAAACGCGCTGTCCAGACCAGAATAGAAGATCGGCCAGCCAGGCATCATCACGATATCACCGCCGGTAGTATATTCATCCACTTCGCCGTCATTATCGGTATCCCAGGGCAGATAGATCTGATCTAATTCCCATTGATAATTCGGATTGGCTGCATTTTCGTTGATCAGGCAATGAGCTATCTTATAATGAAATTCTTCTTCCACCAGATCATATTGAAAGATATATGGGAAAAGCTGATCGGGATAAAAATAATTATTGCCAGTTCCATCACTGTACAGCAATCCCAGATTCAACTGAAATTCCAATTCACTTGAGTTTTTGAAGATTGCAGAAAAATTCTTCGAATATACCGGTCCGAAACTAAAATCTCCCGGTAAAGCAGGATTGGGATTATCCACAGCAAAATGGGCTTCCTGCGAATAATACTCAATGTCGCCTACACCGAAATTATCATTCAGAAAAACAACCAGAAAATCAGGATTTTCATGAACAGAGATATAGCCTGTCAGAGCAATTTTACCATCATTTGAAACACTGCAGGTTAGAACTGGACTGGGGCCGTCCTGCGTATTGGCCCATTGATTTAAAAGATCGATCGTCCGATATGTCCAATCCAGTTCAGACTGCATATTGATATCATTCTCATCAAAATCGGCATAACCGATAAGCACGTTTCCAGACGGATTGCCGGTAACAGGTGATGGTGCTATATTTTTACCAATCACATAAACTCTTCTCTTATCGGGAATGGGTGAAGGTCCGATGTGAACTTCAGGCCAGATGAAACAATCATCGGGCATGTTGGGAGATGGAGTGTTATCATCAAAGATAACAAAGGGGGTTATCCACGAACCGAGATTTCCCTGATAATAGAGAGCATAGGATCCTATTACTTCTTGCATATTCGTATGCCAGGCGGCAAACGGAGTGCCGGTAATGGGATCGAGATTGATGCCGGCAAAACCTTCGTGAATGTCGTCAATTCCGATCAGTCCTATATTGTTGAGATTGCCGAAGGCATCGAGATAGGCAAAATAAGTTCTGCGGGTTGAAGACTCTGTTTCCTTGGCGTGAAAGACGAGATAAATACTACCGTCTGCCTCGATTTGAACTGGTGTGGCATAATAACTGCCGGGCATGTAGTCATAAAAATTCTCCATCAAGTCGATGGGCGATGTGATAAATTCGTAATCCGGAATATCACGAAGATTATTTCTGTGTGGCATTCCGGGTTGGAATAAATCATTCTGACTAAATACTTTTTGGGGAAATGGTTGCTGCAGATCTGCAGTGAGACTTGAAACTGATAAAATTACCATAATAAAAAACACAAAAATAGTTCTCATAGCTCCTCCCTTGTTTGCGTATGGAATACATTTTTTGCTTTCTTTTAACAACTCTCTGAGGAATTATAAATGCAAATGCTGTGCCAACTTACAGAAAAACCATTTAATTGGCTTTGTGGTTTTTCAATCATCAAATATTCCTCTATTATGCGGAATTATTTCCGCAAAATGGCGAGGTTAATCGGCAGAAATTAGATATCCAGGTTTTTGATCTTGGTATAGAGTGTATTACGATCGATGTTCAAAATACGGGCTGCTTTGGATTTGTTATATTTCACATCCAGCAGCACTTTCTGAATGATCTCTCTTTCCATATTCTGGCTGACGCGGGAAGTGATGTCTGCCAAAGAATAGCCTTCATTCATGATCATTTGATAATATTCATCGATGGAAGGTGAATCGGTATTAGTGTTAACAGTCGTAATTTCCCGACTGATCGTTTCCGGTGAGATCAGATCCTTTTCTTCCAGCAGCACGGCTCGTTTCACCAGATGTTTCAATTCCCGGATATTGCCGGGCCAATTGTGGGCAAGTATCTTTTTGAGCGCTTCCGGCTTGAAACCGCTGATATTTTTACCCAGTTCCAGATTAGCCTGCTGCAGAAACTCTTCTGCCAGTATGGGAATATCGTCTTTCCGTTCGGTAAGCAGGGGAAGAGTTAGTTTGAATTCATTTAAGCGATGAAAAAGATCATCCCGAAAATTACCGGAATTCACAACTTCCAGAATATCTAAATTGGTTGCTACGATAATACGTACATCGACTTTGATATTGTTGGTGCTGCCGACTCGCTGAATTGATCTTTCCTGCAAGACCCGCAGCAGTTTTGCCTGGGCGGCTGCCGGCAGATTAGTGATCTCATCCAGAAAAAGCGTGCCGCCGGAAGCTGCTTCAAATTTGCCTTTTTTGTTGGCATTTGCTCCTGTGAAAGCACCCTTTTCATAACCAAACAATTCACTTTCTACCAGTGTTTCGGGAATAGCTCCGCAGTCGATGGGAACAAAAGCATTATCTTTACGATTACTTTTATTGTGGATCAGCTTGGCAACCACTTCTTTGCCTGTGCCGCTTTTACCTTCGATGATCACGCTCATATCGGTAGGGGCGATCAGGTCGATCTGCTTTTTGACGCGGGTTATCTGAACGCTTTCACCGGTGAGTCCGGGATGTTTTTCCCTGGCGGTGAGTTTGCGGCGCAGACTTCTCACTTCCCGATTCAAGCGTTGAGTTTGGAGCGCTTTTTGGATGGTCAATGTGAGTTCATCATTCACAAAAGGTTTTGTGATGTAATCATAGGCGCCCAGTTTCATGGCATCCACAGCAGTTCGAACATCACCATAGGCGGTGATCATAACCACCAGCATTTCTTTATCGAATTCTTTGATCTTGCCCAGAACCTCGATGCCGTTCATCTTGGGTAATCTGATATCCAGCAGCACCAGGTCGGGAAGCAGTTCCTTTACCAGGTTAAGACCATCTTTTCCATTGCCCGCAGTTTCTATTTTATAGCCTTCATCAGATAAAATATTCTTCAAAATTAACTGCATATTTTTATTATCGTCGATCACTAAAATTTTTTCCATTCAAATTCCTTTTCTACTCATTTTGAATTTACAAATATTTATGAAATTGGAAACGTCAAGATAACTTTTGTTCCGATATTTTCCTTGCTTTCTATCTGAAGACTGCCGTTATGATCCGAAATGATCTGATAACACAAACTCAGACCCAGCCCCACACCATCTTCCCGGGTTGTATAAAACGGATCAAAAATTTTCGTAATTTTATCTTTTGAAATTCCGATTCCGTTATCTTCAATCAGAATAATCAATTTCTTTTCTTTGAATTGCGGTTGGGCGGAAATTTTTAACTTACCGCCATCGGGCATAGCCTGTACAGCATTCAGAATAAGATTCTGCAAAGCCTGCTGCAGCCATTTTTCGTCCAGCAGAACAGCTGGTGTTGAAATCGGACAAATCAAATCTGTTATGATATCATTTTCCTGAAATCTGGCATTCAAGCTGGTAAGTACATCTTCGATAACTTTGCAGATGTTGCCCTTTTTGAGGACAACTTCCCGCGGATTGGCAAAATCCAGCAGTCCTTTGATGATAGCATTGGCTTTTTCTGATTCTTCCTGAATGATTTCCAAGAAATCTTTAATCTGATTATGCGGTTTATATTTGCTGAGGCAGATCTGGGCAGAGGAGCTGATATTTCCCAGAGGATTTCTTATTTCATGGGCAATACCGGCTGCCAGTTCTCCCACACCCGCCAAGCGTTCAGAGCGGATCAACTGATTTTCCAACTGCTTTCTTTCTTTGATTTCGCTGGTCAATTTTTCATTTGTTTTTCTAAGATCTCTGGTACGTTCTTCCACCAGCTTTTCCAGCATCAGAGTTGTTTTTTTATTGAGCCGGTAGCGGGAGTAAACGAAAAAAGCCAGGGCGATAACAATAGCCAGTCCAAAATACAGCAGCCACATCATCAGGTTTTTCTTTTCTGCTTCCAGCCGGTAGATCTCGTTGTCTTTCTGCAGCAGTTCGATTTCGCGCTCCCGTTCTTCCAGCAGCATTTGCACTTCATAGGTGGCTTCCATACCGGTGATTATTTCGATTCTCTCTTTAGAAAAGATGCTGTCTTTCACAGTAGCGTATAATTTATAAAATTCCAGAGCAGATTGATAATTTTTTTGTGCTACCTTTACATCGGACAATCTCTGATAGATTTCGATGATAAGATCGCGGGTTTCGATCTGTTTAGCTAAATCCAGCGCCTCTATCAGAAACTGTTCAGCTTTACTGTAATTTTCTAGATTGTAATAGACTGTTCCCACGTTGTTCAGAGCCGCAGCGATGCCCTTTCTGCGTCCCAGCTCACGATATTTTTCCAAGGAATTTAAAAGATTATCGAGAGCTTTCTTATAATTCTTGAGGTTGCGGTATGCTACGCCGATGTTGTTATAAGAATCTGCCATGCCGCTGAGGTCATTGATTTTTTTATAGATTTCCAGTGATTTTTCATAATATTCGATAGCTTTTTCATATTCTTGCAAATCATCGTAAATAATGCCGATATTGTTCAAAGAGCCGGCGACACCATATTCCTGATCAATTTCTTCTTCAATTTCCAGAGCGCGCAGATAATAATCCAGCGCCATTTCAGAATTTCCCAGATTATCGTAGATTCGTCCGATATTGCTGAGTGCTGCAGCAATGCCATAATCATCGTTCAGTTCCTCGTAAATATCCAGTGCCTGCAAGTGAGATTCCAGAGCTTTTTCATAGTTTGTGAGATCATCATAAATGACACCGATATTAATATAATTGCTGGCAATACCCATTTTGTCTTCCAGTTTTTCATAAAGTTGCAATGACCGCAGAAAATACTCGAGAGCTTTATTGTATTTACTCTGGTTTTTATACATAATACCAAGATTATTCAGTGAGCCGGCAATTCCTTTATCATTACCGATTTCTTCTTCAATTTGCAAAGATTTCAGAAAATATTCGATTGCTTTTTCATTCTCGTTGATAGCATTTAGAATGATGCCGATGTTGTTCAGAATTGTTACAGCTTCCTGTTTGTTCTCCATTTGCTGATAGATATGTAGAGAATGTTGCAGATATTCCAGCGATGTATCTGCATCTCCCAGATAAAAATATGCCACGCCGATATTGTTATTTGCCTTTGCCAGACCTTCTGTGTATTTTATTTGACCGGCAAGTTTGCGGCTTCTTTCTCCGAATTCCACAGAAATACCGGGATCGATTTGCCAGTGAGCTTTGGCTAGCTGGTTGAGAATATCTACTTTTTCCTGACCTGCTGCCGCATCTAACAAGATTTTTAAGCTGTCTATCTGGGCATTTTGAGCAGAAACCGTCCCAAATATTATTATAGTGAAAAAAATGAAAAATATTTTTCTCATATCAGCACCAACCTTTCTTTCATGTTAATCGTTATTACCTTCGTGTAAAACAGGAATCAAATCGATAGGGATATTCTGTTTTTTCGCATAATCGAGAGTATATTTTGTTCCTGCGCATTTCCCATCCCAAAAAGCAATGAGTCGATCGCAATTATCCACGATCTGCCGATCGCGGATCTGTTTTGCTTCATCTTTGTATTGTTCATAATCCGGTGGAAATTCGATAAGTTTGATATTTCTTTCCCGAGCATAACGGGCTGCCATTTTATCCGTGCCTGCTGCTGCTCCGCTCACGATCCTCGTGATATCGTCGATCTTATCCAGAACGTATTTCAGCCTGGAATAATCATGAAATTCCTTACTACCGATAACTGCCAACCGCATTCTTTATATCTCCAAAATAATTCATGAATTGATTTAGTGAAGACAGCAATAATTCGGCAAGGAAAAAAATTTCTACAGCGGGAAACAGATAAAAAATATGATATTCATGTGTAAAAGTTATCGTTACTGGAGTGATGAAGGTAGCTGACAGAAATTATTGTTGTTTACATCGACGTTTCAGGTGGATAAAAACCACGACTTACAACTTACTGACAGTGGATAAATCAGAGATGTTCCAATACTTCGCCATCCAAAGTTAAATATTCTCTCATCAAATTGGCGGTCAGGCAGGAATGTACAGGTAAAATGCCGAGAACATCGCCTATTTTAAACTGTTCAAATTTATCTGGTGAGACCTTAATGATTCCATGTTCCTGCGAGAGTGATGATACATAACATTGTGCAATCGGCTGCGACCAGCCGCTATTCTGCAATTCCACGACAAGTCCGTAAATCCGGTTGCGATTATCAATAGTAAATTCCTTGGCTAGATGCACTGCTCCGCCGTAAATTATAACCTCATTTTTCTGTTTGTTTTTTGCCACGACCGGACAGGCTACAGCCACAGCGATCTGACGGGGATCACAAACTCCCAGCTTGAACTGCATCACATCATAAAAGACAAAATTTCCTGGTCTAATCTCATCGATACCCGAAAAATCTTCTGCTAAACTGCAGGAAGGCGTATCTCCGACAGAAATAATCAAATTGGGAAATTGAGAAATAAACCGTTTCTTTAGAAGATTCATTTTAAATTTTGTAACTTCATGAACAGCGATGATCTGTTTGATGGATCTGGTGTGATAGGTGTGACCGGAATGAGTGAGAAAACCTTTGAAATTTAGTTTTTCCACATTGCTGACAGCTTTGATAAGATCATCAATTTCATCGATGTTTTCCGCTGGAATACCACTGCGGTGGTAGCCGCAATCGATCTCGATAAAGATGCCGATTTGCTGTTTCAGATGTTTCTGCAGAAAAGCTGCCGAGGAGGTATGAATAAGTAGAATATTCAATTCAATTTCTGCAGCCAATTCGTTTATCTCGGCAATTTCCAATTGATTGAAAGGAAAGGCAATTGTGATGTCTTTCCAGCCTGCATCAGCAAAATACTTTGCCATCGTTAGAGAAGAAACTGTGATTTTTTCCACACCAAACTGATTGAACCACTTACCAATAACTTTTGACTGATGTGTTTTGAAATGAGGGCGAAAGATCAGGTCGTTGCGGCTGGCTTTATCTGCCATTTGCCTGATGTTACTCAGGCACTTCTGTTTGTCGATGATCAGGGTGGGGCGTTTCAGATCAATCATAAATTCAACTCGAATCCGGCAGCTTCCAGTTCTTCTGCCAACAGTTTTTTCCAGTCGTTTGTGCCGTCGATCTGGATATGTTTGAATTCATGGTAATCTTGGGGAAGTTCCACCGATTCCACATAGAGATTGCTGACGTTTTTTCGACCTAATTTCCCCACGAAAATTCCCAGTTCCAGAATTACATTTTGATCGGCACGAAAGTTTAGATCATGCTTATTTTCTCCGCCCAGATTATCCGGTGTGAGCAGACCGATGGCATAGTGCACATCGTCTTGCTGCTGGATCTCTTCGATAATGGTTTTACCGGCGGCAGCAAATTCTTTCAGAATGACCGGCTGCAAACCGAGTTGTTCGACAAATTCGATGACAAGCGAAGATGTGGTGCAATCCGTTCCATGCACAAAAAATACTTTCTGTTCATGCTTGGATGGCGATTTTTCACTTTCCAGCAGTTTAAGGCTCGAAATGATCGATTCCAGTTTTTCGATTTTGAGTTGAATATTGGATTTCAGCTTGTTGATCTTATTACTTAAATTCAAATCGCTGACGAAAATTCCGCCGATCGACCAACTGGATTTAGAGTAATCGTAGGCGATATTATCATATCGAAAGATCTTTTTAAGGAGTTCAAAATTTTCACTGTTCCACAGGTTGTATTTTTTTTCAGCTGCTTTCAGGCTGTTATTGGATTTAATGGAAACCTGCAGCAGTTTTTCTCCTTTTGATATCTGCTGCTGCAAGATAGAAGAGGCTTCCTGCGGGGGAATTCTATAAGACATTTTATTCTTCATTTTTATTTTTCGATCTGACATAAGATAACTCCTTGATCAAAAGTAAAAAAAAGTTTTAGTCTCAAGAAACATTTGGAAGCAAAATGCAAAAAGCTCTCTTCCGGCAATATGGAAAAGAGCTAAAAAATCGATTAAAAAGGCTATTTGTTTTCTTCTTCGTCTTCTTCGCAGCAGGATTTCTTTTTTGTCTCGTCGATAACTTCTTTGGCTCCATCCACGATGCCTTCAAAAACATCCTTCACGAAGTGGGCAACTGTGGGCGCATGAGCCTTGAAATTATCGGAAATTGTTTTAGATGCCTTTCTGGCAAAATCTGTAACAGGCGGCTTTACTTGATTGAAGCCTTCCTTAGCTCCTTCCAGAGCTTCTTTGGCTAATTTCTGAGCTTTTTCTTTGTTGTTCAGCTCTTCGTTTTTGGTGGTGGAAATAACCTCTTTTGTAACATTACCAACAGCTTTCACAATATCTTCTCCTGCGTGATAAGCTTTGATAACACCATCTTTAACTTTTTGGGAAATTTTACTTTCCTTGTTTTCCATTTCGATCCTCCTTTCGAGTTTCCTTAAAATATCATCCCTGCTCATATCAGGGTTTTCTAACCACATATCTGCAGCCGTGTCAAGAAGTTTACCAATTTCTTTTCCCGGCTTCAATTTTAAGTATAATATAATATCTTTTCCGGTTAGCGGCAAAGAACTTTTTTCAAATTTCGTTTGAATTGCTTTGATTCTTTTCTGTACTTGAGGAATTTGCTTTTTCAGATTATAACTGGGATGATGGCTCAAATTATCGGCATGAATGAGCTGCAGGAGATCATCACAATTGCAGCGGGTCTGCCAGAGCAGCTTACGAAGGGCTTTATCACTCAGTTTTTCTGCCTGCGGACCGCAATATTTCAGCCTCATATGGAAGCGGATCATCTGCGAGATCTGTTTAGTCATTTCTTTGGGAAATTTTAATCTGTTCAAAATATCTGCCGCCAGTCTGGCTCCGACTTGTTCGTGCCGGTAAAAATGGATGCCGGTAGCGTTTTCGCTTTTCACCAGCGGTTTGCCGATATCATGCAGTAAAGCAGCTAATCTCAGTTCTATTTTGGGAGGGATATTTCTGATGACTTGCAAAGTGTGCTGCCAGGCATCGCGATCATGTCTGGCTCCCTGTTCCAAGCCGATCAAAGCAAGCAGTTCGGGAACAATGTGCTGCATAAGGTTTAGTTCTACCAGCATAGTCAGAGCTAAATCAGGTTCATCCTGCAGAAGCATCTTTTCCAGTTCGTCTCGGCGTCTTTCCCAACTGATATGCCTGAGCATTGTACTGTTTTGCAAAATGCCTGTTATTGTTTCTGCTTCGATGCTGAAATTGAATCGATTTGCTAAGCGTACTGCCCGCAGCATGCGCAGGGGATCTTCGCGGAAGATGACGTCGGGCGAAGATGTGGAACGGATTATTCCAGCTTGGATATCTTTTTTTCCTTTTCCTGAAATATCGAAAATTTCATCTGAAATGATATCCTGCAGAAGGGAGTTAATTGTAAAATCACGGCGAAAAACATCTTCCTGAAGGCTGCCGTTTTCCACTTCCGGTTTGCGGTCTTTATCACGGTAGCTTTCTTTGCGCGCCATCACCAGTTCCACTTTTTTACCGCCGATTTCAATCAGAGCAGTGCCGAAGTTATCGTAGATCACCGGGCGGGATGAAATGCTTTTTTCGTGCAGAAATCTTGCCAGTTTACGTCCTCCGTCTGGCAGCGCAACCACGAGATCAAGATCGTCACTGAAATTTCCCATCAACTGATCGCGCACAAAACCACCTACCAGAAAGGTTTTCCCGGCAAATTCTGTATCTTTAATTGCTGATCTTATCTGGGAAATGATCATCTTCGAATTCATCAATAATAATCCTCGTTTGATTCAAATAGATATCCAATAATTTGAGAAGCTACTGAAATTGCGGCTGTTTCTGCTCGCAGGATGTGATTTCCTAAAGTGAAAGCTGGAATTTCTCTTTCCTTGAATAATTTTATTTCATCATCGGAAAAACCGCCTTCAGGGCCGATGAGAAAACAAATCGGTTTTCCAGCCAGTTCATCCAAAATTACTTTTAGTGTTTTATGTTTGCCAATTTCAAGAGCCACAATGAATTGGTAATTTTCAATTATTTCTAATAATTGATCTAATTTCTGTACTTCATGAATTTTAGGAAGAAAGCCATTATCACATTGTTTCATAGCAGCAATTGCCACTTTCTCAAATTTCTCTACAGTATTTCTGGAAGGCTGTCGAACAGAGTGTCGGGTAATGACAGGAAAGAATTCCTTGATGCCGAGTTCTGTTAGTTTTTCAATGATCAAAGCATCGTGTTTGTTTTTCAGAAGTGGGAAAGCAGCAGCAATTTCTGGAGCAGATTTTTTCTTTTTGTGAATTTTAAAAATTTCTGCCGAAAGTTGGTTTTTCATAATTTCCACAATTCTGGCTTCTGCTAAAATTCCGGTTCCATTCGTCAGTAGAATTTCGTCTCCGACTTTCCTGCGAAAAACATGTGAAATGTGATGAAATTCTTCATCATTGATTATTAAATTTTTTGTGTTTTTTCTTAAGTCTGGAGTGTAGAAACAAGGCATGAATTCCCCTAACCCCTCTTTGGCAAAGAGGGGAACAGTTCTGCAAGACTGATTAGGTTAACTTTGTATAAATTCGTAGTATGATTTTTTATCGAATTTAAAACTTCTTCAATGTTTGTGATTACTTCTTGATTCATAAATCGGATGACTTCAATTATACGATCGTTTAGTGATTCAGTTCTAATTTTATCATATTTTTTCTGTTCAATATCCTTATGAGAAGCACCCTCGACTTCGATTGCCAATTTAACTGATGGACAATAGAAATCTAAAATATATTTATCTACGCTATAATGTCTTAAAAACTTGAAACCCATTTTCATTTTTCTGATTTCATTCCATAATTTGTTTTCGTCTGGTGTTTGTTTTTTTTCGTAATATTCTTCTTTTTTCTTTGCGCACAATTTTATTGTAAATTCTCATCAAATCACCACAAAAACTGGTAAAAAATATAAATCAAATCATTCTCCTCTCTCTTGATTCGAAGAGAGGGTTCGGGGGAGAGTTTAAATAAAAAACTCTTTCAGTTTACTAAAAAAATTCTTATGCGGATGCAGTTTTTTTTCTGAATCATATTTGCTCAATTCTTCCAGCAGGCGTTTCTCTTCACTGTTCAATCTGGTGGGAGTAATAACCCGAACTTTTACAAAAAGATCACCGCGATAAGTGCTATTTACATGCGGCAGGCCTTGGCTGCGTAATCTAAAAACTTTTCCGCTTTGAGTGCCGGCAGGAATTTTCATTTTAACTTTTCCGGAAAGAGTAGGGCAGAGGATTTCAGTTCCCAGAGCAGCCTGAGAAAAGCTGATTGGAAATTCGCAGATCAAATCGGCATCACGACGTACAAAAATATCATGTTCTTTTTCGTGGATCAGCACCAGAATATCACCGTTTTCACCGCCATTTTTTCCGCGGTTGCCCTGACCGCGCAAGCGGATATATTGACCTTCCGAAACTCCGGCGGGAATATTGATGCTGATGGTCTTTGTTTTGGGAACACGCCCATCACCACCGCACTGAGTACATTTATTCTTTATCTTACGTCCGCTGCCATGACAGGAAGGACAAGTAACAACCTGCTGAATGTGACCAAACAGGGAGCGGGAAACCTGCCGTACCTGACCGCTGCCGTTACATTGGGAACAGGTTTGCGTGTTTCCGTCGGCAGAGCCGGAACCCTTACAGGATGTGCATGTATCCTGCACATTCAGTTTAATTTTTTTATCGATACCCTTGGCGATTTCTTCCAGAGAAAGCGAGAGTGAAACCTGCAGGTCTTCGCCACGATTATTAGCTCTTGAACTTCTTCCCGAACCACCTCCGCCGAAAGTTCCGCCGAAGATGTGTTCAAAAATACTACCAAAACCGCCTTCTCCAAAAATATCTGAAAAATCGCCGGCATGAGTAAAATTGTCCCAAGTAAATCCACCACGGCCGAATTCACTTTCCACACCGGCATGGCCGTATTGATCGTATTTCCTGCGTTTTTCAGGATCGCTGAGAACTTCATAAGCTTCTGAAGCTTCTTTAAATTTTTCTTCCGATGGTTTATCACCCTTCGTCTTGTCGGGATGATACTTCATGGCTAATTTGCGATAGGCTTTTTTTATCTCTGAATCACTGGCATTTTTTTCTACGCCCAGAATTTCATAATAATCTCTTTTTGCCATCTGATATTCCTTTCACTTATTTTATAAGCTGCAAAAAATCCCGCAGGGGATTTTTGACAAAGCTTTTCTGAATTAACAAACAATGTTGAGGACCGAAATCACCTTCCGAGTGAGAATTTTCACCCGGAAGGTTTCTTTTGCAGCATCTATTTAATTTCTTCGATTTGGATCGAAGAACGAGTTACGAAAAGATAAATAGATTATTTATCGTCGTCCACTACTTCAAAATCGGCATCTACCGGTCCATCCGTATTGTCATCGGATTTTTGCTGTTGCTGCTGTTGACCACCCATTTTTCCAGGATCAAATTCAGCATCCTGTGTAGTGCCACCGCCGGCTCCTTGTGCCTGCTGCTGTTTCTGCATTTCGGCATAGATGATCTCGCCGATCTTATTTGCCTTCTTGGCAAGATCTTCTTTCACAGCTTCGTATTCTGCTTTGGTTGCAGAGCGCTTATTCAATTCTTCCAGTTTTTCTTTGGCTTCTTTGATAGCGTCTTCCACTGTTTTACGCTCATCTGCAGAAAGTTTGGAGCCATGTTCTTCTACGCTCTTTTCGGTGCTGAAGATCAAAGTGTCGAGTTCGTTGCGAGCCTGAATTACTTCTTTTTTCTGCATGTCTTCGTCGGCGTGAGCTTCGGCATCCTTCACCATTCTTTCGATTTCCTGTTCGTCCAGAGAGCCGGTACGTTCAATCTTAATGGATTGTTCTTTACCGGTTCCTTTATCTTTGGCGCTCACGTGCAAAATTCCATTGGCATCGATGTCGAATGTCACTTCAATCTGCGGCATTCCGCGCGGTGCCGGTGGAATACCGGTCAATTCAAAATTGCCCAATCTTCTATTATCGGCAGCCATGGTGCGTTCTCCCTGCAAAACAACGATGGAAACAGCCGGCTGATTATCGGCAGCAGTCGAGAAGACCTGGCTTTTCTTGGTAGGAATGGTCGTGTTGCGCTCGATGAGTGTGGTCATGACGCCGCCCAGAGTTTCAATTCCCAGAGAAAGAGGAGTAACATCCAGCAGAAGAATATCGTTAAGATCTTCATCTCCGGAAAGTATCCCACCTTGAATTGCTGCGCCGATGGCAACAACTTCATCAGGATTTACACTGCGATTTGGTTTTTTGCCGAAGAATTTTTCAACAGCTTCCTGAACGGCAGGAATACGAGTACTGCCACCAACTAAAAGAATTTCATCAATATCGCTGACCTTCAATTTGGCATCATTGAGAGCCTTTTTACAGGGCTCGATGGAGCGTACGATAAGATCACTGGTCATGCGGTTGAATTGCGATAAACTGAGATCCAGGTTCAGGTGTTTGGGTCCGCTGGCATCTGCAGTGATGAAAGGAAGATTGATGTTGCTGGATTGAGTTCCTGAAAGCTCGATCTTAGCTTTTTCAGCAGCTTCTTTGATGCGCTGTAAAGCCATTGCATCTTTGGAAATATCTACACCTTCCTGTTTTTTGAATTCTTCCAGAATCCAATCCATTATTTTCTTATCAAAGTCGTCTCCACCCAGATGAGTATCGCCGTTTGTGGAGAGAACTTCCACCACGCCTTCGGCTACTTCCAGTATGGAAATATCAAAAGTTCCACCGCCTAAATCGTAAACCGCAACTTTTTCTTCTTTTTTACTTTCCAATCCATAAGCCAGAGCAGCAGCTGTTGGTTCATTGATGATCCTTTTTACTTCCAGACCAGCAATCCTTCCGGCATCTTTGGTAGCCTGACGTTGAGCATCATTGAAATAAGCTGGTACAGTGATAACTGCTTCCGTAACTTTTTGTCCCAGGTGAGATTCGGCAGTTTCCTTCATTTTAGTGAGGATCATCGCACTGATTTCCTGAGGTGTGAAATCTTTATTTTCCACATCAACGTGAACAGTAACTTCTCCGAATTTTCCGCCTTTCACCTGATAGTTTACGTTTTGGATCTCGGAGCCTACTTCATTCAGCTGACGTCCCATAAAACGTTTGATCGATGAAATCGTGTTTGTGGGATTTGTGACAGCCTGACGTTTGGCAATCTGTCCCACCAATCTGTCTTTATCTTTTGTGAAAGCCACTACAGAGGGAGTGGTTCTGGAACCTTCCGCATTTTGAATGACGATCGGTTTTCCACCTTCCATCACGCTAACGCAGGAATTTGTAGTTCCCAAATCAATTCCGATAATTTTTCCCATATTTCCTCCTTGTCCATTCAACCTGATTTGCAGGCTGGAAGACATTTTATTATTTTTTCTTTACTATCTCTTTTTTTCTTTTTTATTTTCACTATCTTCTTCGCCGGGTTTTTGTCCGTTGGAAACGGCAACCCTGGCAGGTCGGATAACTTTATCATTCATTTTATAGCCATTTTGAATAACAGCAGCCACTTTATTATCTTCCAGTTCGGAAGGAATGTGTGCCAATGCTTCGTGAATATTGGGATCGAAATCACATTCAAGAGCTTCGATCTTTTCCACGCCTTCCTTCTTAAGTAAATTAGACAGCTGCCGGAAGATCATCTCGATCCCTTTTTCAAAAGATTCGCGGTTCTTTTCCACTTGCGGATGCAAAGCTCTTTCAAAGTTATCCAGTACATCACAGATGTCCAGAACCAAGCGTTCATTGGCGTTTTTTATCCAGGCTGCTTTTTCCGAAATATTCCTACGACGGAAGTTTTCAAATTCCGCAGCAGAGCGAATATATTTGTCCTTCAATTCTGTTACTTCCTGCTCGAGAGCAGCGATCTGTTCTTTGTAACTGAGTTTTTTAGTTTTTTTATTTTCAGCTTTTTTTTCTGTTTGCTGCAGATTCTTTTCTTCTTTCTGCATTTTCATTTCTTGCTTATCGTTTTTCATTTCTTGGTACCACCATACCCTTTCTTGTCGTTTTCGTAATGGTTTGAGCCATATCGCGTATTATGGGAATGTTCTTTTCATAATTCATCCGGATCGGACCTAAAACGCCCAGATAGCCCGGAATGCCGAATATTTCGTAGCGTGAAAAGATGAGTGCATAATCGGCGAGTTCAGGATGTCCCAGTGTTTCTCCCATAAGTACATTATAAGGCGCTTCTTTTTCATATTGCTGCATAAGATTGATCAAAAAATCCTGTTTCTGTATAAATCCTAAAAATGTAAGAATGGAGCTTTTATCGTCAAATTCCGGCTGCTCCAGAAAACTGATATTACCATCAAAATGGATAAAATAACTACTGATCTGGGAAATGGCTTTATCCAGCTCTTCCAGAAAATACTTGAGAAGTTTATTCTCTTCGCTTATCTTGTCGGAAGTTTCTTCCAGATAGCGGTGTTGAATGTCAAATATTCGATGTCCGGCAAATTCTTCGTTAACATATCGTACCACAGCCTTCAGCTGCTGTTCTGTGATGCCGTGATCCCACTTTAAAATAACTGTTTTATCCAGTCCCGAATCCAGGCTGACTACAAAAAGTAGCTTGTTCTCGGCAATTTTAAATACTTCCAGTTTTTCCAGATAACCGTAGGAAACTTCCGGTTCGGCCACGAAACTGAGTTGGTCGGTTTCTCTAGCTAAAAATTGCATGATATAATGCAAAGCCAATGGAGTATCTTTGTAATACTGGATGAGTAATTTTCGCAGAATGTCGGTTTTGTCATAAGTTACTGTTTTAAGCTTGGATGCCATCATTTCCAGATAACGGCGATAGCCCAAAATGGTCGGAATGCGTCCGGCAGAAGTGTGCGGCTGATATATGTAATTTCCCTTTTCCAGCTTGTTCAAATCAATGCGGATCGTAGCCGGACTGGCATCAGTAATATATTTTTCGTTGATGAGTTTGGATGATACAGGTTCTGCCGATTTGATGTAATCTTCCACCAAAACCGCTAAAACTCGCTGCTGTCTCAACTCATTCTTTTTCATATTCTACCAACCTTTTTTTAGCATTTATAATACTTAACTGCTAAACTACGGACAATTTAATTTCATAGACCGAGATGTCAAATTATTTTTAGCAGACTGGAAAGGTGAGTGCTAAAAACAATGGACTGATTAATTTGAGCTGTTTTTATGGGAGCATTATATTTAATTCTAATGACTAACAGTAATAAACATTAGAAAAATAAAACTGGACAAATCTAATATGTAAAATTAAATGTGTCCAGTTTTTGGGGGTGGAATAATGTATATTACAAGAGATTCTGAAAAATTATTGATAAAATTTGCAGCTCAATATCCTATAGTTACAATTACCGGTCCCAGACAATCTGGTAAAACAACAGTTTGCAGGAAAACATTTCCCGAAAAGAAATACGTGTCATTGGAAGATATTGATTACCGCAATTATGCAGAAAATGATCCACGTGCTTTTCTTTCAGAGTTTTGCGGTGGTGTTATCATCGATGAAATTCAACGAGTTCCTAATTTGCTTTCATACATTCAAACAATTGTAGATATAAATAACATAAATGGGGAATTTATTTTAACTGGAAGCTCTCAATTTGAACTGACAAATCGGAAGAACGATTTTATTGAAATTGTATCCATTTTCTTACACCGAGATTTATGATAAATCTGAGAATGACAGAGAGTGGATAAACAAAGTAATTTATACGGGATTCTATCCCAGAATTTTTAAAGATAATCTTGATCCTACAGATAATCTGGCAGCATATCTGGAAACTTATGTCGATAGAGATGTTCGTTTGTTCAGTGACATCAAAGATTTGAAAAGCTTTCGAACTTTTCTAAAATTATGTGCTGCCAGGACAGCTCAACCCTTGAATTATACAAGTATTTCAAATGAATGTGGAGTTTCACTTACAGCCATAAAAAATTGGATTTCAATTTTGGAGCAAAGTTATATTATTTATCTTCTACAACCTTATCACAAAAACATTAAGAAAAGGCTCATAAAAACTCCAAAACTTTATTTTTATGATGTGGGACTTTGTGCCTATCTAAATGGAGCAAAACGTTTTGAACATATTGATAATCTACCAAATAGAGGTTCGCTTTTTGAAAATCTGATTATTTCAGAATTTGTAAAGATGAATGCTCATAACAATTTGAAAAACGAATTTTATTATTTCAAAAACAAAAACGGGATGGAAGTAAATTTGATTGTGGATAATGGTATTGAATTATTTCCGATTGAAATCAAATCTGCTCAAACTTTCAATGAAGCATTTTTAAAAAATCTCAAATATTTTTCTCGATTTCATCCCAATGAATATCTGGGAAAAATCGTTTATTCCGGATTCAGTCAAAATCGAACTATTTTTGATATATTGAATTATTATGATTTGTTTAATAATTTTCTTGAAATGAAATTGTAATTTAGAGAGGTAATCATGAATAAACAAATTGCAAAACTGGAAGTTCAAGCCAAGCTGGATTATCTTGCGGAAGTTATTTTTTTTGTTGGTAAGATGGCAGTTCGACTTGGTTTGGATAAAAAGAATGCTAAAAAGCTGGAGTTGATAACGGAAGAAAACTGTATGAACGTAATTGAACATGCTTTCGAACCGGATGAAGAAGGCAGTTACCAAATCATTATCGAAAGACAACCGGGCAAGATCGTAGTTGCGGTAGAAGATCAGGGATTACCCTTCAATTTTGCCAAATTCAAGCCGAATGATGACAAAGGTTTGGGAATGTTGCTGATGCGTTCATTTGCCGATGAGATCAAATTTCTGAATATCGGACGCGGCGGAAAGCGGGTTGAATTTTCTAAAAATCTTCAATACGAAGAAATTGAACATTCCAGACCAGCTGAAAAAGAAGTGAAAAAAGCACCGCCGGATGAAGAAGTGAACATTCACATCATGAAACCGGAAGATGCTGATAACATGGCGCGCTGCATCTACCGATCTTACGGCTACACCTACGGCTGGGAATTTATTTATTATCCCGAAAAAGTGAGAGAATTGCTTAAGAGCGGTTTTTTAACTTCCTGCATTTATACAAATTCTGAGGACGAGATCATCGCTCATTTTGCCATGATCCGTCCTAACCAATCCGATTTAGTTGGAGAAACCGGCATGGCTGTCACCGATCCGCGTTACCGCGGGCGCGGGCTTTTCAAAAAGATGAAACTTTTCATGGCAGAACATGCCAGAAAAATGGGAATTCACGGTTTTTACAGCGAAGCTGTGGCAGTTCATCCCTACTCGCAAAAAGGAAATATTTCTCTGGGAGCACATGAAACCGGAGTTCTGCTGGGTTTATCTCCGGCAACGATGAAGTTCAAAGACATCGAAAAGAAAGAAAAGACAAAACGAACTCCAGCCATGTTTTTTTATTACAAAATTCTGGATGGTTTTGGACATGATTCTTATCTGCCGTTTCATCATAAAGGGATCATCAAGAAAATCTATGAAGTCGGCAAATTGGATAGAAATGTAATTGAAAAAATGGAAGGTGAATTGAATCTTTCAGAGAAAACTCGAATCGATGTTACCGTGAAACCGGAAAGAGGCTTTGCTTTCATGAAGATCATCAAATTTGGAGAAGATTTTTTGGATCTGGTGAAGTTCCGCTTACGGGAATTGTGTTTCCGTCACATGAATTGCATTTACATAGATTTACCTCTTTCAAATCCGGCCAGTCAGAAATACTGTGCATCGCTGGAAATGCTGGGATTTTTCTTTGCCGGAATCATTCCCGAAATGCAAAACGGCGATGTTCTCAGGCTGCAATATTTGAACAATGTAGAAGTCGATCCAAACGAGATCGTTACTGCTTCAGATTTTGGGGAAGAATTGGCAAACTACGTTCGTGATGCTTATAAATCGATGCTGGAAAGATGAAGATCATCAAAAAATTCGGAGATAAAAAATTCGATCTGAATTTATCAAAAAAATCAGATAACTTATCAATCGATGAATTTTCAATTCCTGTAAACCGTATTCTCCTGATGGAACAGGTTCATTCTGATAAGCTTAAAATCATAGAAAATATCAACATGAAAAAAGATAAAATATTACATCCGGTTTTAGGTGTGGATGGAGTGATCACAAATAAACCAGGTATTTTTCTGGCAGTAAAAACAGCGGACTGCATACCGATTTTTGTTTGGGATGAAAGAAAGAATGTGATCGCTGCACTTCACTCTGGAAGAAAGGGAACTGAACTGAATATTACCAGCAAAGCGATTGATATTTTTATTCATGATTTTAAAAGCGATCCTGCTGAAATTCATGTGGAATTGGGTCCGGCGATCTGCGGAAATTGTTATCCGGTCGAGCGGAAAACTTTTGCTGAATTTGTCCATAAAACAGGAGTTGAACAAGCTTTTCCTAACCTTGATCTGAAGAAAGTCTTAAAAAATAAACTCAAAAATATTGGAATTTTATCTGAGAATATTCTCGATCATCAAATCTGCACAAAAGAGGACAGCCGGTATTTTTCTTATCGAGAAAATGGAACGAAAAGAAGACAGATTTCGGTGATTGGGATGATTTAAATTTTTGCAACGAACAAAACGAACAAAAGCTGACTAAGGTATCTTGTTAAAAAGTATTGTGTTAAAATAAATTTATTTTCTCATCTCCTAAAATCACACAGTCACCCAATCTCATTTTCTCAAAGTCACACATTCTCACAGTCACACAGTCTCCAAGTCGCAAAGACGGAACTTTGCGTTACTTGTGTTTCACGTATTTATTGAACCATTCGATCGTTTCTGCCAGCACATGCAGCAGCGATTCCCGTGCCGCATAGCCGTGTCCTTCCTTGGGCAGGATGACCAGTCTGGCTGTGCCGCCGTTGCCTTTTAAAGCCTGATAAAACCGTCTTGACTGCATAGGATACGTGCCGGAATTGGGATCGTCTTCACCGTGAATGAGCAGCAGCGGTTCCTTGATCTTTTCGGCATGCATAAAGGGAGAAACTTCCAAGTAAAAATCTTTTGCTTCCCAGAATGTTCGTCTTTCGCTCTGGAAACCAAACGGAGTGAGAGTGCGATTATAAGCTCCGCTGCGGGCAACACCGGCAGCGCAGATATCGCTGTGAGCCAAGACGTTTGCCACCATGAAGGCACCGTAGCTGTGCCCGGTAATTCCCACTTTCTGAGGATCAATAATACCTCGCTCATCAAGATAATCTATAGCTGACTGCACACTGCTGACAGTTTGCTCGATGAAAGTTTCGTTCACTGTTTCCGGATCGCCGATAATGGGAATGGAAGCGCTGGTTAAAACGGCATAACCTTCCAGAACCAGATAGCGGATGGAACTGCCCCAGAAATTTGGGAATTGATATGGCGAACCACTAACTTGACCGGCAGTGGAAGCATCGGTGTATTCCTGCGGATAGGCTTGCAGGATGAGAGGCAGTTTATGTCCTTCTGTGTAATCGGCAGGCAGGATCAAAGTACCGGAAAGAGGAACTCCATCTGAACGCTGGTAGGTTACAAGTTCGGTATAAAGATCGGTCATCTGTGGGTAGGGATTAGGGTAATCGGTAATTTGCGTTTTGTCGCCACTATCCAGATCTACAAAAAAATAATCTCGAAACTTGCTGTTATTTTCACTGCGAATAGCAATTCTTGTCAGATCTTCGTTCATAAAAGCAGAAAATGTTTCGTAATGTTCGGGTTGGCAGCGCCACAAAATTTCTGTTTCCCGGGTATGTAAATTCATTTTGGAAATGTAGGGAAAACGCCCTTCGGGTGTTGCTCCGATCTCGTTATCATAATAAACGTAACCATTTCGGTGAAGAAAGACTTTTTCACCGCGCCCGGTTTTGCGTGTGATCAATCTGCCGGGATAATTGTATTGATCACGGCGGCTGAGGTCGAAAAGCAGTTGCGGTTCTTCCTCACGTCCTATATGAAAAAGGTAATTCGTAATCCAGATGCGGTCGCGGTCATATTCTGTGTAGATGATCTCATCCTCTATCTCCGACCAGTCGAGATTAGAATAACGATGGATCGTTCGAAAAATTTCCTGCGGTGATTCTGTAAAAGGTGCTTCCCAGCGCATTATTTTGTCTCTGTGTGAAACTTCCATTTTGGGATCGCCTTCATCCAGCGCTTCTGCCCAGATGAGCGAAGCAGCTTTGAGCGGCTGCCATTGAAATCGTCTGGGCCCTTTATAGACCCCACCGATAGGAACCTGGTCCTGCAGTGGACGATGGCAAATGGTCTCGACGAATTTACCGTTCTTATCCAGAATTTGCATGGATTGCGGAAAACGATAATAGGGAACATGGTAGGAATAGGGTTTGTTCAGAATTGTGACGAAAATGAAATTATTATCGGGAGAGATCTGAATTTCTTCCCAGATATCCGGTGGTGAAATGATTTTCAATTTCTTATTAGCTGTATTTAATCTGGCAAGCTGAGAAGTGAAAAAATAATCGAACAGAATCTCATCGAATTTGTCTTGTAGCAGATTTTGATAGGTGCGGGTGGTGCTTACTTTGCCGCTGGCTTCCTCCATCATGGGAGATTCAGGAACAGATGGACGCTGTGGCACCTCGCCGCGATTTCGTGGGATCATCTTGATAAACAAAGTTTTATTATCATTCATCCACCAGAAGGCATCATCGCCGAAAGCATCGTTTAGATAAAGATCATCGAAATATTTCAGTTTGCCGGTTTTTAAATCTGCCACCAGCAGTTTAAGTCCGGATTCTGTTTCGTAGCTGATGGCAATTTTACTCTTGTCAAAGGCTGTTTTTCTATCCCGGATTTTAATATCGGCAGGTAAGTCAAATTTTATATTTTTATCATTGGAAAAATCATGCAGAACCAGATGATTTTCAGGATAACGGGTGGCAGCAGCATTCAACTTGATGGAGATTTCCCTGCCTGCCAGCTTCACCGTCGGATCGGATATCTGCTCTAAATTCTGATAGCGTTCATAACTCACTTCCAAAGCCAGATTGGAATAAGGTACGAATACGTAATAGGGTGGACGCGTAGTATCAAATACATCCTGAATATGTTCAGGTGGCAGTTTATAGCCGCTTTTAGTTGCTGATAATGTCATAAACACACTCCCAATCAGTAGTAAGAAAATCATTTTTTTCAAAATAAAGCTCCCAAAATTTTTTTGTTCAAACTCAGAAAGACGGGTAGTATTGACAAGGAATTTTAAATGAAGCAGACTGAAAATCCCAATCTTGATTAGATTAATTACGAATCAAACAAAATCAATTGCTCTTCCTGATGCAGATATGGAATAACTCTTGTTGAAATGTCAAATTGTCGGCATTTTTCTTCAAAAGCCTTTTTCAATTCCTGATAATTCTCGATTCCACAACTGTAACTTTCGCCGAATCTGCTGATATATTTCTGCTTTAAACCGGGAAAATGTTCGTCCAGTTTGCGGTAGAAATATTTCTGCTGCCGATCGCGCATGGTCATGCCGAAAGCCGGAATTATGTATTTCACTCCCGCCTGTTTTGCTTTTTCTAAGATTGCCGAAATATTTTGCAGATTATCTTCGATGAAAGGAAGAATCGGCATCATGGAAATTCCGGTTTGAATTCCATTATCAGCAAGAATTTTCATCGCATCATATCTGGCGGAAGGCAGCGGTGCGCCGGGTTCCAGTATTGCAGCCAGTTTATCGTCGGCGGTGGTGATCGTAAAACTAATAGTGGCATAAACTCGATTGATCTTTTTGAGTAATTTAAGATCGTGTAAAACCAGATCGCTTTTGGTGATTATATGCAGCGGAAAACCAAATTCAGCAATTACTTCCAGAGCGCGTTGAGTAAGTTTTAATTCTGTTTCGATCGGCTGATAAGGATCGTTCATGGAACCCAGACCGATAACGCCTTTCACTCTTTTGGATGCCAGCTCACGGCGCAACAGTTCGATAGCGTTCTCTTTATACAGAATTTCGTGTTCAAAATCTTCGATCTGGTAGCATTCGCTGCGGGTATCACAATAGATGCATTGATGCTGGCAGCCACGATAGAGGTTCATGTTGTATTTCAAACCAAACCAGTCGTCGGGCTGCTTCACATGACCCAGTAAACGTTTCGCCTGGATGGGTTTCAGTTTAAATTCGTTCAATTAGAATCTATATTAATTTGTTTTTAAAAGATTGAGTCTATTCATGAAGACATCATTTTCCGGATCTAAAAAGCCCGCCTGGCGATAAAATTCTTCTGCTTTGTTCTTATTGTTCAAGTTTTTATATGTGTCGCCCAGCTCGATGAGCAGATCAAAATTAGCCGCATTTATCTCCAGAGCTTTCTCAAAATATTCTCTGGCTTTATTATTCTCATTTTGATTCAAGTGGAGTTTTCCCAGCAGATAATATTTGTACCAGGAATTATTGTGTATGCTCACGTTCAAAAGGTTTAAGGCATCCTGATATCTTCCATTTTTAATGAGCAGGTCGAGTTTAGTGTAAACCGGTTCAAGATACTGCGGCTGTTTTTGGATAGCGTTATCCAGATAGATCTCAGCCTTGACGAATTCACCTGTCGTAACGCTCAATTTGCCCAGCATATAATCGCAAAAGGCAAAATCGCTTTGCCAGTTTTTGGCTTTCTGGAAGGCATTTCTGGCATTTTCATAATCCTTGTTCTGCAGATATTCGATGCCGGAATTGATCTCCACGATAACCTTTTCATCAAGATTAACTATTACTTCTGCCATGTAGGCAATTTTCATTCTTTCCAGCAGGAAGAGCAGTTCCGGATCGGAACATCTTTCGATGGCATTATTGATATCTATCGAGAAATCCGTCCAATTTTCGATGAGAGCATTCTGGAGTGCCTGCAGGATTTGATAATAGGGTTGCGGTGAGTTGATATCTTTATTTTTAAGGCTCTCTATCGATGCCGGTTTCAGATAATAATCATCATTTTCCAGATTTATATTTACTGCTCTGATCAGCCGCTCAAAATCTGTGAACCATTCCAGGTTGACCAGCTTATCTTTAAGTTCGGGTTTGGAATTCAAATAATCTAAACTGGCAAGATTGTAGCTGGAGATCAAACTCAAGGAATCTTTGTAGCAGATTGAACGAACCAGCAAATCCAGCATCAGCTTGAATTTGTAATTATTATAATCGTTTTCGATGAAGAGCTGCTGGATCTCATCGAAATAACGGATTTTCAGGTTTGTGAGATATTCCTGATAATCGGCAATCGTTTGTTGGTTGTTCTTTTCCAATTCGCTGCCGGGGAGATAGCTGTAGTAAGCAGCAAAAAGTTCGTTGTTGTCACTTATCTCAGCGATCACAGAATCGATTTCGGCAATCGCTTTCTGTGTGAGATCTTTGCTGTGTTTCAGCTGGTGTGTGTCCAGATAGATATTTTTACTTTTAAAATAATTTTCAAGGCATTCTTCGGCTTTTGCTCTGGCTTTGCTTGTAAAGCTGAAGGGATTTATCTCATCATTATCTGCCAGAAAAGCAGTAAGTAAATCAAAAGCGGCGGGATAGTTCATTTCGATAGATTTTTGGATAGCATCATTATAGAGTGTGTAATACTTTTCGTAGCCCGGCCAGTTCTTTTCAGCAATACTGAAAGCCAGTGTATTTTCGGAATTGTTGAATTCAAAATCCTGATAGATTTCCAGTTGATCGCGGGAAAAGCTGATTTGAAAATAATCAGTAAAACTTTTGATATCCGTGAGTTTGATTTTTCTGTCATTTTGAATGATGCGAAGATTATCTTTTACAATTTCAGAGATATCCTTAGGAATTTTCCAGCCCTGCGGAAGGGCATTGAAAACGACTTGAAGTTCCGATATCGTATCCAATTCGAGGTTGATAATGCGATCTTCTCTGAATAGATTACCTTTCTGCAACAAAAACTGTGCCGCCATTAAATCTGCCGAAATTACAAACAAAACAAAAATTAGAACGAAACTGCGTTTAAAAGCATTAAGCATATCCCCTCCCCGAGTTTATTGCTTTCTATTTTACTATTATCTTTTCTTTAGAACTACTATCACCAACTTCCAATCAAAAAAGATGGAGTCAAGAATTATTTCTTTTTCTGCTCTTCACGCAACTTTTTCCACCAATCCAGACGTTTTTGAAGTTCTTTTTCATAACCGAATTGGGAAGGTTTGTAGTATTTTTTTTCTGCCATCTGATCGGGAAAATATTTCTGGTAGCTGTAAGCATTTTCATGGCTGTGATCGTAAGTGTAATCTTTGCCGTAATCAAGTTCTTTCATTAGCTTGGTGGGAGCGTTCCTGATGTGCAGAGGCACGCCGAGATGGCTGGTTTTCTGAGCATCGGCAGCGGCTTTTTTGTAAGCAGAATAAAGTGCGTTGCTCTTTGGTGCGGTGGCCAGATACACCACCAGTTGCGCCAGCGCAACGTTTGCTTCCGGCATTCCCAGAAAATGACAGGTATCCTTCACAGCGATCGCCTGCACCAGTGCATTGGGATCTGCCAGTCCCACATCTTCGGAAGCAAACCGCACCAAACGGCGCGCCACATAGAGCGGGTCTTCGCCGGCTTCCAGCATGCGAGCCAGCCAATAGAGCCCTGCCTGCGGATCGCTGCCGCGCAAAGATTTGTGCAGTGCCGAGATCACGTTGTAATGTTCCTCCCGATCTTTATCATAAAACATCGCTTTCCGGCTGAGGATTCTGGAAATGAACGGCACGTCGATCTGCTTTTCTTCTTTGATATTCTGCAATATTATTTCGAGATAATTAAGAGCTTTTCGGGCATCGCCGCCACAGAGTTCTGCCAGGTAGGGAAGGCTCTTTTCATCAAATTCCAGATTTGTTGAAAGCGCATTCAAAGCACGCCTGATGATCTTGATAATGTCTTCGTCGGAAAGCTGCTGCAGCACGAAAACATTGCAGCGGGAAAGCAGAGCGGAGATCACTTCAAAGGACGGATTCTCTGTGGTAGCTCCGATCAGGATGATCGCTCCGGATTCCACGTAGTGCAGAAAGGCATCCTGCTGAGATTTATTGAAGCGGTGAATCTCATCGATGAAGAGAATAGTGCCTTTATTCTGCGCTTTCAGATTGTATTCGGCTTCTTTCATCACGGCTTTGACGTCTTTGATACTGGAAAGCACCGCGCTGAAGGATATGAACCGAAGCGATGTTTTGCTTTGAATCAACCGGGCAATAGTGGTTTTGCCGGTACCGGGCGGACCCCACAAAATGAAGGAATTGTAGGTGTCGGTTTCGATCATGTTGCGCAGTTGTGATCCAGCTTCCAATAACTTCTCCTGACCGTAGATATCGTCCAGTTCCTGTGGTCTGATCTTCTCCGCCAGAGGCACGTTGGTCGGCTTTTTCGTTTCGTCAAATAATGAAATCTGATCACTCATCATGGTCCTCATTAATACTAATTCTTTTATTGCACCCTTCGATACAATTCCGATGAATCGGAATCACTCAGGGTGACATTGCTCAGTATTAAAAATAGGAAGTTTTCTGTCAAATGTAAAACCTTGAAAAGGCTTCTTCCGATG